>Ga0209913_1001463_pt1 | contig 12886 bp, 7 predicted proteins | sample PersoiDNA2013203_FD_185805 | JGI IMG/M metagenome (GOLD analysis project Ga0209913, IMG submission 185805) | Permafrost soil microbial communities from the Arctic, to analyse light accelerated degradation of dissolved organic matter (DOM) -... | ecosystem: Environmental > Terrestrial > Soil >... | reverse complement strand
GCGCCCGCGCCCAGCTCGCCCGTCAGTGGCGTGGCGCCCCACAGCCTCACGGAAGATGCTTTTGCACTGTTCTCGGCCACCTTGCTGATCGCCCTGGGCGTGGCCATTTACGGGCACGACCACCTGCTCACAGGGGGCATGGCCGGGCTGGCTTTCATCGTGCACTACGCCAGTGGCATCAGCTTCGGCAAGGTGTTCTTCGTGCTCAACCTGCCCTTTTACGTGCTGGCCTGGAAGCGCATGGAGCGCGCCTTTGTGCTCAAGACGATCGCGGCCGTGGCCCTGCTGTCGCTGCTGGCCGAATGGACCCCACACTGGATCCGCTTTGCCCAGCTCGACCCGATCTACGCCAGCGTGCTCGGTGGCGTGCTGCTGGGCGTCGGCTTTCTGATGCTGTTCCGCCACCGCGCCAGCCTGGGCGGGGTCGGCATCCTGGCCTTCTACCTGCAGGAAAGCCGGGGCTGGAAGGCTGGCCACATCCAGATGGCCATCGACTGCGCCATCCTGCTGCTGGCCCTGTGGACCGCGCCTCTGCCCAACGTGGCCCTGTCGGTGGCCGGCGCCGTGGTGCTGAACCTGATCCTGACCATGAACCACCGCAAGGACCGCTACATCGGCTCCTGACCTGCCCCACCGTCCAGCCCGCTCGGGCGTCAGGCAGGCCCATCCACCTCACTGAAAGCCCGACATGACCCGAGACCAACTGATCCAGCAAGCCCGCCACGAACTCGACAGCGGCGCCCTGGCCGCCACCCTGGCGCGCCGGGTCGCCTGGCGCACCGAAAGCGATCTGGGCCCGGACGCCACCGAAGACTCGCGGGCCGCCCTGCTGGGCTACCTGAGCGACGAGATGAGCCCGGTGCTGCAGGCGTTGGGGTTTGAGGTGCAGATCCTGCCCAACCCGGTGCCCGGCGCCGGCCCTTTCCTGCTGGCCCGCCGCATCGAAGACCCGGCGGCCCCCACCGTGCTCACCTACGGCCATGGCGATGTGGTCAATGGCCAGAAGCCGCAATGGCGCGACGGCCTGGATCCCTGGCAGCTGAATGTCGAGGGCGACCGCTGGTATGGCCGCGGCACGGCCGACAACAAGGGCCAGCACAGCATCAACCTCAGCGCACTGGCCCACGCCCTGCAGGCCCGCCAGCAGCGCCTGGGTTACAACCTGACGGTGCTGCTGGAGATGGGCGAAGAGGCCGGCTCCCCCGGTCTGGCCGAGTTCTGCCAGCAATACCGCGAGGCCTTGCGCGCCGACCTGTTCCTGGCCAGCGACGGCCCGCGCGTGCACGCCGAGCGCCCCACCCTGTTCCTGGGCTCGCGCGGCGCCATCAATTTCTCGCTGCACGTGCAGCCCCGCCCGCGGGCCTACCATTCGGGCAACTGGGGCGGCGTGCTGAGCAACCCGGGCACGCGCGTGAGCCACGCGGTGGCCAGCCTGATCGGCCCCCAAGGCGAGATGCGTGTGGCAGCCCTGCGCCCGCCAGCCCCGCCGGAACGCCTGCGCCAGGCCCTGCACGACCTGCCGGTGGGTGGCGGAACCGATGACCCCGCACTCAGCCCCGGCTGGGGCGAACCCGGACTGACGCCGGCCGAGCGCCTGGTGGGCTGGAACACGCTGGAGGTGCTGGGCCTGGGTGCCGGCTCGGCCGTGCGGCCGATCAACGCCATCCCGGCCTCGGCCGTGGCGCACTGCCAATTGCGGTTTGTGGTGGGCACCGACTGGCGCAACGCCGAAAAGCACCTGCGTGAGCACCTGGACGCGCACGGCTTTGCCGATGTGCGGCTGGAGATGGGCATGAGCTGCGCCGCCACCCGGCTGGCCCTGGACAACCCCTGGATCGACTGGGCCCTGGCCTCGATGCAGGCCAGCACGGGCAAGCCGGCCAGCCTGCTGCCCAACCTGGCCGGGTCTTTGCCCAATGACATCTTCTCGGAGGGCCTGGGCCTGCCCACGCTGTGGGTGCCGCACTCGTACCCGGCCTGCGCGCAGCACGCCCCCAATGAGCACCTGTTGGCCTCGGTGGCCCGCGAGGGGCTGGCCCTGATGGCGGGCCTGTTCTGGGACCTGGGTGAGCCCGGCGCACCCTGGCAGGCCGGTGCACTGCCCCAGGCGGCAGCCTGACCCCGACCGAGTCGGCCTGAATCCATCGATCCGGCCGACGGGGTCGATCAGATCGCGGGGTCGCGCAGTTCCCAGCGGATGGCGTCGATCGCCGCCAGCAGCTCGGGCGACAGCGTGGTGCCCCAGGCCGCCAGGTCTTCGTCGAGTTGGGCGACCGAGGTCACGCCGATGATGGTGCTGGCCACCTGCCACTTGGTGTAGCAGAACGCCAGCGCCAACTGGGTGGGTGTGAGCCCATGCTCACGGGCCAGGGCGTTGTAGCGGCGCGCGGCCGCCAGCGCCTCGGGGCGGCCCCAACGCTGTTTGCGCACCGACTCGTAGCGGGCGATGCGGCCATCCTTCGGTGCCTCGGGGCCTTCGGTGCCACTGGCGTCGTACTTGCCGGTCAGCAGCCCGAAGCCCAGCGGCGAGTAGGCCAGCAGCGACACATTCAGGCGCTGGCAGCTTTCGTCCAGGGCGTTCTCGTAGCTGCGGTTGATCAGGCAGTACGGGTTCTGCACCGTGGCCACACGGGGCAGGCCATGCTGCTCGGCCAGGCGCACGAACTCATGCACGCCATACGGGGTCTCGTTGGACAGGCCCACATAGCGCACCTTGCCGGCCTGCACCAGGCGGCCCAGGGCCTCAAGCTGCTCGTGGATCGAAGTGACCGAGCGCTCCTTGCTGGGGTCGTAGTACATGGCGCCGAAGGCCGGCACGTTGCGCTCAGGCCAGTGGATCTGGTAGAGGTCGATCACGTCGGTCTGCAGGCGGCGCAGGCTGCCTTCGCAGGAGGCCGCGATGTCGGCCGCCGTCATGCCGGCGCCCTCGCGGACCCAGGGCATGCCACGCGAAGGGCCCGCCACCTTGGTGGCCAGCACCACCCGCTGGCGTGCGCCCGGGTTCTTGGCAAACCAGTTGCCGAGGATGGTTTCGGTGGCGCCGCAGGTCTCGGCACGGGCCGGCACCGCATACATCTCGGCGGTGTCGAGGAAGTTGACGCCGGCCGCCAGCGAGCGGTCCAGGATGGCGTGGGAATTGGCCTCGTCGACCTGCTCGCCAAAGGTCATGGTGCCCAGGCAGATGGGCGTGACGTGCAGATCGCTTTGTCCGAGCTGGACTTTGTTCATGAAAACTCCGATGGGTCTGTCTGATGGAAATCCGAAAATCCGTGCCGCCGATGGCTCCTGCTGTGAAGCGGCCAAAAAGAACAAGCACCCTGGCGAACGACGGCGGCAAAGAGTGTACGGGCGGGCGGATTTTTCTGCTGGCGAGCCCTGCAGGCTTGTCCTGGACTTGACTGACGTCTGTTCCGCGGGTTTCGTATCATCCGCGCGATGTACCAGCCCAAACGCCTCTCACGCAGCGAATTCATCCCCCTCCGGGGCCACCAATACCATGTGCGCGTCTGGGGCATGCAGCACGCCGGTCTGCCCCCTCTGGTGATGGTGCATGGCTGGATGGACGTGGCGGCCTCGTACCAGTTCATGATCGACGCGCTGCCCCAAGATCGTTACGTGATCGCCCCCGACTGGCGCGGTTTTGGGCTCACGACCGGGCCGGTCTGCGATCACTACAGCTTTCCCGACTACCTGGGCGACCTCGACTTTCTGCTCGACCACTACACCGGTGCGCAGACCATCGACCTGGTGGGCCACAGCATGGGCGGCAACGTGGCCATGATGTACGCCGGGGCGCGCCCCGAGCGCATCCGCCGCCTGGTCAACCTGGAGGGCTTCGGCATGCCTGCCACCCGCCCGGGCCAGGCGCCCGGGCGCTACGCCCGCTGGATGGACGAACTCAAGAAGGTGCACTCGGGCGCCATGGCCCTCAAGGCGTACGACAGCCTGGACGGCGTGGCCCAGCGCCTGATGAAGACCAACCCCCGACTGGGGGCCGACAAGGCCCGGTGGCTGGCCCAGCACTGGGCGCACGAAGTGGCAGGCCCTGGGGGGCAGCGCCAGTGGCAGATCCTGGGCGAAGCGGGCCACAAAGTCACCAGCGCACAGCTGTACCGGGTCGATGAAGCCCTGGAGCTGTACGCCCGAATCAGCGCCCCGTTGCTGGCCGTTGAAGCCTCGGACGACAGCCTGGGCCAGTGGTGGAAAGACCAATACACCCTGGACGAATACCACCGGCGCCTGCAGCGGGTGCCCGACTGCCGCGTGGCCCGCATTGCCGACGCAGGCCACATGCTGCACCACGACCAGCCCGAAGCCCTGGCAGCACTGGTGGCGGATTTTCTGGGATGAATCCCCCCAAAAATCACCATCAATCACAAATCTCTGCAAAATGAAGCGCGCTGGCGCGGGCATTTGAAACAGCGTTGGGTGGTGGCAAGTCGGCTCTCGCCAGAGCTTGAGGAGAACCGCACCATGCGCTTGAGCATCAAACTGCCGCTGGCCTTTGCCAGTGCCCTGGCTGCCCTGCTGGCGGCCGCCTTGTTCGGGCTGGTTCAGCTGAACCAATCCATCGGCGTGTACCGCGAGGTGGTGCAAAGAGACCACGACAACGCCCTGGGGGCGGTTCAGTTGCTCAGCGAGTTCAAGGTGCAGATCCAGGAATGGAAGAACGTGTTGCTGCGCGGCCAGGACCCGGCACAGCGCGAGCGTTACTGGGGGGCCTTCCAGAAGCAGGAGGCCTTGGTACAGCAAAGCGCGCGTCAGCTCGCGGCCCGGATTGACCAGCCCGACGCCCGCGCCCTGCTGGAGCAGTTCAGCCAGACGCACCACAACATGGGCCAGGCCTACCGGCAAGGGCTGCAGGCGTTTGAGCAGGCCCAGTTCAACCCGTCCGCCGGCGACAAGGCGGTCACCGGCATCGACCGCGAGCCCGCCCGGCTGCTGGACCAGGCCACGGCCCTGATCCGGCGCGCCAGCGAAGAGTCGGGCGAGGCTGCGGCCAGCCACGCCCGAGCCAGCACCTGGATCAGCCTGTCGGTCATGGGGCTGGTGTGCCTGCTCAGTGCCGTCGGTGCACTCTGGTTCAGCCGTTCGGTCACCCGTCCGCTGGGGCGTGCTGTGCAGGTCACCCGGGCCGTGGCCGACGGCGATCTGAGCCTGCCTCTGCGGGCCACGGGCCGCGACGAGGTGGCCGAACTGCTGCAGGCCATGGCCGACATGCAGGCCCGCCTGTCCCAGGTGGTCAGCACCGTGCGCTCGGGGGCCGAGGGGGTGGCCCACGCCAGTGCCGAAATTGCGGCCGGCAACAACGACCTGAGCCTGCGCACCGAGCAGCAAGCCTCGGCGCTGGAGCAGACCTCGGCCTCGATGGAGGAAATGGCGGCCACGGTGGAACACAACGCCGACCACGCGCTGCGCGCCGATGCGCTGGCCAACCAGGCCTCCGACACGGCGCAGCGAGCCGGCGGGGCGGTGCAATCGGTCGTGAACTCGGTGCTGCAGATGCAGCAAAGCGCCCACCGGATTGCCGACATCACCGGCGTGATCGATGGCATCGCCTTCCAGACCAACATCCTGGCACTCAATGCGGCCGTGGAGGCCGCCCGGGCCGGTGAGCAGGGGCGCGGCTTTGCCGTGGTGGCCGGTGAGGTGCGGGTCCTGGCCCAGCGCAGCGCCGCCGCGGCGCGCGAGATCAAGCAACTCATCCAGACCAGCCATGAGCAGGTGGAGCAAGGCGCCCAGGTGGCCGGCCTGGCGGGCACGACCATGACCGAGGTGGTCAGCGCCATCACCGACGTGACCCGGTTGGTGGCCCAGATCAGTGCCGCCAGCAAAGAACAAAGCCTGGGGGTGGCCCAGATCGGCCAGGCCGTGCAGCAACTGGACCAGACCACGCAACAGAACGCCGCCCTGGTGGAGCAAGGCGCGGCTGCGGCCCAAAGCCTGAAGCAGCAGGCCACGGCCCTGGTGAACTCGGTGGCCTTCTTCAAGACCCGGACTCAGGTGATACCCGGTTGACAAACTGACGGCAAATTCCGTCATTTACCCCAGAAAACACCAAAAACGGCCTCCAAAAATTTCTGCAACATCCGCTTGAAAATTTTTCAGCCAATCTGGGCCTTTGTGACAGCTTCTCGACAGCCACAACGAAGGCGGCCTCGATAAAGTGGCGCCGCCCCATCAACAACAGGAGACTAAAAATGGTTTGGCAACAGGTTTACAACCCGACAGGCAGCATGGTCCTGTCCACCTTGCTGGCCGCAGTGCCGGTCGTGGTGATGCTGGTCGGACTGGGCTTTCTGCACCTGAAGGCCCACATTGCCGCAGGCCTGGGCCTGCTCAGCGCATTGGCCATTGCCGTGTTCGCTTTCGGCATGCCCGCCGAGATGGCCGGCAAGGCAGCCTTTCTGGGCGGCCTGACCGGTCTGCTGCCGATTGGCTGGATCGTGCTGAACATCATCTTCCTGCACCAACTGACCGAGCAGAACGGCAGCTTCAAGGTGCTGCAGGATTCGATTGCCGGCATCACCGAAGACCGCCGCCTGCAACTGTTGCTGATCGCCTTCGCCTTTGGCGCCTTCTTCGAAGGGGCCGCCGGCTTCGGCACCCCGGTGGCCGTGACCGCAGCCATCCTGATCGGTCTGGGCTTCTCGCCGCTGGCCGCCTCGGGCCTGAGCCTGATCGCCAACACCGCCCCGGTGGCCTACGGCGCCCTGGGCACCCCGGTGATCACACTGGCCAAGGTGCACGACTACGACCTGGCGGCGGTGTCGGCCATGATCGGCCGCCAGTTGCCCTTCTTCTCGCTGCTGGTGCCGTTCTGGCTGATCTGGGCCTTTGCCGGCTGGAAGGGCATGAAGCAGATCTGGCCCGCCCTGCTGGTGACCGGCCTGAGCTTTGCCATCCCGCAGTTCCTGGTGTCCAACTACATGGGCCCCGAACTGGTGGACGTGATTGCGGCCATCTGCTCGATGGTGGCACTGGTCACTTTCCTGAAGTTCTGGAAGCCGGCCCAGATCTGGACCTCGGTCTCCCTCAAGGGGCACGAAGCCACCGGCGGCCAGGCCCAGAAGCCCGTGGCACCGATCAAGCACCCCACCTCGGAAGTGGTCAAGGCATGGACCCCCTGGGTCATCCTGACCGGCTTTGTGTTCGTCTGGGGCCTGCCGGTCACCAAGACCTATCTGAACAGCCTCTTCGCCCCGAAGTTCGCCATTGAAGGCCTGCACAAGCTGATCGAGAAAATGCCGCCCGTGGTGCCCAAGCCCACCGCCGAAAGCGCCGAGTACGTGCTGAACCTGCTGTCAGCCACCGGCAGCGGCATTCTGTTGTCAGCCCTGATCGGCGGTCTGGTGATGGGCTACGGCCTGCCGGCCCTGATCAAGTCGTACGGCAAGACCATCTGGCTGGTGCGCTACTCGCTGCTGACCATCGTGCTGATGCTGGCCCTGGGCACGCTCACCCGCTACTCGGGCGTGGACACCACCCTGGGCCTGGCCTTTGCCGCCACGGGCGTGTTCTACCCCTTCTTCGGCACCCTGATGGGCTGGCTGGGTGTGGCGCTGACCGGCTCTGACACCGCGGCCAACGTGCTGTTTGGCGGCATGCAGAAAGTGGCCGCCGAACAGCTGGGTCTGTCGCCCAACCTGATGGGTGCGGCCAACAGCTCGGGCGGCGTGATGGGCAAGATGATCGACGCCCAGTCCATCGTTGTGGCCTCCACCGCCACCCGCTGGTTCGACCACGAAGGTGACATCCTGCGCTATGTTTTCTTCCACTCGGTGGCACTGGCCTGCCTGGTGGGCCTGTTTGTGACGCTGCAGGCCTATGTGCCACCGTTCACCCTCATGGTGATCCACTGAGCTCAGGGGCTCAGGGGCTCAGGCCCCGATCCTGCTCCAGGACCGCTTCGGCGGTCCTTTTTTATTTGGGTCGGAAACAGGCCACCCGGGAGTCTTGTCACGACCCGTGAGAAAATGCAGGGTTTGCATGCCCGACCCTTGGCGCCCGGCGCCACCCTGCGGCATGCCCCCGAACACTCACAGGATAAAAATCATGGAAGCAGAACGCGTCAACCTCATCGGCACCACCCTGGCAGACCTGAGCCAGCGCACCGAAGAGTTACGGAGGTATCTTTGACTACCCTGCCAAAGCTGAACGCCTGCGCACGGTAACCGCCTCGCTGGAAGACCCCAACGTCTGGAACGACCCCAAGAAGGCCCAGGAACTCGGCAAAGAGAAGAAAGCCCTGGACGACGTCGTCCTGGTACTGGACCGACTCAGCAGCGAACTGGCCGACAACACCGAGCTCTACGACATGAGCAAGGAAGAAGGCGACGAAGCCGGTCTGGAGACCATCGAGGCCGAGTGCGCCCACCTGACCCAGAGCATCGAGCAGCTCGAGTTCCGCCGCATGTTCAACCAGCCGGCCGACCCCAGCCCCTGCTTCCTCGACCTGCAGGCCGGCGCCGGCGGCACAGAGGCCTGCGATTGGGCCAGCATGCTGCTGCGCCAGTACCTGAAGTACGCCGAGCGCAAGGGCTTCAAGGCCACCGTGGAAGACGAAACCCCGGGCGACGTGGCCGGCATCAAGAGCGCCACCATCAAGGTGGAGGGCGAATACGCCTTCGGCCTGCTTCGCACCGAAACCGGTGTGCACCGTCTGGTGCGCAAGAGCCCGTTCGACTCGTCGGGCGGCCGCCACACCAGCTTTGCCAGCGTCTTCGTGTACCCCGAAATCGATGATTCGATCGAGATCGACATCAACCCGGCCGATGTGCGCACCGACACCTTCCGCGCCAGCGGAGCGGGCGGTCAGCACATCAACAAGACCGATTCGGCCGTGCGCCTGACCCACATCCCCACCGGCATCGTGGTGCAGTGCCAGGACGGCCGCAGTCAGCACAGCAACCGCGACGTGGCCTGGAAGCGCCTGCGCTCGCGCCTGTACGACCACGAGATGCGCAAACGCCAGGAAGAACAACAAAAGCTCGAAGACAGCAAGACCGATGTGGGCTGGGGCCACCAGATCCGCTCGTACGTGCTGGACCAGAGCCGCATCAAGGACCTGCGCACCAACGTCGAAATCTCCAACACCCAGAAGGTGCTGGACGGCGACCTGGATGCCTTCATCGAAGCCTCGCTCAAGCAAGGCGTCTGACCCCACCAGCCCCAGCCGGCACCCCGGCCCACAGGAAGAAACACATGATGCGAGAAGGACAAGCCACGGCCATCCACCGTGCAGACTACACCGCTCCCGCGTACTGGATCGACACCGTTGAACTGACGTTCGACCTCGATCCGGCCAAGACCCGCGTGCTCAACAAGATGCGCCTGCGCCGCAACACCGAGGTGGCGGCCCAGGCCCTGCGCCTGGACGGCGAAGAGCTCAACCTGGCGCGCGTGCTGGTCAACGGCCAAGGCACCTCGTTCAAGATGGACGGCAACCAGCTGGTGCTGGAAAACCTGCCCGAAGGCCCCGACGCCTTCGACCTGGAGATCTTCACCACCTGCAACCCGGCCAAGAACACCAAGCTGATGGGCCTGTACGTCAGCAACGACTCGTTCTTCACCCAGTGCGAGGCCGAGGGCTTCCGCCGCATCACCTACTTCCTGGACCGTCCCGACGTGATGGCCAGCTATACCGTCACCCTGCGCGCCGACAAGGCCAAGTACCCGGTGCTGCTGTCCAACGGCAACCTGGTCGAGCAAGGCGAGCTCGAAGAAGGCCGCCACTTTGCCAGGTGGGTCGACCCGCACAAGAAGCCCTGCTACCTGTTCGCCCTGGTGGCAGGCAAGCTGGTGGCGCGCGAGCAGCGCATCCGCTCGCGTGCCGGCCATGACCACCTGCTGCAGGTGTTTGTGCGCCCCGGCGATCTCGACAAGACCGAGCACGCCATGAACTCGCTGATGGCCAGCGTGGCCTGGGACGAGGCCCGCTTCGGCCTGCCGCTCGACCTGGAACGCTTCATGATCGTCGCCACCAGCGACTTCAACATGGGCGCCATGGAGAACAAGGGCCTGAACATCTTCAACACCAAGTACGTGCTGGCCAACCAGGCCACCGCCACCGATGCCGACTTCAGCAACATCGAGAGCGTGGTCGGGCATGAGTACTTCCACAACTGGACCGGCAACCGCGTCACCTGCCAGGACTGGTTCCAGCTCAGCCTGAAAGAAGGCCTGACCGTCTTCCGCGACCAGGAGTTCAGCCAGGACCTGGCGGGCAGCCCCTCGGCCCGCGCCGTCAAGCGCATCGAAGACGTGCGTGTGCTGCGCACCGCGCAGTTCCCCGAAGACGCCGGCCCCATGGCCCACCCGGTGCGCCCCGACAGCTACATCGAAATCAACAACTTCTACACCGTCACCATCTACGAAAAAGGTGCCGAGGTGGTGCGCATGATGCAAACCCTGGTGGGCCGCGAAGGCTTCGCCAAGGGCATGAAGCTGTACTTCGAACGCCATGATGGACAGGCCGTCACCTGCGACGCCTTCGCCCAGGCGATTGCCGACGCCAACCCGGGCTCGGAACTGGCCCAGCGCCTGCCCCAGTTCAAGCACTGGTACAGCCAGGCGGGCACCCCCCGCGTCCAGGCCGTTGGCCGCCACGACGCCGAGGCCCGCACCTACACGCTGACGCTGAGCCAGCACTGCGCCCCCACCCCTGGCCAGGCCCTGAAGGAACCCTTTGTCATTCCGCTGAACCTGGGCCTGCTCGACACCCAGGGCCGCGAACTGCCCTTGCAACTGGCCCACTGGCCGCAGGCCGAAACCGGCACGCGCACCTTTGTGCTGAGCCAGCCCAGCGAGACGCTGACCTTCATCAACGTCGACAGCGCCCCCGTGCCCTCGCTTCTGCGCGACTTCTCGGCCCCGGTGGTGCTCGAATACGCCTACAGCGACGACGAACTGCTGACCCTGCTGGCCCACGACAGGGATGCCTTCAACCGCTGGGAAGCCGGCCAGCGCCTGGCCCTGGCCCGCGCCATCAAGGCCATCACCGCCGACGAAGCCCCTGGCACCGAGGTGCTGGACGACGCCTACCTGCGCGCCATGCGCCAGGTGCTGGCCGACCCCCATCTTGATGCCGCCTTCAAGGAACTGGTGCTGACGCTGCCGTCCGAAACCTACCTGGCCGAACAGCTGGAGGTGGTCGACCCGCAACGCATCCATGCCGTGCGCGAAGCCATGCGCGAGCAACTCGCGCTCGCCCTGCAGGCCGACTGGCAGCAGGCCTGGGAGGCCAACCGCGACACCGGCGGCTACCGCCCCGATCCCGAATCGTCGGGCAAACGGGCCCTGGCCGGCCTGGCGCTGACCATGCTGTGCCTGGCGGCACGCCACAGCGGCGACACCGTCTGGCCCGGCAAGGCCTTCCAGCGCTTCAAGGACGCGGGCAACATGACCGACCGCTTCAATGCCCTGAGCGCACTCGTCGTCAGTGGCCATGAGCTGGCCGTGCCGGCCCTGGCGCGCTTCCATGCGCTGTTCAAGAACGAGGCCCTGGTCATCGACAAGTGGTTCTCGCTGCAGGCCGGCGCCCCCGACCGCGGCGGCAACGTGCTGGGCGCGGTACGCCAGTTGATGAGCCACCCCGACTTCAACCTGCGCAACCCCAACCGCGCACGCAGCGTCATCTTCAGCTACTGCAGCGCCAACCCGGGCGCCTTCCACCGCAGCGATGCGGCGGGCTATGTGTTCTGGGCCGATCGCGTGATCGAGCTGGACGCCATCAACCCCCAAGTGGCCGCACGCCTGGCCCGCGCCCTCGACCGCTGGAAGAAGCTGGCCGAGCCCTACCGCAGCGCCGCCCGCGAAGCCATCGCCCGCGTGGCCTCCAAGGCCGAACTCAGCAACGATGTGCGCGAGGTTGTCACCCGCGCCCTCGCCGATTAAGGAGAGAAATCAACATGGCAGCCAAAATCAGCCTCACCCGCTTCCTCGTCGAGCAGCAACGCGTCGACGGTCACATCCCTTCGCAACTGCGCCTGCTGCTTGAAGTGGTCGCCCGCGCGTGCAAGAGCATCAGCCAGGCCGTCAACAAGGGCGCCCTGGGCGGCGTGCTTGGCAGCGCCGAGAGCGAGAACGTGCAAGGCGAAGTGCAGAAGAAGCTCGACATCATCGCCAACGAAGTCCTGATCGAAGCCAACGAATGGGGCGGCCACCTGGCGGCCATGGCCTCCGAAGAGATGGACAGCATCTACCTGGTGCCCAACCGCTACCCGCAGGGCGAATACCTGCTGCTGTTCGATCCGCTCGACGGCTCGAGCAACATCGACGTCAACGTCAGCATCGGCACCATCTTCAGCGTGCTCAAGAAGCCCGAGGGCTCGCCCGGCGTGACCGAGCAGGACTTCCTGCAGGCCGGCGCCCAGCAGGTGGCGGCCGGCTACTGCGTCTACGGCCCCCAGACCACCCTGGTGCTGACCGTGGGTGACGGCGTGAGCATGTTCACCCTGGACCGCGAGCAAGGCTCCTTCGTGCTGACCCAGGAAAACGTGCGCATCCCCGCCGACACCAAGGAATTCGCGATCAACATGAGCAACATGCGTCACTGGGACGAGCCCGTGAAGCGCTACATCGACGAATGCCTGCAAGGCAAGGAAGGCCCGCGCGGCAAGGACTTCAACATGCGCTGGATCGCCAGCATGGTGGCCGATGTGCACCGCATCCTGACCCGTGGCGGCGTCTTCATGTACCCCTGGGACAAGCGCGAACCCAACAAGCCCGGCAAGCTGCGCCTGATGTACGAGGCCAACCCCATGAGCTGGCTGGTCGAACAGGCCGGCGGCGCCGCCACCAACGGCCGCCAACGCATCCTCGACATCCAGCCCAGCCAGTTGCATGAACGCGTGAGCGTGATCCTGGGCTCAAAAAATGAGGTCGA
>Ga0209913_1001462_pt1 | contig 12897 bp, 11 predicted proteins | sample PersoiDNA2013203_FD_185805 | JGI IMG/M metagenome (GOLD analysis project Ga0209913, IMG submission 185805) | Permafrost soil microbial communities from the Arctic, to analyse light accelerated degradation of dissolved organic matter (DOM) -... | ecosystem: Environmental > Terrestrial > Soil >... | reverse complement strand
TTGCGCAGTAGTTCGCGGCTAGAGGCAATTGAGACATTGCAGCGTTCACTGATCATTGCAGAAAAGGGTAAGCAATCTGATCTGATTGAGATCACGCTAAGAGGTCAATATCCTGAGCTGATCAGAAAAACGCTCAATGAGATAGGCGACGAATATGTTCGTCAAAATATGGAGCAGAAATCTGCTGAAACAGAACGTACTCTGGATTTTGTAGATAAACAATTAATCAGCTTGAAGCAGAAAGTGGATCAGGCAGATTCCAGACTTCAGGTGTTTCGTCATGCCAATGGCACGATTAATTTAGCCGAGGAATCCAAGCAGTTATTGCAACGATCACTTAACGTAGAAATCAAGCTTGGCGAGTTGAAACAGAAAAGAGAGGAACTGCTGATACGCTTTACCATTGAGCACCCCGCTGTTGTGGGCATCGATCGACAAATAGATGAGGTCAATAGTGAAATAAGTACCATCGCTTTACAGATAAGAAAAATTCCTTTGTTGGAGCAGGAAAGCCTGCGTTTGACTCGCGACGTCAAGCTCAATTCTGATTTGTACACGCTATTGTTAAATAATGAGCAGCAATTAAATTTGTTCAAGGCGAACAAGATAAGTAATGTTCGCATGATCGATTCGGCCATTGTGCCTGAGCAGCCGCTCAAATCTAATCGTTCGATGATCGTTGCGATTGCGTTAATGTTGGGATTGGCGGTCGGAATGGGTCTGGCTTTCGTAAAAAAAATACTGTTCGACGGCCTTCGCGATACCCATGAAATTACGCAAATAGCCGGGATGACTGTATGTGCTCGCATTCCACACAGCCAGCAACAAGAGCTGTTGTCTGAACAGATGATTGCTCAGTCTACGCGTATATCCCTGCTAGCTAAAATCGATCCATCCGACAATGCGATCGAAGCATTGCGTAGCTACCGTGCCTCGCTGTTATTGTCGCTGCAGAATGCCGAAAACAATATTGTCATAATTGCCGCCCCCACACCGAAACTGGGGAAATCATTCGTGTCGGTTAATTTCGCTGCCTTGCTGGCTGCAGCCGGGAAAAAAGTGATGTTGATCGATGCTGATCTACGTCAAGGGCATCTTCATCAATATTTTGGGCTCACTCATGCATCCAGCCTCGGTTTATCCGAAGCAATTGCCGGTAGTTGTTCGTTGGAACAATCAGTGCATTACGGGGTGCTTGAAAATCTGGATTTTATTGGCAACGGTGTTGTGCCAAAAAATCCGTCGGAATTACTGTGCCATGACAATACGGACAGATTTCTGAAATTGCTATCTGAAAGTTACGATTTTGTTTTGATCGCTGCACCACCGGTGCTTGCGGTGTCTGATGCACTCATTCTTGGGGCGCGCGCTGCTGCACTCTACCTGGTTGTGCGTGCGGGAAAAAGCACACTCAAGGATGTCGAACAATCAATCGAAAACTTGGCTGCTGTGGGCATTCATACCAAAGGCGTGATCTTCAACGGCATCAAGAAGCGGATGCGGTCGATCTGGCTATGATGATTTTGGTGATTTTATTACTGGATGATGCAATCGATAAAGTCGATATTTTTTTGCTTGGACGCGCTACAGAAAGTGGAGTTGATTCGTATTGTTGCAACCGCATTTTTCGTTGCCGACGGTGTCAATACGATTAACATCGTCGATGGATTTTATGGTGTCGCAGTCATTGCTGCCATCAGCATGCCATGGCTTCACTACGCTCAATCGCTTCTTGCGGATTGCCAAGGATGAATCGATATGAGCGAGCTTGTCGATTTTTGAGATATCAAGCCAGCGGTTTTCAGCTCTTCAGCGGACGCTAGAACTGCTCATCGGCACGCAGATAACGCCACTGTCCCGTCGGCAGATCTCCCAGTTTGACACCGCCGATGCGTACCCGCTTGAGTCCGATCACTCTCAGGCCAACCAGCTCACACATGCGCCGAATCTGACGCTTTTTACCTTCGTGTAGCGTAAAGCTGAGTTGATCTTCATTTTGCCAGACCACCTTGGCTGGTTTGAGCGCTTTGCCGTCGAGCGACAGGCCGTGGTTGAGGCGTTTGAGCTCGCTGTCAGGTAATCGACCTGGTTTGCTGTATTGCACGCGCACCAGATACTCTTTGTCGACGCTGGAGTCTTCACCGATCAAGTGTTTGGCAATGCGGCCATCCTGAGTCAGGACCAATAAACCAACGGAATCGATATCGAGTCGTCCGGCCGGTACCAGGCTGCGCAACTGAGTTGGATGAAATTGCGTATCAACCTGATCTTCCGACCAGCGTGTGGCGGATTCGACCAGCGCGACCGCCGGTGTGTAGCCGTCTTCGGCCTGGCCGCTGACATAGCCGACGGGCTTGTTGATGAGGATTGTGACACGCTTGGATTGTTCTGCCGCGGCCTGGCGTTCGACGCTGATGCGTTGCTGTGGCAAGACTTTGGTGCCGAGTACCGAGATCACTTTTCCATCTACCCGTACCCAGCCTTTCTCTATCCAGGCGTCGGCTTCCCGGCGTGAGCAAAGGCCGAGTTCGGACATGCGTTTGGAGAGGCGTACTGGTTCTGTCATGGCAATGGAATAAAAACGAAGTTAAGCAAAATGGTAAAAATCAGGTGCGGGATCCACCGCGCTCAGATACGTAGCGCCTTGAGCAGATCGGTTTCCAGCATGATCTGGTTGCGTGGATGATTGAGTGCCGCACCATCAATGAGAAAGACGTCTTCAACCCGTTCACCCAGTGTCATGACCTTGGCGGTGTGCAGATTGATTTTGTACTTGGCCAGAACGTTGGAGATCGTATAGAGCAAGCCGGTACGATCATTGGCTGAAACAGACAGCAGGTAATACTGGCCGCGTTCGTCGGGGCGTAAATCAACCGATGGATTGATCGGAAAGGTGCGCGACAGGCGCGACAAACGACCACGGGCGGGAGCGGGCAGAGGAGTGTCTGAGCGCAATAAATGTGCCAGTTCGTGTTCGATCAGATTGATGATGTCGCGATAATTCTTGGCGAACACCGGGGCGCTGATGAGAAAGACGTCGAGTGCGTAATTGGTCTTGGTAGTGTGAATTTTGGCATCCAAGATGCTGAAATTCTTTTCGTCGAAATAACTACAGATGCGCGCAAACAAATCAGCCTGGTCCGGCGTATAGACGGCCACTTGAACGCCTTCGCCAATGGGCGCCAGACGGCATTTCACCACCGGTACGGTGCTATCGACCTTGTCGTAAAAGGAGCGTGTTTGCCAGGCAATGTCAGAGGCATCCAGACGCAGAAAGTAGGCCACATCAAGCTGGCGCCAGAACTGTTCGTGAGCATCGGCAGGCAGGCCGTAAAGACGCAAGGTCTTGATGGCTTCCTGCTGCGTGTTCTTGAGTTCGCGGTCAGCCGATGGTGCTTCGCCGCCCAGTACGCGCAGGGTCATGCGGTACAAATCTTCGAGCAGCTTACCTTTCCAGGCATTCCATACCTTCGGGCTGGTGCCACGGATGTCGGCAACGGTGAGCAGATAGAGTGCGGTGAGATGACGCTCGTCCTTGACGGAGGTGGCAAATTGCAAAATGACGTCGGGGTCTGAGAGGTCTTGCTTTTGAGCCACTTGCGACATGGTCAGGTGATGTTCGACCAGAAACACCACCAGTTCGGTGTTCTCTTCCACCAGGCCGTGCTGTTCGCAGAACTGACGCGCGTCGGCCATACCCAGTTTGGAGTGATCGCCGCCGCGGCCTTTGGCGATGTCGTGAAACAGGGCCGCGATGTAGAGAATCCAGGGCTGGGCGAAATTGGCGATCAGTTGGCTGCAGAACGGGTATTCGTGGGCATGTTCGCTCATTGTGAAGCGGCGCACGTTGCGTACCACCATGAGGATGTGCTGATCGACCGTGTAGACGTGAAAAAGATCGTGCTGCATCTGTCCGATGATGCGGCGGAAATTGGGCAGGTAGCGGCCCAGCACGCTGGTCTGGTTCATGCGACGCAGGGCATGGGTGATGCCGCGCTTGGATTGCAGGATGTGCAGGAACAGTTCGTGATTGGCCGGGTTGCTGCGAAAGGCATTGTCGATCTTGAAGCGCGCATGCCACAAGGCGCGCATGGTGCGTGCTGACATGTCCTTGAGTTCAGGATGCTGGGCCAGCAGCAGAAAGACCTCTAGCATGGCCGAAGGCGTATCTTCAAAGAGGTTGTCCTGGCCGATGTCAAGAAAGCCATTGACTTCATTGAAGCGCTCGTTGATGGTTTGTGGCACTTGCTCTTGCGGGAACAGTTGCGCTTCAATGTTTTGCAGCAGGATTGTGTTGAGTTGAGTGACGGCCTTGGCGGCCCAGTAATAGCGCTGCATCAGGTATTCGCTGGCGCGGCGGGTATCGGTGTTTTTGAAGCCGAAACTTTCGGCAATAGCGGTCTGGATGTCGAACACCAGACGGTCTTCGCGCCGGTTGCTCTGAATGTGCAGACGGATGCGGATGTCCTTGAAGGCGCGTTCCTTTTGCGTCAGTTGACGTGCTTCGGTAGGGGTGAGCAAGCCGCGCTGGGCCAGTTTGCTCCAAGAGTCACCGAGGCCGGCCGCCTTGGCCACCCATAGAATGACCTGGAGATCGCGCAGGCCTCCGGGGCTTTCCTTGCAATTGGGTTCAAGGCTATAGGGGGTGTCTTCATATTTGATGTGGCGTTGGCGCATTTCCAGTGTTTTTGCCTGGAAAAAAGCGCGCGCATCCATGGCTGCCAGGAACTGTGTCTGTAGCGACTGAAATAGCATTTTGTTGCCATGTACCAGCCGCGCTTCCAACAGGCTGGTCTGCACCGTGATATCAGCGGCCGATTCGGCCAGGCATTCATCGATGGTACGGATGCTGTGGCCGATTTCAAGGCCGATATCCCAGAATAGCTGTACCAGCGCCTCCAGCTTTCCCTGCAGCGTGGCGTCGGGAGCTTGGTCTAGCAGGATCAAGACATCGACGTCGGAATGCGGAAACAATTCTCCACGTCCATAGCCGCCCACGGCGACCAGCGCAATTTCGGCGGGCAGTGCATGTTTTTCCCAGGCCTCAATGAGTGCTGCGTCCACATTGCGGCGCAGTTGGGTCAGCAGATGTTCGGGCTTGCTGTCATCCTGGAAGACTTTGATGGCCTCCTGGTGTGCTGCTTTTAATCGTTTCTTGAGGGTGACGGCGAGGGTCGACATGGGGGCTGCATTCAGAGGGAAATCAGGCGGGGGCGTTTGCCGTTTGCACGGCTTGTGCAATGAAGGCTGGTGGTGGTGGCATGCCTGGTGAAACGGTCAATACTTCAAAACCAGTTGCGGTCACCAGGATGGTATGTTCCCACTGCGCCGACAGGCTGCGATCCTTGGTTTTGATGGTCCAACCGTCACCCATTTCGCGGATTTCGCGACGGCCGGCATTGATCATGGGTTCGACGGTGAAGATCATGCCGGCTTCCAGTTTCTCCAGTGTGCCGGGGCGGCCATAGTGCAGCACCTGCGGTTCTTCATGAAATACCGTGCCAATGCCATGGCCGCAAAATTCGCGCACGACGCTGTAACCGGCCTTTTCAGCATGTTGCTGGATGACATGGCCGATATCGCCCAGATGCGCGCCAGGCTTGATTTTGGATATCCCCAGCCACATGCATTCAAAAGTGATTTCGGTCAAGCGGCGTGCCATGATGGATGGCTCGCCGATGTAGAACATGCGACTGGTGTCACCGTGGTAACCGTTTTTGATGACGGTAATGTCAATGTTGAGTACATCACCGCTCTTCATCACCTTGTCGCCGGGAATGCCGTGACAGATGATGTCATTGAGCGAGGTGCAGATCGCCTTCGGATAAGGGGTATAGCCGGGCGGGCAATAATTGAGTGGCGCTGGAATCGTATCCTGCACATTGACCATGTATTCATGGCATAGGCGGTCGAGTTCGCCGGTGGTGGTGCCAGCCTTTACGAAGGGAGCAATATAATCGAGTACTTCAGCGGCCAGTTTGCCGGCAATTCGCATGCCTTCGATGTCTTCTGCCGTTTTGATTGAGATGGGACTCATAAAATTATCGCCATTTGTAGAAATAGTTATTAAGTAGCGATTATAGACGAGGGTGACTTGTTCTGCCGTCCTAGCGAAGTCGACCCTGGTGGGCAAAAGTCAATGAAAACAATGCTTTCGGCGCTTGAATGGATTGTCTGGATGAGGTAGAATGCGCGGCTAACTTGAATTGATCAGGTTGGAAAGCGAACATGTCGTGATCATATACGCTGCTTTTGTGGGTTTTTGTGAAAAAGTTCTTCGCAAACCGATAAATGGCAGTGGTGGATGATGGATGTTGCTTTTAGTTAATTTATTTTTAAATGAAACGCGAATCCGTTCGCCAAAGGGTGTTCAGGCTTTTTTGACTGAATGACCGAATGGATTCCAGACCTAACCCTGGAGAAAATTATGTCCGTAACAATGCGCGAAATGCTGGAAGCTGGTGTCCACTTCGGTCACCAAACTCGCTTCTGGAACCCGAAAATGGCTCCGTTTATCTTCGGTCATCGCAACAAGATTCATATCGTCAACCTGGAAAAGACTCTGGGCATGTACCTGGAGGCGACGAAGTATGTGCGTCAGCTGTCGTCTAACCGCGGCACTATCCTGTTTGTCGGTACCAAGCGTCAAGCGCGCGAAATCGTTGCTGCAGAAGCGCAACGTGCAGGCGTTCCTTATGTTGATCAACGTTGGTTGGGCGGCATGCTGACCAACTTCAAGACAATCAAGACTTCGATCAAGCGCCTCAAGGACATGGAAGCATCGATTGCCGACGGTTCCAACGAGAAGCTGAGCAAGAAAGAAGCCCTGTTGTTCTCGCGTGAACAAGAAAAGCTGCAAAAGGCCATTGGCGGTATCAAGGATATGGGTGGCATTCCTGATGCGATCTTCGTGATCGACGTCGGCTACCACAAGGGTGCTATCACTGAAGCGGCCAAGCTGGGCATTCCAGTCATCGGCGTGGTTGATACCAACCACTCGCCAGAAGGCGTGACTTACGTCATTCCAGGTAACGATGACTCGGCCAAGGCAATCGCACTGTACGCTCGCGGTGTTGCTGACGCGGTGCTCGAAGGCCGTGCCAATGCAGTCAACGACGTTGTTGAAGCCATCAAGGGCGGCGACGAATTCGTTGAAGTCAACGAACAGGCTTAATTAGCCCGCGAAGCCGGTGGCGTTTGACGTCGCCGGTAGTAATGAAAAGGGGTAACAGCGAGAATTAGCGCAGTTCACCCCCTTTTTTTTGAGTAAATTGATCGAATTTCGATGTGTCGTCGATGTCAGTGGGCAATGATGGCACATCCCTTTAGCTAGGAGAAACATATGGCGGCAATTACCGCAGCATTGGTAGGCGAACTGCGCGCGAAGACCGACGCGCCGATGATGGAATGCAAGAAGGCATTGACTGAAGCCGATGGCGATATGGTCAAGGCTGAAGAAATTCTGCGCGTCAAGCTGGGCAGCAAGGCATCCAAGGCTTCTTCGCGTATCACCGCTGAAGGCGTGGTGGCAACTTACATTGCCGGCGGCGTCGGCGCGCTGGTAGAAGTGAACTGTGAAACCGATTTCGTGACCAAGAACGATGAATTCATCGCTTTGGCCAATGAAATCGCCAAACTGGTTGCTGAAAAGAATCCGGCTGATCTGGCCGCTTTGGCAGCATTGCCGTTGGACGGCAAGACGGTAGAAGAAAAGCGTACCGAGCTGGTTGGTCGTATCGGCGAAAACATGTCGATCCGCCGCTTTGCCCGTTTTGAGACTGCCGGTAAGTTGGTGTCTTACCTGCATGGCACACGCATCGGTGTGGTCGTCGAGTTTGACGGTACTGAAGAGCAAGTCGGCAAGGATGTGGCAATGCATATCGCCGCGATGAAGCCTGTGGCCTTGTCGTCGGATCAAGTGCCTGCTGATCTGATCGAAAAAGAGCGTTCAGTTGCAGTGCTCAAGGCTGCTGAGTCTGGCAAGCCTGCTGACATCGTCGCCAAAATGGTCGATGGTTCGGTGCAGAAGTTCCTCAAGGAAGTGTCGTTGTTGAATCAGACTTTCGTGAAAAACGACAAGCAAACCGTTGAACAAATGCTCAAGTCGGCCGCTACCGTGGTCAAGGCGTTCAGCATGTTTGTGGTTGGCGAAGGCATTGAGAAGAAGCAGGATGATTTTGCTGCGGAAGTGGCGGCGCAAGTTGCTGCTGCCAAGCAAGCGCAGTAAGAAACAAGGAAGCGGGCCGAGAGGCCCGTTTTTTTAAGTCTCTTCGATTTGCATGGCAAGCGCGGTACAGTTTGATGGAATCGTTTTGATATTTGCCGACCAGTATTCGGCGAAATATTGACAAGATGTAAGCAAGTTGCCGGAAAGTCGGCGTGGAGGCATACAATGGCGTCCTCGCTATCGAACCGGGCTATGTCAGCACTGGCCAGGACAAATAAAGGCCCGCAGTTCAGGTCTCGTAGTTAAGTAAGCAAGATAATTAGCAAGACGTACAGATTTTAGTTAATCGGAAAGCACACGGAGCCCAGCACATGACGACACCAGCCTATAAGCGCGTACTCCTCAAACTCTCCGGCGAAGCCCTGATGGGCGATGATGCCTACGGTATCAATCGCGCCACCATCGAGCGCATGGTCGCAGATGTGGCAGAAGTATCCCAATTGGGCGTTGAACTGGCCATTGTCATCGGTGGCGGCAATATTTTTCGCGGAGTCGCACCCGGCGCTCAAGGTATGGATCGTGCGACCGCGGACTACATGGGTATGCTGGCGACAGTAATGAATTCGCTGGCTTTGGCAGATGCCATGCGACAGGCCGGATTGGTCGCACGCGTGATGTCCGCCATTGCCATTGAGCAAGTAGTGGAGCCTTATGTTCGCCCCAAGGCACTGCAGTATCTGGAAGAAGGTAAGGTGGTGGTGTTTGCGGCCGGAACCGGCAATCCATTTTTTACCACCGATACTGCAGCGGCATTGCGCGGCTCGGAAATTGGTGCACAGATTGTGCTCAAGGCAACCAAAGTAGATGGTGTTTATACTGCAGATCCGAAAAAGGATCCTGCCGCCACTCGTTATAGCACCATCACGTTTGATGAGGCCATCTCCAAACATTTGCAAGTGATGGATGCGACTGCCTTTGCACTGTGCCGTGACCAGAAACTTCCGATCAAGGTTTTTTCCATCGTCAAGCCCGGCGCGCTCAAGCGCGTCATCATGGGTGCCGACGAAGGTACCTTGGTCCATGTTTGAATTTAAGTACACCGAATAAATTGGTTTTAGATAGGAGAGCAGCATGACCACCGCTGACGTTAAAAAAAGCACTGAACAAAAAATGATCAAATCGATCGAGACCTTGCGCGCCGATCTGGCCAAGGTACGGACCGGTCGTGCCCATACAGGTATTCTCGACCATGTCCAGGTTGATTACTATGGTTCGCCGACGCAGTTGTCACAAGTCGCCAATCTGACATTGATCGATGCGCGCACCATCGGCGTGCAGCCTTTTGAGAAAAAAATGCTGGGCGCGATCGAAAAAGCCATTCGTGAAGCCGATCTTGGCCTCAATCCTGCAACGCAGGGTGAACTGATTCGCGTGCCGACACCGGCGCTGACCGAAGAGCGTCGTAAAGAGATGGTCAAGTTGGTCAAGGGGGAAGCGGAAGATACCAAGATTGCAATTCGCAACATTCGTCGCGATGCCAACGAAGGTTTGAAAAAACTGGTCAAAGACAAGGTCATTTCGGAAGATGAAGAGCGTCGTGGTCAGGATGAAATCCAGAAACTCACCGATAAATTTGTCGCCGATGTCGACAAGCTGGTGGTCGACAAAGAAAAAGAAGTACTGACAGTGTAAGCTCCTTGCCGCTACCATGGCGACGGTATTTACAACAGTTCATGTGATGGTGGTGCCTGCTGTGTTTATGGTGGCATCGGTATCATCTTCCATCTGGATTTTTACACTGTATGAATCATAAAAGCTCAACCCAGTCGGTGCCGCAAGTGTCAACGGTACCACGCCACGTTGCCGTCATTATGGATGGCAATGGACGCTGGGCGACCAAACGTTTTTTGCCGCGTGTGGCCGGGCATGTCAAAGGTGTCGATACAGTGCGAGATATCGTTGAGGCGTGTTCTGTGCGCGGCATCGAATATCTTACCTTGTTTGCCTTCAGTTCAGAGAACTGGCGTCGGCCGGCCGACGAGGTATCGTTGCTGATGCGTTTGTTCATGACCGCTCTGGAACGTGAAGTCAGCAAGATGTACGCCAACAATATCCGTTTGCGGGTGATTGGTGATCTGAGTCGCTTTGATGCTAAATTGCAAGAAATGGTAGCCAGGTCGGAGGCGAAAACGGCAGGTAACGACGGTCTGACCTTGACCATCTGTGCCAATTATGGCGGCCGCTGGGATATCATGCAGGCAATTGGCAAGATGCTGAAAACGCAACCTGGTGCCAGTGATTTTTCTGAAGAACAACTAACACCGCATTTGGCGATGGCTTATGCGCCGGAGCCGGATTTGTTTATCCGTACCGGCGGGGAAGAGCGTATTTCCAATTTCTTGTTGTGGCAACTTGCCTATAGCGAGCTGTATTTCACCGAAACCTACTGGCCTGATTTTGACGGTGCTGAACTGGACAAGGCAATTGAGTCCTATCGCCAGCGTGAGCGGCGCTTCGGTCGGACCAGTGAGCAATTGCTTGAAAAGAAAAAGGCCTCCTGATGCTAAAAACGCGTGTCATCACGGCGTTGGTTCTCTTGGCGATTTTGTTGCCAATTCTTTTTTTGAATAATTTTTGGGCATTTGCAGCTGTCACGCTGGTTTTCTTTGGTGCTGGTGTCTGGGAAGGCTTGCGTCTGTTCGGTGTGTCGCGTGCCCCTCTGTGGGCCAGCTTGTGTACGCTTGGTTATGCTGCCATCGTATTTGCCCATGTTCTACCTAACGTACGTGGCTTGTTTGGTTTATGTGTGGCGTTGTGGGCGTTGCGCTTTGTGCCAGCTTTGGGACTGGGGTTGCCGCCGCTGGACAGTGCCGGCAACCGATTGGTGAGTGCTACCTATACCTTGGCCTTGCTGGGTTGTTTTGTTGCTATCGTGACATTGTTCAAGCAGGCTCCACTCTATTTACTCTCGGTCATGGCTATCGTCTGGGTGGCCGATATTGGTGCTTATTTTTCCGGTAAAGGATTTGGTCGCCATAAACTGGCGCCATCGATCTCTCCTGGTAAATCGTGGGAGGGGGCAGTCGGCGGTTGGTTGGCGGTGCTGGTCGTGGCGGCGGTCGCAGTCATGATGCTGGGCGACTTGACGTTCGTCGGGCGCCTGTATATGCGTTTTGGCTGGCCTGGCTTTATCGTCGTCATGACATTATTGGTGGCTGCCAGCGTGGTGGGCGATTTGTTTGAATCGCAACTCAAGCGCCGCGCTGGTGTCAAGGACAGCAGCAATCTCTTGCCGGGTCATGGCGGTGTATTGGATCGCATTGACGCACTGATCCCGGTTCTGCCGCTGGCGGCCTTGATCGATCTCTGGTTGTAGGAGTTTCATGCAGGCAATTACCGTTCTTGGTTCTACCGGCTCGATCGGCGTTTCAACGCTGGATGTGCTAGGGCGTTATCCTGAGCGTTATCGGGTCTTTGCATTGACGGCGCATGTCAATGTAGATGCTTTGGCTGAACAATGCGTTCGGTTTCAACCTAAGCTGGCTGTGGTCGGTACGGCGCAGGCGGCAGTGGCCTTGCAGCTTAGGCTCAAGGCGCTGCAGTCGCGTACCGAGGTGCTGTACGGCCCACAGGCATTGTGCGATGTTGCAGCCAGCAGTGAATGCGATATGGTCATGGCCGCCATCGTAGGAGCAGCTGGTCTGGCCTCTACACTGGCAGCGGCGCGCGCGGGCAAAAAAATATTGCTGGCAAACAAGGAAGCACTGGTCATGTCGGGTCAAATACTCATTGATACCGTGGCGCAGCATGGTGCAGTCTTGTTGCCAATCGATAGCGAGCACAATGCAATTTTTCAGTGTCTGCCGTCGCGTTTCAATCGCTCACTGGCCGACGCAGGTATTGCCAAGATTTTGCTTACAGCATCAGGTGGCCCCTTCCTCAAACGCGCGGTCGATACGCTCGACAGCGTTACGCCCGATGAAGCTGTGGCTCATCCTAAATGGGTCATGGGGCGGAAAATCTCGGTCGATTCTGCCACCATGATGAACAAGGGGCTGGAAGTGATCGAGGCGCATTGGTTGTTTGGTGCTCCGGCCGACAAGATCGAGGTCATGATTCACCCGCAAAGTGTGATTCATTCGATGGTGTCCTACATCGATGGGTCGGTACTGGCGCAACTGGGTAATCCAGATATGAGGACACCGATTGCCAATGCCTTGGCTTACCCTGAACGCATCGAATCTGGCGTGGCTCAGCTGGATCTGGCGCAGGTGGGGCAATTATTTTTTGAGCGCCCTGATTTCGGCCGCTTTCCCTGTCTTAAACTGGCGTATGATGCACTGCAAACTGGCGGCAGCGCGGCTGCTATTCTCAATGCCGCCAATGAAGTTGCTGTGCAAGCATTCCTGAATCAAGAAATTGGATTCCGCATGATTGACCAAGTCATCGCTCGCGTCATGGACAAGGTGCCTCACGGCCCGTTGGCCGACGTCGACAGTCTGATCGAGCAAGATAAACTGGCCCGTTCCGTGGCGCACTCCTGTCTGTCATGAATTTCTTACATACCCTGTTAGCTTTTGCAGTCGCACTCGGCACGTTGGTAATCGTGCATGAGTTGGGGCATTACTGGGCGGCACGCTTATGTGGTGTCAAAGTACTGCGTTTTTCGGTCGGTATGGGACGTGTGATTTATTCGCGTCGCTTCGGGCGAGATCAGACTGAGTGGGCAT
>Ga0209913_1001461_pt1 | contig 12897 bp, 9 predicted proteins | sample PersoiDNA2013203_FD_185805 | JGI IMG/M metagenome (GOLD analysis project Ga0209913, IMG submission 185805) | Permafrost soil microbial communities from the Arctic, to analyse light accelerated degradation of dissolved organic matter (DOM) -... | ecosystem: Environmental > Terrestrial > Soil >... | reverse complement strand
GCGCTGGTGTTGTCGGGCGTGTTCGTGCCGATGGCCTTTTTCGGCGGTTCGACCGGCGTGATTTATCGTCAGTTCTCGATCACCATCGTCGCGGCCATGAGCTTGTCGGTGCTGGTGGCGCTGACACTGACGCCGGCCTTGTGCGCGTCGCTGCTCAAACCGCATGAGCCAGGCTCACACGGTGCCAAGCAAGGACGTTTCTTCACCTGGTTCAATCGTACCTTTGAACGTAGCGCCGGACGTTATCGTTCCGGTGTCGGGGGACTTCTCTCGCGCGGCAAGCGAGGCCTGCTGGCATATGCATTGGTGGTGGTGGCAATGGGCGTGTTGTTTGTACGCCTGCCGACTTCTTTCCTGCCGGAAGAAGATCAGGGTGTGTTGATGGCGCAGGTTCAACTGCCGACCGGTGCGACCATGGAGCAGACCGGTGCGGTCGTGGCAACCTTGCAAGACTACTTCCTCAACAAACCGGACGTGGTTGAGTCCGTGCTGGCGATCGTCGGTTCCGGCGTCGGCGGCAATAGTCAGAACGGTGCACGTGCCTTCATCAAGCTCAAGGATTGGAGTGAACGTACCGGTACCGGCAATTCGGCTGCTGAACTGGTGCGCCAGGCCAATGCTGATCTCGGCAAGATCCGTGGTGCGCGGGTGTTTCTGATGAGTCCGCCGGCCGTGCGCGGTCTGGGGCAGAGCGCCGGTTTCGATTTTGAGATCAAGGACGTGGGTGGTGTCGGCCATGACGCATTGGTCAAGGCGCGCGACCAGTTCCTGCAGCTGGCGCGGCAGAATCCGCGTCTGGCCAATGTACGCACGACCGGTCTGGACGATACGCCGCAGCTCAAGGTCAGCATCGATGATCGCAAGGCGGATGCACTCAGTATTTCGACCAGCGATATCAACGCCACGATGGCGACGGCGATGGGCGGCACCTACGTGAATGACTTCCTCAACAATGGGCGCGTGAAGAAAGTGTATGTGCAGGGCGATGCACAGTTCCGCATGCAGACCGAGGATCTGAACAAATGGTATGTACGTAATTCTGCCAGCCAGATGGTGCCGTTCACGGCGTTCACGACCAGCAAGTGGAGTTTCGGCCCGTCGCTGCTGGAGCGTTACAACGGCGTGTCGTCATTTGAAATCGTCGGCGAGCCGGCGGCGGGTGTGAGCTCGGGTGACGCCATGACGGAAGTGCAGAACATCGCCGCGCAAATGCCGGCAGGTGTCGGCTACGAATGGACCGGTTCGTCCTATCAGGAAAGGCTGTCCGGCAACCAGGCGCCGATGCTGTATGCGATTTCCATTCTGTTCGTATTCTTGTGTCTGGCGGCGCTGTATGAAAGCTGGTCGGTGCCGTTTGCGGTGATTCTGGCGGTGCCGCTGGGGATTATCGGGACGGTGTTGCTCACGGGTGTGCTGGGCATGTCCAACGACGTGTATTTCCAGGTCGGTTTGCTGACCACGGTGGGCTTGTCGGCGAAGAACGCGATTCTGATTGTCGAGTTCGCCAAGCAATTGCATGAATCCGGAAAGTCCCTGTGGGATGCCACATTGGAAGCGGTGCAGTTGCGTCTGCGTCCGATCCTGATGACGTCGCTGGCGTTCATGTTCGGTGTATTGCCGCTGGCGATTGCTAGCGGCGCGGGCTCTGCCAGCCGCCGCGCTATCGGTACCGGCGTGCTGGGCGGCATGCTGTCGGCGACGCTACTCGGGATTTTCTTCGTGCCGTTGTTTTACTACCTGATCGGCACCTTGATGGACAAGCGCAAAGCCAAAGCAGAAAAGAAGAGAAGCGCAGAGTCAACTATGGATGGAAAGGAAGGCGTGTGATGCGCATCAAGACGAATCAGAAGACCGCATTGCGGCAATCCATCCCATCTACCTTGGCGCTGACGTCGGTATTGCTGGCAGCGATGTTGCTGGGCGGCTGCGTCAATCTGGCACCGCAATATCAGCAACCGGCGGCGCCGGTTGCCGGCAACTGGACGCAGACCGTGGATGGAAAAAATCTGGTCGCTGCACAAGGCAGCACGGTCAATGCCGATGACATCGGCTGGCGCACCTTCTTCATCGACGAACGCTTGCGCGAGGTGATTGCGCTGGCGCTGCAAAACAACCGTGACTTACGCGTTGCCGCACTCAATATCGAAAAGGCCCGCGCGCAGTACCGGATTACCGACGCTGATCGGTATCCGGCGGTCAGCGCTACGGGTACGGGCACCGCCAGCCGTACGCCGGCTTCTCTGTCAACTTCAGGCAATGCGACTACTTCGCGGCAGTACAGCGCCACGCTGGGAGTGAGTGCCTACGAGCTGGATTTTTTCGGCAGGCTGAAAAATCTCAGCGACGCTGCATTGGAGACCTACAAATATCAGGTCGAGACCCGCCGCAGCACGCATATCAGTCTTGTCGCAGAAGTGGCGACGGCGTGGCTGACGCTGGCGTCGGACCGTGAGCTGTTGCAACTGGCGCAGGACACGTTCACGAGTCTGAATCGCACCTATGAACTGGGCAAGCGGACTCACGAGATCGGCACCGCTTCCGGTGTTGATCTGGCGAGTCAGGAAGCCAGTATGGAATCAGCGCGTGCCGATGTCGGCCGTTATACCAGCCTGGTAGCGCAAGACGCCAATGCCTTGAATCTGCTGGTGGGCGCGACGCTTGAATCACGTCTTTTGCCGGATCGTCTGCCGGACACGGCTTCGACTTTATTGGGGACGCCGGCGGCACTGCCGTCGGAAGTGTTGTTGCGCCGTCCTGATGTGTTGGCGGCGGAGCACACATTGATCGGCGCACACGCCGACATCGGTGCGGCGCGTGCAGCATTCTTCCCGAGTATCAGCCTGACCGCAAGTGGCGGCACGGCCAGCCGCAGCCTGGGCGGCTTGTTCAATGCAGGTAGCGGATCGTGGAGTTTTTCACCGTCGATCAATCTGCCGATTTTCAATGCCGGCAGCAATCGGGCCAGCCTGGATGCGGCGAAGATCACGCGCGATATCGACGTGGCAACGTATGAGAAGGCGATTCAAACCGCTTTCGAAGAAGTGGCGAATGCATTGGCCGAGCGCAGCACGTTGGACCAGCGTCTGGATGCGCAACAAAAGGTCACTGCCGCCAACGAGAAGAGCTACAGGTTGTCGGATGCGCGCTATCGCAACGGCATCGACAGCTATCTTTCTGCGCTGGTGTCGCAGCGATCCCTCTACAGCGCGCAGCAGACGCTGATTTCGTTGCGCCTGACTGAGCAAAGCAATCGCATCACGCTGTACAAGGTGCTGGGCGGCGGCTGGAACGAGTGATTGTTTCCAAATCAAGGCCTGGGCCGGGCGGGCGTTTAAGCTAAAATGGCTGCGCCCGTTCGGGCTGAGATTCTCTGCTCTCGAAAACATGTCTGTTTTACATCGCGTCGTCGCCGTACTTTCCCTTTCTCTTCTGGCTGCTTGCAACAGCCTCATGCCGTCCAAGTCTGCCGCTCCGGTCGAGACGTCTCCGGTGACGCCGGTTGCGGCACCGACCAAACTGCCGCAAAAACCGCGCATTGCGCTGGCACTGGGCGGTGGTGCCGCGCGCGGCTTTGCGCACGTAGGCGTGATCAAGGCGCTGGAGTCGCAGGGCATTGTGCCTGATATCGTCGTTGGGACGAGTGCCGGCAGCCTGGTAGGTGCTTTGTATGCGGCAGGCAATAACGGCTTTGCTTTGCAAAAGCTGGCGCTGGATATGGACGAGGCAACTATTTCCGATTGGTCGGTGCCGTTTTTCTCCAAGGTGAGCGGTGTGTTGAAGGGCGAGGGCGTGCAGACGTATGTGAATCGTTCCGTCAACAATCTGCCGATCGAAAAATTCAAGATTCCATTCGGCGCGGTGGCGACGGATCTGAAGACCGGCCAGCCGATTCTGTTTCGTCGAGGAAACGCCGGCATTGCGGTGCGCGCGTCGTCCGCCGTACCGGGCGTGTTCCAGTCGGTGAAGATCGGCGATCACTATTATGTCGACGGCGGACTGGTGGCGCCGGTGCCGGTGCATTTTGCGCGCGAGATGGGCGCAGACTTCGTGATTGCGGTAAACATCTCGGCACAACCGGAGGCGCAGGCGTCATCGAGCTCTGTCGACGTGATGCTGCAAACCTTCGCCATCATGGGGCAGAGTATTAATTACTATGAATTGAAGGATGCCGACATTGTGATCCAGCCGGGCCTGGGTGCGATGAAGGGGAGTGACTTTGCTGGCCGCAATCTGGCAATCCTGGCGGGCGAGCAGGCGGCAATGAAGATCATGCCGGAGCTGAAGGCGAAGTTGAAGGCTAAAGGCGGAAACTGATGCTGATGTGTGGCTGTCAATACGTTGCCGTATTCAGCAGCCGCGGATGTATGAAGGAATGAATGTAAGGCAGTGCTGAGCCGCTACTACTAATAAGAATAGCAGGGCAGGCAATACGAGAGCTGATTGAATCCGAGGGCAGATAGCAGAGGAGTGCAGGAATCACAATCCTGGACTCCTTATCCTTATGAAATGCTTATTGCTGATCTTCTGCGGTCGCAGAGATGCGGCGTGCACCATTAAAGCGCTTTTTCCAGTAGGCGACATCCATATCTTCGATGCGCACCTGGCCGCCGGCGGATGGCGAGTGGATGAATTTGCTGTCGCCCAGATAAATGCCGACATGCGAGAAGCCGCGGCGCAGGGTGTTGTAGAACACCAGGTCACCGGGACGCAGGTCGACTTTGTCGACCTTTTCGCCGACGCGGCTGATTTCAGCCGATGTGCGTGGCAAGTCAGTGCCCAGCGCTTCCTTGAAAACATAACGCACCAGGCCGCTGCAATCCAGGCCGGTTTCCGGTGAAGTGCCGCCGTAACGATAGTTGATGCCGAGCATGCTTAATGCCTGGACAGCCAGTTCGGAAGCGCGGTTGGTGATGTCATGCAGTTTGGCGAGAGCGATAGTCGCTTTGCCGGGAGGAAGAGGGTCTTGCTGGGATTGCTGAATCTGTGGGATTTGCTGGATAGGGAGCTCGATGCCCCAGGCGGTGCTGCATAACCAGAAACCGGCGGCCAGCACGCATGCTTTTGCGAGGTGACGTCGGTATCGGTTGGTTTTTGCGGCGCTGCGTATTGTCATCAGGACATTTCCCTATCGGTATGACTGCTGGAATGTAAACAATTTCATCGGCAATGTCAAAAGGTTATTTCGCGTTTTCCTACAAAAATTGTAATAGAGTCAATACCTTACGTGCGTAGGACGATGCCCCCAGTTAGGGCGCGATGCGCGAGGTTTTGCATATTTTGTGCCAGCGGGGCATTCTCGCCTTACAATCAGCATTCTTTTTTACTTGAGACATTTGGGAGCATCATGCAAACGAAACCGTACCTGACCCTCGACGACCTGAAAAAAATCGCTGCCGGCGCCGAAGCTGAAGCCAAGGCTAATAACTGGGCAGTTGTCATCTCCATCGTCGACGATGGCGGTCATTTGCTGTGGTTGCAACGTCTGGACGGCGCTGCACCCGCTTCTTCGCATATCGCTCCGGCCAAGGCCAAGACCGCCGCATTGGGTCGTCGCGAAACCAAGATTTATGAAGACATGATCAACAACGGCCGCGTCGCATTCCTGTGCGCACCTGAGCTGGATGGCTTGCTGGAAGGCGGCGTGCCTATCGTTGTCGACGGTCAATATGTCGGCGCAGTCGGCGTGTCGGGCGTGAAGTCGTCGGAAGATGTGCAAATCGCCAAGGCAGGTATTGCTGCTTTGGGTCTGTAATCGTCTGATCTGACGCTAATTAATTGATTTTTAGCCGGTTTTTGCTAACCGGCAAAGTCTTGAAATGCGCCTTCCGGCAATCTTAGGATTTGCTGGGGGGCGCATTTTGCGCTATAATCGAGCGGTTTAGCTAATTTAAATTCCGCCGTAGCGCATACCGAATCCTTCACCTCGTCCCAGCAGACCAAACAACCACCCCACGTGCTTCAAAACGGGGCGTTTGCGCCGGTCGCCGGTTGGGTACTGAGAATTGAGTGCTGATCCCAGCAACACGATCTGGTCAGGCCAGCGGCGGTAACAATCTCAGGAGTTACCCTTGCTGCCTCTTCTTTCTGGCCCTACCGTTCCGGCCATCCTCGCGCTAGCAGACGGGTCCGTTTTTCTTGGTGTTTCGATCGGCGCTGCCGGTAACACGACTGGTGAAGTCGTTTTCAACACCGCCATGACCGGCTACCAGGAAATTCTGACCGATCCCAGCTACAGCCGCCAGATCGTCACCCTGACTTACCCGCATATCGGCAATACCGGCGTCAATGCCGAAGACATCGAGGCATCGCAGATCCACGCTGCCGGCCTGATCATCAAAGATCTGCCGCGTCTGACCTCCAATTTCCGCACCAAGCAAACACTGACCGAATACCTGCAAGCCAGCAACATTGTGGCCATTGCGGATATCGATACGCGTAAATTGACCCGCATCCTGCGTGAGAAGGGTGCCCAAAGCGGCGCCATCGTCGCCGGTGAAACAAACATTGAGGCGGCAACCGCCAAGGCGCTGGAACTGGCGCGCGGTTTTCCGGGACTGGCCGGCATGGACCTGGCCAAGGTCGTGTCGACCAAGCAAGCCTACAACTGGACCGAAACCGAGTGGAAGCTGGGTCGCGGTTACGGTCAGCAAATCACGCCGAAGTTCCACGTCGTCGCGTTCGACTACGGCGTCAAGTACAACATCCTGCGCATGCTGGCTGAGCGCGGTTGCAAGGTCACCGTGCTCCCGGCGCAGGCAACTGCCGCTGAAGCGCTGGCCCTGAATCCGGACGGCATCTTCCTGTCGAATGGTCCCGGCGATCCGGAACCATGCGATTACGCGATCGCTGCTTCCAAGGAATTGATCGAGCGCGGTATCCCGACTTTCGGCATCTGCCTCGGCCACCAGATCATGGCGCTGGCTTCCGGCGCCAAGACACTGAAGATGAAATTCGGCCACCATGGCGCGAACCATCCGGTGCAGGATCTGGACACCAAGCAAGTGCTGATCACTTCGCAAAACCACGGTTTCGCCGTTGATGCCTCGACACTGCCGGCCAACTGCCGCGTCACGCACGTGTCGCTGTTCGATGGCTCGCTGCAAGGTTTTGCCCGTACCGATAAGCCTGCGTTCTGCTTCCAGGGCCACCCCGAAGCATCGCCCGGGCCGCATGACATCGCCCCCCTGTTCGATAAATTTGTGGCGATGATGGAGAAAAAGAAACATGCCTAAGCGTAACGACATTAAAAGCATCCTGATCATCGGCGCTGGTCCGATCATCATCGGTCAGGCCTGCGAATTCGACTATTCCGGTGCGCAAGCCTGTAAGGCACTGCGTGAAGAAGGCTACAAAGTCATCCTGGTCAACAGCAATCCTGCGACCATCATGACCGATCCTGAAATGGCGGACGTCACCTACATCGAGCCGATTACCTGGCAAGTTGTGGAACGCATCATCGCCAAGGAAAAGCCGGACGCGATCCTGCCGACCATGGGCGGCCAGACTGCGCTGAACTGCGCGCTCGACCTGCACCGCAACGGCGTGCTCGAAAAGTACGGTTGCGAACTGATCGGCGCCTCGCCGGAAGCCATCGACAAGGCCGAAGACCGCTCCAAGTTCAAGGACGCCATGACCAAGATCGGTCTGGGTTCCGCCCGTTCGGGCGTGGCGCACACGCTGGAAGAATCCTGGACAGTGCAGAAGGAGCTGGGCTTCCCGGTCATCATTCGTCCATCGTTCACCATGGGCGGCACCGGCGGCGGCATCGCCTACAACGCCGAAGAATTCGAAACCATCTGCAAGCGCGGCCTGGAAGCATCGCCGACCACTGAATTGCTGATTGAAGAATCGCTGATCGGCTGGAAAGAGTACGAGATGGAAGTCGTGCGCGACAAGGCCGACAACTGCATCATCGTCTGCTCGATCGAAAACCTGGATCCGATGGGCGTGCATACCGGCGACTCCATCACTGTTGCCCCGGCGCAAACGCTGACCGACAAGGAATACCAGATCATGCGTAACGCCTCGCTGGCGGTGCTGCGTGAAATCGGCGTCGACACCGGCGGCTCCAACGTGCAGTTCTCGGTCAATCCGGCCGACGGCCGCATGATCGTCATCGAAATGAATCCGCGCGTCTCGCGTTCGTCGGCACTGGCTTCGAAAGCGACCGGTTTCCCGATCGCCAAGATCGCCGCCAAGCTGGCAGTCGGCTTCACGCTGGATGAGTTGCGCAACGAAATCACCGGCGGCGCGACCCCGGCCTCGTTCGAACCGTCGATCGACTACGTCGTCACCAAGATCCCACGTTTTGCGTTTGAAAAATTCCCGCAAGCGGACAATCACCTGACCACACAAATGAAGTCGGTCGGTGAAGTCATGGCGATCGGCCGTACCTTCCAGGAGTCGTTCCAGAAAGCCCTGCGCGGCCTGGAAGTCGGCGTCGACGGCATGAACGAAAAGACCACCGACCACGAAACCATCAAGGAAGAACTGGGCGAGCCTGGTCCTGACCGTATCTGGTACGTGGGTGATGCGTTTGCACAAGGTTTCACACTGGAAGAAGTGCATGGTCTGACGCACATCGATCCGTGGTTCCTGTCGCAAATCAAGGAAATCGTCGACATCGAACTGTGGCTGGAAAACGGCCAGACACTGGAAGGCCTGGACAAGGCGACCTTGTACAAGCTGAAGCAAAAGGGCTTCGCCGACCGTCGCCTGGCCAAGCTGCTGAAGGTCACCGACACCGCTGTGCGCGAGAAGCGCCATGCGTTGAATATCCGCCCGGTCTACAAGCGCGTCGATACCTGCGCGGGCGAGTTCTCGACCAACACGGCTTACATGTACTCGACGTATGAAGAAGAGTGCGAGTCGAAGCCTACCGACAAGAAGAAGATCATGGTGCTGGGCGGCGGTCCGAACCGCATCGGCCAGGGTATCGAATTCGACTATTGCTGCGTGCACGCTGCGCTGGCAATGCGCGAAGACGGTTACGAAACCATCATGGTCAACTGCAATCCGGAAACTGTTTCGACCGACTACGACACCTCCGATCGTCTGTATTTTGAATCGCTGACGCTGGAAGATGTGCTGGAAATCGTCGCGCTGGAAAAACCATACGGCGTAATCGTGCAATACGGCGGTCAGACGCCGCTGAAGCTGGCGCTGGATCTGGAAGCCAACGGCGTGCCTATCGTCGGTACTTCGCCGGACATGATCGATGCTGCAGAAGACCGCGAGCGTTTCCAAAAGCTGCTGCACGACCTCGGTCTGCGCCAACCGCCGAATCGCACCGCGCGTACCGAAGCCGACGCACTGCGTCTGGCGCAGGAAATCGGTTATCCGCTGGTGGTGCGTCCTTCTTACGTGCTGGGTGGCCGCGCGATGGAAATCGTCCACGAGCAACGCGACCTCGAGCGTTACATGCGTGAAGCCGTCAAGGTTTCGCATGACTCGCCGGTGTTGCTGGACCGCTTCCTGAACGACGCTATCGAAGTCGACGTCGACTGCCTGTCGGACGGCGAGCGCACCTTCATCGGCGGCGTGATGGAACACATCGAACAAGCCGGCGTGCACTCGGGCGACTCGGCTTGCTCGCTGCCGCCTTACTCGCTGGCGAAAGAAACCATCGAAGAACTGAAGCGCCAGACCGCACTGATGGCCAAGGGCCTGAACGTGGTCGGCCTGATGAACGTGCAGTTCGCAATCCAGCAAACTGAAGTCGACGGCAAGCTGCAAGACGTCGTCTTCGTGCTGGAAGTGAACCCACGCGCATCGCGTACCGTACCGTTCGTCTCCAAGGCAACCGGTCTGCAACTGGCGAAGATCGCCGCACGCTGCATGGTCGGTCAGTCGCTGGACAGTCAGGGCATCAAGAACGAAGTGATCCCGCCTTACTTCAGCGTCAAGGAAGCCGTGTTCCCGTTCGTGAAATTCCCGGGCGTCGACACCATTCTCGGACCTGAGATGAAGTCGACCGGTGAAGTCATGGGCGTGGGCAAGACTTTCGGCGAAGCTTTCGTCAAGTCGCAGCTGGGTGCAGGCGTCAAGCTGCCGACGTCGGGTAAGGTGTTTCTGAGCGTCAAGGGCAGTGACAAACCGCGCGCCGTGCAAGTGGCGAAGGATCTGGTCGGTCTCGGCTTCTCCATCGTTGCGACCAAGGGTACGGCTGCGGCAGTCAGCGCTGCGGGCATTCCTGTCACGACCGTGAACAAGGTTGTGGAAGGTCGTCCGCACATCGTCGACATGATCAAGAACAACGAAATCACGCTCGTGGTCAACACCGTCGAAGAGAAGCGTACGGCGATTGCCGACTCCGGCGCGATCCGTACTTCGGCGTTGGCAGCGCGCGTGACAACGTTCACGACCATTGCCGGCGCAGAGGCTGCGGTTGAAGGCATGCGTCACCTGAACGCGCTGGATGTGTATGATTTACAAGGGCTGCATAAAGCTATACACTAAACCCACATACACGTTTTATTGCTAGTCACAGAGGGCATCTGAGTATTCGATGCCCTCTGTGTCTTTTTTAACGGCAAACTCTGTATTTGCCCGTCAGGGCTGTTGCAAAATTGATCTCGCACCGCATCATGTTTCACGCGCATTCAGTTTGATTTTGCAACAGCCTCCTGGGCAAGTCATACAAAAGTGCCTCATTTTTTTGTTGAGAGTTTTTATGAGTACAGTTCCTATCACCAAGTATGGTGCAGAGCTTTTGAAGGAAGAGTTGCAGCGTCTGAAAACCAAAGAGCGTCCTGCTGTCATCAACGCGATTGCCGAAGCGCGCGCGCAAGGCGATCTGTCGGAAAACGCCGAATACGATGCCGCCAAGGAACGCCAGGCTTTCATCGAAGGCCGCATTGCTGATCTGGAAGGTAAGCTGGGTTCGTCGCTGGTCGTTGATCCGGCGACATTGAGCGCAGGCGCGGATGGCCGCGTGGTGTTTGCTGCGACGGTCGATCTGGAAAACCTGGATAGCGGTGAAAAAGTCACCTATCAGATCGTCGGTATTGACGAAGCGGATATCAAGGAATCCAAGGTTTCCGTGACCTCGCCGATCGCACGTGCGATGATCGGCAAGAGCGCCGGCGATGTGGTTGCCGTTGAAGCGCCATCGGGCGTGCGTGAGTATGAAATTCTGGAAGTGCGCTACGTTTAAGTCGTAGCGTAAAGGCCGACGCAGGCGCTGTGGATGACAAGCTGTAAATAATTTACAGCGCTGCGATGGTTAAAAAAATGCCCGCTGAAGCGGGCATTTTTTCTTGCTTGATTTGAATTCCAGTCAGGCGGGAATACTATTCTCCACGGTGCTCATTTTGGTAAGCGTCGTGGCTAACGGCATTAGCCCATGGATTTCTTTGCGCTTTTCTGGCGTGGCTTGGCGCGCTTGATCGAGCCGCCCGCAGTAACGCGTTCGTTGCCCTTGAGCATGACCTTGGTGACCGATGGGCGCTTGGTGCCGCTGGCGCTAGGCTTGACGATGGTGACTTCGCGCATGCCCTTGCCGCGTGTTTCGCTGCGTTCTTTCGCCGCTTCCTTCTTGGGGCGGAAAATCACCAGCAGCTTGCCGATGTGTTGAACCGGCGCAGCCTTGAGTTGTTCGCAGATGGTGTCGTAGATGGCGACGCGCGCTTCGCGGTCATCGCCGAACACGCGAACCTTGATCAGGCCGTGGGCGTTCAGGCTGGCATCGATTTCTTTGGTGACGCCGGCAGTCAGGCCGCCTTCGCCGATAATCACGACAGGGCTCAGGCCATGCGCTTCGGCACGCAGTTCACTGCGCTCTGCAGGAGTAAGTTTCAACATAGTTTGTTTCCGGTGGGCGAGCGGCTTGATGCCTGAGGCCAGTTAAACCGGCCCGAACTCTGTCCCTCAATATTTAAAACCAGTATTCTACGCGAATGGCAAAGAACAAATTAAACAAAAACTGGCTGCATGATCACATTAACGACCCGTATGTGAAGCTTGCGCAGAAGGAAGGCTATCGCGCACGCGCGGCCTACAAGCTCAAGGAAATCGATGAGGATGAGAAGCTGATCAAGCCTGGTCAGGTGATCGTCGACCTTGGTTCCACTCCCGGCAGCTGGTCGCAATACGCCCGCAACAAGCTGGCGGGGCTGGAGGGCGGCGGTATCCGCGGCACCATCATCGGGCTGGACATATTGCCGATGGATCAGATCGCCGACGTTCACTTCATTCAGGGCGACTTCCGTGAAGAGGACTCCTTGCGTCAACTGGAAGCCATTCTGGACGGGCGCCAGGTCGATCTGGTGCTGTCCGACATGGCGCCCAACCTGTCCGGCGTGGCGATTGCCGATGCCGCACGGGTTGAGCATCTTATCGATCTGGCAATTGAATTTGCGCAGGCCCACATGAAACCGACCGGTTCGGTGTTGGTGAAATGCTTCAACGGTACCGGTTACAACGAGCTGGTGCACAAATTCCGGGCGGAATTTAAAACCGTCACGTCGAAAAAGCCGAAAGCCAGCCGTGATAAATCGTCCGAAATTTTCCTTTTGGGCAAAATTTTGAAGAATCCCCATTAAATCGGCCGGTAATCTTGCATTTTGGCCATTTTTCTTCTTGATTTCACCGATTCCGGCCACACATCCACTGCTGGAACCTTACGATTTTTATTCCTCGGAGCGTTTTTTGCGGTGATTTGGATGTGTTTTTGCCATCGGCCGCGATTCAAGTTTCTCCGCCGGTCTGCCGTAGTCTATTTACGTCAGCCAGGGATGGACGGTTTCCTAGTAAGCGCAGATGAATCCGAGTAAAATCGGATATATATAAGGTAATGAGGCGCGCTCGCGTCGGAGGAGTTCTAGTGAACAACATGTTTTCCAAAGCCGCCATCTGGGTGGTGATCGCCCTGGTGCTGTTTATGGTCTTTAAACAGTT
>Ga0209913_1001458_pt1 | contig 12937 bp, 5 predicted proteins | sample PersoiDNA2013203_FD_185805 | JGI IMG/M metagenome (GOLD analysis project Ga0209913, IMG submission 185805) | Permafrost soil microbial communities from the Arctic, to analyse light accelerated degradation of dissolved organic matter (DOM) -... | ecosystem: Environmental > Terrestrial > Soil >... | reverse complement strand
TGTAGATGTCATTCTTTTCTCGCATGAAGCACTCGCCGAAGGCTTTTTGATTACTCATAATTTTACTGATGCGTCTCAGACTTATATCTCATACGCAGGACAGGGGCAGAGTCGAACTTACCTAAGTAGTCAACAGCCTCTGGCTGGTACTGTCTCGATGACTTTAGGGGAGAATACAAAGCGAATTAAAGTTAATTTTCTTGGTCGGGCCAGAATCTGCGAGCCAACATATGATCTGACCTGTAGTGATAGCTAAATTAGTCGTTAATGTTATACCTGATGGTATTCTTTCTTCTTGTGCGATCGCGTGCGCGATGGTTGAAGGGATTTTGTTGACCATTCCTCGTGCTTGCTCGCAAAATTTTTTTTGTACCAAGTTTTTTACGAGATATTAGTTATACGTAGACGCATATTGGACGCTAAACGATTACTTGGATTTGTTGGTTCTCTCATAATATATGTCACAATATACCTATTCCCCGCGAAGGTCGATGGCGACTATTTTTTTTGCTCATAGCCTACGTGTGGAACTAGGTCTGTTTTACTTCATATGACAAGAAGTCGATTTTCTAAGGGCACCTATGTCGCCAGTTATCAAGCCAGGTCTGATTATTTTGCACGGCAACCAGTTAGAGGAGCTACAGTCCGCAGTATTTACGTGGATTTCTCAGTATCCTCTACACCCGTTAGAAAAAGACATTTTCCTTGTACAGTCAAATGGCGTAGCGGAATGGTTAAAAATAAGTTTAGCTGATAACCTCGGTATCTGTGCCGCAAATCGTATCGAATTACCGGGACGGTTCTTGTGGACTGTTTACAGGAGCATGTTAGGACGGAGCCAGATTCCATCAAGCTCTTTTCTTGATAAGTCGCCGCTCACATGGCGTTTAATGCGTTTGTTACCAGAGTTGCTTGATGATCCTGTTTTTTTGCCATTAAAAAATTATCTTTCCAATGGTGATCCCGAACGTCGTTTGCAATTAGCTGCTCGGCTGGCGGATCTGATCGACTTGTATCAGATGTATCGTTCGGATTGGTTACTGGATTGGAGTCAGGGTAAAAATTCTCTTAGCCGCGCAAGTGGTGACGCACTTGACTTATCAAATGATCAGTTGTGGCAGGCAAAATTATGGCGTGCTATTTTGCAGGATATTCCTGAACAAGAAAGACAGCTTGGTCGGGTCAACGTTCATCAACGGTTCATTGATGCGATAGAAAGTGGAGCCGAACCTCAATCTCAGCTGCCTCGTCGTGTCATTTTGTTTGGTGTTTCGGCGTTGCCTAGGCAGACTCTGGAGGCCCTGTCAGCTCTCGCTAACTATACGCAGATCATATTGGCAGTACCGAATCCTTGTCAATTTTATTGGGGGGATATTATTGATGGCCGAGACTTATTACGATCGCAGCACAAGCGCCATAAAAATCGACGCGGCATTGATTTATCCTCAGTACCATTGGCGGAGCTGCATGCGCACAGCAACCCGTTGCTCGCTAGTTGGGGGAAGCTAGGTCGAGATTTTATACGAATGCTAGATGAGTTTGACCAAGAGGAACAGACCCGTGCCAGTTTCTCTAGCCTTAAACTCGATCTTTTTACTGATGGCCAAAGTCCTTATTTACTGGGGCAGGTTCAAAATGCGATACGTGATTTATTGCCGCTGAGTGAGCATTCAGGAAAACAAATTACGTCTGAAGATCGATCTATCGAGTTTCATGTTGCACACAGCCCTCAGCGTGAAGTTGAAGTATTGCATGATCGCTTACTAACTCTTTTAGCAAACAAAGAGGGTAAACAACTGCAACCCCAAGAAATCGTGGTGATGGTGCCTGATATCGTATCGTTTTCTGCGTCGATCAGTGCTGTATTTGGACAATATAAACGCCACGATGCACGTTTTATTCCTTTTGAGATTGCTGATGCGTCTGATCGGAAAAATAATCCTCTGTTATTAGCCATAGATTGGCTATTGCGCCTACCGCAACAACGGTGTTTGCAGAGTGAAATCTGTGATCTCTTGGATGTTCCCGCTTTGGCATCATGTTTTGGTTTGGATGAGAATGATTTGCCCACGCTAAAACACTGGATACAAGGCGCAGGAATTCGTTGGGGATTAGATCAGCAGCACCGGAACGATCTTGGATTAGGTGCAGCAGGCGAGCAAAATTCATGGCTATTTGGTGTTCGGCGAATACTACTTGGGTATGCTGTAGGTGCATCGAGTGAGTATCAGGGAATTGAACCCTATCCTGAAGTCAGTGGTCTCGATGCCGAATTGGCTGGGGCATTAGCTGAATTTATTACGCGATTAATTTCGTGGAGATCGCATCTATTATCATCATTGCTACCGGATCAGTGGACAGAGGTGGGGCGCCGGTTTATGAAGGCTTTTTTTTCTGCTCGTACGGAGAATGATCGTATTTTGCTGGCACGCCTCAACGAAAGTTTAGCGACTTGGACTGAGCTTTGTGAGCAAGCGCATTTTGAGGAGCCTGTTTCTTTAGCTGTGTTTCGGGAAGCCTGGTTAGGCAGTTTGGACGAGAGCAGTCTGAATCAGCGTTTTATCTCTGGCGGCGTGACTTTTTGCACGTTCATGCCTATGCGTGCTTTGCCTTATAGAGTTGTTTGCTTACTCGGAATGAATGAGGGTGATTTCCCTCGAAGAGCAAATAAGGTGGACTTTGATTTGTTGACGCTTCCGGGAATGGCGAGGCCTGGCGATCGCTCGCGTCGTGATGATGATCGTTACTTAATGCTCGAAGCCCTGTTGTCGGCTCGCGACAAACTGTATGTCAGCTGGGTCGGACGGAATATTCGCGATAATTCAGAACAGCCTCCATCCGTCTTGATCTCGCAGTTACAAGATTATTTGCGAGAGGGCTGGAACCTTGACTTATCTCAGTACACAACAGAACATCCGCTTCAACCATTTAGTGCAAGTTATTTTTACGCTTCACCGTTGCGTCAGTTAACCTACGCAACGGAGTGGGCTGCGGCGCACGGTGTTATTGCTGAGCTACCAAAGCAGCACCGAAAAAATACGATAAAAAATAGTAATGACAATGCTGATACGATGACAAGTTCAATCGTTGACGAGGCTATTTTCCCCTTCGATATTGAGCCAGACTTTCGTTTAAAGCTGAGTGAGTTGGGAAGATTTGTTCGACAGCCAGTCGCTTATTTTTTTCAAAAACGATTGGGTGTCAATTTCAGATCTGAGCAACTCACTGGCGATGATGAGGAGCCTTTTACGATTGATGCATTGAGTGAATATAAATTGGCTGAACGCCTGCTGCTTAGTAGCACTATAGATGAAAAAATCATCGACGTCCCAGCACACTTACGAACGAAAGCGCAAGCTTTAAAGAGGGAGGGCGTACTCCCAATCGGACTGACAGGACGTCATTTTCAAGAAAAACTGGTCGCAGAACTGACACCAGTTTTCGAATCCTACCTTGCGCTGCAACAGCAATTTCCTGTCGAAGCCGAGAAGTTAGCATTTCAGTTTGAGCATCAAGGTATTATTTTGGCAGACTGGCTGGACAATCTGCGTCATGATGGTACGGTGAAAGATCATTATCTTGAGACTAGTTGCCTGCTACAAACTGCGAGCAAGATATTAGATTCTAAAGGGGATATTCGCGCAGAAAAATTAATTGATGCGTGGCTAAGACAACTTGCGGCTTCACAGGCTGGTCAGACAATGACGGTTTATTTGGTCGCTCGTGATGCCATCATAAAAATGCCTTCCATTAATACAGCAGAGGCAACAAAAACACTGGCATGCTTGATCGAATTGTGGAAAAAAGGACTTGATCATCTTTACCCATGCGCCTGCAAAACAGCGCTGGCGCTCATCGCTGATAAAAATCCACAGCAAGTCTATGATGGAAATTTCAATCTGTCAGGTGAGAGGGAGAATACTTATCTGTCCCGCGTATGGTCTGATTATTCCCAACTTAGTGGTCATCCAGAATGGGAATCTAGTACGATATCTTTATATAAACCGTTATTTGACTGGTCAAGAGAGTTGCAAAAAATTCCTCTTACATCGTCCCATAATATGACTTCAGATATAGGAGTCGCAGTATGAGTGAGACCCTTCATCCCATATCATTTCCTTTACATGGCTCGCGTTTGATTGAGGCGAGTGCGGGAACAGGTAAGACATGGACAATCGCAGCTCTTTATTTGCGTCTTGTTCTTGGGCACGGTGACGATAATGCATTTGTCCGAAGTTTGCATCCCTCCGAAATTTTAGTCATGACCTTTACGCGGGCAGCGACCAGAGAATTAACTGATAGGATTCGTCAGCGGCTTTCACAGGCGGCAGCGTATTTCCGTTCGCAGGAATCGAATGCGCCGCCTACCAATGATCCATTTTTAAATGATCTACTCAAGGATTATTCGAACATTCAGCAACGTCAGCAAGCTGCTTATCAACTCAGTAATGCGGCTGATGCAATGGACGAGGCAGCCATCTTTACCATTGATGCGTGGTGTCAGAGAATGCTGCGGGAGCATGCGTTTGATAGCGGCTGTTTATTTGATGAAGAGCTACTTAGTAATGAGTCTGTGATCTTAGAAGATGCCGTCCGTGATTATTGGCGGCAACAAGTTTACCCGCTGAATGGCCAGTCCTTACAAATCGTGACGGATTCTTGGAAAGATGCAGATGCGTTACAAATAGCAATCAGAAAATTACTCCCTCATGCCAATTTAGTCACCACTGACTCATCCATCACATTGTCTGCGCTCATCCCGCAGGTATTGACTGAACAGGTCACATTGCTGCATCCACTCAAAGCAGAATGGTTAGAAGTCGCTGATCAGATGGCAATGTGGTTTAAGGTCCAGCAAGAGAATACACCAAAACAATTTAACGGCAACAAGCTAAGATCCGCAAGCTTACAAAAATGGCTGGCATCTTTAAAAAATTGGGCACTCGACCCGCACTTAATCTGGCCAGATGATTTTGCGAAAATTGCAGAAAAACTCAATCCAACAGCGTTGATGGCCGCATGCAATAAAGGGTATGAGATATCGGTCCCCGAGATCTTCGAGCGATTTCCGTCTTTGCAGCTTGCTCTCGAAAAAATAGAGCCGATTGCGCATACCTTGTACCGTCACGCAGTTACATCCGTATCTTCTCGTATTGAGCTGCTTAAGTCGCAACAAAAGCAGTTCGGGTTTAATGATCTGTTATCTCGGCTTAAACAGGCATTGACGGGGGGGAATCGTGTTGCTATGCGTGAGCGAGTCTTAACGCAATATCCCATCGCAATGGTTGATGAGTTTCAGGACACATCACCAGACCAATATGCTATTTTTGATGCCATTTATCGGGTTGATGAAAATCGTGATGATATTGGACTTTTTTTGATCGGCGATCCTAAACAATCTATTTACGGATTTCGTGGTGCTGATATTTATAGCTATCTGGCGGCACGCAAAGCCACGGAAGGACGTCATTATCTTCTAGGAACAAATTATCGCTCAACCATCGACTTGGTTAAGGCTGTCAATCAGATTTTTATGTTTGCTGAAACCGAGTCTGGCTATCTGTCGCATTCAGCGGGGGCATTTCAATTTCGGACAGTGGATGAAAATCCGGTTCCATTTGAGCCGGTTCGGTCCCATGGGCTGGATTCTCGATTTGTTGAGTTCGATACAAAAACACAATCAGCCCAGACGGCTAAGTCGCTACATTTTTTGTACGCAGATAACGAGCAATCAAACAAAGAAGACGCGCAACACTTTTTTGCCGAGCATTGTGCACAATATATCGTTGAGCAATTAAATTCGGAGCAGGCAGGGTTTATGGCTGCTGGGGCTTTTCAAAGACTAAAGCCAGCCGATATCGCCATTCTGGTCAAAGATCGAAATGAAGCAGCAGCAATACGTAGGGCATTGCAAAAACGCCTCGTGGCTAGTGTGTATCTTTCCGATAAAGACTCAGTCCTACAGAGCGAAGAAGCAGAGGATATGCTGCGATGGCTGCAAGCTTTCGTTGATCCGATGGATACTGAATTAGGGAGAGCTGCTTTCGCGACCAACACAGCGATGCTCAGTCTCAAACAATTAGTCGATCTGGTATCCGATGATCTAGCCTGGGAGTCTCGTCTGGAGCAATTGAAAGAGTGGCATATCATCTGGCAACGACAGGGGATTTTGGCGGCAATTCGGCGCTTTATTTTTGATCTGGCATTACCAGAAAAACTCTTGCAAACCGTCGGTGGTGAACGACGATTAACCAACGTCTTACATCTGGCAGAGTTGTTAGAAAATGCGAGTGGACAACTCGACGGTGAACGTGCTTTGATTCGTTGGTTCGCTGAACATATTGCAGACGACGATAATAATAGCGATGAGCACATACTACGACTTGAGAGTGATGCCGACTTGGTTAAAGTGATTACTATTCACAAGTCGAAGGGGCTTGAATATCCGCTGGTGTTTTTACCGTTTGCGAGTTCAGCAAGGGTAACCCAACGTCGGCAGCAGCTGTTTTTCAAATATACAGAGGCCAACGGTAATCCAGTGATTGACATGACCTTGTCTGAACAGGCCATGAAAGCGGCTGATGCCGCGCGATTAGAAGAGGAATTGCGCTTATTTTATGTCGCATTGACCAGAGCTTCGCATGGCCTATGGCTAGGTGTTTCCGCGCATTCTAAGAGCTTGCACGAGTCAGCCTTTGGTTATTTGCTCAATGGCGGCATGATGCTAAACGAGTCACCGTTGTCTGGGGCATTGACGATGCTATCGGGGAATTGCGATGCCATCGAAACGGTTTTTTTGGAGGATGAGGCTGCTTGTACTCGATACATTGAAACAAAGCAGGATCTCGAGCCCGTTGCACTGTCGGCGTATGAAGGTAAGTTTGATCGATATTGGTCTGTGACAAGTTTTTCTTCTATCGTCAGAAACCTGAATCAAACCTTTTCAGTTGCTAGACTGAAAGATAATAAACTGTTTGAAGATGATGAAATCGAGCCTGTTAGTCCATCGCAGAATGCTGCGTGGCATCGCTTTCCACGTGGTGCCATTGCTGGGCAATTTTTGCACGAACAATTAGAGTGGATGGCTAACGAGGGTTTTCATATTGTGACAGAGCGCAACTTTGCTGAGCGCTTACGCAAGCGGTGTACGCGCGCAGGATGGGAACATCATCTCGATGATATTGTTGAATGGATGGTGCAGATTGTCTCCACGGCGCTGTTGCCAGTTGGCATAGCGTTGACGGAGATTGATCATCTGATACCAGAAATGGAATTTTGGTTACCGACAGCATCGACCCCCGTCAAGGAGCTTGATGCTCTCTGTCAATCCTATTTTTTGAATGGCATTAGTAGACAAACCTTAAGCCAGAAGATGCTCCATGGATTACTAATGGGATTTGCTGATCTAGTTTTTGAACATGAAGGTAAATACTGGGTGCTAGACTATAAGTCGAACTCAGTCGCGACGGATGATTCAGGCTATCATGAGGCGGCGCTGGTCTCTGCGATGGCTGCGCATCGCTATGATGTGCAAGGCGCGATATATATGCTGGCGCTTCATCGTTTACTGCAATCCCGCTTAGGTGAAAGATACGACCCCGATGAACATATCGGCGGTACTGTATTCTTATTCTTGCGTGGACTCGCCAATCAAACTACGCATGGTTGTTATCATCTTCCTGCAAACGGTGCCTTTTTAGAAAAGATGGATCAACTGATACGAAATCAGGATGTCACCGTTGACGGATATTCTCATGAAAACCATGCGCAAGTTGCAGTGCAAGAAGAGGGTGAAAAATGAGTACCTGCGCTGAACTTATCGTTTCGCTCGAGTTGCTCGTCGAGCAAAAAAAATTGCGTCGAATCGCGCTAGCTTTTGCGCGATTTTTGATGGATCTTGGGATGAGTAACGTGCATCAGGTTTTCTGTGCAGCAGTGCTGACAGAGCTTGAGGCTCGCGGACATATTTGCCTTGACCTCAATTTGTTTGCGCAAGAGCCATGTGCACTTCTTGAGTGGGAAGTGTCGGTGTGGCAACAGCTGAGTGCTGACTTTTCTTTTCCGAAGACAAAAGACGGCTGGTTAGCCGCACTGAGCGTCAGTGAGCATATTTATGTCGCCACAAACCGTGTTGGTGAGATGAGGGTTGATTTGTTTGCACCTGTGGTCAATGAAGATCAACGACAGCTATTAGTACTGCAAGATAGTCGTTTATATTTGCGGCGCTATTGGAAAGATGAAGTGCTGATCGCCGATGCAGTAAGGGGGAGAGCTGCGCAACATATCAACGTCATTGCGGGTGATGTGCGTCGTTGGGTTGATGTGTTATTTGATTTGTCAGGCGACTTTTTAAGTAATAGCAATCAACGCTCGACGGCTGATATTGACGCAGAGACCGACTGGCAAAAAGTTGCTTGTGCTATTGCAGTTCGTAGTCATTTTTCTATTATTACTGGTGGTCCTGGTACTGGTAAAACCTACACGGTCGCACGCTTAATCGCGTTGATTCTTGCGCTGAGCGCTCATCCTGATCGGTTACGGATTGCTCTTGCCGCACCAACGGGTAAAGCTGCAGCTAGGTTAAAGCAATCATTAGACAATGCACTTAACGAGTTGGCACAAAAACTGGGTAGTTCACTGCCGATGAAAGAGATGAGTTCCCGTATCGGCGCGGCTCGAACCTTGCATAGCTTGCTCGGCGCCCGCCCAGATACCCGCAGCTTCCGTCACCATGCGGGCAATCAGTTGGATATCGATGTGTTGATTGTTGATGAGGCATCGATGATTCACTTGGAAATGATGGCATCTCTTTTAGATGCGCTACCACAAACTACAGTACTGGTCCTATTGGGAGATAAGGACCAACTGGCTTCTGTTGAAGCTGGTTCGGTACTCGGTGATCTATGCGGCAACGCTGAGACTGGTGGTTATACCTCAGAGACGACTGCCTATATTCAACAAGCCACAGGTCAGGCTATTGCTTCTCATTTTTCTGGAGATAGGGGAACTATCGCACAGCAAACCGTGATGTTGCGTAAGAGTCGTCGGTTTAGTGGCGCCATTGGTGCTCTTGCTGCTGCTGTAAATAATGGTAATGTTGAGGAGGCGAATGCTTGTTTTGAATTTGACAAAGAGGTTCTGAATTGGATAGGGCATGCAAAGCAATCTCAGTTATTAGCGCTTGCTTATGAAGGAAGAGTTGGAGCCAAAGGGGGATATCGTGCCTACCTAGAATTAATCCAACAAATTCCAGAGCAAATCCGCGAACAAGCTTCTGAACTTCATACTGAGCGGTCTGTCGAGCTTGAAGAGACATTTAACCAATGGGTCATGTCCGTGTTACTCGCTTTTGATCAGTTCCGTCTTTTATGTGCAGTGAAAGAGGGTGAGTGGGGCGTACATAGTTTGAATGCGGCAATTGAGCACGGATTGCAGGCAAGAGGATTAATCAAACGTGACAGCGATTGGTACATTGGACGTCCGGTGATGGTAACCCGCAACGATTACAACAATAATGTCTTTAACGGAGACATCGGTTTGGCTTTGCCTGATGTTCACCGCAACAAGCCAACGCGTGTTTATTTTTTGGATGGGAACAAGCTGCGCAGCATGTTGGCATCCAGATTGAGATATGTTGAAACAGCCTACGCAATGACGGTCCATAAATCACAGGGATCAGAATTTTCGCATACTGCCTTGGTGCTGCCGCAAGAAATGTCTCCGGTTCTTACGCGTGAGCTCATTTATACTGGTATTACCCGTGCCCGGAATCAATTTAGTCTTATTAGTCCAGTCAACCAGATCTGGCACAAAGCGTTGTCTGTCAGAACCAGGCGTGATAGTGGACTCATGTCAGTTTTGCATCTATCGGATGATGCCCACTAAGCGAATAGCGTGCTTTTGCGCTATGGATGCAACAGCTTAGGCTTGTTCATTTGCCTTAACAGTAACATTTGATAGAAACCGCACAAAAATGCGCCAAAATAAGGCGTTGTATTCGTATGAATTTTACAAAGCGGCACACTTATTTTTATGAAAATTGTAAAAAATTTAACTAAATGCATTTCCAATGGGTTGTTTTAATTATAAAATGTGAAGCCGTGCAAAAACGTGCATGGTCATCAGTTGTATCAGCTCAGTTATCAGGGACATGAATAAAAGTGCATGTGACACCAATAAACTCCCTCTAGTTGCGGCAGGTAAAGAAGAAGATAACGAGAATATGAGTAAAAATAACACCACACTGACAACTGCCAACAATAACGGTATGCCGCGTCATATCGCGATCATTATGGATGGCAATGGCCGGTGGGCAACAAAGCGTTTTTTGCCACGGTTTGCCGGGCATGCCAAAGGGGTTAAAACAGTTAATAAGGTGGTTCAAGCCTGCGTCGATCGTGGTATCGAATACCTGACATTGTTCGCTTTTAGTTCAGAAAACTGGCGCCGTCCAGCCGACGAAGTTTCATTGCTCATGCAGCTTTTTAGAAAAGTACTGATTGGTGAAATCAGAAAAATGGGCGAGAAAAATATTCGTCTCAAAGTGATCGGCGATCTCTCTAAGTTCGATAAAGATCTGCAAGACTTAGTGCGCAGTGCAGAGTCTGAAACCGCTATCAACACAGGCTTAACCCTGACTATCTGCGCCAATTATGGTGGGCGCTGGGACATCATGAATGCCTGCAATAAGCTGGTTGCTTCCGGTGTTAAGCAAGAAGATATTACTGAAGATCAATTAAGTGGACATCTGGCAATGGCCTATGCGCCTGATCCCGATATGCTTATCCGAACAGGTGGCGAGGCGCGTGTTTCTAACTTCTTGCTGTGGCAATTGGCTTATTCAGAATTTTATTTTACCGATACCTTCTGGCCAGATTTTGGTGTTGCTGCGTTAGATGAAGCGATTTCTTCGTTTCAAAAAAGAGAGCGCCGCTTTGGTAAAACCAGTGAGCAAGTGCAGGCGAAGTGACGTAAGGATGATGCCGAGTACTGATTTATGTCGGTTGCTCAGCGTCGTGTAGGAGGTCATGCAGCCATAAGAATCGTTGTTTGTCGTTGTTGTATATTCTGAGATCTAGTTAGGGGTCGTATCGCTATTCATCAACTTGTCACATGCAGTCAATACAATGACTGGGAATAAAAAGTTGTGGCAATTTGAATAATGCTATACTTTGCGTTCATTCATTGAACGCTTTTTATTTTGCTGCCATTGGCTCGGTGTCTGTCTAACGATAACATGAGTGTTTGGTTTATCAATGCGACGGCCAACGTTAGTTGGGGCGCATAGTGGCATGGATAAAGATCGATAATTGGACTCAAGCAAGCATGTATCGCCGACAAACTGATGACGAAGATGCGTATCTTGAAGTGATGCGCCTGCTAGACACCAACCCGCACATGTCGCAGCGAGAAATCGCCGCTGCGCTCGGTGTGAGTTTGGGTAAGGCAAATTATTGCCTCAAAGCGTTGCTTGATAAGGGCTGGCTAAAAATGCAGAATTTTCAAGGCAGCACAAATAAGCTTGCCTATGCCTACTTGCTCACGCCCAAAGGCATCGTAGAAAAAAGCGAAATCACAGCGCGTTTTTTAAAAAGAAAAATGCATGAGTATGAGAGTTTGAGATCGTTGATTGAGTCTTTACAGTCGGAAGTCAGTCAGAAGTCAATCAGAAGTAGCCAAAGAAGTTTGGAAGACAAAGAAGGGTAAAGTTAATGTTAAAAGTATCTCCAGTGATTTTGTGTGGTGGTTCAGGTACACGTCTATGGCCTTTGTCGCGTTCTGGTTTTCCCAAACAGTTTTTGGTCTTGTCTGGCACCACAAGCTTGTTCCAACAAGCAGTTGAACGCGTCAACGCGATTGCTGCCGACGATGTGCAAGTTGGTGAAACACTCGTTGTCACCAACGAAGAGCACCGCTTTTTGGCCTTAGACCAATTACGTGAATTAAAAACTGTTAACGCGACGTTGTTGCTGGAGCCTGTTGCTCGCAATACCGCACCCGCATTGACTCTTGCTGCATTGCGCGCAGTGGAGCAGGGCGAAGATCCGATCTTGGTTGTCACCCCAGCAGATCAAACGATTACAGATCCAGTCGCTTTTACTTCTGCTTTGCAGCAAAGTGTCCGCGCTGCTGCGGATGGTGCGATCATCATTTTAGGTATCACGCCAACCGCACCGGAAACTGGCTACGGTTACATCAAGCACCAAGGTGCTTTAAAAACGTTTGGTGAATACAGCGTAGCGCAATTCGCTGAAAAACCAGATGCAGCTACCGCACAACAATATCTTGATAGCGGTAACTATTGCTGGAACAGCGGTATGTTCGTGCTACGCGCCAGTACTTGGTTGAAAGCCTTAAAGCAGTTCCGGTCGGACATCGCCACTGCAACGCAATCTGCTTGGCAAGATCGCGCTTCAGATGCGCAATTTATCCGTCCTAGCAAAACTGCTTTCGCGGACGTCCCAAGCGAGTCCATTGACTACGCGGTCATGGAAAAATGCCCAGGTTCTGACACTGCCATTAACATGGTCCCGCTGGCCGCTGGCTGGAATGATCTGGGAGCGTGGGATGCCGTCTGGCAAGTTGGTGTGCAGGACGCAAACGGCAACGTCATGCAAGGCGACGCATTTCAAGCCGATACGACAAACAGCCTGATCTACGCTTCCAGCCGCTTAGTCAGCGCAGTAGGTGTTGATAACTTAGTGATCGTCGAAACCGCTGATGCTGTGTTGGTGGCTGATCGTAGTCAGAGCCAGCATGTTAAAAAAGTTGTTGCCATGTTGGAGAAGACTGCCCGAGGTGAGCATAACTTGCATAGAAAAGTACATCGCCCTTGGGGATGGTACGACAGTATCGATGAAGAAGATCGCTTCAAAGTCAAACGAATCAACGTCAAACCGGGTGCCAGCTTAAGTCTGCAAAAACATCATCATCGTGC
>Ga0209913_1001457_pt1 | contig 12979 bp, 3 predicted proteins | sample PersoiDNA2013203_FD_185805 | JGI IMG/M metagenome (GOLD analysis project Ga0209913, IMG submission 185805) | Permafrost soil microbial communities from the Arctic, to analyse light accelerated degradation of dissolved organic matter (DOM) -... | ecosystem: Environmental > Terrestrial > Soil >... | reverse complement strand
TACACCACTTCCGAGGTGACGATATTGACGATATTCAGAGCGACTTTGGCGTAGGCCACTTGGGTCTTGCCGCGTCCGAGAATGCCAAACAACTGGTGATCACCAGTTTCCTTGCGCCCGAATTCGGTGACGTCGCCGGTCACCACAAAATCCGCGCCCTTGAGTTTCTGGGACTGGGACTTGATATTCGCTTCCTGCTGGATCTCCGCCAGGTTGTCGCGGTCCAGCACGCTGAAGCGGTTGGTCTGCTGCAAATGGGTGATCAGGATGGTCTTGGCCTGGCCGCCGAGACGGTCGACACCATCGGAAAAAATCCCGCGCATATAGCTGGAACGGTTATCGAACTTGCCGACGGCAATCGGGGTGCGCACACCGGCGTAGGCCTGGTTGGCGGTTTCCACTTGCTGCACCGGCAAGGCTCGGGAACTCTCGGTGGCACAACCACCGATGGAGGTCAGCGTGATCGCTGCCATCCCGAAAATGACGACCTGTGAGATTTTTTTCATGCAGCACACTCCTGGGGAAAATCGGACCTGGGGATATTGGGAAACGGGCGGACAAAAATTTCAGGCGAACAGCAAGGCTACGGCCTTCACCGTGGGCGAAGCCGGACCTGTGATCATCAAGGGGTTATCGCCGGAGGCTGCTGAAAGCGCTCCAGGGTTTTGAACGGGGGGATTGCGAAGAAACGAAGAGACTCGGGTAACGGCACGGCATGGCCGCGGGGGACCTCATCCCGAGGGTGGAAACACACATGTTCATTCCTTGAAACATTTGATATCAAATTAGTGGCCGCATCATAAGGTGGTGACAATATGGCGTCAAGAAATCAGAAGGCTGAATGCGGGCCAAGCGCACAAGCCACGCAAGGCCCTCTGCGCCGAATATCGACGATATATTCCGCAAGCTTTTTTATGTGGAGAGATAAGTGAGGTTGCAATCGGGTTATCCAACCAAGATAACTCTCTTTCCCTTGAGTGAAATTTCCTAGAAAATCCTGAGCGCTTGTTTGTGCCTGATCTCGCGGCTAGGCTTCATTTCGTCACTGCCAATTCAGTGATCGGGTTTAGCAGCCCAGTGTGATCAGGCGCACGGCGCCACCTTCTACGAGGCGCTTTTTTTCAGCCTCCGTTTTATGGTGGTCGTGCGCAGGGCACTTCGGTGCGCCGGGTTTCCTGATCACCGGTCTGCTAACCTGCGTACGGCTGCCACCCTCTCGTTTAGCAGCGATGGTGACGGCTCCCTCAACAGATCGGGAGTACTCACTCTATGTTCAAGGTCACCCCCAACCCACCTACTTTATCCAGTGCCGATGCCATCGATCCGCAAGCAGCCGAGCGTGCATTTGCCCATTACAACCTGACGCCCGGTGCCAGTCCGAACCCCACCCGTGCGACCTCCACACGGGATCTGTTACCTGAGGCGCAAAGCCAGGAAGAGGCCTTGGTCAATGCTTACTCCATCCTACAATCCGCTGCGGCCACGGCCTATGAAAACGCCGACAACCAGACCGGCGCCAATCGCAAGGTGGCGATGGGTGTGGTGCATTTGATTGAACTGGCGCAGCTGTGGGTGGATTCGGTGCTGGATAAGCGTATGGCTAACGTCAGTGGGTGACGCTGTGTAGAGCGTGGGACGGGGAGTCAGGCTCCCCGTTTTGTGCTTTTTTGACACTTACTCATCGTAGACCAAGACCAGCCATTCTTCATTTTATGATTCTAAATCAGTTAGTTAGCTGTTAAGTAGGTGCCATTCAAATCCCCATTTCTCGTACACTTCCCCTCGTCCCCATTTCCCGTCCGAATCACACCGCAACACGTAACATCTTGACTTCTTGCATCTCAACATCCAGACACACAACGCATGCAACCAAGGTCCCTTTATCCATGGCACTGTCGATTTTCATCGCGAGCGGAGTAGTTTCTTGCAGGCAATTCAAACTCGCAACCAAGGCATTTAGCCAGGGCTTAGAATACTGTGTATGTGGCCCAAGCGACGCAGTATCAAGTTGCAAGCCACCCTTTGCATCGAGCAATTTCAACCCGAGAAGCAACGTTACGCCGCCATTACTTTCGAAAATAGCAAGCTGATCATTATTGTAATCACCGCCATAACGTCCTGGGATAAGTACTGCCCCTTGCCGCAGCACCAAAGATTCGAATAGTTGCGTTCTCTCTTTGGCCTTCTCCGAAAGATGGTTCATATCGTTCTCAAAAAACTGAAATACGGGTCATAGTGGCCCAGTGAATTGACAGGAAGCCATTGCGCCGGGATGAAAGGCGTCTCGCACTTCACCTCATAACCACTACGCCAGGCAATTTTGGCGTAAATGACGCCGAAGGTTGAAATCATTCCCTCGGAATATCCGTTTTCACTACTGAGCCTTTTTCTTATGGACGCCGCCGACGTCAGTTCAAGCAAAGCGTGCTCCATGGCAAGTTTGTCACCATTGGCTAGAGCCATGAAGAACTCATTGTCCAACAAGAACATCTGCTTCGCCCCCTTAGGCGGCTTTTCCCTCATTAATAGGCAGCGCTCACTCAACTGCCTCATGTCCCCCTTGGCCGCCAATACAATCTGATAAGCTAGAAAGTCTGCCGTGGTGGTTGATTGAATGCGTTTTTCATCGACTATATCGCGGCACTGACAGAACCAATCGATGAGCATTTCATTATCCGAAACCAGTGCCCTCATGAAATCCAGCGTTTTAGGAAGGAAGTTCATTTTGTCGCTCTGCAACGAGAACTGATATCGATGCAATGACTCAGCGACAGAGAACCAGCGCTTCATCTCCTCAAGATCAGCGGTCTCGAACCAAGCGAGCATTCCCCGAGCAAATGCATAGGACGAAAGCCTTTCGGCACACGCAGCAGGATTTCCCCGCTGATTTTCTATATTCGTCACATAACCTTGCACATCAAAACCACCCTCAAGATGTGACTTGATATGTTCCAACCTGGCCTCGGCCTTGGCAGCTGCCGCACCGTATGCGCTCCACACACTCACGCTATAAACCTCACTTCAACTTCGCGATGATCAACTGCCCTGACTCACGGTCCACACCAGCGACCCCCTTGGTCAGGGTTCCATTTTTCAGTGCCTTGTCAACCGCCTTAAATGCCGCTGACTCCTTGTCAAGGCTGCCCAACACTTTTTCAACCCATTTGTCAGACATCTGAACGATATCATTGGCGTCACGTGACAATGAGATACCGCCATTTATCTGCTTGGAGTCGAGCAGGATAACGGACTCTCCGTCAGCGCTCATATATACATGGTCAAACCCATTGTTGCTTCCGTATTTCCCCCCGTCCAACGGCTGGAGCCCCTGCCGCTGGCTAACCGATTCCACCAGCTCCTCCGTGAGTGTGCCTGAGCGATCGACGCCGCTAGCAACTTGCTGAGCCAATGCCCTTTCCGTTGCAGTCAGATCGGTAATAGCATAACCGCCAGCGTTCAGCTTAGTCGCACTAACATAGCCTCCGGCGGTTGGCTCTAGCGCGGACAGCTCATCGATTGCCGGAACACCTGACTTGATCGGCTCGGGCTTTGAAATGACAGGCCGATTAGGCGTTACAGTCGCCTCGCCATCAGTAATGGCACTGCCAGGATTCAAGTTTTTCGCCGATCTAGTTTCCAGTTCAGCAACTCGCTCTCCCAACTCGGCACTGTCCTTGAGAACCAGTTTACCCAACGTCTTACTGGACACCTCGATCCCGACCTTAGCCAGTGTCACGCCTGCCTTGGCAGCACCGCCGATACCCGTCACAACACTGCCCACGGTGTAGATCAATAACCCGAGGTCACGCCCCAGTTGAACAGCCTGCTCATCCCCTCCTGTCTCCAGAGCAATCTTCATCCGGTCGATGCTTGCTACCAAGCTATCAGCCGCAGCGGTACCAATCTTCGCTCGTACCTCATCGCTACTGACAACAGAAGCCAATCCGCTCAATCCCTCGATAGGGTGGGCTAGAAACTGAGAGAGCCCCTCCACATCCTGCAAGCCACCTTGGGTGATACCCAAGCCGATACCGCTAGAGGTCAAAAGGTCCTGCTTCACCGAAACACCGGACCACTTAGCCAGGACCGCAGCCTTGGCGACGAGCCCCACGGCTTCATCCATTTCCTTGTGGGCTTGTACAAGCTGCTGCGTCGCCAACCAGTTATTATCTACGTTGGCGGTTGCTGTATTGTTTGCAATGGCGGCGCCGTTCGGGTCGCTTCCCGCCGCAATTCCGGTCACCAGACTAGTAATGATATTGCGCTTGGCTTCACGCTCAGACTGTGTTTCGTTTGGATCGGTATCCTTGAACAGATTGGTCAGGACGCTACTGGCCGCACCGCCCATTGCACCCGATGAGCAGCCCTGGCTGCTGGCCACCGCTCCCGCACAACCCAAGATCGCATGCAGCGCCGCATGTATCGGATCACCCTCCTTGATATCGCCCTTGAGGACCAGTTTGCCAATGTAGTCTGCCCCTTGCTGCTGGACGTAGTTGACCACCATATTTTGTGCAAACTGGCTCGTACTGCCGGTTACCCCGCCACTGACACCAGCCACCAACGCCGTTGTGATCTGGCGATAGGTGCCCCCTGCCCCCCAGTCGTTGGCAATATCTCTGGCCTGACGATTGAGCTCAATCGCATTATCTATTAGAGCCTGACGTTTCTCGGGGGACAATGTAGGATCATTGGCTGCTGCAAAGGCTGCGTCGGCCAACGCTTTTTCCTGGTCAACTTCTTTGGCTCGAGACTCCAAATAAACGCCCACGTTCTGCACAAACTTAGCCGTGATATCAAATCCAGCCTGAATCTCCTGCTGATTGAAAATCGGCTTGAGCTTGTTACTGCCATCCCTGTCGCTGGAGACATCGGTATTAATCGCCGCAATCGCCTGCGCGGCCGTCTGTCCCGTCAGCGCCTGCTGTTTCGCGTCATCATTGATCTTGACCGTCGCACCACTGATGCCACTCCGAGTCGTGCTACTCGACTCCCCGCTGGCAATCAGGGCAATCGGCGCATTGGCACTGACATTTCCATTGCTCGGGACCGGAGTTCCAGGAGCACCAGCCTGTTGGTTACCCTTGGCATCACGACCAATATCCCCGCCAACGCCACCACTCAACCCAATGCTACTGGCGTCGTACTCAGCCTTGTTTCTGATATCCGAGGTGGTCAACGTACCGGTGGACAGGCTGTTCTTCCCATCCTTGACGGCCTGATCGGTACTGGCAATCACTGCGCCATTGAGAGAGGTGTTGCCTTTGACATCGATCTGGAAACCAGCATCGCCTGCTTTAATGCCCGTCTGCTCACTGACACTGGCATAGTCGCTGTTCATCTTCTGCTGGTTGAGGCTCGCCGTGGCGCCGCTGCTCATGCCGTAGCAGAAAGGTGGAATGCAGAGACTCACACCGACACTGGCGTCTATCTGCTTGGACGTAAATTTGCTGGTGTCCTGCACGCTGGACAGATTCAGGTCACCGCCAACGTTGGCTTGCACCTGATTGGCCGTGATTACCGCCCCTTTGAGGTTGGTGTCGCTACCGCTGTCGAGCGCGGCCTTGTTGCCGGCCTTGAGCTGAGTATTGGTCTGGGTGACATCACTACCATCGGAATGCCCCATTCCCTTGTTGGCGGCCAGTTCCAAGGTGAAACCGTTTTGTTGGCCTATGCCGAAACCAATGCCGATGCTCATGCCGCTATTGTCATTGGTACTGTTTTGCACAGCCGTGTTTTGTGCAGAGACCAGATTGATGTCGCCATCAGACTTCAGATTGATATCGTGCCCAGCATCAATACGGCTGCCTAACACATTCAGAGCGCTGTCCTTGCCCGCCCCCGCAGCAGTGACATTGACATCACCGCCCGCAGCCAGACTGCTGGACACCACGTTCTGCCCGGACTGATTACTTTCAGTGTGGCTTTGGCTGTTGCTCAAGTTGGCGCTGACCTTGAACCCGAAACCACCATTCATCATGGTCTGTCCGGCTTCATAGGCCTGCTTGCCACTCATCGCGGCGTTGGCCGCCGCCAGTCCCTGCATCCGAGGATCGGAAGTTTTCTCGCTGGACTGAGCAGTCTGCTGTAACCCACGAACCGCATCGACCAACGGAATATCAATGCTGCCGCCAACCGCTGTACGGTTGGAGCTCGCCGTGTGATTGGCACTCAAGACATCGTAGCCGGCCTGGATATCGACATTCTTGGCATTGATCGAGATATCGCCTTTAGGAGCTATGACCTGACTGGCAATTTGGTTGTAATACTCGGCAGCGTTGAGATTGACGTCACCGCCCAGGGACGCGACCTGACTCCCAGCCTGCCGCGTGCTTTGGCTCTGATTGCCGTCCTTGAGCTGGACAACACCGATTGCGTCCTGCCACCAGGAACCGATTTGCCCGGACTTCTTGCTGCTGGAGGAACTGCTGGACGCGCTGGTATTTTCAGCACTGACGATTGCCAGATTGCGGCCCACATCAATCTGCAGGTTGTTGTCGGTGACCAATGTGCTGCCGCGCACGACAGCGTCACGACCTGTCTTGATGCCAAGACTGTCGGCACTGACGCTGGTGCCGACACTGTCGCTAGAGCTCTGCTGGTTCTGCTGCGCTTTCTGCGTAACGTTGGGTGCACCTATCGAATTGAATCCGAACTTGCTGGACTGGCTGTAGTGGCTGGAAGTTTGCTGTTGCAGGGCCGTTCCGATCTCCATATCTCGGCCTGCGCTCAACTTCGCACTCTCTTGCGCATAAAGGGCAGCGGCGTGCAGCGTAAGGTCATTATCGGCTTGCACATCGAGGGTCTTGCCGTGTAGCTCGGTACTGGTCACCGTGGTCTGGCTGGAAGATGAACCGCTGCTTTTGCTGGAGAACATGCCCTTTTTGGAGGACGCCGTGGCATAACTGCTGAAGTTCTCCGCGACATCCAGATTGATATCGTGGCCCGCGCTAGCCCTCAGGTCCCCATCAGTCGCCAGTTTGGCGCCTTGGGTATTGAGGTCCTGCGCGGCAGAGACCACGAGCTTCTTGCCGGCATCGATCGAAGAGCTGACGGCAATATCCGTTTCGCTCTGGGTCATTGTCGTGCTCTTCCGGCCCCAGGAGCCTTTCTTGGTTCTGGAGTAGTAGGAGTAGTCAGTGTTTTCCGCCGACAGCAGATTCAGGTCCTTGCTGGCATACACATAGGCTTCATTAGCCGCGGAGACCTTGCTTGCGATCAGCCCAAGGTCCTTGCCTGCACTCAACGCAACATCGCCTCCCGCCGTCACGCTGGTGGATACCTGGTTGGTATGATCCTTCTGGTTGATGGTCCTCCTGCTGTTACTGTATGAATGCTGCTCATCCGCCGCCGAGGCCAGCGTCAGATTCTCGGTCGCGGCCATGGAGATATCGCGTTTGGCATCGATCTGACTGGCAACCACCGTGAGATCCCGCCCAGCCGTCATTTGCAGGTCACGCCCCGAATTGAGCGTTGCCCCCGTCTGGGTAACGGAACTGCCGTTTGCCTCCCAACCATAGTTCGTGGAGTTACGGGTCTCAGTCGCCGCGACCGTGATATCGCGCCCGGCATTGATCACCGTATCGCCACCACTCTGCAACACGCTGCCGTTGTTGCTGACGTCGCGTCCGGCCTTGATGGTGAGGTTGTTCGCTGCCTCGATCCGAGCCGCATTGTCGAGCGATTCACGGTGGGCACTGACGAAGCCGACGGTCTGGTCGGTGCGGTTGACATCGCGCTGGTTGAGCACGTCGCCAGTGACGGCCGTCACACTCACATCGCGCCCGGCAATGATCCCGCCCGACTGGTTCACGATGTTATTGCTCGCCAATGCATCCAGGCGATTGCTCGCTTCAACCAAGCCGATGTTGAGCAGATCCTTGCCCGCCAGAGCCGACAGGTTGCTACTCGCACGCAAGGTCCCGCTGTTTTCCAGGTTGGCCCCGGCGATCAGGGTGACATCCGCCCCTTGAATCAACGCGCCATTTGGCGCCAGGCGGTTGGTGGCCTGGGCCAGGTAAAGCACCGGCACCAGCACCTCTTCACCGTTGACGACCTGCTTTTCCATCCAGACTATATCGTGGGTCAGTGCCGCGACTTGCTGGGCGGTCAAGCTCACGCCAACCGAAAGATCAAGCTGCTGCTTGCTACTGATGGCGTTGTCCATCAGGTATTTGAACAGCTTCTCGTCCGAGGTCTGACCATCGATAAAGCGCTGCCCGGTACGCGCCACCACCGCCTGCTGAATCAGTTTCTGCTCATAGAAGCCATCGCCCAGGCGCTTGGCACTGGTGTCCGGGTTGTACCCCAGATTGGACAGCAAGTAGTCCGAGCTCATGAACTGCTTGAGGTCGGTCAGCACCGGGTTGGTTTCGATCAGGTATTTCTGCGGGCGGGTCCGGCCCGAGGTGTCCGGCAGGCCCTGGACGCGCGCCAGACTCTGGCCGCCGCTAGCCGCCGCAAGCGCTTGCACATCCGTTGCACCTGGCTGACGCTCGGCGAGGCCGATGGGGGTGCCCACGACACGCCAGTCCGGAAGCACCACACCCTGCTGAGCGGAAGCGCTCTGCCCGCTCAGGTGGAACAGGCCGTTCTGCCCGGTGGGCAGGCTGAATCCCGGTAGCGCGAGGGGATTGACCTGTTGCTGGGCAAGGTTCGGGGGCAGTTGGGCATTGATCCGAACCACGACCGGCGCGCCAGTGCCGGCCACCTGGGTGGTCTGGACTTTGTTGGCGCCCGCGCTGAACCCATAGTCCTGGTGAATGACGCTATTGGTCAGGTCCTGGGTCGCGGAGATCGAGACATTGCCGCCGGCCTGGATAACGGCGCTGCGGCCTGAAGCACTGCCGTCCTTGGCGACTTCAACGTCACCGGTCAAGGCGAATAAGGGGGATGATTGCAACTGACTGGGCAGCGCTACCAGGTTGTTGGGGTCATACTGGGATTGCGGTTTGGTGCTTAAATTGGATAAATCGTCGGGTAAGTCGAAGCGGTTCACTCCCTCACCAGTGACGGCATCAAAGAACGCAACGACCGGATACTGGTCATGGTCGCGACCTCCACCACGCGTAGAATTCACAGCAAGCGCCCTACTCACACCACCAGAATCATTGATGTAGTAGATGTTCGGAAAATCAGGGTTGTTTCGCGCGTTGTAATTAAACGCAGCGTCAGAAAAATCATTGATGATATCCTTATCAATATCACCCGTCAGATAGCTGCGCGTGCGCTCAATCGTGCCGCTGACCGCCCCGACGTTTTTCACATTATCGGCCTGAATGGCAATATTGCCGCCGGCACTGATAGTGCTTTTGCTATTGAGAAAGCTGCCACCGCGAAAGGTAAAGTCACCTCCCGCCGAGAGCGACGCGGCGGCACTGGTGTCAGTGTCCTGTCCTTCGAAAGTTTCACGAACGACAATATTGGCACCGTAATAACTCCCCCAACATCTGATGCATTTAATCGCGATAAAACCCGAGACCAACTTGCGTCCCAGGCTGAAACCCTCCGTACGGTTCTCGAAGTTGGCGGCATTGATATTGAACTGGCCGGTACTTTCCAACGACCCGGAAATATTGCTGACCTGGTTCGCCTGGGTCGCACCGCCATAGCCACCGATACTGACGGCGCCAAAGCTGTAAAGCTGCGCCGAGTGGTTGGTGAAGCTGTTGACCTGCAACGCGGTATCGCCACCGCTGAAGATCAGGCCATTTTCGTTCAGCAGACTGGGCGTGCTCAGCAGCAGGTTGCCGTTGCTGCCCAAGGTCCCGTAGTTATTGATTGAGCCGGCATTGACGCTCATGCCGCCAGCCGACGTGATGCGGCCGTAGTTATTCAACTGGCCGCCGACATTGAGCGTGGTATCGCCACCCCCGGCAATGCTGGCGGTGTTGCCCAGACTCACCTGGGCGGCACTCAAGCCCAGAGTACCCAGGCTGGTGTAACGACCATTGCCGCTGTAGCTACCACTCAAGTTCAAACTGGCCGTGCCGTCACTGGCGATCAACCCGTCGTTGCTCCAGTTGACACCGCTGCCGCTGAAGCTTTCTGTGGCGAGCAACTGCCCGCTTCCGGTCTGGGTCAGGTTCTTGACATTGACCGTCAGCCGCCCGACCTGGATCACGCTGCTGTTGGTCCAGTCGTCAGCCGTCAAGGTCAGACCGCCGCGGGTCACCAGGCTACCGCCAGCATTGATGAGATTGACCGTGGCGGTGTCGAAGGTTCCGAGACCGGTGTGCAGTACGCTGCCACCTTGGTTCATGAAACTGCCGACGCCCAGGGTCAGGTCGCTGTTGGCGGTTTCCAACTTGCCGTTGCTGTTGTCGAACAGCCCGCCGATCTGGAATTCGGTCTTGCCGCTGCCGCCCAGTGCGCGCAACTGGCCGTTCTGGTTATCCAGGCTGGCAGCCCTGATGCTCAATGTGCTGCCACTTTCGATGATGCCCAGACGGTTGTTCAGCGCGCCATCCAGGCCGAGGGTGATCTGACTGCCGGAAATCTGCCCGTCGTTGTCACCGCTGTTATCGAAGTTGTGGCCCGTGACCTGGACCACGCCCTTGGCATAGAGCGCGCCATTGCGGTTGTCGAAGTCGCCTGCTCCGGTGGCGATCACGGCATCACCGGTTTGCGCAGCGATGCGCCCGCCGTAGTTGTCGATGCCACCCCAGGCTTGCAGGTCCAGGCGCTGGGCCTGAATCTGGCCGCCCTGACGGTTGTTGTTGAGGTCGTAGCCGTTTCTCAACACACCGACGACGCGGGTCGTCAGCGCGCCGCTGATGCTCGACAACAAACCACCTCGGCTGTCGAGGCTGGCCGCCTTGACGAACAGATCACCGCTCTGGGCGATCACCTTGCCGCTCTGGTTGTCGATAGCGCCGCTGACATCCAGGCTGACCGCACCCTTGCCTTGCAGCGAACCCTTGCCGTTGCCGAGACTGGTGGCGGTCAGTTGCAGGTCGCCGTTGCGGCTGGCGATCAGGCCGCCATTACCGTTCTGTACCGCACCCGTCGAGGTGATCAACAGCTTGTCGTTGGCGCTGACAAGGCCGCCATTGCTGCTGTCCAGGCCGCCGGTGAGCAAGGTCAGCAAGCCCTGGCTGGAGAGTTGACCGCCCTGGTTGTTGATCTGGCTGCTGCGTTGCACCAGCAGCGGACCGGCGCCGGAGAGTTTGCCGTTAACGTTGGTCAGTGTGCCAAGCAGGTCGAGGGTCACACCAGCGCCGCTGCTCAGGGTGCCATTGCTGTTATCCAGGTCGGTACCGGTAAAGGTCAGCGCCTGTTGCGCCTGCACCGTAGCGCTGTTGTTCAGGGCCATGGCGTTCAGCGTCAGCGCCGTGCCGGCGTCGATCAGGCCGCCTTGGGCGTTGTTCAGCAGGCCCGTGATGGTCAGGCTTTGGGCCCCCGCACTGGAGAGACTGCCGACAGTGTTATCCAGACTGCCCGCCTTGACGGTCAGGACTTGCTGGCTGGCCACCGCCCCGGCATTGCCGTTGAGCAGTGCACCGCTGAGGGTCACATCGACATTGCCGCTACGGCTGGAAACCGTACCGTTGTTGCGGTTGTCCAGGCTGCTGCCGGTGAGCGTCACGCCCTGCCAACCGGACAGCAAGCCGCCGTTCTGATTGATCAGGCTATCGGCGGTCAGGGTCAACAGGTTGTTGCTGATCAGCTTGCCGCCGTTGCTGTTGTCCAGCGTGCGCCCGGTCAGGTTGAGGCTTTGCGTGCTGGTGAGTGTGCCGCCCTGGTTATTCAGATCGCGCAGGCGGTTGAGGGTCAGGTTGCCAGCGGTGGTGATCTGCCCGCCGGCGTTGTTCAGATCGCCCGTGGCCGCACCGAAATCGAGGGCGATGGCGCTGCCCAGCAGACTACCGCCCTGGTTGTTGAGGCCGGCGCTGTTAATGGTCAGGCTGTTGGTGGCGTTGATCAGGCCCAGACTCTGGTTGGTCAACTGACCGTCAACGGTCAGGCCCAGGTCAGCACGGCTGGTCAAGGTGCCGCCGCTGTTGTCCAGGCTACCGGCATGCGCATCAACCGAAGCCGCCGCGATCATGCCCTTGATATTGCTCAGGGCCTGGCCGATACGCAGGGTCAGGGCCTGGTTGCTCAACAACTTGCCGCTGTCGTTGTTCAGGCTTTCAGCCGCCAGGGTAAACGCCTGGGCGCTGGAGATTTCACCGCCCTGGTTGTTCACGCCCTTGAGGTTGTTCAGTACCAGAACCGGCGCGTTGATGTAGCCACCCTGGTTGTTCAGTTGGCCGTGATTGAGGTCCAGGGTCAGGGCGCTGCTGCTGAACAACTTGCCGCCTTGCTGGTCCAGACCACTGACGCTGGCGGTCAAGGCCTTGCTGCTGGCAATGCTGCCGCCGTCCTGGTTGGTCACCTGTCCGGCCGTCAACTTCAGGGTGTCGGTACTGCTCAGAGTCCCCCCATGGCTGTTGTCAAAGAACCCCGTCCCGATCTGCGTAGCGCCTTTGCCGGTCAGCACACCGCTCTGGCGGTTGTCGAGGCTGGCACTGGTGAGCTGGAGCGTGGAGTCGGTAGCAATCTTGCCGCCTTGGTTGATCAGGGCACCGTCGCTGGTCAGGCTCAGTTGACCGGCACTGGAGAAGCTACCGCTCGAGTTATCGAGGCTAGCGGCGTGAGCCGTCAGGGTACCTTCGCTGCTGATCAGCCCGGCGAGCTGGTTGGTCAGGGCAGCGTCGAGGGTGATGACCAGGCCCGACTGGGCACTGAATGTGCCGCCGCTGTTGTCCAGCGTGCTGCCGGTCAGGGTCAGCGAGCCGTTGGTGATGACCGAACCACCGCTGTTGTCGAGGTGGCTGGCCGTCAGGTCAAGGCGTTGCTGCGCGGTGATCCGGCCCTTCCGGGTGTTGTCGACGGACTGGCCCTTGAAGGTGAAGAGATTGTTCGAACCCAGGCGACCGTTCTGATTGTTCACCGCACCGGTGGCGGTGATATTCAGGACGTTATTGGCCATGAC
>Ga0209913_1001454_pt1 | contig 13007 bp, 11 predicted proteins | sample PersoiDNA2013203_FD_185805 | JGI IMG/M metagenome (GOLD analysis project Ga0209913, IMG submission 185805) | Permafrost soil microbial communities from the Arctic, to analyse light accelerated degradation of dissolved organic matter (DOM) -... | ecosystem: Environmental > Terrestrial > Soil >... | reverse complement strand
AAAGGGCTCGCGTCTGTTTGAGCGCAGCGAGTTTAGCGAGACCCCGCCCAAGTTGAGCAGCGCAGCGGACCCTGCGCAGCAGGGCGTGCACGTCGGGTCGCCTTTTTTTGCTTACTTTTTTTGGCGAAGCAAAAAAAGTGAGGCGCTCGCCGGGGCGCAATCCCGGCCTCCGCCCTGAAACAAGCAGCAGAACGAACAGAGCGCAGCGGCACCACCGAACCTAAGAAGAGTGGACAAAGCACACACGCCATCATTGGCCCCAGCACCAGCAGCGAGGCCCCCCCTCAAACTTGCCAGGCCCCAACAGCCCTCCCACTCACACCCCCCAAGTCACATCATGCCCCTCCCGCTCACTGCGCCGCAGCATGTCAATCAACGGCGCCACCCGCTGCCGCAGTGACACGCCCTGGGGCCGGGCGGTCTCCTCGTCTTCCTCGGGGTTCTCAGCCCGGGACTGAGCGGCCAGCGCATCCTCGGCGGCCACAGCGGACTCGAGCGCTCCAACGGCTGCGGCGATCTGCGACGACAGGATGATGCCCTGCGGCCCCGGCGTCTTGCCGATGATCTCCAGCACCCGGCGCCCATTGGGCTCCAGCATGATCAGGTCGGCAGTGGATTTGGACTTGAACTTGTAAAGCATGGTGGCTCTTTCCTTGTGCCGCAAAGCGGCGGTATGGATGGGATGACGGTGATTTTCACCCCTGAACGCGGCCTGGGCTGATGGGCCAGGGCCGGGCCGGGCCATGTCAACGGTTTGCAAAGCAGGTACAAACCCTGAGGCCGATTGATCAACATCAAGCCAAGACGGCGGCCGCGGCCTATCGTGAACACGTTGGACGCTTGGTTGGCAGAGGTTGCCGCCGAACACGCACACCTCAAACCCCGACCTCATTCGCCCGTCTTGTTCCGCAACCCGCCCAATTTGCACGCGATGGAGACCCATGACTGCAGCCTCGCCGCCACGCACTGATTCTGCGCCCGCCCCCGGCGAAGCCATCGTCGCACGCAATGTGAGCAAGTGGTTTGGTGAGGGCGAGACCCGCATGAAGGCAGTCGACCACGTCGACTTCGTGGCCCACTTCGGCGAAATGGTGTTCATCGTCGGCCCCTCTGGCAGCGGCAAGACCACCTTCTTGAGCATGATCTCGGGCATCCTGCGGCCCGACGAGGGCGAGGTGCTGGTCAAGGGCCGCAACATCTGGCAGTTGGGCAAGGACGAGCTGGCCGAGTTCCGGCTCAACAACATCGGCTTTGTGTTCCAGGACTTCCACCTGTTCCCGCGGCTGACCACCACCGAGAACGTGTCTGTGCCCCTGGTGCTGCGCGGTCAGCCCTGGGACTCGGCCCAGGATGCCGGACGGCGCATCCTGGAAGTGGTCAACCTGGGGCGGCGCGCCGACGTGCTGCCCGTCAAGCTCTCGGGCGGCGAGCAGCAGCGGGTGGCGATTGCACGTGCCATCGTGGGCGAGCCCGACATCCTGGTGCTCGACGAGCCCACGGCCTCGCTCGATGGCGACACCGGCAAGATGATCATCGCCTTCGTCAAGCAGCAGATCCTGAACCAGCACCGCTGCATCCTGATCGTGACGCACGACGCCCGCATCAATGAATTCGCCGACCGCATCGTGCACATGGAAAACGGGCACATCACCGGCTTCGACAAGGGAACTGAATGATGTTCAAGAAATACCTGATCTTCATCGCTGCGGTGCTGGGCCTCCTGGGGGGCTTTCTGGGGGCCTACCTGTTCGCGGTCGAGCGGCACCCGCAGCCGCCGGTGTTCAAGCCGGCGCAGAGCCCTTACGCGAGTGCCATCTTTGCCAACGGCATCGTGGAGGGCAGCCAGGACAGCGGCGCCAACATCAACCTCTACCCCGAGGTGGTGGCCCCGGTGCTCAAGGTGCTGGTGCGCGACGGCCAGAGCGTGAGCGCCGGGACGGCCCTGCTGCAGCTCGACGACACGGTGCAGAAGGCCAGCACCGAACAGCTGCGCCTGCAAGCTGAGGCCGCCCAGACCCTGCTGCAACAACTGCATGCACAGCCACGGCCCGAAACCCTGGCCATCGCCAAGGCCCAGCTCACCCAGGCCGAAGCCAATGTGCAGGCCACGCGCGACAGCTTCGACAAGCGCCAGCGCACTTTCGAGGCCGACCCCCGGGCCATCAGCCGGGACGTGCTCGACGGTGCGCGCCATGCCCTGGCCCAGGCCGAGGCCGCGCGCGATGTCGCGGCCCGGCAACTGGGCCTGACCCAGGCCGGGGCCTGGCAGTACGACATCGCCAGCCAGGAAAAGCAATGGCAGGCCCTGAACCAGTCCTACCTGGCGGCTCGGGCCCAACTGGCCAAGTACACCCTGCGCGCCCCGGTGGACGGGGTGGTGCTGACCGTGAACGCGGCACGTGGGGGCACTGCCGGTACCAGCGGAGCCTACAACCCCTACACCCAGGGCTACGACCCCGTGGTGGTCATGAGCGGGCCGCAGGACACCCTGGCGGTGCGCTGCTTTGTTGACGAGATCCTGGTGGCGCGCCTGCCCAAGCCCGAGCAGGTCCGGGCCGAGATGTCGATCCGCGGCACCGAGCAGAAGGTGGCCCTGAGCTTTGACCGCGTGCTGCCCCTGGTGACGCCCAAGATCCAGCTTTCGAACCAGCGCCAGGAAAAGGTGGACCTGCGGGTGCTCCCGGTGCTGTTCCGCTTCAAGCATGCCGACGCCCCGGTGGTCTATCCGGGCCAGCTGGTGGATGTCTACATCGGGAGCAAGACGCCATGAGCCCCGGCCCACGCACGCACACGCGCGCTCACACGGCCGGTCGTGTCCGATGGACGGCGGCCACGGCACTCGGGTTGAGACTGGGGCTGACCCTCGGATTGGGGCTGGGCCTGTCCGGCTGCGCCGTGGGGCCCGATTTCCAGGCCCCCGCCGCGCCCGCCACGGGCCAGTACCTGCCGCAGGCGCTCAGCGCCACGCCGGTCGCCCAAGGCCTGAGCCAGCGTTTTGACGAGACGGCCGACCTGCCCACCGACTGGTGGCGGCTGTTCAAGTCGCCCGAGCTGGACGCACTCATGCAGCGCGCCCTGCAGCGCAACCCTGGCCTGCAGGCCGCCCAGGCCAGTCTGCTGCGCAGCCAGGAGAGCCTGCAGGCCGGCTATGGCGTGTTCTTTCCCCAGGTCAGCCTGGGGCTGGACGCACGGCGCCAGCAGACTGCTCCCATCCAGCAAGGCCTGCTCAGCCCGGGGGCGCTGTTCAATGTGGCCACGCTGGGTCTGAGCGTGGGTTACGCCCTGGACCTGTTCGGCCAGCAACGGCGCAACGTCGAAGGCCTGCAGGCCCAGGCAGAACAGCAGCACCAGCTGACCCGGGCCGCCTACCTGAGCCTGTCGGCCAATGTGGTGAACACCGCCATCGCCCGGGCCGCCTACGAAGCCCAGTGGGAGGCCACGCGCGATCTGGTAGCCCTGCAGCAGACCCAGATCCAGCTCACCGAGGTGCAGGTGCGCGCCGGCACCGCCGCCCCGGCCAGCCTGCTGGCCCTGGCCTCGCCACTGGCCAGCAACCAGGCCGCCTTGGCGGCGCTGCGGCAGAAGGTCGACCAGAGCGAGCACCTGCTGAGCACCCTGGTGGGCGACGAGCCCGCCGCGCCGGCCTTGCCCGCGCCACGCCTGGCCAGCCTGCAGCTGCCGCAGCGCCTGCCCCTGCGCCTGCCCTCCGAGCTGGTGCGCCAGCGCCCCGACATCCTGGCCGCCGAGGCGGTGGCCCACCAGGCCAGCGCCGCTGTGGGTGTGGCGACGGCCCTCATGCTCCCCAGCGTGAGCCTGGGCGCCACCGCCGGCAACGCCGCGCGCAGCCCCGGACAGTTGCTGGGCGGCAGCGAAACCTACTGGAGCATCGGCCCCTCGGTGAGCCTGCCGGTGTTCCAGGGCGGCAGCCAGTGGCATGGCCGCGAGGCCGCCCGCGCCAACCTGGACCAGGCACTGGCCAGCTACCGCCAGACGGTGTTGAGCGCCCTGGCCCAGGTGGCCGACACCTTGAGCGCGCTGGGCCATGACGCCCAGGCCCTGGACAGCCAGGAGCGGGCCTGGCAGGCCGCCGCCGACTACCTGCAGCAAGCGCAGGCCAGCACCCAGGCGGGGCTGGGCAGCCACCTCGATGTGCTGGCCGCCCAGCAACAGTTCCAGCAGGCCAGCATCGCGCGGCTGCAGGCCGTGGCGCAACGCCAGCAGGACACCGTCGCCCTGCTGGCCGCCCTGGGCGGCGGCTGGGAGCCCGAGCCCGGCAAGAGGGCCACAGCGCCCGCCACGCCGCCACAGCAGGAGGCGCCATGAAACACGGCGGCATCCTGCGCATCGGCTTCAAACTGCTGGTCAACGACAAGGGCAAGTTCTCGGCCCTGGTGATGGGCATCACGTTTTCGGTGTTCCTGATGGTGCAGATGACGGCCATGTTTGCCGGCATCCTGAACCGGGCCTATTCGACCGTGACCAACGTGGGGGCCGAGATGTGGGTGATGGACCCGGCGGTCAACACCGCCAGCAGCCCGATTCCCATGCCCGATTACCTGCTGGATGCGGTGCGCAGCCTGGATGGCGTGCGCTATGCCGTGCCGATCTTCATCGGCGGGGCCCAGGTGCGCCTGGCCAATGGCACCTACCAGGGGGTGAGCGTGATCGGCCTGGACGACTCCACCCTGTACGGGCGGCCCGACCTGGAGCAGGGCCAGATCCAGGACCTGTTTGCTGAAAGCGGGTTTGTGGTGGTGCACGACTCCGAGTACGGCAAGCTCGGGAACCCGGCCATCGGCAGCTCGTTTGAACTCAACGACCACCGCAGCGTGATCGTGGGCATTGCCAAGGTGGCGGCCAACGGGCTCAACGGGGTCCCCACGCTCTACACCACCTACAGCCGCGCCACCGAGTACCTGCCCACCACCCGCTTCACCATCTCGTACGTGCTGGTGCAGCCCAAGACGGCGGCCGATGTGCCACGCATCCAGCAAGCCGTGGCCCGGCTCGGCTATGTGGCCCGCACACGCACCGAGTTCAACGACGCCATCTCCCACTTCTACACTTTCCAGACCGGCATCGGCACCAACCTGCTGCTGATGACCATCATCAGCTTCATCGTGGGCCTGTCGATCTCGGGTCAGACCTTCTACACCTTCATCCTGGAGAACCTGGAGAAGTTCGGCGCGCTAAAGGCCATCGGAGCCAAAAGCCGTCAACTGGTGCTGATGATCCTTTTCATGGCCAGTTTCACCGCCCTCACCGGCTACGGCCTGGGCATCGGCCTGGTCAGCCTGATGATCTCGATCGCCCGCGCCCGCCTGCCCGGCTACGCCGCCATGACCACCTACGGCAACCTGGGCATGGCCTTTGTGATGGTGCTGGTCATTGCGGGTATCTCGAGCTACATCGGTATCCGGCGCGTGCTGCGCATCGAGCCGTTCGACATCTTCCGCGGCTGAACAGGGCCCACCTCGGATTGGGCTGTTGCATCAGGACAACAGACACGCCCAAACGGGCCCGATTGGCTTGCGGTAACGCAAAGCCACTGAAGGAGATTCGCCCAGCGCGGGTTTCCCAGAGATGTACGTTTCAAAAACATTTGTAAACATACTGACGCGCACGTTAGCATCCGCAGGCTTTCCTGCCGTCCGACCGGGCTGGACAGACCGGGTCCTGGTCATGTCGCACGGCGGGAACCCTGGGAGCACCCGAACCATTCCAACATCAGCATGCCCCGCATGCGCATTCACTAGAGTTCATTTCATGGCCTTCAAAACCCCCCATCAACTGACGCTGCTGGCCCTGGCCGGTTCACTGGCCGCCCTGTCCGGCTGCGCCACCATGGAAACCGGCTCGGCCGCGGCCAAGACCGAGGCCACCGGCTCGGCCGGCGGTGCCAACAGCCAGGGCGCCAACAACAAGCTGCCGCGCTGCGAAGAAACCCTGGGCACGATCGCCATCGTCGAAGACACCAACGCCCCCTGGTACGTGATGCTGACCCAGCAACGCCACCTGGGCCCGACCACCCCGGTGCTCAAGCTGCTGATCCAGCAATCGAACTGCTTCGTGGTGGTGGACCGCGGCCGCGCCATGAACAACATGATGCAAGAGCGCGCCCTGGCCCAATCGGGTGAGCTGCGCAGCAACTCCAACTTCGGCAAGGGCCAGATGGTGTCGGCCGACTACTCGCTGACCCCCTCGATCACCTTCTCGAACAACAACGCCGGCGGCGCCGGCGCGGCGGTGGGTGGCCTGCTGGGCCCGGTGGGGGCCCTGGTGGGTGGCAGCATGAGCGCCAAGGAAGCCAGCACCCTGCTGACCCTGGACGACAACCGCTCCAGCGTGCAGATCGCAGCCGCTGAAGGCAGTGCCAAGAACTGGGACTTCGGTGCCTTTGGCGGCATTCTGGGCGCCGGCTTCGGCGGCCTGGGCGGCGGCTACACCAACACCGCCGAAGGCAAGGTGATCGTGGCCGCCTTCCTCGACTCGTACGCCAACATCGTCAAGGCCGTGCAGAACTACAAGGCCCAGACGGTCAAGGGCGGCCTGGGCACCGGCGGGCGCCTGAACGTGGACGGCGGTGTCAACCCCAATGCACCGGCCGCCAAGGCCGCACCTGCGGGCGGCGGCATGAGCGTGTTGGCCATGCAGCAAAAGCTCAACGACCTGGGCTTCAGCGTCGGCAAGCCCGATGGCTCGATGGGCCCCCGCACCAAGCGTGAGCTGGCCAAGTTCCAGAAGTCGCGCCAATTGCCGGCCACCGGTGAGCTGGACGCCGCCACCCAGGCCGAGCTGAGCAAGTAAGCACCGCCTGCGCATCGCGCCCCCAAGGCGCCTGGCCTGTTCCGACACCGGAGCGGCCAGGCGCCTTTTTTTGGCTTCATCAAGGAAGTCCGGCTCGGGCACGCATGCTGTAATCCGGCCATGTGCCTGCCTGACCGCCGAACCCTGCCCCCCTGGCCCCTGCGTGCGCTGTGGCGTGCCGCACTGGCCGCCCTGCTGCTGTGGGGCCTGACGGGCTGCAGCCACCTGGGCTATTACTGGCAGTCGGTGAACGGCCATGTGCAGCTGATGCGGGCGGCACGCCCCATCCCCGACTGGCTGGCCGACCCGGCCACGCCGCCCCTGCTCAAGACCCGGCTGCAGTCGGCTCAGGCCTTGCGCGCCTATGCGGTGCGCCAGCTGGGCCTGCCCGACAACGCCAGCTACCACCGCTACGCCGACCTGCACCGCAGCGCGGTGATCTGGAATGTGACGGCCGCCCCGCCAGACGCGCTGACGCTGCACACCTGGTGCTTCCCGGTCACGGGCTGCATCGGCTACCGCGGCTATTTCGATGTGCAGGATGCCCGCACCGAAGCAGCCGCTCTGCGCGAGCAGGGGCTGGAGACCCATGTCTATGGTGTGCCCGCCTACTCGACGCTGGGCTGGCTCAACTGGGCCGAGGGCGACCCGCTGCTCAACACCTTCATCCACTACCCCGAGGGCGAACTGGCACGGCTGATCTTTCATGAGCTGGCGCATCAGGTGGTCTACCTGAACGGTGACACCGCCTTCAACGAATCGTTTGCCACCGCGGTCGAGCTGATCGGCGTGCGCCAATGGCTGGCCCAGGCCGCCAGCCCGGCGGCGCGCCAGGCCTATGCCCAGAGCGAAGCCCTGCGCCTGGGCTTTCGCGACCTGACCCGCGCCACCCGGGCCCGGCTGGAGGCGGTGTATGCCCAGGCGCGCGAGCCGGGCAGCGCCCCAGGCGACCTGGCGCGACAGAAGGCCGAGGTCATGGCCGATTTCCGGCGTCAATACGCAGCGCTGCGCGGCCAGTGGCAGATCGACCCGACGCGCCAGGCCGGCTACGACCAGTGGGTGGCCAACGCCAACAACGCGGCCTTCGGCGCCCTGGCCGCCTACGACGCCCTGGTGCCGGGCTTCGAGGCCCTGTACGAGCAGCAACGAGCGCGCCAGCCCGAGCAGGCCTGGCCGCTCTTCTACGAGGCGGTGCGGCAGTTGGCCCGGCTGCCCGAAGCCGAACGCCTGCGCCGCCTGCAGCCGCCAGCACCGGTATCATCGGCCGGCCCATCCCCCCCACCTGCCGGAGATTGAACTTGCCCGACATCCACATCCACCGCGAACATGAACTGGGCCTGAGCGGCGCCCGCGAGGTGGCCACAGGCTGGGCCGAAAAGGCCGAACGCAAGCTGGACATGAGCTGCCGCTACGAAGAAGGCGAAGCCGAGGACGTGCTGCACTTCAGCCGGGCCGGCGCGCAAGGCACGCTGCACGTGAACGCCGAGCGCTTCGAGCTGCGGGCCACGCTGGGCTTTCTGCTGGGCTCGTTCAAGGACCAGATCGAACAGGAGATCGGGCGCCAGCTCGACGAGCTGATCGGGCAGCAGCGCGCGGCCTGAGCCCCGGGCGCGCCCAGGCCCCACCACGGCAGGCACGCCCCATGCTTGCCTGGGTGGCATGAGTTGTCTCACCCCTACCCTGCTGCGGCCCCAGCCGCTGAGCGCCTCGGCGTTTGCCCCTTTTGGTGCCGTGCTTGAGGGCTTTGGCACCCCGCCTGCGCAGGCACGCCCCATCAATGACCACAGCTGCTGGCGGCTGGATCTGCCACTGAACCTGCACTTCGAGCAAGCCGGTGGCCAGGCCGGCCTGGCCATCTACCGCGCCGATGCGCGGCGCTTTCCCCTGCCGGTGGACGTGCTGGAGCGCCACACCCTGGCCAGCCAGAGCTTCATCCCGTTGGAGGGTTCGCGCTTTGTCGTGGTGGTGGCCCAACCCAATGCCCTGCCGGGGCCCGACGACGTGCAGGCCTTCATCAGCAACGGCCGCCAGGGCGTGCTGCTGCACCCCGGCACCTGGCACCACGCCCTGCTGGCCGTGGACACGGGCAGCTTCGTGGTGCTGGAACGCCACCCCCCGGCCGGCGCCTTGCCCGACTGCGAGCTGAGCACACTGGCCGAGACGCTGCGCCTGAGCCTGGCCTGAACGCTCAGCCGGCCCGCCGGGGCCGCCCCGCAGGCCCTCAGGCCCTCAGGGGCTCGCTTGCACCGGCCTTCAACTGGGCCCACTCGCGCCGGTAGCGGCGCAGCCAGTCGCGGCATTCGTCGGCCGGCATGGGGCGGGCAAACAGGTAGCCCTGCAAGGTGTCACAGCCGCGCTCGGTCAGGAAGCGCTGCTGGGCTTCGGTCTCCACGCCCTCGGCCACGCAGCGCAGGCCCAGGTCCTTGGCCATGGACAGGGTGGCGCGGGTGATGGCTTCGTCCTCCACGTCGCCGGGCAGATCGGCCACAAAGGATTTGTCGAGCTTGATGCGCGAGATGGGCAGGCGCTTGAGGTAGCCCAGGCTGGAGTAGCCGGTGCCGAAATCGTCCAGCGCAAAGGTCAGGCCCATGTCGGCCAGCTCGCGCAGGCGGTTGTCCAGGTCTTTCAGGGGCTGCATCAGCAGGGTCTCGGTGATCTCCAGCTCGATGCGCGCCGGGTTCACCCCGCTGGCGCTCAGCGCATGGCGCACCGTGTCGATGAAGCCCGACTTGCGGAACTGCATCGGCGAGATGTTGATGGCCATCATCAGCTCGGTCTCGCCCAGGTGCGTCCAGTCCTGCAGCTGACGGCAGGCCTGGTGCAGCACCCAGGCCCCCAGGGGCTCGATCAGGCCGCAGTCCTCCGCCACCGGGATGAAGCGGTCAGGCGGGATCAGGCCCTCGTCGGGGTGGCGCCAGCGCACCAGGGCCTCAACCCCGGCCACGCGTCCGCTGGCCGCATCGATCTGCGGCTGGTAGACCAGGAACAGCTCGTCGCGCTCCAGCGCCCGGCGCAGGTTGTTCTCCAGGAACATGCGGCGCGAGACGCGCGCGTTCATCTCCTTCATGAAGAACTGGTAGCCGTTGCGCCCGGCATCCTTGGCCACGTACATCGCGGTGTCGGCGTGCTTGAGCAGGTGGTCCAGGGTGTCACCGTCCTGCGGGTAGCAGGCGATGCCAATGCTGGCCGACAGGTTGATCTCGTGCCCCTGGATGTACAGCGGCGCCTGGAGGGCGCGGCGCAGGCGCTCGGCCACCTGGGCCGCCTCTTCGGGCCCTTGCAGCTGGGGCAGCAAGGCCACGAACTCGTCGCCGCCGATGCGCGCCAGCATGTGGTGGGGTTCCAGGCAGGGCTGCAGGCGCTGCGACACGGCCTGCAGCAACTCGTCGCCCAGCGCATGGCCCAGGGTGTCGTTGATGTGCTTGAAGTGGTCCAGGTCCAGGAACAGCACGGCCAGCGCCTGCTCTGACTGCAACGCCTGTTGCAACTCGGCCTGGCCGCGGCTGACCCACTGGCTGCGGTTGGGCAGGCCGGTGAGGCTGTCGTAGTGCGCCAGCGCCGCCAGCTCGAGCGTGCGCTGCTCGACCAGGGCCTGGGTGCGCCGCGTCTGGCCGGTGATGACCAGCAAAAACGCGCCCAGCAAGCCCACGCACAGCAGGCTCAGCGCCACCATGGCCCAGGCACTGAGGTCGCGCGCCTGGTTCAGGAAGCCGACATTGGCCCGCACCAGCAGCACCCATTCCCGGCCACCGAACTGCATCGGCAGTTGGACACTCATGGGCGCACGGGCCCAGTCGGGCGCATCGCAGCCGCTCGGACCGGCCAGGCGCCGGTTGCCCAGGGCCGCCTGCGGGTCGATCAGGCAGCTCTCGGGCGGGACACCGGCGCCCGACGTGCCCAGGGCCTGCAGCACATCGTCCATGCGGAACACCGCCGACACCACCCCTTTGAGCACGGTGCTGTGGGGCAGGAACACGGCCTGGTACATCACCACACCGCGCTGCTCGCCGACCTCCTGCACCAGGCGGATGCCCTCGCTCACCCGCGGCTGGCCCGTGGTGCGGGTCCCGGCCACCGAGTCGGCGGTGGCGGGCAGCACCGCCACGTCCAGGCCCAGCGCCTGGGCGTTGCTCGACAGGGGCTCGATCAGGGTGATGGGCAAGTAGCTGTCGCGCAGGGCGGCCGTGAAGGTCTCGCCCGTGGCCGAGCGGCCCTTGATGGGCCAGCGCCCGGCCTCATAGGCCGCCCGATCGGCCTGCTGCACCAGGGGGCTCCAGCCGAAGTTCTGGGTGCCGCCGTAGCGATCCAGCCAATGCCGAACGGTGATCGAAAAGTCGGTCTGGGCCTCGGCCTGAGGCACCTCGGGCGCGGTGCGGCTGATCTGCATCACACGGGCGATGGCCTGCACGCTGTCGTTTTGGGCGTCCAGGCGGCGCTGCAACAGCCCCCCCTGCTCCTGGGCATACTGGCTGAGCTGGCTGCGGATGCGTTGGTCCTCCCAGGTCTTGGTCTCGTACACCACAGCCCCGACCACCAGCAGAGCCAACAGCAAGGGCATGGCCACGCTGAGGCGGCGCGAGCGCCAGGCCGCGCTCGGCTGGCCCAGAAACACCAGCATCAGGGGCAAGCCCAACACGGCGCCCACGGCATCGCCCAGCCACCAGGTCCACCAGCTGAAAAGGGCTTCGCTGACAGGAATCAGGCCCGACAACACCAGCATCGGCACCGACAGGCTGGCATTGACCAGCGTGCTCAAGGGCCCCACGACCAACAACAGCAGGGTGACGCGCTGCGGCGTCTCGACCGGATCCGGGTAGCCCACCCAGCGCCGCGCCAGCCAGGCGCCCAGGAAGGCCTGCAGCGCCGCCCCCACGGGCGACATCAGCATGGTCCAGGACACCCCACCTTCGAGCCCCGCCTGCTGCCCCGCGATCCATTGCACCGCCAGCGAGCCCAGCGCCACCCCGGGCAGGGCCCAGGCCCCCTGGGTCAAGGCCATGCCCAAGGCCACACCGGCCGGCAGGAACATCAGCGACACATAGTCGGGCGGGATGCAGATCTGCAGGGAAAGCCAGCCCGTGGCGGCATAAAGCACTGCAGTCCATAGCGCCGGCAGCAGCTTGGATTTCGGATCAACGGGCACTTGTTATGGGCTTGCGGTGGGTATGGGCCTGCATCCTAACGGGTTGTGGCGGGCAATTTCGTGATGTCGGTCAATTCCGAGAACAAGCGGCCCCCTTGGGGCCGGGGATGCCCGCTCACTCAACACGCTCTAAGATGCGCAAATGATCCTTCCATCGCGCTTCTGGGCCGACCTGAGTGCCCGTGATTTTGCCCACCTGCAGGCCAGCGGCGAGGCGGCCGAGGTGGTGGCGGTGCTGCCGGTGGCCGCCATCGAGCAGCATGGCCCGCACCTGCCGCTGAGCGTGGACACAGCCCTGGTCGACGGCATTGTGGCCGCCAGCCTGGCGCACCTGCCGGCCACACTGCCGGTGCTGTTCCTGCCCACCCAGGCGGTGGGCCTGAGCCCTGAGCACCAGCGCTTTGCCGGCACGCTGACGCTGTCGCCCGAAACCGTGATCCGGCTGTGGGTGGAACTGGGTGAATGCGTGGCCCGCGCCGGGGTGCGCAAGCTGCTGTTGTTCAACAGCCACGGCGGGCAGGTGAGTGTGCTCGACATCGTGGCGCGCGAGCTGCGCAGCCGCTGCAACCTGATCGTCTACGGCAGCAGCTGGTTCAACCTGCCGCTGCCGCCCGAGCTGGAGGCCCGGTTCGGGCCTGACGAGCACCGCTTCGGCATCCATGCCGGCGACATCGAGACCTCGATGATGCTGGCGCTGCAGCCAGAACGGGTGGACCTGGCCCAGGCGCGCCACTTTCACAGCAGCTCGCAAGACCGGGCCGCGCGCTACACGCTGCTCGGCAACGGGCGCAGCGCCAAGCTGGGCTGGCAGATGCAGGACTACAACCCGGCCGGCGCCGCCGGCAACGCGGCAGCTGCCACGGCCGACAAAGGCCACGCCCTGATCGATGCCGCCGCCCGCCAACTGGCCCTGCTGCTGCAAGAAATCGCCCATCTGCCACTGAGCACCCTGGTGGACAAACCCCAGTTTTGACAGCCCAACGGGCGCAGGCCCGCCTGCGGCGGGCTGGACAGGGGCAAAGAGCGTCCGCATCTCGCAGCCACACGTGCGACCACA
>Ga0209913_1001453_pt1 | contig 13010 bp, 14 predicted proteins | sample PersoiDNA2013203_FD_185805 | JGI IMG/M metagenome (GOLD analysis project Ga0209913, IMG submission 185805) | Permafrost soil microbial communities from the Arctic, to analyse light accelerated degradation of dissolved organic matter (DOM) -... | ecosystem: Environmental > Terrestrial > Soil >... | reverse complement strand
TTCTGCCGCAAAATGTTCATAACTGGGAACTGTTCATAAGGGCACGGAACTGCCGGTCGCGACAGTCGGCTTCAGGCGAATTCAATCACGTCGGCACAAATACAGCAGGGCTGATACCAAAAAACTTGCCCAGTTTGCCGGCCATCGTTGCACTGATCTTGCGTTTGCCCGCCAGAATCGCTGACAAATTGCTTTGAGGAACAATGGCTCTAAGATCTTCCTGTTTCAGACCGCGTACCTCCATCAAAAACCGCAATGCATCTTTTGGACTCGCGGGTTCAATGGCGTGGTGTTCTTGTTCGTATCGCGAGACCAGGTCGCCTGCCAGTTCCAGCAAACTTGACAAGGGGTGGTCTTCGTCATCACCCGTCACTTCCAAAAGCGAATTCATCAACTCGACCATACGGTCGTATTCCATTTCGTTGTGGATAGGGCGCAGGTGCACCATGGCGTCGAACGCTTGCCATGAGGCTTGCAAGGCCCGAATATTGAATTGAGCGTGAACTGCTTGCATAGTTACACCTTGCCTTTCCGATAAAGCTTGTTCCAGTCGTCGTATTCCCGATGTGTCATGACCTTTTGCACAAACACCTTCCTGAATTTGTATCGAACAATCACCACCACGCGATAGTTGTTGCCACCGACATCGAAGACGATATAGGGTGGCACGTAGTCAGCCGAATTGAAGAATTCCCGGACATGATTGAAGTCTCTAAACTCAACGTGCTCTAGCACCGAGTGCCATTCGCGTAGAACGTTTTCCGCTTCTGGGTGCTTTTGCCAGAAGGTGCGAAGCATTTTGATGAAGATGACATGCATGAGTGCAGTATATCAAAAAGATATATTTGTTAGCTGCCAAATTGCACTGTGATTCCTATGCGCTGTTTCCGCACATGACCGTGGGGGAGAACATCACCTTCGGGCTCCGGCTCGCGGGGGCGTTGTTGAATAACCCTATTTCCGGCAGTTGATGCTACGTAAACCGGATGCAAGCTAGACTGGGAGTCAGTTTCAACGGATTTACAGAGGTCACCAAATGGGTGAGGCAAAAAGACGTCAACTTCGTATTCAAACGCAGGCACTGGAGGCCATGGTGGTGGACACCCCCGGCGGTCGAATCCACGTGCAGTGGGACCATGGCGCCAGCGCCACACCGAACGCACAACTGACGTTCTTTGCCGAGTTCTTGTCCACCACCGGCGTCTACGATTCCTGGGTCAACAGCTGCCCCTTGAGCTACTCCAGTCCCAACGCGCACAGCAAACGCGATGTGCTGGGAACATGGCTGCTGGCGATACTGGCCGGTCACAACCGCTACGCCCACATCCCTGGACTCAGAGGTGATGCGGTAAGCCCGCAGATTCTTGGAATGGAAAAGATCATCCGCGAAGACGCGCTGCGTCGCTCGTTGGCCCGAATGAGCGCCGAGCAAAGCAAAGCTTGGCTTGTGCCCCAACTCCTGACAAGCGTGCAGGCCGCATTGAGCACCCCCTGGATCCTGGAATCGACACCACGATCAAACCGGTTGTGTCGCAATAGCGGAGTAAGGTCGAAAAGAGTTGCATCGTGGGCCTGGTGATCACAATGCCAGGCTGTAGAACTGGTCAGCTGCGGACATGGTTTGGCCGGCGGGGCAGTCCAGCTGCCCCTTGCGGATCATGTGCATTGTCTCGATGCCGGCGATGATGATTCGAGCGCTCCAAAATGACTTGAGCCCCAGCATCGGTCGGGTGATCCTTTTGATCGCCCGGTGGTCCTGCTCGACGATGTTGTTCAAATATTTGCATTGGCGCAGTTGGATCTGGGCGCAAGCGTCAGCCTTGACGCGCTCAATGGCCGCTGTGTTTGCCCCACTCTTGTCGAAGGTGATCTTCTTCGGCAAGTCGTGTAGGTTAATGGCACGCCTCAGAAAACGCCTTGCCGCAGCCATATCACGCTTGGCAGTGAGAAGGAAGTCAACCGTATCGCCCGTGCGATCAACGGCCCGGTAAAGGTACTTCCACTGACCGGCCATTTTGATGTGAGTCTCGTCCATCCGCCAGCTCAGGCCAACTGGTCGTTTGCGCCTCCGGAAAACGGCGGCCAACACTGGCAATATTTTGATTGCCCAGCGATGCACGGTGGAGTGATCAACGAAAACGCCTCGCTCTGCATCATTTCTTCCACATGTCGCAGGCTCAACGGGTAGGCCACGTACCAGCGCACGCACGTGAGCATGACCTCCAGCGGGTAGTGAACCCTTTTGAGTACCTTGCGCAACGCGCTATTGATCAAACTTTTGTGGAAATCAAGCATCGCCCGGATTGTCGGATATCCTTATTGCGACACAACCGTCCATCTTCCTTCAAACCCGTATCAAGCCCGCTTTACAAAAACCTCAAACTCATGCAACGGCATCGGGCGGCTAGACAAATACCCCTGATAGCCATGGCAGCCCAGGCGGGCCAGGAAGTCCCGCTGGGCCTCGATTTCGACTCCCTCTGCGATGACTGTGAGCCCCAGACTGTCAGCCAGGGCGAGAACCATCTTGGCAATGGCCGCATCGTTGGGGTCGATCAGGATGTCCCTGACGAAACTCTGGTCGATTTTCAGTTGATCCAGCGGCAGTCGTTTCAGGTACGACAGCGACGAATAGCCGGTGCCAAAGTCATCCAGGGAGAACCCCACACCGTGCGCTTTGAGGGCCGCCATCTTGGCGATGGAATCTTCTACATTGGACACCAACACGCTCTCGGTCAGTTCCAGCTTGAGCCTGTGCGGATTCGCCCCCGTTCTGCCGAGCACGGCCAGCACCTGATCGACAAAGTCGGCCTGGTGCAATTGCTTGGCACTGACGTTCACCGCCACAAAGAGATGGGCCGTGTTTGGTTCGGCGGCCCATGTCACCAGTTGGGCACAGGCCGTTTCCAGGACCCAGTGGCCCAGTGGCAGGATCAAGCCGGTTTCCTCGGACAGCGGGATGAACTCGGCCGGTGACACCAGGCCGCGCTGCGGATGCTGCCAGCGCAGCAGCGCCTCGGCACCCGTCAGGCGGCCATCGCCGACCACCTGCGGTTGGTAGTAAAGCGTGAACTGCTGCTGCCGCACCGCCTCGCGCAGGTCAGCCTCCAGGGCAGCATGGTGGGTTACCAGGGCCTGCATCGCTTGATCGAAGAAGCGCAGGGTGTTGCGGCCGGCTTTCTTGGACTGGTACATGGCCAGATCGGCCTGCTTCAGCAGTTCATCGATGGTGGTCTGGTGGCCGCTGAACAGGGTGATGCCGATGCTCGGGGTGCCACGGTATTCATGGCCGGCGAGGAGGTAGGGCTGATTCAGCGTGGCGAGAATTTTCTCGCCCACACTCTCGGTTCGCGTCCCTGCTTGATCGGGATTTTCGTTCAGACCTTCGACAAGCACCACGAACTCGTCGCCGCCAATACGCGCCACGGTATCACCTTCGCGCACACAGGTGACCAGCCTTTGTGCCACCTGCTGCAGCAGCAGGTCACCCTTGTCGTGGCCAAGCGTGTCGTTCAACGTCTTGAAATTGTCCAGGTCAATGAAGAGCAACGCCCCACGATGACCGCTTCGCGCACTGGCAGCCTTCGCCTGATGCAACCGGTTCAGCAGTAGCCGCCGGTTCGGCAACTGGGTTAACGGATCGTAGAAGGCCAGATGCGTGATCCGGTCTTGCGCAGCCTTGCGTTCAGTAATGTCGGTTTCTGTGCTGACGTAGTGGGTGACGACTCCGTCGTCCGATTTCACTGCCGTGATGGTCAGCCAGCTTGGATAGATTTCGCCATTCTTGCGCCGGCCCCAGATTTCACCCTTCCAACTGCCAGTGTCCCTGATGGCCTCCGACATTTCGGTATAAAAGTCTGGGCCGTGACGATCCGACCGCAGCAGGCGCGGCGTCAGGCCCACGACTTCTTCGGCCGTGTAGCCGGTGGTTTCGGTGAAGGCGCGGTTAACCTGCAGAATCACATTGTTGGCATCGGTGATCATCATGTCTTCCTGTGATTCAAACGCTGTGGCGGCAACGCGCAACTTCGCGTCGCTGCGCTGCTGCGCTTCGATCATGGCGTTGAATTCCTGTGCCACGGCCGCGATGTCGTGTGGCCCTCCCACCGCCGCCCTGACCCCAAAGTCGCCAGCGCGGACTGCATGTGCCGCTCTTTCCAGTTCCGCCACCGGTCGAGTGATCCGTCGCGCGATGGCCAAGGCCAAAAGAAGCAGTAAAACCATCGCCGCCAGCGCGATGGCCGTGGTGGTTATTGCGCGCTGCCATGCCGCCGCGTAAACCGCCGACGCAGGCACGCCCACGAAGGCAATCCATCCTGTCTCCGGCATCGGCACCACGGAGTAGAAACGCCTCACTCCGTCCGCCGCCAGACTTTCGAATTCGCCATCTCGCACGTCGACAATCCGCCGCGCCGTATTCGAGTTGGGTCGCGTGCCGATCGCGCGATTCGGGTCGCGATTGCGCCAGATCAGGGTTCCGTCTTGACTTACGAAGCCGTAGCTGCTCTCGGCTGGCAGAAATTGAGCGGGGATATTGGGGTCGAAAGCCGCCAAATCGAGGGGAAGTTGGACCGCCCCGACCATTTCGTGACGCTCTTTCCAGATCGGTGCGCTGAGGACGGAGACCCTTTTGCCGCTGATCGGGCCGACATACGGCTGCCCGACGCTGAAGCGCTTCTCCTTCAGGAACTTCTGGAACCATGGCGTCTTCCCGAGATTGGCCAGCTTGCCGCCAGGTTGCGGCACCGCCGAGCAGACCACCACACCCTCCAGATCTGTATACCCGACATCGGCGTAGCCCAGACCCAGACTATGCAGGTCCCTCAGTAGCACATCACAGTTCTTGGGGTCGACCTGTCTGACAAGCGGGCGGACTGCCAGGCGTTCGAGAGTCTGACGGGCATTAGCAATCTTGCCGCCCGTGTTGCTGACCATGGTTCTCGCCAGCATTCGCAGCGAGGTCTTGGTCTGGGCGACAGCCGCCTGCATGTCGGCATAGATGCCATATCCGACGATTGCTATCAGTGGGGCCGACACCGCCAGAACCAGCAGCAGGAGATGGGTTCGTATCGACGTTCTGGTCATTGTTTGCCACCTTTAGCTCCGCTCCTCAAAGTGGACGCTCAGCGTTTGAGGTAGTCGGGCCAGACCCTTCACCCGCAGCGGATTTCATAAAAGCTTGCGCAACTCTCAGCCGTGCTGTGCACGCTTCCTGATTGACAGCCTGCGAGTCGATTTGCATCGCTGCCCATTTTTCGCCGTCTTCGACCCTAGCCATATCAGCCTCCTTCGCTTGGAACCAACAGTATTGTTACCGCCGATAAGACTTTGGCCAGACTGTCTGCGAATTGAGAAAACGCAAAGACGGACAGTCCGGGGCAAATAAACCTTGGGATTCAAGCTGAGACATGAGCACCGACCGACCGGTTCTGGTCGGGTGCGGGTGTACAGGCTGAAAATCAGCAAGCTCGGGCCAGCACATTCGACGTTAAATTGTGATGTGAACGGCGTTGTTGCACGGATCACGCTGCGGGCGAGCTTACCCCAACCCCAATGCGGCTTATGCCGCCACGGTTGAAGTGCGGACGGAATTCGGGCGTCCAGCACCCAGCATGCGGTTGAGGACGTCCACCGCGACGGCCGCTTCAATACGCTGGCCCCGCCGGTCACGCGCACGCAGTCTCGGACCGATGATCGCCTTGTAGCGGCCCATCGTGGTCTCCACCAGCGCACGCTGTGGCCGTAGCCGCAGGCTTCCTGCCAACCCAACCGACCCAGGCTTTGAATCATGAGCAGGTGCGTGTCTCGCATCGTCGGATCTGTCTCAAACTGTGCGCTGGGCTGCGCTGTCGCGCGCGCCGGGATGACGACTTCGATCTGTGAATCGTGTTGCGCGATGGTCTCGTAGGTCGGCTCTCCGTCATAGGCACCATCGGCAATTACCTGCCCAATTTTGTGTTCGATCTGATCAAGCAGTGGACCCACTTGGGACGGATCGTCAACATCCTGTTCTGTCAGTATCGAGGCTACGATCAACCCAGTATTGGCATCCACCGCCATGTGCAGCTTCCTCCAGCTACGGCGTGACTTCTGGCCATGCTTTTCTTGCAACCATTCGCCCGCACCAAAGATCTTCAGCCCGGTGCTGTCGATCAAGATGTGTGCAGGCCCTGCGGGCAGTGCGCACATCTTGGAGATCGACTTCAAGCGCATGGCGCGTCGACTCACCGTGCTGTGATCGGGCGCCTTCAGGTCCAGCTCCAGCAGATCAAAGATCGATGCCATCAGGCCTTCGGTCTGTCGCAGCGGTTGGCGAAACACCAAGCGCAGCATCAGGCTGGTCTCGATTGCCAAATCCGAGTAGAAACTCTGCCCGCCAGGGGTACTGCGCGGCTGGGCCGTCCATACAGCCATCGCTTCGGGCGTGACCCACATGGTCAGGCTGCCACGCGCGCGCAGTGCTGCGTCGTACTCACGTCAGTTGCGCACCGAGAATCTCATCTTCGGAATATGATGGCGGCACTTGGTGTTGTGTTTGTTGGGCATGCGCAGGGTCGGCTGTCTTTATCGGGGCAGCAAGCCTATCAGACCCCAGACCTGGTATCCGTGCAACAACGCGCTGCCTTACCTGATTTTCGTGCCGCCTGTGCAAGCGCCTGCGGCTGGCTTTCAAGTTGATTGGACTATTACCGATGTACATGGATGCCGAAGACTCAAAGCAAATGCTGGAAGAGGTAGGACGTTTTTCCCGGGAGCGCATCGCCGGTATGGCAGCGCGGCCGGAATCTCCTGTCAATGCGGATCAGTTGACGCTGTTGACGCAGGAGGCCTGCGATCTGGGCATCCTGCCGCAGGCCACAGCGGACGAAGGATTCAGCATCTGGGAGCACAGCGACGATGTCCAGGCAATGTTCTTCAACACCGGGGCGCTCAGGCACATCGCCCAAGCGAGTCCTGGTGTTGCATTTGCCTGGCACCGCCTGGCGCTGGCCCGATTTGTTGCAGTCCAGCTGGGTCTGGCGCTGGAGCCGAACGATCTGACTGGAATGCAGCTGGTGCCAACGGGGCACTATGGGCTTGCCCGAAACAGCTTGGCCAAGTGGCTCAAAGCCGAAGCACTTCCAGCAGAAGACAAGGACATGCTGTCGGATTGGCTCGATCGAGGTGTCAATGCGACCACGCTTTACGCACCCCGAGACTGGGAAAGCCTGGTCTGGCCAGTCTGGTCGGATGACCATATCGCTTGGCGACATGTCCAACGCAAGGAACTCGACGTTCGCCCAGGAAAGGCACAGCACGGCTTCGATGAACTGGTTGGCTTTGTCGTCAGCGAGCCATCGACCGCAGGCAAGACCATCAAGATGGATCCGGACGCGTCGCGCTCCATCTATGCCCGCATGTTCAAGATGGACCTGTTGGGACTGCTGGCGATTGGCGCTGGTGCACTGGATCGCGGTCAGGCACTGGCGCGTGATTACGCCGGTATTCGCAAGCAGGGCGGCAAGGTGATTGCCGGGCACGCTGCCGTGCAGCACATGCTCAGCGACATTGAGATCACCCGGCACAATGTTGACATCGCTCTGGCCGCATTGGCCCGGCCAGTTGGCGAACTCGATATCGGCGCCGTTGCTGCAACCCGGGCCAGCCTGAGCCCCGCGCTGTGCCATGCCGCCAATCAGGTGATGCAGGTGCATGGCGGTATCGGTTACATGCGTGATGCCGGGCCAGAGAAGCTGGTCCGCGACCAGAACATGCTGAAACTGATGTCGGGCGGCACCAGGGAGATTCACGCCTTCCTGGCGGGCTGGACGGGAGTCTGCGCATGAGCCATCAAAACCATCTGGAAGGGCACCTGCCCGCAGACCATCGTCTGTCACCGCACTGGCAGTTCAGCAATTTGCCCCTGATCGGGCGGGTGCTGGCGGACTATTCAATCGAGGACCTGTGGGAGACCGACTTTGCCCGGCTGCCGCGCGCGCTGGCCAGACAGCGCAGACGGGCGCGGACCTTTGCCGAGCAGCATCTGATGCCGGCATCGGACGAACTCGATTTGTGCGCCCACTTGCCGGCGGGGGAGTGCCACCCGACGGCACATCGCATCCTGTGTGAGGCCGGCAAACAAGGTTGGCTGAGCTATTTCATGCCGGCTCCGCTCGGGAGCATGCCATGGAGCACGGTCCCGCATGCACCGATCTGGCAGGCCAGTCTGATTGTCGAAGAGTTCAGCCGGGCCTGTGGCGGCTTGATGCTGTTGCTGTCGGCCCATCATCTCGGTGCCATGCCCTTGCTGCTGGCCGGAAACGTGGGCAACATATTGCGCCATCTGGCTCCGGTGTATCGGAGTTGTGAGCGCGGGGAACCGCATCTGATCGCTTTCGCGATCACTGAGCCAGCGGCCGGATCCGACGTCGAGGAAGGACACGGAGCGGAGGTCTATCGCCCCGGTGTCGTCGCGACTCCGACAAAGGGTGGCTACCTGCTCAATGGCCGCAAGTGCTTCATCAGCGGTGGCGACCTGGCCAAGACGGCGACCTTGTTTGCCGCGTTGCAGGGTGAAGGGATGGAGTCGTGGACCTGCTTCTACGTGGACTGTTCTGCTCCTGGCTACAGGGTGGCCCGCACCGAACTCAAGATGGGCATGCGCGCATCCGGCGCGGCCGAGATTGAGCTCACCAATGTGTTCGTTCCCAGTGATCGCGTCATCGGTGGGCTGCGCAATGGCTGGGTGCTGAACCGCGCCACCCTCAATGCATCGCGGATTCCCGTTGGGTCGATGGGTGTGGGCTTTGCCAGAGCGGCCACAGAGACAGCTATCGAGTTTTCCCGGCGCTACAAAGTAGGCGGCAAGGCCTTGATCCACTACCAGGATGTGCAATTGCATCTGGCCACCATGGTGGCTGAAACCCGTGCCATCCGCAGCCTGGTCTGGCAAGAGGCGAAAGCTGCCTGGCAACCCAGACAACTCAGTGCAGCCCTGTGCAAATTCCACGCCACTGATCGGGCGCAGCGTGTCTGTGAGATGGCGATGGACCTGCTCGCCGACCATGGCGCACAGCATGAGAACAAGATCGAAAAGATCTTTCGTGATGTCCGATTGACGCGCATCTTCGAGGGTACCAACCAAATCAACCGCTTGTCCATGGTCGAAGACTGGCAAGCACAATTGCTGGACTTTAATCACAGCGTAGGAGTATGAGCATGAGTCAAAACAAATGGCAGAACGATCTGTTCTTTCAGTATCCACGTAACACCATCCCGACCTCGGAGGGCGACGTGGTGATGCCGATCATGTACTACGACGACTCGGTCATGATGGCCTTGTTCCGCGTCGATTACGACAAGGCACAAGCACTGGTTGCCGACCAGGGTTTGCAGGCAGTCCGGTTCTTTGGCGGCAAGGCGCTGGTGGGGTTGGCCTTCTATCAATACCGCGACACATCCATTGGCGATTACAACGAAGTCGGGACCGCCATTGCGGTTGTGCCCAACGGCACCCAGGTTCCCCGGTTTCCCCTGCTGTCGATGCTCAATGCGCTGGACAAGGCGCCGGTGGGCTTCTGCATCCTGGACCTGCCCGTCACCACGCCTGCGGCCTGTGCCGCCGGTCGTGAGATATGGGGTTATCCCAAGTTTGTGACGCCTATCGGCTTTTCCCTCAAAGGCCATCAATTTGACGGCTCGGTGACAGATCCCGCTACCGGCAAGGATCTGGTCCGGCTGTCAGGTAAAACGGGATTCGGAGTGCCAGGACCGCTGCTCAATCTCGTCCTGTATTCACGTCATCAGGGGCAACTATTGCGCACCCTGGTTAACACCCGTGGCGGGGCGCAGACCGGCTTGCCCGGATCCATGCGCGTCACGGTGTCAGACAGCTCGCACCCCATGGCTCAGCGGCTGCATGCCTTGGAACTCAACAACGCCGGGCCAGCCTTTGTTTTCTACAGCCATGCATTGCAGTTGCGACTCAATGCCGGCGCAGTGCTGCCCTGAGATAAAAATGGAATCTCGCCCCTGCGTATTCATCACCGGTGCCGCGACTGGCATCGGTCGCGCCACTGCGCGCCTGTTCTGCCAGCGAGGATGGTTTGTCGGGCTGGCTGACATTGATGATGCCGGTCTGGTTACGCTTGGCGAGGAACTGGGTGAGAGCCATGCGCTGGAGATGTCGCTGGACGTCACCAGACCGGATGAATGGCGCGCGGCGCTAAGCACCTTTCACCAGCGCACCGGGCGCCTTGATGTACTGTTGAACAATGCAGGCATCCTGATCTCGGGCCCTTTCGAGGCCAATCCCCTTGAGCGCCACCACGCCGTGATCGACGTCAATCTCAAAGGCGTGCTGAATGGCTGCTACTTGGCCAAGCCTTATCTTGCATCGACACCGGGGTCGCGCGTCATCAACCTGTCCTCGATTGCAGCTGTTTACGGTCAGGCCTCTCTTGCGACGTACTCCACCACCAAGTTCGCCATCCGGGCACTGACCGAGGCACTGAACATCGAATGGCAGGACAATGGCATCCGGGTGATGGACATCATGCCGCTGTTCGTGCAAACGGGTATGGTCACCGGCTTGGACGCTCGCAGCATGGATCAACTTGGCGCCCGGCTTACGGCTGAGGATGTAGCCAAGGTGATCTGGACCGCAGCAACATACCAGGGCAGCTTTGGCAAGGTCCACTGGCCCGTTGGCTTCATGGCGACCTGGCTTTTCCGCTTGACAAGCTTGGGGCCAGATCGCCTCAGCCGTTTCATTGCGAGATGGATCGCCACCTGATACCCGGACGCGGCAGGGGCTTCCGACGAGTTCCCGCCCTCACATTACCCCAACATAGCGAAGCACATCACATGCTCGGTTTCCAGCGTTTGAATCTCCACGGAAAGACGGTTCTGATCACGGGGCTGTAAGCCCAACCCCGCGAAATCTTTAAACTTGTGAGGATGGCGGCACCCAGCGGTAAAGCGTAGGAATGGACACGCCAAGGTTCTTGGCCACGTCCCTTGGTGGAACTCCGTTGGCCAGCAGCTTCTTGGCTGACTCGATTTTGCTGTCGGTCATCTTGGGCTTGCGACCACCTTTGCGGCCAAGCTGACGGGCGACATCCAGCCCGGCGCGAGTGCGCTCAACGATCAACTCGCGCTCCATTTCGGCGAGGCTGGCCATGACGTGGAAGAAGAACCGGCCTTACGGTGTACCGGTGTCGATGGCGTCGGTCAGGCTGTTGAACTGGACGCCCTGCTTATGCAGCTCGCCGACCAGATCGACCAGTTGCTTGACGCTACGCCCCAGGCGATCCAGCTTCCAGACGACGAGGGTGTCGCCCTCGCGCAGCATTTCCTGCGCCTTGGCCAAGCCGGGACGGTCGGCCCGCGTACCGCTATGGGCCGCATCTGGACCGCCTCCATGACGACGCAGTGGTGCGGCGTGCTGATGTGGACAACCTGGAGCGCATGGCCTCGGGCTACGCCAGCCGCGAGCGTTTTCTGAGTGAACTGACGCTGGACCCACCGGATGCGACCAGCGACCAGGCTGGCGCGCCGCACCGCGATGAAGACTATGTGACCCTCTCGACCATCCATTCGGCCAAGGGCCAGGAGTGGACCTCGGTGCATGTGCTCAATGTGGTGGACGGCTGCATCCCGTCAGACATGAGCACCGGCTCGGCCGCCGAGATCGAGGAAGAACGTCGGCTGCTCTATGTCGCCATGACCCGTGCCAAAGCGTATTTACAGTTGCTGGTGCCGCACCGTTTCTATGTAACGCAGCAGTCGGCCATGGGCGACCGCCACCTCTATGCTTCGCGCACACGCTTTATCCCCGACGCACTCGCGGCTCAGTTCGACACCGTGGTCTGGCCGACTGCAACGGATGACGGCACGTTCTCCCGATCCGCCGGGCCGGCCCGGGTGCAGGTGCGCGACCGTGCCCGTTCGGCGTGGCGGTGACGGCGCTGCGCTGCGTCCTTCTGACCGGCCTGTGTCGGCAACAGTAACTTGATTGGCCGTTGAAGACCGGTTGGCGATTCCAGAGAGGCACCGCCGGTTGCCGCCTGGATGTAGACGGCAACCGGCGGTGTAGGCCTCGTGCATTTATTCGGTACACCCAAAGGATATGATCCAATTTAGACAGGGCGGCGACGCGGCGGGGTACACCGACCAAGCGCAGAGCATCTGCGGGAGGAACCATGCATCTGCACCACATTCGCACCCATAATTTTCGCGCCTTCGGCGACGGCACCACTGCTCCAGCCCTTGACTGGAAGCTAAATCCGGGTATGAACATACTCATCGGCGAGAACGATGCAGGCAAGACCAGCATCATCGACGCAATCCGTTTCCTGCTTTGGACGACTAGCTTTGAAGCGGTTCGGCTGCAGGAGCAGGACTTCTTTGTTCGCGGTACCAGCCGGGCAGACACCCTTGTGATCGAAGCCACGTTCCGCGATCTTTCGCCCACTCAAGAGGCCGCAGTATTGGAGTGGCTTACCTACGAGGCTGACGGTTCGCGTAGCCTGGTACTGAGTCTTCAGGCGCGCAGGCAGCTGCCCCAGCCGGGTAGGCGCGCTCGCATTGACGCCATCACGCGAGCAGGCAGAAACGGAACTGGCCCAGAAATCGGCTCTGCAGTGCGTGAACTGGTGCGTGCCACGTACCTGCGCCCACTGCGCGACGCCGAAGCTGAGTTGCGACCAGGTCGGCAATCTCGCCTGTCTCAGATTTTGAGTGCTCATGTCGACATGGTCGAGCAGGGGAAGAGCGACTTCGACGCAAAGAATCCAACGGTGCCGGCAAAGACACTTGTCGGGATGATGAACCAGGCTCAGCACCTGATTGGCAGCCATGATGCAGTTGGCTCTGTGCAGGACGATATCAACGACAACTACCTGAGCCCAATGTCCTTCGCCGGGGAGCCGTTAGCGTCCCAGATCCGCATCGCGGGGGATGCAAGCCTCACCCAGATTCTTGAGCGCTTTGAGCTCAGCCTACTGCCTCCGGGGGCCATTCACCCAGGC
>Ga0209913_1001451_pt1 | contig 13020 bp, 23 predicted proteins | sample PersoiDNA2013203_FD_185805 | JGI IMG/M metagenome (GOLD analysis project Ga0209913, IMG submission 185805) | Permafrost soil microbial communities from the Arctic, to analyse light accelerated degradation of dissolved organic matter (DOM) -... | ecosystem: Environmental > Terrestrial > Soil >... | reverse complement strand
TAATTAGCGCAAGCTTTACATGCAAGAGCTTGTTCTGGGCCAACAGCGTTCTTTCCGTCTTCACTGATACGGATTACCGTGAAGTTGTCACCTGGATTGATGAATTTGACGACTGGGTATTCGTCTTTCAGTGCCTCTTGACGTGCAAGCAACTCTGATTCAATTTTTTTATCGTAACACGGACTATTACTGCATGTGCCGGCACCGATATTTTCACTGAACAATGATGACTGCAAATCAGAATTGTATTGGCAAGTCGCGCATTCTGCTTTGTCAAAAATCGCCGCAGAAAACAGCTTTGACTTCTGAAGAATGGCATCTTTAACTTGCTGCAACGTGTAATTGTTTGCAAGGATTTTTTCTAACGAAGCATCCTGACGTTCGCGCGATATCGTAGCCAAAATTTCAGCCATGGAGATCGTGATTTTGCGTTCATTCAATGCTTTTTGAACTTTCTCAGATAACGCCAATAATGCAAGGCGATTATCGAGAATTTTTCGAGTCCATCCTAGAAACTTTGCTGTTTCATCCCTGTCACCTTTATTATCAGCGAGGATTTTTGCAGCAGCAACGGCCTCTTCCGTAATGGAAACATTCTCTCGTGTGTGATTTTCAATAATGGCTGCGGCTGATGTTTCCTCATCATTCAACAGCTTTAAAGCGATAGGCATATTGTAGTTTTCACCGAATAGCTTACTCGCTGCACGATATCGTCTTTCACCTGCAACGATTTCAAGCTGCCGTTTGCTATTGATTCGCACCAAAATTGGTTGTAAAACACCCAGTCTTCCGATGGTATCTTCCAATTCTGCCATTGCCACAGGATCAAAATACGTACGAGGATTTTTTCCCAAAACTAAAGCCCAAATCGGACAAGTTGTGGAATTTTTGTCAATGATAAGACCGCCCTCAAGAACGACAGAGTCAAACTGTTCAGGAGAATTTTGAATTGTTGAAGTATCAGATTCAACAGCAGCGTTAGACAATAAAGCCGGATTGAAACCTGTTGTAGACGCTTCTTGATGTGTATTAGTTTGCATTATTTCCTCTTATATAATAAAAAGGGAAACAATGCCCCATCGGGATATTGTTTCCCAATGGAGTAGTCTTGCGACTTTACTAAAAATGTGAGGTATAACCTCTTAACGATGTCAGTTGCCTGACGGAGATAACATTAAAATACCAAAATATCTTAAATTTTGCAAATAAAACTTGCTAATGCGTATTAGTTCTTGTGAGGGATATATCCCACCCTATCCAGATTTTCTATTGCATCTGAGGCATCAAACAGCTTCGAGACGAGTGGTGTAATTTCATCTTTGGGTATAGTGACTGCCGATTTTTGCCAACCGTCATGGGAAAACGTCACACCGCTCCTATGAACTAGTAAAGCCAACTCTTCTTTCAAACCTGTAACACTTGTTCCCGAATAGCGATAATATACTGGCGCTCCAACTGCTTGGTTCTCTGAAATCCCCTCTTCTCGAGCGCTTCTTTTTGCAGCCACGACAATGCGGCATGCGGGACACTGGTAATCTGTTTGGTTATGATCGTCTGATGATGGACAACGACCAGCATTTAAATGTTTGATTTTACCGGTGCCAATATCAATTAGGCGCTCAATCAGCGTATTTGGTTTCGACATTACAACCTTACCTCGGTGATTTTTTACTGTTATTTTGCGCTTCTTGTTTTTCCTTAGCCTTCTCTCTAGCCAGGTGGCGCCCCACGACACACCCACCAACCGCACCCAAAACAGCGTGATGACCAGCCATGTGTCCTGCTGCAGCGCCAACGGCAGCTCCTTTTAGACAACCTGCAGCGTTACTTAACGGGCTAATCAGAAACATTACCGTTGCAAACAATATGGATTTTCGCATTTAATTTCCGTGATTTTCGTGACGAAGAAAGGTAAAGCAGAAAATTTTTTTCTTGGAATTTTTTGACACTAAATTCTCCTCACTCTAAATTTAGAAATATCGTGACATTGGTATTAACTCAAATGTCACTCAATGAAGTTGATTGTGTAACTAAGATTTTTAATTCTATCGTTTAATTAAACGGTGTCAAGGTACTTTTTTCTTGAATTTTCGCTTGTAAGCTTCACGTATAGCCTTTCGATACGTTTCGACGCGAGATTCTGCATAGCCCGCTTCAATTAACTCGTCGATTAACTGTATATCTTGTCCAGAAGTGTCAACACGTATAGGTTTCCCCCCGCTTTCAAAAAGGCGCTCCAAGTACCCAGTTTGACGCTTACTGCTTGTCTTATCGAAATTGTCTTTCTTCTGAGCCATCATCTAGCTTTCGGTCTGTTTCAAACAACTGATGTGGATGCCATTATTTTTGTTACCATAGTTCGTTAGCACTATTGTCTCCCTGACCGATACTAAATCTTTCTAAAGCACCTTTAAGTCTAAAAAATTCAGCAGTAAGATTTTTATAGCGATCTGATGCCACTCTATATTTTTCTTGAACATCTCTAGGATCAAAACTAAACGGTTGCGACAATATATATCCTCGATAGCTATCGTCGAAATGCCATGGTGAGTTGATAGCATTCACATCTAGCTTAATTGTCCATAAGATTTTTAAAGTCTGCTTTTGTAAATTAAGTGTATGCGGATACAACGTACATAATTCATTAACTGGATCCAATATTCCACTTACTTGAAGTAGGTGCCCTATTTTGCAGAAAGTATCGTGAGGGATATAGCTTTCAAATCTCATATCTCGTAAATAACTACAAAACAATTTTGCAGCCTTACAGGCATCCCTTATAGATATTGAATTTGAAGGATAATGCATAACACTTGATTTTATTCTTTGATTAGCCTCTGTTTGCCATCTCTGTAAATCACCGACAGGAAACAAATGTGGAACAATATCAACTAGCCTTGCGCAAGTACAGCATAGCCATGCCCCATTGTTGTAAGCCTTAACCTGATTTGGATCTATTTCCACATCATCATAAATTTCTCCACGTGGCCCCCCTTTATTTGCGGGAATATCATGTGCTGCATTTCCTACGTGCACATGTTTATTTGATGAATTGTCAAAAAAGTGGGTAACTTGGCAGCAACCTGGGCGAACACATCGGAAATTAGCTGCAGATGCTAGGTTTTTTTTTGTTTGATTTGAGAAATTGTGTCTATGGTTCATCCGGAATTCCAATATGGAAGATTAATTAAGTAGGCTTACTAATCTCATATTTTGTAATGAGAGCGTTAAACACTGAGCTTTACATTCTATTGTTTAATTAAACAACGTCAAGAACATTTACCAGATTTCCATTAATTGCAATCTTTTCTCTAGATATTCAGTTTTTGGTAGTAGAAAATTTCAAATGCACATTCTTGAGCTTGAAAATAAACTTTAAGTTCAATATTGGTTCTATTAATATCAAGAACAGTGATGACCATGAGAGATGATCAAGTTCGTAAATTTTGGAGAAAAAAAAGGGACACCATCTCTAGTGTCCCTCTTTATATTTAATATGCTTCAGACGCTATTACCACCTTTGCTCAGCGCGGTATTGCCTCAAGTCAGCGTAGATTGGACTATCGAAAGTTAATGCAACAAATTCGATCTCGTCCAATTCATCCTGTCCGATATGTTGTTTAACTGAAGACAATACCTTATTTTTCTGGTCTTCTGTCATATCACTGCCCATTAGTTGAATAGCAGCGCGAAGATTTTCTAAAGTCATGATTTTTCCAATATTAGTTATGATCGTTCATACCTGAACAATCGACTCAGATTTACATTTGATTTCATTGATACAACCGTGAATTGTCGGTACTTACTTTTCTTCGTACACATCCAGTTCATTCTTGTCTTCACGTACAGTAAAAACGTAATCACCACGACGAACTGATTTAAGACATTTCTCATGTCCAAATCGTGTTACGCAGTTATGGTGCGTCCAACCTTCTTTTCTTATTCCAGTTGAATGCTTGTAGTACTTTTCTTCAGATTGGTAGAACGTCTCAGTAGGATTTTCATGGCAAATATCACAAGCACCGAACTTACTAGCGCCAGCTTGCATACCTTTGATGCGGTATCGGCGGTAACCTAATTTTCATGCACCGTCCGAATCAGCCGAAGGTAATGAAATTTCCTTGATTCTCCACAAATTGGAATTGAATTCTAAGACGACGTCCGAATCCATTATTTGGTTGTTGTGTGATACATGGAATCGTCTTCCTCTGTGTTCGAAGACTAAAAAGGTTTTACCGTTAATAGTCCACTTCAATTCGTCAATATCAGGAGAGTTGATTGCTTTGATACTATTCCAATCACCGTCATTATCACTGTCTAAAGACAAGTATTTCATCAAGGAGCATTTTTCATTACAGATAGCTGGAATATTAAATGCTTTTTGTTGCTGTAGTCATGATCGCTCCATTATTAAAAATAGCGCGGGGTATCCCAGCGGAATACACCCGCTGGGTTAAGTTTGGTATCTCAAAGAGATATTAGAATTGCCGAGAATCTGCGTTAAAAAACACTTGAGCAAGGCTCGCCGATGCAATTGCATGAGTGAACTTTGGTAGTATAAGTTGGGATCGAAGATCTATCCAAAAACGATAACAGTATTCTTTTGATTGCACCACCGATAGGTAAATGCATTTTGATGTTTGTTTAGCGTTCATTCAATGCCATAGATGGCGAATAGTTTGTTTCACCGCTACACCACCTATTCTAGTTTTTTTCTCGCCAATTAGTGCTATTGATTTTCATCCACTAATTTGCAGACGATATCGTCAATAGTTTCGGTTTTTGATCCTAAGTTATCATCAGATTCCGGCGCTGAAAACTGATCAGCAATCCAAACATCCGTAATGACACCTTCGTGCGTTGCGTTAATATGTAATTCACCGCGGCCGTCTTGGCCCGCGATCATCACTTTAGGATAAACGATGCGTACGCCTTGATTGCTTGGTAGATAGGAAGTTCCCCCATCCAGACTAACGTACATATTCACCTGTTTAGAAACAGGGAATTCTTTTTTTGCGCTTTCCCAGCTCATTTGCGCTCGATCAAGCAGACCATTGAGTTCAGCTTCGTCTAAATCCATCGACTCTGCTAAAACTTTGATGTCTATGTTTTGTGTCGCTAAGATTTCGGAAATGATGCGTGGGAATTGAATATCATTTCTGAAAAAAGGTTGATTAGATATGTTCATAGGGATCCTTGAAATTGATTAATAAGCGAACGGACAAAATTCCGTTGCCATATTTCCTCAAAGAGGAGTGTTTGAAAATAGAAAAACTAGCCCGTTAAACGCAGGTTTAACCTTTGGCTGAATACGTCAGACGAATCTGAGCATTTGGATGTCTGAGAGAAGTCTCAGATAATTCAATTTCGCCTTAAGAGCAGCGAAATACATTGAATTTTGAACGGTGCTAGTTGCCTAGCGGAAGATAGGAACGATGTTAGCCGAAAATCACTTCGCCTCATAGCCTTTTTTCAGTTAACCGTCTCAGTCTCATGAACAGCTAAAATGTCTTCAATAGGCATTAGACCGGTCGTAAGAAACACCGGCCGCCCAGTCGCTTCTAAAATCTTAGTGCAACTTTCCACATTTTGGGGATGAAATGGAGAAGTGACGGCTGTATGCAGATAGTAATCGCACTGTTGTGCATCACAGCAAGGACATATATTGGCATAGTAAGCGCGGTCTGCCTTTTTGCTGAATCTCTTTTCTATTTTCAACTCTCCGAAGTTTCGAAATAAGATGCGATCGTGCTGTATATGCAGAAAAAGCCATTCAAGATATCCGCTTTGGTATTGGGTCGTAATATACGAATAACACGGAACATTCAAGGATGCCTCATCCGACAGAAGAATGCTTAAGGCAAGTTGCCGCATATCCGCGTTGAACTTCTCTTGAAAATCATCCTTGAGTCGAAGACGATTTTGACGAAATTCGTGTGTAGAAGTAGCAAGGATATTAACTAAGTTCGTGTACAAGGTCATTACTGGAATCTCTGCATGACAGCGCCAGCATTCATGTTTGCCGAGTAAGATTTCTGGTTGATGAAACAATCGAAGCTCGATTTCCTGGCGCATAGTTTTATTCACTATGTCAACCGTCAAGTCTGGAAATTCGCCCTTAAACCCTTTGATGAAACTAACTATTTCGTTATCTAAAGACTGACAACCATGCACTGAAATCATACAACTCTCCTCTCAAAAATAACTTTCGATAGTGATAACGCTATCGAAAATCATCTCTCACAACAACTTGAATACAACCAATCTATCCTATATTGGTGGACAATTCCATTCTGGCGTTTTACGTTAAATTAACGGAAACAGAGGTTAAATCAGCGCCAGGAGGTTAATCCTCCCAGCGTGATTTTTAGTTGCCAAAAATCCGATCAAATTATGATTGCTGACCGTGGCAATATCTTTGGTGCACCTCGCGCAAAGTATCAACAATAGCTTTGTTGTTTGCGTTCACTTTTGTATCGTAGACCTTTTCAATTTCATTCGCGAACTCGGCAAATGAATACTTCTTGGTTTTACTGAGTAGGAAAGAATAATTTTGAAAGGCTAATTTCAATAATTCTTTCTCATACTTGGATCCTTCTATTCTAGTTACGATCAGTTGCCGAATCGGTGAGAAAAATATTTCAGGGTGTGCTTTCATTTGGTTAGTTACCTGTTGACGCATGCTGCATTCAATGTTGAGGGAGGATAATTCAGTTTCTACCTCAATTTTTGGTGCCGACACTTTCGGCATCGGCGGCGCAGACATTGATACCGGTAATCCTTTGCTATTGAAAATATTTTGTTTCATGTATTTTTCCGTTCTGTTAGTCAGGTGAAAAGCGGTAAGGTCGTCCATTTTCGTCAAGATCAAAATAACGACCACCTAATCCAGTAACGGTATTCACAGCGAATACCCTTGTAACGTATCCACTATTTGTCCAGCGGCGATCGCCGCTAGATAGAATTTTGTATTGAGATCCTTTGTAGTCAAACATTACCGTTATTCCTCTACAAAATTGGTTCGATGCGTCCGTCAGAATACACACGACGATAGCCGCCTCCGTTGCAATTGACTTCAACAGCAAAGCCAAAGAAAATTTGTAGCACTTGCCAATCTGGTGTTTGGTTCATGATTTAGTATTCCTTAAGAGTATAGGATTTATTTTTTTTAAAAAGATATGGCTAAGCAATTGGTCTCATTTACTTTGAAATAAGCAATCATATTGACGCTGCTTTCGCCATATCTTCTAACTTATGTAATGCGGTTTGACTTAACGAATTCTGCAAATAACTCTTGCTGGTTGTCGTTCAAACGTGCAACTGCACTCATAAGCAATGCTATTGGATCTTGATCCCAAAGCTTGTCGAAGTATTTATGATTACAGCCATCCCAGGCATTCCATTTGCCCATAATCATCGATAAATTTTCTATCAATTCTCTCCACCCATCATTGAAATTTGTTCCTGTCCAACTTGGGCGTTCTTCCTTTTTTTCAGCAATTCGTATTAAGCGACTCAACAAGCCAAGACGATATTGACAAAAATCTTCTTTGTGTTGAAACATGTCATTCTCCATTTTGAAAATAACTACATTTTTTTGTAATTATTTGTGTGAATTAGGAATATAAAAATCACCATTAAAGGCGATGATTTATTCCTATATTTGCTAAATTATTTAATTTCGTACTGCTTTCTACATCTCAGTACTACCGATAAACTGGTCATCAATATAGACATCTACCGGCTGGTTTATTTGGATAAAGTCTTTTTGCTGTTCCAGCGTTTCCTTAACCGTATCACTGGTCCATCCATCTTCCGGTGCAGGCACTGTGACATTTTCAATCGATGCAGCTGCAGAGCGGAGTACAAGTGGAGCTTTACTACCCTGCACCACTTTTACGATAGTTTGAGCGCGGTTTACGATGACACCGATTCCACCAAAGTTTGAGTACATATTTGTTCATCCCTTCTTATTCATGCGTTTGCAAGCGCAGCACATTGATTGATTCGAATACGTTGATTAAAGCCTTTGCTTCATCAAACATTTCTTTTTTGGGTGCGACTGAATTTGGGTGACTTAACTCCCAAGACAGTCTCAACGACATACGAACAAGACGATCACCCAAGCTATCAGGTGTTCGTGAGTTCGTCTTATCTGCTGCTCTTGCTATTCTCTGTCTCAGCAACGATCGAGCAATGGCTTCATCTCTTTGAATATCCATGAAGAATTCCTTTTCAAATTATTTTGCGCAACACCTTAAAACGGTATTGCGCAAGTATTAATTCAAATTAATGAACAATCTCTGAATCGAGTTGGTCATTTATTGCTTTTAGTCCGTAGATAACTACATCTCGACTGTTTGACTCAATCAAGCAATTAATGACCTTTCGGCACAACAGATTACGGGCCAACGCATGTTCTTTAACAACTAAAGCAGCATGTTGATCGTTTTCGAAAATGTCCTGTTCATCATGCTTTTGTAGTTGCATCATTTCAGGTGATAGGAATACATTCCAACCCTGGCTATTTGCCAAAGCCTGATCGTATTCATTCCAAATGGTGTTTTTTGGATCAGGTGTGTAATCAACACGATTAATTTGGATGTCGCTTACTGTTGCACTACTGGGCACCCCGAACAATTCATATGCGAGTACTTTTGCAGCCGAATCACTAGAACAGACACTTATGACTGTCTCTTTTTTATGAGTGATTGCATACAACTGGCCACTTTTCAATTCAATTTTGATTTCCGGTTGTAGCTCACGCCCTTCTCTCCAAATGCCGGGTTCTGATGTACTAATGCCAATGAGGCATTCATCATCAAAACCCAATAAAGGGGCGACTTCACCCCCACAGTGTTTGCAAACAACGCTGGCAATATCTGCCATAAACGTTTGAATAGATACAGCGGGAGGTAAATCACCGCCGAGCATTTTATTGATGATGGTTGATAAATTATCTTTTGATATTGCTTTAAGCATTTCATTCTCCAAAAGAAAAGGGGCCATAAGCCCCTTTTGATTAAATAACAAATGACGTTCCATTTAACAAATCATTTGCGCTTCTTTTACAAACTGAAAATAATGCAATTTGAACTGGCGAAGCTTTTCCTCCAGCTTATTCACATTGCTTTTCAACATGATTTTTTCAGCGAGAACAACGTTTGATTTTTTCAAAATCAGACGTGCCTCAACAATCTCTGTATCGATCATTTTCAGATGTTCCTGGTATTGCGCATCTGTAAAACGAGGCAAATCAAGATTTGTAGTTACTTTGGTTTCGACGATTGGTATGTTCACGTCTTTTATGAACTTACAGCACTCTGCAAGGTTATTGAACGAACCAATCCAGTATTGCGGCAGTCCATGTAAGTTAATCTTAAACAACTGAATACGTAAGTTTGAAATATTGAAATCCATTATCGGAATCCTTTCTGTTAAACAAGATCTGAGCCCAAGGCGTCGACCGTTTCGCGAAAAGAATCGTTACTCTGTGTCCATACTAGCGTTAAGCATCCTCCTCCTGACTGAAGTAACGTGCTTGATTGCCATAGTCGGTATGATGAAGAGACAACGATCAATTCGACCAAAGGTCTGATTGCTTGTGGTTTTGATTAAAGATTTCAAAGAATTGGTCGAACTGACCCAAGTACTCTGATTGAAATGAAAAAGCCATCCGAAGATGTTATTAGAATGGATTGGTTCTATGAACCAATCCTGCTACGTGGTAGCGATTACGATGCTAGTTACCTAGCGGGGATGTCCAGATTTTACGCTGAATCTATTTTTTTGACAAACAAAACAAAAATTTCGTCCAGTTGTCGTAGCAGACAACCCGATTCTTACAAAATCTGGTTTCGCCAGTAGTTGGACCAGTTCTCCTGAAGGTCGATTACTACGTAATGCTATTTCTAACAAAGCCAGATACCTAGCTTTGGCATAGAGATATTACAAAACTTTATTTCAGAACAAAAAAAACCCTCGATCCTTACGGAAAGAGGGTTTAGCATTTTTATCGGGTATGCAGATCTTCCATTGATTGACAAAAATCCAAATGGACTGCCGCTGCCTCTACTGCTTTTTCTTTAGTAGAGTACGGACCGTTATAGTCGTCCTCATTACAGTGATCATCTCCCGGTGCCAATACATAGAGACCGGACCCCAATCCTCTGTCAGTGAAAAGATACCCATCAAATCCTCTTTCCGTTTCAATATGGTGACAACGAGTTGTCACCGGAATAGATGCGGAACTTAGAAGGATCAACCAATCGTTCATGCGTGCCTGGACGAATTGATGTGACAGCACATTGCAAGCTTCGTCATATTCATATTCGTCGATGACTATTCCGCTTTCCGTTACCAATGACAAAGAATGACTGGTCGTACTCAGAATTACGGCTTCTTTCAGTGTAGGGTTACGACCATAATTCTTGCGCGGTATTAGTGCATCTAACTCCACAATTTGAGGAACTTGACGATAGTGCACGATCAATTCAAGAACGTGGCTTACAGCAGCAGCGATAGCCCAACTTTCTTCGTCATGCCCGAAGGTTTTTATTGCAGCAATTTGAACTACTTGACCGCTTCGCAATTTAAAGCAGATATGAATCTTGCTGCCTTCATTACTACCCATAGTGACATAGCAAACAACATCCGAAATCTGCTTATCCTGGTTTGGTTCAAATTCGTACGTTGGTACTAAATCAGAATCTTTGAGCCAGCCCAACAACGCTTTATTTGTCGTGTACCAGTACTCAATACCGTTCTCTCGGAAATGGATAGCAACAAACGTCTGTAGCCATTTAACAAGAGCAATCACGGTACCGGTACCGACATGAGACTCATTTTTTAAGAGATGAAACAATTTAGTTGAAGTCATAGACATTCCTTTTAAAAAATAGGACCCCAGCGTGTGCATAGAGTCCCATTGGTTTGATTGGTTTAGATTGGCAAGTAAGAACTGTGAAAAATATCTGCAGTCTCCGACTTCCATTTAAAGGTGGCGATCGCTTGATGTACCCAACTTAAATAACGATGTTGATCGTCCGTTGATGTGTACGGCCATCGACCGAGGTGAGCATCTTCCCAGAAACCAATCGTATCGATCAGCATCCAGTATTGTTCACGAAGATATGTAGGGCCTTCCATCCACGCTCTTAGCCCACGAGAAAAATGAACGATCCCGCCTTCTTTAAGCCGTTTAAGCATGGCGTTGCGAGTACCATCCAATAGTTCGGTAGGCGAAAATTGGTTGATAAACGCAAAACACATTTTTTCTAACTCCTCTCCAGTTTCAAAGATCTGAGTTTCGATAGTTTTCATGATTATTCCCATAAAAAAACGACCCGTAGGTCGTTGTTGGTTTTAGCCCTTGTTGGTCATTTTAAGGAGTTGTATTTTTACTTACTGCACAATACCCAAAATTTCGATTTGATCTGGATTGAATACTACATAGGAAATTTCTTGTAGTCTCCCTTCAAACTCGTTTTGGTACGATAGTGAGTCGTATCCTTCTTTCTTTGTACGGCGTATTAGCTTGCTCCATCCTGCCGAAGTTCTGGCATCTTTGACGTGTAAAATACGAGACACAGACAGCTTGACTTGTAAAATCTGCCCTTTTTGACCTCTAGTATCTTCATTGAGTGATGAAAATACCTTCAATGGCAGCCTCGCCAATTTAATCGTTAGCGCATGCGCTGCTTGCTCATAGGTTCCGAAATGGACTCCACTCTTAGGCACACAAAATAATGTAAATTGAAACAGCGCTCCGTGAAAGGCGCTAATGATTTGCATCACTTTCTCATTATTCCGAAAATGCGATTGAAACGGTCTACGATTGCGCGTATTTTTGGCAGGTCACACTGATAATATCTCACCGGTTTTGCATCGGTATATTCCAGTGCGACTGCATGGCCCAGCTTGTGATTATGTCCGGCAATATATAGCCTCTTAATTTTTCCGGCCATAATATCTTTGGCGCGTTGGTAATCCTTTTTATTCATTTCGAATTCCTTGTTAAATGTGATGTATCCCAGAGGGACGCACGAAATTCCACTTGGATCGCACCGAGTGGTAGATTTAAAACTAAAGGTAGTTGTGATCGAGAGCAAAATGCTCAGGATTATGTGCCCAGGAAGGCTTGAGCTACGTAGTAGCGGTGACGATGCTAGTTTCCTAGCGAGGATGTATGAATAGTATATCTTTTTGATTATTACGTCAAAACCAATTTACGAGTTTCCAGCTGAAAAAGCCCGCATCCTTCTCGGCAGATTCGCTTCATGCCAGCACATGAGTTTGTTACTAGATCGATCATCTTTTCATTGTTCAATATATGAACATATTGATCTTCGCGCTAATTTGTAGTTTTTATAGGGTACTAAACCTTCAACGCAAATCCAAATGAATTTCTGTCATATTTAGTCCGAACAAATTAATTCCACCAAAATTTTTTAGAAAAAAAAACCCGCGATCATGTCGTCGCGGGCTTCTTTTTAAAATTACCGGTGTCTTGCTACTGGTCCAGCTAAAACACCCGCCTCTATACCACTTAATCGGCTTTTTGCTCGCGCTGCGTTAAGTGAAAATTGCTCGCGCGTTGATTCTATGAACGCTGTCGCAACCGCAATTCGTTCAGCGCGGAATTCTTCACGTGATTTCACTGAAGCCGTATTTTTTTCTCTTTTTTTTGCAATTGAGAATGAAATATGTTTCATTGTTTTCTCCCTTTTTCCAAATATAGCACTTTTTTAATCGCCCTGCACGTTACTGCACGGTGCTTTTTAAGCGAATTATCTTGGTTCCACGCCTCATTACTTGTGAAAAACCAAGCTCTTTTTGACATCCTCCCCGCCCTAAAGGACGGGGATTCCTACGGCGCTGCGCGATGATTTGCTAGTCGCTTCGGTGGGTTCCTGCTTCATCGAGCGGCCTGACTGCGCCGACTCTCAACAGGCTAACAAGCGGTATCCCCGCTCTAAAATATTGATCGCACCGACCACGTCGGCGTGATTTTCGTAACCG
>Ga0209913_1001450_pt1 | contig 13038 bp, 11 predicted proteins | sample PersoiDNA2013203_FD_185805 | JGI IMG/M metagenome (GOLD analysis project Ga0209913, IMG submission 185805) | Permafrost soil microbial communities from the Arctic, to analyse light accelerated degradation of dissolved organic matter (DOM) -... | ecosystem: Environmental > Terrestrial > Soil >... | reverse complement strand
GTGGAGGCGGGCGGCCACCGGGGCACGTTTATTGGACGGCAGGAAGACGCGACCCTGTCCGCCCGCGAGCTGTGGCCCCAGGTGGTGGCCGCCGTCGACATCGACGTCATCGCGGCGGGCAACATCATGGATGGCGCCGATATCCGCGCCGCCCTCGATGCCGGCGCCAAGGCCGTGCAGATGGGCACGGCGTTCCTGGTCACGGACGAAGCGGCCGTCCACCCCGCTTACCGCGCCCAGTTGCTCTCCAAAACGGCCAGCACCCGCCTGACCCGCGCCTTTTCCGGCCGCTACGCCCGCGGCATTGAAAATCGCTTCATGCGCCAAATGGCTGCTGTCGAAGCGCTCGTTCCAGCGTATCCTATCCAAAATGCATTAACCGGCAGCATACGTGCAGCGGCGGCAGCCAATAACGACCCGGAACTGATGTCCTTGTGGGCCGGGTCGGGCGTGAACCGGACCCGGCCCATGCCGGTGGCGCAACTGATGCACACCCTGGCCGCAGAGCTGGGACACTCTTGAGGAGACGTGTTTGGAATCGGCAGGACAATACGACTACATCATCGTGGGCGCAGGCACGGCCGGCTGCCTGCTGGCGAACCGCCTGAGCCGCAACAAGCAGCACCATGTCTTGCTGATCGAGGCAGGGGGCAAGGACGATTATCTGTGGATCCACATCCCTGTCGGCTATCTGCACTGCATCGACAATCCCCGTACCGACTGGCTGTACCGCACGGAAGCCGATGCCGGCCTGGGCGGCCGCGCCCTGATTTATCCCCGCGGAAAAGTGCTGGGCGGCTCGTCTTCCATCAACGGCATGATTTATATGCGGGGCCAGCAGGGCGATTACGACCACTGGGCCGCGCTCACGGGCGACCCCGGCTGGCGCTGGGACCAGGTGCTGCCCCTGTTCATGCAGACGGAAAACCACCACGGCGGCGCCAGCGCCCTGCACGGGGGCGGCGGCGAATGGCGGGTGGAAAAGCAGAGATTGTCCTGGCAAATCCTCGATGCCTTCCGGGATGCGGCCGAGCAAGTGGGCATCCCCAAGATCGACGATTTCAACGGGGGAGATAACGCGGGCAGCGCCTATTTCGAGGTCAACCAGAAACGGGGCATCCGCTGGAATACCGCTAAAGCCTTTTTAAAACCGGCTGCCAAGCGGCCCAATCTCACCATCATGACGGGCTGTCACGTCGAGAAATTGATCATTGAAAAAGGGGCCGATGGCGCCGCCGTGTGCCGGGGCGTCGAGTTTTCCGGCGGCGGCCGCCGTTTTAAAGCCGATGCGATCCGCGAGACCTTGCTCTCTGCCGGCGCGATCGGCTCGCCCACCATTTTGCAGCTGTCCGGCATCGGGGCGGGCGCCGCCTTGCAGCAGGCGGGCATCACGCCCGTGGTGGAGCGGGCAGGGGTGGGCGAAAATCTACAGGACCACCTGCAGCTGCGCATGATCTATAAAGTCAGCAATGCCAGGACCCTCAACACGACGGCGGCCAGCTGGTTCGGCAAGATGAAAATCGGCCTGGAATACACCCTGCGCCAGAGCGGCCCCATGTCGATGGCCCCATCCCAGCTGGGGGCCTTTGCCAAGTCGAACCCGGGGCAGGCTTCGGCCAACCTGCAGTACCACGTCCAGCCCTTGTCTCTGGAAAAATTCGGCGATCCTCTCCACCCGTTTCCTGCGTTCACGGCCAGCGTCTGCAATCTGCGCCCGACCTCGCGGGGCCACGTGCGCGTGGCCAGCGCCGACAGCTACGCGGCGCCGAAAATCACGCCCAATTATCTGAGCACGGAAACGGACCGCCAGGTGGCGGCGGACGCCCTGCGCCTGACCCGGCGGATTGCCGCCGCGCCCGCCCTGGCCCGCTATGCGCCCGTGGAATACAAGCCGGGCCCGGCCTACAACACGGATGCGGAACTGGCCGCTGCCGCCGGCCTGATCGGCACGACGATTTTCCACCCCGTCGGCACCTGCAAGATGGGACGGCGCGACGATCCCACCGCCGTCGTCGACAGCGAACTGAAAGTGATCGGGGTGCGGGGCCTGCGGGTGATCGACGCCGCCGTGATGCCGACCATCACCTCGGGCAACACCAATTCTCCCACCCTGATGATTGCAGAAAAAGCCGCACAATTGATCGCGATGGACACGGGTGCCCAGGCCGCTTTGTAAGGGCGGCGATGGTAGTTATACCGTATTGTGACCCGCTTTTTATCTGTGTATTATCGTGGGAGAATAAGATAGCAGTATGATAAAGAATACTTCGGAGACACAATGACGGACGTCATCTTGGAAACCCGGGCTCTCACCAAGGAGTTCAAGGGGTTTACAGCAGTCAGTGACGTGAATTTGCGCGTCCAGCGTGGCCACATCCACGCCTTGATCGGTCCCAACGGCGCCGGCAAGACCACCTGTTTTAATTTGCTGACCAAGTTTCTGGTGCCCACTTCCGGCCAGATTCTGTTCAACGGCCGCGACATCACCGCTTCCAAGCCGGCCCAGATTGCCCGCATGGGCGTGATCCGTTCCTTCCAGATTTCCGCCGTGTTTCCGCACCTGACGGTGCTGCAAAACGTGCGCATCGGTTTGCAGCGCCAGTTGGGCACCTCTTACCACTTCTGGAAAAGCGAAGCATCGCTGTCCCAGCTCAACGACCGCGCCATGGCCTTGCTGGCCGAGGTCGATCTGACGGAATTTGCCGACACCATCACCGTGGACATGCCCTACGGCCGCAAACGCGCCCTGGAAATTGCCACCACCCTGGCGATGGAACCGGAACTGATGCTGCTCGACGAGCCGACCCAGGGCATGGGCCACGAAGACGTGCACCGGGTCACCGAGCTGATCAAGAAGGTGGCGGCCGGCCGCACCATCCTGATGGTCGAACACAATATGAATGTCGTCTCCGGCATTTGCGACAAGATTTCCGTGCTGCAGAGGGGCGCCATGCTGGCCGAGGGCAGCTATGCGGAGGTGTCGCGCAACCCCCAAGTGATGGAAGCCTATATGGGCACCGTCAATGCCGAGCTGGAAGGAGCCCATTGATGGCGGCCGCACTGGAAATTAGCAAGCTGCACGCCTGGTATGGCGAGTCCCACATTTTGCACGACGTCAATCTGTCCGTGAACCAGGGCGAAGTGGTGACCCTGCTGGGCCGCAACGGCGCCGGCCGCACCACCACCATGCGCGCCATCATGGGGCTGACGGGCAAGCGCACGGGTTCCATCAAGATCAACGGGGTCGAATCGATCGGCCTGCCCACCCACAAGATTGCCCACCTGGGCGTGGGTTACTGCCCGGAAGAGCGGGGAATTTTCTCGTCCCTGTCCACCGAGGAAAACCTGATGCTGCCGCCAGCCCTGGCCGGCACGGAGAAGGGCATGTCGGTGCAGGAAATCTACCAGATGTTCCCCAATCTGTACGAGCGCCGTAACAGCCAGGGCACCCGCCTGTCCGGCGGCGAACAGCAGATGCTGGCCGTGGCGAGAATTTTGCGCACGGGCGCGCGCCTGCTCTTGCTCGACGAAATCTCCGAAGGCCTGGCGCCCGTGATCGTGCAGGGCCTTGCCCGGATGATTTTGACCCTGAAAGCCAAGGGCTACACCATCGTCATGGTGGAACAGAATTTCCGCTTCGCCGCACCGCTGGCGGACCGGTTTTACGTGATGGAGCACGGTCAGATCGTCGAGACCTTCGCTTCGTCTGAACTGAACGCCAAGATGCCGGTGCTGACCGAGCTGCTGGGCGTTTGAACCCGTTGTATTGAAATCAATAATCCTCACGGAGACAAAATGAAACGTACGATTTTTGCTGTAGCGGCCACTTCCCTGTGCGCATTGAGCCTGTCGGCCCAGGCGCAAGTGTCGGGCGACGTCGTCAAGATTGGCTTGATCACCGACCTGTCGGGCACCTATTCCGATATCGACGGCAACGGCGGCGCCGAAGCGGTGCGCATGGCCATCGCCGACATGGGTGGCATGGTCAACGGCAAGAAGGTGGAATTTGTCGTCGCCGACCACCAGAACAAGGCCGACATCGCCAGCAGCAAGGCGCGCGAGTGGTTCGACCGCGAAGGCGTCGACATGCTGATCGGCGGCACCAACTCCGGCACCAACTTGGCCATGGCCAAGGTCGCCGCGGAAAAGAAAAAAGTGTTTATTTCGATTGGCGCCGGCTCGGCCCGCCTGACGAATGAAGAGTGCACCCCCTACACCATTCACTACGCCTACGACACCATCGCCCTGGCGCGCGGCACCGGCTCGACCATCGTCAAGCAGGGCGGCAAGTCCTGGTACTTCCTGACCGCCGACTACGCCTTCGGCCAGTCGCTTGAGAAAGACACCTCCGACGTCATCAAGGCCGGCGGCGGCACCGTGCTGGGCAGCGCCAAGCACCCGCTGGCAGCCTCGGACTTCTCGTCCTTCCTGCTGCAGGCGCAAAACTCCAAGGCCCAGATCCTGGGCCTGGCCAATGCGGGCGGCGACACCATCAACGCCATCAAGGCGGCCAATGAATTCGGCATCACCAAGAGCATGAAGCTGGCCGGCCTGCTGATGTTCATCAACGACGTGCACTCGCTGGGCCTGAAGCTGACCCAGGGCATGTACCTGACCACCGGCTGGTACTGGGACCAGAACGACCAGACCCGCGCCTGGTCGAAGCGGTATTTTGCCAAGATGAAGAAAGAGCCGTCGATGCTGCAGGCTGCCGACTACTCGGCCACCATGAACTACCTGGCTGCCGTCAAGGCCGTCGGTACCGACGATGCCGACAAGGTCATGGCGCACATGAAAAAGACCCCGATCAACGACATGTTCGCCAAGGGCGGCGTGATTCGTCCGGACGGCCGCATGGTGCACGACATGTTCCTGATGCAAGTGAAGCAGCAGTCGGAATCGAAGTACCCATGGGATTACTACAAGGTCGTCGCCACCATCCCTGGCGCACAGGCTTACGCCACCAAGGCGGAAAGCAAGTGCTCGCTGTGGAAGTAAGATCCGTCTAGCCATTGTCGGACCCCGGTTCGCGCCGGGTTGCAATGCCAGGAAGCGGGTCGCGTACCCGCTTCTTTTGTCTTGGTTGTCCCCACTGTCGCAATGATCCCCGCGCTTGCGCCGTGCCCGTCGCGCGCAGCGTGTTCTTTAGTCCACGCCGGTCCCCCCGGTGTTTTTGTACTGTGATGCCATGGAAATCTTCGGCGTTCCGCTTCCCGCCATGATGAGCCAGCTGCTGCTGGGTCTCGTCAACGGCTCCTTCTATGCCATGTTGTCCTTGGGCCTGGCCGTGATTTTCGGCCTGCTCAACGTCATCAACTTTTCGCACGGCGCCCTCTACATGGTCGGCGCCTTCCTCGCCTTCATCGGCGTGACGACCCTGGGCCTGAACTACTGGCTGATGCTCTTGATCGCCCCCCTGATCGTCGCCGTGTTCGGCATCCTGGTTGAAAAATCGATGCTGCGCTGGCTGTACAAGCTCGACCATTTGTATGGTCTGCTGCTCACCTTCGGCATCACCCTCTTGCTGGAAGGCGTGTTCCGCTCCTTCTTCGGCGTCTCCGGCCAGTCCATCGAGGTGCCCGAATTGTTGCAGGGCGCGACCAATCTGGGCTTCATGGTGATGCCGAACTACCGCGCCTGGGTGGTGGTCGCCTCGCTGTCCGTGTGCCTGGCCACCTGGTTCGTGATTGAAAAAACGAAATTGGGCTCCTACCTGCGCGCCGGCACGGAAAACCCGAAACTGGTGGAAGCCTTCGGCATCAACGTGCCCCTGATGGTGACCTTGACCTACGGCTTCGGCGTCGCCCTGGCCGGCTTTGCAGGCGTGCTGGCGGCCCCCATCATCAACGTCACGCCGCTGATGGGTTCGCACCTGATCATCGTCGTGTTTGCCGTCGTCGTGATCGGCGGCATGGGTTCCATCATGGGTTCCATCCTCACCGGCCTGGGCCTGGGCATCATCGAAGGTTTTACCCGCGTGTTTTATCCGGAAGGCTCGGAGGTCGTCGTGTTTGTCGTCATGGTCATCGTCCTGTTGATCCGTCCTGCCGGCCTGTTCGGCAAAGAGAAATAAGGAGCTGCCATGAACCGAAAAATCGGATTTACCCTTGCCCTCATTGTCGCCCTGGCCGCCCCCTTCATCGGCTACCCCGTGTTCCTGATGAAGCTGCTCTGCTTCGGCCTGTTTGCCTGCGCCTTTAATTTGTTGATCGGCTACACCGGCCTGCTGTCCTTCGGCCACGCCGCCTTCTTTGGCGCCGCCGGCTATTTCACCGGTTATGCGCTTACCACCCTCGGCTTGCCGACTGAACTGGGCATCCTGGTGGGCGTCGTGGTCGCCGCCCTGATTGGCCTCGTGATGGGCTGGCTCGCCATCCGCCGCCAGGGCATTTATTTCACGATGATCACCCTGGCCCTGGCGCAGATGGTGTATTTCGGCATGCTGCGCGCGCCCTTCACCCATGGCGAAGACGGCTTGCAGGGCATCCCCCGCGGCAAGCTGCTGGGCATGATCGACCTCGCCAGCGACACCACCATGTATTACGTGGTGCTGGCCATTTGCATCGCCGGCTTCGCCCTGATCGTGCGCATCGTCCACTCGCCTTTCGGCCAGGTGCTCAAGGCCATCAAGGAAAACGAGCCCCGCGCCATTTCTCTGGGTTACGACGTCGACCGCTACAAGCTGACCGCCTTCGTGCTGTCGGCCGCTCTGGCCGGCCTGGCAGGCTCTACCAAGACCGTCGTGTTGGGCTTTGAAACTTTGACCGACGTGCACTGGAGCATGTCTGGCCTGGTCGTCCTGATGACCCTGGTCGGCGGCATGGGCACCCTGGTCGGCCCGATTCTTGGCGCCTTCATCATCATCGCCCTGGAAAACAAGCTGGGAGACCTGGGTAACTTCCTGGCCCGCACGACGGGCATGGAATGGTTCACCACCCTGGGCGAATCGGTGGGCATGGTCACCGGCCTGATTTTTATCGTCTGCGTGCTGCTGTTCCGCCGCGGCATCGTGGGAGAAATCGGCGCCGCGATTGCTGCGTCGGCCAGGAAGAAGCGGCTGGCGTAAAACAGTCTGCTGAAATGAAAAAGGGCGCCAGTGATGGCGCCCTTTTTGTTTGCTGCGTTCAATGCCCTCAGGAAGGGTTTACAGGCGCGCGTTGGCGTTTTTAGGGGGCGGCGGTAGTGATTCCGCCGGGCGCTGCGCCAGGGCCGTGGCGGACCCTACAAGGCTGCCGCGTAAATCGCGCGCGCGTGCTCCCGCGTTACTTCGCGAGGATTGTTGCCGAGCAGGCGGGTTTGCTTCATGGCGTCATCGGCCAGCCGGTCCAGATCGCTCTCTGCAATGCCCACTTGCGCCAGGCGGGTGGCAATCCCTGTCACCTCGGCAATTTGCTGCATTGCAGCAATCAAGCCCATGCCGCGTGCTTCCGCGCTGCCAGTACCACCGGGAACGACGATGTCGGCCAGTTCCGCATAATGGTCCGCCGCATGCGACAAATTAAAGCGCAGCACGTGCGGCAGGACCAGCGAGTTGGACAGGCCGTGCGGCACGTGAAAGATGCCGCCGATGGGATAGGCGAGGGCGTGCACGGCGGCGACGGGGGCGTTGGAAAATGCCTGGCCGGCCAGGCAGGCGCCCACCAGCATGGCCTGGCGCGCAGCGATATCGCCGCCCTGCTGGCAGGCTTTCACCAGATTTTGGGACAACATGGCCAGCGCCTGTTTGGCGAGCAAATCGGAAAGGGGGTTTTTCTTGTGGCGGCTGGTAAACGCTTCGATGGCGTGCACCATGGCGTCGATGCCGGTGGCGGCCGTCACCAGCGGCGGCAAGCCCAGGGTCAAGGTGGCGTCGAGAACGGCCATGTCTGCATACAGCTGGGGCGCGACCACGCCCATCTTGGTGGTCTCGCCTGTGGTGACGATGGCGATGTTGGTCACTTCCGAACCCGTGCCGGCCGTGGTGGGCACTTGCACCAGGGGCAGGCGTTCGCCCTTAACGTTGCCGATGCCGTAGGCGCTGGCGATGGGCTGGTCGGTGGCGGCCAGCACGGCAATGAGCTTGGCCACGTCCATGGAACTGCCGCCGCCAATGCCCAACACGATATCGGTTTTCAAGTCTTTCGCATGCCGGACGGCGGCCAGCACGACTGCCTCCGGCGGATCGGCCACGACCTCCGAATACACCTCGACTGCGATGCCTTGCTGGTTCAGGCTGGCGATGGGTGCGGTCAGCAGCCCGGTGCCCAGAAACCCCGCATCGGTCACGATCAGTGCGCGCCGCACGGCGGGAAAGCGCTCGGCCACGAGGGCGCCCAATCTGGCAGCGCTGCCTGCTTCGGCAATCAGGTGGGGGACGGTGCTGAATTGAAATGAGTTCATGGTCGGGATGCGAATGGTGGTTTGGTCAAGCTTACACGATTCAGCTAGCAAGCGTGGAAAGAGGGGATTGTTTCACGTGGAACGTTCTTCAGTACAATGTTGCTTTTATCTGGGATCGAAGCGTGGATTATCTTTTGTTAGCGGTGGCGGCATTCTTTGCAGGCCTGGTGGATGCGGTGGTGGGGGGCGGCGGTTTGATCCAGGTGCCAGTCTTGTTTTCAGCCTTGCCGCGGGAAGTCCCCGCGACCTTGCTGGGCACCAGCAAACTGGCCGGCGTGTTCGGCACCAGCGCCGCTGCCGTCAACTATGCGCGCAAGGTGAGGGTCGCGTGGAGCGCCGCGGCGCCGGCGGCGCTTGCCGCATTTGTCCTGTCCTTCCTCGGTGCCTGGACCGTCACCCGCATTCCCGGCGATTTCTTCCGCAGCCTGCTGCCGATTGTTCTGCTGGCAGTGGCGATCTACACCTTCAAGAAAAAAGATTTTGGTGCCGTCCACGCACCCATCCACAGCGGTCACATGGAAAAGCTGGTGGCTGTCGGCGTGGGCGCCTGCATCGGTTTTTATGACGGTTTCTTTGGTCCGGGCACGGGGAGCTTCCTGATGTTCCTGTTCGTGCGTTTCTTCGGCTTCGATTTCTTGAGCGCGTCGGCGGCTGCCAAGGTGGTCAATGTCGCTTGCAATATCGCCGCCTTGCTCTGGTTCGGCTATAGCGGCCACTTGCTGTGGCAACTGGGTTTGATGATGGCTGTGTGCCAGGTGGCTGGTTCACTGGTCGGGACGCGGCTCGCAATCCGCCACGGCAGCGGCTTCGTGCGTAAATTATTCCTCGTGGTCGTCAGCTTGCTGATCGTGAAAACGGGCTGGGACGCAGTCAAACGTTTTATCTGATGTTCCACGTGGAACAGTAACAGCGGGAGAGAGGGGAACGTTCCACGTGGAACAAACGCCACAACTTGGTCCGACAGGAGCGATAAAACGGGGCTTCTAAAATAGAAGAGGGCAAAAGACTTTATAATCGATCCTCAACCTCCTCGCTTTACGCCCCCACCATGCTATTTACCACTGAATTCGACGTCATCGTTGTCGGCGGCGGCCATGCCGGTACGGAAGCCGCCTTGGCTTCCGCCCGCATGGGTCAACGCACTTTGTTGCTCACGCATAACATTGAAACCCTGGGCCAGATGTCTTGCAACCCCTCCATTGGCGGGATTGGCAAGGGCCATCTGGTCAAGGAAGTCGACGCCATGGGTGGCGCGATGGCCCTCGCCACGGACGCGGCCGGCATCCAGTTCCGCATCTTGAACTCCTCGAAGGGCCCGGCCGTGCGCGCGACCCGGGCCCAGGCGGACCGGATTTTGTACAAGGCCGCCATCCGCCACCGCCTGGAAAACCAGGAAAACCTGTGGCTGTTCCAGCAGGCCGTGGACGATCTCATCATCGAGGGCGATCGGGTAGTGGGCGCCATCACCCAGATCGGCCTGCAATTCCGCGCCCGCGCGGTGGTGCTGACCGCCGGCACTTTCCTCGACGGGAAGATCCACGTGGGCCTGCAATCGCACTCGGCGGGCCGTGCCGGCGATCCGCCCGCCATCTCCCTGTCCGCCCGTTTGAAAGAATTAAAATTGGGGCAGGGCAGGTTGAAAACGGGGACGCCGCCCCGTATCGATGGCCGCAGCATTGATTTTTCCGTGATGAGCGAGCAGCCGGGCGACCTCGATCCCGTGCCCGTGTTCTCCGTCATGGGCAATGCCGCCATGCACCCGCGCCAGATTCCCTGCTTCATGACGCACACCAATGCGCGCACCCACGACATCATCCGCGCCGGCCTGGACCGCAGCCCCATGTACACGGGCGTCATCGAAGGGGTGGGACCCCGTTATTGCCCTTCGATCGAAGACAAGATTCACCGCTTTGCTGGTAAAGAATCGCACCAGATTTTCCTCGAGCCGGAAGGTCTGACCACCCACGAGTTTTATCCCAACGGGATCTCGACCAGCCTGCCCTTCGACGTGCAGATCGAGCTGGTGCGTTCCATGAAGGGGATGGAACAGGCCCACATCCTGCGTCCCGGCTACGCGATCGAATACGATTATTTCGATCCCCGGGGCCTGAAAACGTCGCTGGAAACCAAGGCCATCGGCGGCCTGTTCTTTGCGGGACAGATCAACGGCACCACGGGTTACGAGGAAGCGGCCGCGCAGGGCATGCTGGCCGGTATCAATGCAGCCCGCCTGACCCAGGGCAAGGACGCCTGGGTGCCGGCCCGCTCGGAAGCCTACCTGGGCGTGCTGGTCGACGATTTGACGACCCAGGGCGTGCTGGAACCCTACCGCATGTTCACCAGCCGCGCCGAATTCCGCCTGAGCCTGCGGGAAGACAATGCCGACATGCGGCTCACGGAAATCGGCCGGGAACTGGGCGTGGTGGGCGATGCCCAGTGGGCCGCGTTTGAACACAAGCGCGAAGCCGTCGCGAAAGAGCTGGAGCGCCTGCGTTCGACCTGGGTCAACCCCCGCATTCTTGCCGCGGCGGAATCGGAGCGGGTGATCGGCCAGGCCATCGAGCGCGAATATTGCCTCGCTGATTTGCTGCGCCGCCCCGGGGTGGGTTACGACACCTTGATGACGATGACGGGTGTGGAAGGCCAGGCCCTGGCCGGTCCCGGCGTGACGGATGACGCCGTCCGCGAGCAGATCGAGATCCAGTTGAAATACGCGGGCTACATCGACCGCCAGGCGAAAGAGGTGGAACGCCACGACCACTACGAAAACCTGAAGCTGCCTGAGGGGTTCAATTACCTGGACATCAGCGCGTTGTCGATCGAAGTGCGCCAAAAGCTGGACAAGCAGCGGCCTGAAACCCTTGGCCAAGCGTCAAGAATTTCCGGGGTGACACCTGCCGCAATCTCGCTTTTGCTGGTACATTTAAAGAAACGGGGCGCGAAAGGGTTTATTTCGCTCAATGAGGAGCTGGCCGGATGAGCGCCTTCGACCGACCCGCACTCGCAGCAGAATTGGTAGCAGGCATCAAGGCTTTATCGCTGGACCTGAATGAGAAGCAAACTGAGCAGCTGCTCGACTATCTCGCGCTGCTGTCGAAGTGGAATTCCGTGTACAACCTGACCTCGGTGCGCGACCCCCGTCAAATGGTCACGCACCACCTGCTCGACTCGCTCGCCGCGGTGCCCGCTTTCAGGGGTTCCCACCAGGTGCTCGACGTGGGCGCAGGGGGCGGCCTGCCAGGCATCGTGCTGGCCATCGCCCGGCCGGATCTGTCCGTGTCGCTGATCGACACCGTGCACAAGAAAACCGCCTTTCTCAAACAAGTCAAAGCCGAACTGAGTCTGACCAATGTGACCGTGTACACGGCCAAGGTGCAGGAAGTGGCAGTGCCGGCCCTGTTCGACACGATTACCTCGCGCGCGTTTGCCGACCTGTCCGATTTCGTCAACTGGTCGGGGCATTTGCTGGAGCAGGGCGGCCGTTTTATTGCCCTCAAAGGGGTGGCGCCACCGGAAGAGCAGCAGCGTTTGCCGGCGGCCTGGAAGGTAAGTGCGCTACAGCCCCTGACAGTGCCCGGGCTGAATGCGGAGCGCCACCTGGTTTTCATCGAACGTTCCGGCCATGATGAAACCAAGTAAACCGTATAAACGGTTTATACCTGATATATAAATCATATTAATTGTACAGTTTATATAGTATGTACGATATAAATCGTACTGCTCGTTCAACCCTGCGTCCAGAAAAACACACATGGCCAAAATATTTTGCGTAGCGAATCAGAAGGGCGGCGTCGGCAAGACCACCACCAGCGTCAATCTGTCGGCGGGCCTGGCCAAGCTCGACCAGCGGGTGCTGCTGGTGGACCTGGACCCACAGGGCAATGCCACCATGGGGGCGGGGATCAACAAGGCGGGCCTGGCCGCCTCCACCTATGAAGTGCTGCTGGGCGAAGCGGACGTGAACGCGGCGCGCCAGCGCTCCGAGTCCGGCCGCTTCGACGTGCTGCCCTCGAACCGCGAACTGGCCGGCGCCGAAGTGGAGATGGTGGAACTGGACAAGCGCGAACGGCGTTTGAAGGATGCGCTGGCGGCAGTCGATGCCGACTACGATTTCATCTTGATCGACTGCCCGCCCGCCCTGTCGATGCTGACCCTGAACGGCCTGTGCGCCGCCCACGGCGTCATCATCCCCATGCAGTGCGAGTACTACGCCCTGGAAGGTTTGTCGGACCTGGTCAACACCATCAAGAAGGTGCACGCCAACCTGAATCCCGATCTAAAAATCATTGGCCTCTTGCGGGTGATGTTCGATCCCCGCATGACCCTGTCGCAGCAAGTGTCGGCCCAGCTGGAGCAGCACTTCGGCGACAAAGTGTTTAAAACCATCATCCCGCGCAATGTGCGGCTGGCCGAGGCGCCCTCGTATGGCGTGCCTGGCGTCGTGTTCGACCCGGCATCGAAGGGCGCGCAAGCCTATATCGCATTCGGCGCCGAGATGGTCCAGCGCATTAAAACAATGTAGTAAGACAGTGTAATTACAGAAGAGAGCACACAGAGATGGCAACGAAAAAACTCAAGGGCCTGGGCCGCGGACTGGAAGCGCTGCTGGGCGGCGATGGCGATTTTACGCAGGCGCCGCCGGACGCGGGCCAGCCTTCC
>Ga0209913_1001448_pt1 | contig 13044 bp, 10 predicted proteins | sample PersoiDNA2013203_FD_185805 | JGI IMG/M metagenome (GOLD analysis project Ga0209913, IMG submission 185805) | Permafrost soil microbial communities from the Arctic, to analyse light accelerated degradation of dissolved organic matter (DOM) -... | ecosystem: Environmental > Terrestrial > Soil >... | reverse complement strand
GCAGACCTACTACCGGAGAAAGGTATTGCTGTCTCGCTAGTGGGTGAAGCATCCCCATATCGGATTAGCGAACGCCTGCATGCTGCGTTGAAAGAAGTAGCGGAGCATCGGGGCGCACCGATATCTGCTGTGCTTCACGCGCTGCGCGAAGAAATACAGGCATCGCAATAAAAAAGGCCGCATGCTCATGCAGGCCGCATGCTCATGCGGCCTTTCTTTTTTACCTTCCGTTGCGCGCTCGCGCCGCTTCTTCCTTTTCGTAATCGTCCCTGCAATCGTCATTGCAGAACAAAATCTCAGGCTGCAGCGTCTCATCGCAAAAATGACAGCGGCAATCCGTATTGCTTTTTACAGCGGCATGCGCATGGATGAGATTCGCAGAGCGGAGCGGATCGCTGATACGTTCGTTCTGGCCGATACAAAAAATGGCGAACCAGAATTGTGCCAATGCACCGCAAGATTCGATGCTGTGCAAATGTGGCGCTGCCAGATCAAAGTCGGATACGCGTTCAGAGAGCAACCTAGTTAGTTCCGCTCCACAAGTCCGGTATCGGTGGCGGTCATCGATGAAAATACTGACTCCGACGACATAGTCACTATAGTCGCTGCATGGAGGGGACTGAACTCTTTGTTGCATGTGAAGTGGTGATGAAGTAGCATGAAAGTTATTAAAAAAACAATTCAAAAAATGCAGACAGCGTCCATACCACCTAATGAGAGTGCACGCCTCACTGCATTGCACGGACTTTTCGTTCTTGATACCTTACCCGCCCCCCGTTTTGAGCGCATTGGGCGTATTGCGCAAGCTTTGTTTCATGTGCCTATTGCAATAACCAGCTTGATTGACGCAGATCGACAATGGTTCAAGTCGCATGTGGGTTTAGACGTAGACGAAACTTCACGGGACATCTCCTTATGTGCCTATACGATCTTGCAGGATCAGGTTTTCATTGTTCATGACACCTTTGCCGATGTGCGTTTTTCCGACAATCCTTTGGTCATAGGCCCACCCTATATCCGTTTTTATGCAGGCGTACCACTGATTTCCGCAGATGGCCACCACGTCGGAGCGTTCGCCATCATTGACACTGTGCCGCGCACGCTTGATGCAGAACAATCTGAGCGCCTACGCGAGCTGGCTGACATCGTCTCCGACGAGTTAGCTAGGGAAAAGCTCAATGAAGTAACAGCACTCTACGATAGGGAAAAAGACCTCCTACATGAGGCTAAAAATCTTTTGCAATTAGTCGCTGAAAATGCTCCTGGAATGCTCGGATACTGGAATGCGGATCTACGCTGCGCCTTTGCAAACAAGGCCTATGTTGATTGGTTTGGTCGCGAACCGGAGCAAATTATAGACATGCCAATGGAGCAACTATTAGGTCAGGAAGTGTTTGCGCTGAATACTCCTTTTATCAACGGTGCACTGGCTGGGCAGGATCAGCAGTTTGAACGCACGCTGATCAAGCCAAGCGGTGAAGTTGGTTATACGTTAGCACGTTACATACCTCACCGAGCCGAAGACAAGGTTGTTGGATTTTTTGTGCAGGTAAGCGATATAACTGTAGTCAAATTGGCGTACAAACAACTGCAAGAGAGCCGCACGCGGCTTGCGGCGATGATCAGCGCCATTCCTGACATGGTTTTCACGCATCGGCGCGATGGCGAAATTATTAGTTTCCATGCCCCAGATCCCAGCCGCCTGCCCCTACCACCTGAACAACTGTTGAATCGCTCTTTGATTGATATATTTTCACCCGAGTTAGCTAGCCGCTTTGCCGGTGCTTTCGATGCTGCAATATGCTCAAAGACAGTACAAGAAGTGCGTTACAGCTTTACACAACAAGGCACGGAAAAAATTTTCGAAGCGCGTATAGCCGTTGGTAGTAACGAAGAAGTCATTTCTATCGTACGCGACATCACTGATCGGGAACTGGACCGTAAAAACCGTGAAAACTATACGGCCCAACTATCAGATCAATTGCAGTTAAGCGAGTCAGCAGTCCGAGAGCGAGAGGCAGATCTTGCCTTGGCGGCAGATGCCGCCAGTCTTGGTTTTTGGCGTATTGATTTACAAATCAATCAAATATTTCCTTCGGAGCAATGGTGCCATCAGCGAGGCTATTCTGTGCAGAAATCTTTTGCGTCTGAAGCCATGATCAACTGTGTGCACCCGGAAGACAGAGTCGGATTGGAACACACTCTCGCCTGCGTGCAACACGCTGATCCCCTGTTTGAACATACCTATCGTGTCATCTTGCCTGACGCAGAGGTGCGTTGGATTACCTCTCGCGGGCGGATAGCGTACAACACGAAGGGCCAGCGGATAATGATGCGAGGACTCTCGGTTGACGTTTCTGCTCGCAAGCGCGCAGAGCTCGATTTAGCGCAAAAACAAAATGAGGTAACTTATCTAGCTCGCTTGGCAACCATGGGCGAATTATCAGGAGCCTTTGCGCATGAACTGAATCAGCCACTTACGGCTATTCTCAGCAACGCTCAGGCGGCAAGACGGTATTTATCTCAAGGTCGGCTGGAAAAATTGGAAGATATCTTTAACGATATCATCGTTGATAACAAGCGCGCAGATGACATTATTCGACGTCTTCGTGCAATGTTCGAAAAAAATCAAAAGCCCCATCAAACTGTCAACGTCAACACAATGATTGAGGAGGTGGTGCGCCTCCTCTACAGCGACCTCATCAATCATGGCATTGTTGTGCGTACCGAATTGGCCAGTCCTGCTCCACTAGTGCTCGCCGATAGAGTCCAATTGCAGCAGGTTATGATCAATTTGCTCATGAACGCCTGCGACGCAATGCTGGACGTAACAACTCAGAGAAATGAAATCCTGGTGAGCACTTCCCACTCCCCGCAGGCGCAGGTGTATATCCGTGTCATAGATCACGGCGAGGGTATTCCCACTCACATACTTCCAAATATCTTCTCTCCTTTTTTTTCAACCAAGGAAAAGGGATTGGGCTTAGGCTTATCGATTTGTCGTAATATCGTCGAATCCTGTGGCGGACAATTATGGGCAGAGAATAATCTAGAATATGGCGCAAATTTCAATCTGCGATTACCTGCGCTCGTGACAGACGACACGCGATGAATAAGCCCCCTGTTGTATTCCTGGTTGACGACCAAGAGTACGTGCTAAACGCACTCATTCGCGTGCTCGATTCCGCGGGATTTTCTTCGCTCGCTTATACGTCCGCAGAGGCATTTCTAGAGAGCGGCAATGTCGATGCCCCCGGCTGCCTGATTCTTGATCTGTCCATGCCTGGCATGGATGGCTTCGCTTTGCAGAAAGAATTGGCGATCAGGGCTAGTGATTTACCTCTTATTTTCTTGAGCGGCCACGCTGAAATTCGAACCGGAATTCAAGCGATGAAGGCAGGGGCTTGCGACTTTCTTACGAAACCGGTCGATGATGAATCCTTGTTCCTCGCAGTTAGCGAGGCTATGGAAATAAACCAGATGGCGAGACGAGCGCGTAACGAGAGAGAGAATGTTTCGGCGCGTCTGACCAGCCTGACAACACGTGAGCGTGAAGTAATGAATCTGCTGACCGAAGGAAAACTAAACAAGCAGGTGGCAAGCGCCTTGGGTATTGCCGAAAAAACCATCAAGATTCATCGCGCACGCATCATGACCAAGATGCAGGTACGTTCTGTAGCAGCGCTGGTGCGTCTGGTGGATCGCTTCATTCCTGCACACTCTTAGCGGCTTGTGGCCTGCGTATAGGCCCTAGGTTGTAGATTTACATCGAAAACTGGCCCACAGACAGGGTCAATTCTGAGTGCAAAGGAACAAAAATCAGACGGCCTATCTGCCGTATTTGGAACCATTCGAGGATGTCAACAAACGCGTATCGCGGCTGGCGGCCAATATCCCTTTCATTCGTCACAATCTATGCCCCTTGTCATTCATCGATGTGCCGCAGCAGGCCTATGAATGCTCCTGCCAGCAATACGTGGCCGTGCAACAAAATCTGGCGACGCCTGACATCTTTCGTCTGCCTCACCGCAAAGCCTTGGGCGAAGTGGTTGCGGCCATCGTGCGCAGCGGCGAGGCCGCCACAACTGCCTCAGTGCGCGCTCGTATTCCGGCGCTTGTGCCGGAGGTGGACAGAGAATATTTCGTCGCACTGACACTGGCAGAATTCACCGCATTGCATGCCGGCAATGCGGTGCGTTTCGGCATCCGGCCGCTGGAGTTTGCGGCTTGGCAAGAGGGTATTGCTTCAAGATAACGCCGCTGATGCAGCATGCAGACGTGTATCAGCCTGCAAAGCCGCAATCCACTCTTCGTTGGTCGGCTCCACCACCACGAGCACTTTGCTCTGTAGCGTGGAAATGACAGATGCATTCTGCTGGTTGAGTTCTGCATCAAGTTCAACTCCCAACCAGGACAAGCCGGCACACACCCGCTCACGGATCGGTGCGCTGTGCTCGCCAATTCCCGCTGTAAAGACCAACACTTCCAGCCCACCCAGTACGGCAATCAAGGCCCCAGCTTCGCGCACGATGCGATGCACGTACAAGTCCAGCGCTGCGCGTACCCGCTCACCGGTAGCATTGGCCTGCGTTTCCAGTGGCAACAATACCGATGGATCAGCCGATACGCCGGATACACCCAGCAAGCCCGACTCTTCATACAGCAAATGTGCAACTTGCTGCAAGGTGAGCTTTTCGATCTCCATCAGGTAAATCACCGCTCCGGGATCGATGGCACCGCAGCGCGTCCCCATCATCAAACCGTCCAACGCGGAAAAACCCATGGTCGTGGCCCGGCTTTGCAAATCATGCAAGGCACACAGGCTCGCGCCGCTGCCCAGATGCGCCGCCAGCACGCGGCCGCGCGCCAGCGGGCCGATCCGTAGCGGCAAGGCCAGCGATAGATAGTGATACGACAAACCATGAAATCCATAACGTCGTATGCCACGTTCCCAGGCTGAGTACGGCAGCGCCAGCATTTGCTCGACCGCAGCCACGCTGCGATGAAATCCGGTATCGAAGCAAGCCACCTGCACCAGCTCTGGATGCTTGCTCAGCAAGGCGTCAATGGCTTCCAGTGCAAATGGCTGATGCAAGGGCGCTAGTGGAATATAGGAGCGCAGATCGTCCAGCACGGCAGCATCGACTACCACTGGATCAAAGTATTTGATACCGCCGTGCACCACGCGGTGCGCCACCGCTGCCAGCGGCGCATCGCCCAGTCGTTGCCAGACCTGTCGCAACACTTCCTGCAAGGCCGCGTGGCTAGGTTGCTGCACATCCAGCGTCAGTGGCAATGGGCTGCATCCGCCCACTTCCAGCAAAGCCCGAGCGCTGCCGATACCGCTGACCTTGCCGCTCCACAATGGCTGACGTTGTGCCTCCAGGCTGGCGCGTTCGAACAGCGCAAACTTGATGCTGGACGAGCCGCAGTTCAGAACCAGAATATGTTCGCTCATGGCGGCGTGCTGCGGTAACGGTGCGCCAGCAACAGCGCCACGGCGCACGAGGCCAAGCGGGTTTCGCGCGAGTCGGCGCGGCTGGTCAGGATGATCGGCAACTTGGCGCCGAGCACCACGCCTGCGCTGGCCGCATCACCGAGAAATTCGAGCTGTTTGGCCAGCATATTGCCGCTCTCCAGATCAGGCACCAGCAGAATATCGGCTTGCCCCGCCACCGGCGAAACGATGCCTTTGATGCGTGCGGCCGCAGGTGAGACGGCATTGTCAAAAGCCAGCGGTCCATCGACCAAGGCTCCGCTGATCTGACCACGGTCGGCCATCTTGCACAGCGCGGCAGCATCGAGCGTGGCTGGCATGTGGGGATTAACGGTTTCCACCGCCGCCAGAATGGCAGCGCGTGGCATGGCCACGCCAATGGTATGCGCCAGTTCGATTGCATTGCGCAAGATGTCGGCCTTCTCTTCCAGCGTCGGCAAAATATTGATGGCGGCATCGGTGAGAATGAACGGACGCGGATACGCTGGCGTTTGCATCAGGTAACAATGGCTGATGCGGCGTTTGGTATGCAAGGCCGAACAGTTCACGATAGCGCCCATGAATTCGTCGGTATGCAAACTGCCCTTCATGAGCATCTCGACGGTGCCGTCAACAGCCAGTTCGACCGCACGGGCAGCTGCAGCATGGCTGTGCGCCACCGCTTCGATCTGCACGTCGCTGATGTCTCGTCCGGCCAGCTTGGCCACGGCCAGCAACTTGTCTTTGGGCCCGATCAGGATGGGAATGATCAGCCCGGCCGCCTGCGCATCGAGCGCCGCTGTCAGACTCAATTCATCGCAAGGATGCACCACCGCCACCCGAGCCGCCCCCAGGCTGGCAGCATGCCTGAGCAGATGTTGCACGTTGCCGCTGCCGGGAGTGAGCCGGACATCGGGCAACGTGGCCCGCATCCGCACCACGGACTCGGTCGGTGCAATCACTTCAGCCTCGCCGCTGATGACGCTCACACCGTCCTGATTGACACAGCTACAGGCCAGGGTCAGGCGTTTGTGGGCTTCATTGCGGGCGCTGACAGTGACCGTGGTGCACAGCGTATCGCCGATGTGCACCGGTGCCAGGAACTTCAGTGTCTGACTCAGATAGATCGTGCCCGGCCCCGGCAGGCGCGTGCCCAGTACCGCCGAAATCAGCGCACCGCCAAACATGCCGTGCGCAATCACCCCATGAAAGCGTGTGCGCGCGGCATAGTCTGGGTCCATGTGCTGCGGATTGGCATCGCCCGAGAGCACGGCGAAAAGCTGAATATCCGCCGCGCTGAGAGTGCGTGTGATGCTGTCACTGTCACCGACGGCCAGCGCATCGAAGACGCGGTTGCGGATGACATCGAGGGACGTCGTTTCGCTCATTTTCTCTTACCCTTGGCACTGGCCGCTGCTGGTTCACTGGCAGCGTTGTTGGCAGCAAAAATCCCAGCGGGAACCGTGGAAGCAGCGCCTGCAGTCGCTTGCGTCATAAAATCCGTCCAGCTCTTGAGCAATTGCGCCGGTACTGCGTCGAACGTTGGCAGCCCGTTATTGAGTGCATTCGGCGAAAAACTGCTGGCCGCCGATGTGCCGTTGGTAGGCGCACCATCCCGCAATACCGCTTGACTGGCGGCAACATAATCACGCAGCACCTCTTGCCAGCCGCTGTACAACGCACCCTGACTGGTGACGGCGGTCTGACCGGCGCCCTGTATGACGGCCATGCGATTTTGCACGCTGCGCCAGGCCACGCCAGGCATCAGCATGAGCAGGTTTTGCCAATCCTGAGTTTGTTGCAGTTCATGCAACTCGGTATGGCGTTCATTGGCGTAGTGGTGCATTACCTCGGTGCTCAGGCGCAGCCAGTTTTCTTGTTGCTCCTGGGACAGTTCACTGCTGCGGGTGCACATGGACAGCCATGCCTGAGCCAGGCCAAATTGGATTTCGAGTGGGGTTTTCATAGCTGCTCCTGTTTGCTTGAGAGTGAACAAAATGAGACTGCTGAAATTCCCGGCAACATAGCGTCAGCCGAGAATGTGATACCCGGCGTCGACATACAAGGTGTCGCCGGTGATGGAAGCTGCCACGTCGCTGACCAGGAAAGCGCACAATGCCCCGACCTCCTCGATAGTGGTGAGCCTGCGCATGGGAGAACGGGTGGCGGCGTCACTGAGCAATTGATCAAAGTCGGCAATGCCGGAAGCTGCGCGGGTAGCCAACGGGCCGGGAGAAATGGCGCTCACGCGTATGCCTTTGGGTCCCAACTCACTGGCCAGATAACGCACCGACGATTCCAGCGCCGCCTTGACCGGCCCCATCAGGCCGTAATTGGCAATCACTTCGTCAGCGCCGAGATAGCTCATGGTCAGCAGGCAACCGCCATCCGACATCAAGGGTTCTGCCAGACGCGCGGCGCGCATGAAGGAGTGACAAGAGATATCCATGGCTTGAGCAAAACCGGCACGCGAGCAGTCGACTACCCGTCCATGCAAATCAGCGCCGGGAGCGAAGGCAATCGAGTGCAAGACAAAGTCGAGCTTGCCCCAGCGCTGGGCAATGGCTGCGAAGACCGCTTCCATGGCACCATCTTCCTGGACATCCAAGGGCATGCTGAGACTGACATCCAGTTGCGCTGCAAGCGGTTCGACATAGGCACGCGCCTTGTCATCGAGCCAGGTCACCGCCAGTTCGGCGCCGCCGGCGTGAAACGCTTGCGCTGCGCCCCAGGCGATGCTGTGGTGATTCGCAATGCCGATGACCAATCCTTTTTTGCCTTGCAATATAGATGGCAATTCATTTCTCCAATACATAAACACCGGGCGCATCGACCATCGCCGGGTAGCGTGCACTGCCCTGCTCCGGCAGCGCCTGCAACGGTCCGGAACGCGCTGCCAGCCAGACTTGCCAGGCCGGCCACCAGGAACCTTCAGTCATCGGCGCGGCCTCGCACCAGGCCTGCGGCGAAACATAAGCACCGCCGGCCTCACGCGTCATGCTCTGATAGTGCCGCCGCGGATTGTCCGGGGCACTGACAATGCCGGCATTGTGACCGCCACTGGTGAGCACGAAGGTGATTTCAGCGGGACTCAGATAATGCATTTTATAAACTGAGCGCCAAGGTGCAACATGATCGGTGGCGGTACCGACCATGAAGAGCGGCAACACGATGTCGGTCAGCGCCACCGGCCGACCATCGACCGGATAGCGACCCTGGCTCAGGTCATCGTGCAAAAACAGCCGCCGCAGATATTCTGAATGCATGCGCGCAGGCAGACGGGTGGCATCGGCATTCCAGGCCATCAAATCACTCATCTGGTCGCGCTCGCCCATGAGATATTGCTTGACCAGTTGCGACCACAGCAGATCATAGGAGCGCAGCATCTGGAAGGCGCCTGCCATCTGTCCCGCGCTCAGGCTACCGGCCTGCTGCATTTGCGCCTCCAGCAGACTGACCTGACTTTCATCGATGAACAATCCCAGCTCGCCCGGTTCGGCAAAATCGGTTTGCGCTGCCAGCAAGCTCAGCGATGCCAGTCGCATATCGCCGTCGCGCGCCATTGCAGCCGCGGCAATGGCCAGCAGCGTGCCACCCAGGCAGTAGCCGACGGCATGCACATGGGTTTGCGGCACGATGTCATTGATCGCCGCCAGCGCAGCGAAGAAGCCCGTGTTCAGATAATCATCCATGCCCAGATCGTGCTCGGAGGGACCAGGATTCTTCCAGGAGATGCAAAATACGGTATGCCCCTGATCGACCAGATACTTGATCAGGGAATTGTGCTGCGACAAATCGAGGATGTAGTACTTCATGATCCAGGCCGGCACGATCAGGATCGGTTCGGGATGGACCTTGGCGGTACTTGGCGTGTATTGCAGCAGCTCGATCAGCTGATTTTTCAACACCACCTTGCCGGGCGTGACGGCCAGGTTGCGTCCGGGTGCATAGTTTTCGCTGCCGGCCGCTGGCGCACCGCGCAGTTGGCGGGCACCGTTGTCAATGCGATTGCTGGCGCCGCGCCACAGATTGGCGCCCTGCTCGGCCAGCGTTCTGGTGAGTACTTCCGGGTTGGTGGCGAACTGATTGCCGGGAGAAAAAATATCCAGCCATTGGCGTGCAGCAAATCCCACCACATCGGCATGATGCGGTTCCACACCCCAAACATCGGAGGTAGCCTGTGCCCACCATTGCTCGTTGAGCAAAAATGCCTGATGCAGAAAATTGAACGGCCATTGCTGCCAGGACGGATCGGCAAAGCGCCGGTCGTGCACAGGCATGGTTTGCTCTGACGGGTTTTGCGGTGCCGCATCACTGTGCGTGACGAAGCGCAACAACTGTGCACTCTGACGCAAGGCCAGCATCGCCAGCTCAATGCGCTTGCCCGGCGACACCGCCAGATGGATACCCCAGTCGAGACCGGCCAGCGTCGCCGAGGCGATGGATAAGGAGGAAGTCATCTTGGCCAGCGCCGCATGAAACTGCTGATCAAGTGCGGCAGTGCTGCTCAGAGGCACTTGCGGTACGGCATTGTCTGTCATGGTTCTTCCCAAAAAGAAAGGCATCTATCACGAACATTGCGCATGGTGCGCATAGTTGCTTAGATTATGCTCAGACAACGGATCCCTGCACTTGATCTATATCACCTTACCGTCGATGCGTCACTGCAATCGCTTGCTTTGTGGCAAATACCTCCGCCAAGCATTCGGCCCCAAAAAAGCACGATGCGGCGCACCATTTGCGCGCGCCCCGCACCGCAATACATCACATCGTGACATAAGCCGCCCATATCTGGAGGGTTGCACAACCCATCTTTTTTTCCTGCAATCCTAGTGCCAGTAGGGCTTTTCATGGCTATGGCACAGCTTTTGCATAGGTTGATGCACGGATCAACGACGATCCCCCTCTTTCTTATGCAGATCTAAAGATGGATCTGCAGGACAACGGCGTCCGCTTAGCTTGGCTTCATTGCCTCGTTAAGCGGGCGCTTTTTTGTTTTTATACGGGATAAAAAATGGCCTCGACTCCACTTAGCAAAGCAGAAAATAAGGCAGAAAAAATTCAGCTTTTTTCCATCAGTTCACCGCCGATGCGTGCTTTCCATCTGACCTGGATGGCCTTCTTCGTGTGCTTCTTCGCCTGGTTTGCCTGTGCGCCGTTAATGCCGGTGATCAAGCAACAGTTGGGTTTATCGGTGGCGCAAATTGCCAACATCAACATCGCTGCCGTAGCCGTGACCATTCTGGTGCGCTTGATCATTGGTCCGCTCTGTGATCGCTTCGGTCCGCGCAAAACTTACACCGGCCTGCTGTTGCTCGGATCTTTACCGGTGCTGGGCGTGGGTCTGTCGCACAGCTACGAGAGCTTCCTCTGGTTTCGTCTGTGCATCGGCGCGGTCGGCGCCAGCTTCGTGATTACCCAATATCACACCTCGGTGATGTTCGCACCCAAGGTGGTCGGTACTGCCAATGCGGCGACCGCCGGCTGGGGCAATGCCGGTGGCGGTGTCGCGCAAGGCTTGATGCCCTTGCTGTTGAGCGCACTCTTGATGCTGGGTGTGGGTGAAAGCCTGAGCTGGCGTCTGGCCTTGGTGGTGCCGGGCGTGCTGATGTTGATCATGGCAGTGGTGTACTGGCGCTATACCCAGGATTGCCCGCAAGGTAACTTCAGTGAGCTGCGCGCTGCCGGGATTGCCATCGAAGGTCCTAAAGGCAAAGGCGGCGGCTGGGCCAGCTTTCGCGCTGCCAGTGTGAACTACCGCGTGTGGATGCTGTTTGTCACCTATGGTGCCTGTTTTGGGGTGGAAATCTTCATCCACAACATCGCTGCAATCTATTACGTTGACCACTTCGGTCTGTCACTCAAGAGCGCCGGCATCGCTGCGGCCAGCTTCGGCTTGCTGGCCTTGTTTGCACGTGCCCTGGGCGGCATCATCTCCGACCGCGTAGCACTGCGTGGCGGCCTCAACCGCCGCGCCACACTGTTGTTCATTTTCATGCTGGGAGAAGGCGTCGGCCTGCTGTGGTTCGCCCATGCCGGCAGCGCCGGGCTGGCAGTGGTGGCCATGCTGTGCTTCGGTCTGTTCACCCACATGGCATGCGGTGCCACCTATGCGTTGGTGCCCTTCATTGACCGCCGTGCACTGGGCGGTGTGGCTGGCATCATCGGCGCAGGCGGCAATGTCGGTGCAGTGCTGGCTGGATTTCTGTTCAAGGGACTGGGCGATACGCAACAAACACTGAGCGTGCTGGGGGTACTGGTGGCGATTTCGGCGCTGTGCGCTATCGCGGTGCGCTTTAGCACAGACAAGAGCGACGAAGCAGCCTTCGCCGCCGGCAATATTGCTGCCTGAGGAGAATCGGATCATGAACATCATCATCATCGGTCACGGTATGGTCGGCCACAAATTTCTGGAATGCCTGGCTGAAAGCGGCGCGACCGACCTGCATGTCACCGTTCTGTGCGAAGAACCACGTCCAGCTTACGACCGCGTGCATTTGTCGGAATTCTTTGCCGGCAAGACGGCACAGGATTTGTCGCTGGTGGCACCGGGCTTTTTCGATGCCGGCAAAAGTAGCGTGCAGTTTGATCTGAAACTCAATGCCAAGGCGCAAGCCATCGACCTGGCAAGCAAAACGGTCAGCACCCATATCGACGGTGTGTTGCATACGCTCTCTTACGACAAGCTGATCATGGCGACCGGCTCCTATCCGTTTGTGCCGACCGTATCCGGCAATCAGCGCAAGGATTGCTTCGTCTATCGCACCATCGAAGATCTCGAAGCCATGCTCGAATGCGGTCAGCGCGCCAAGAGCGGCGTCGTCATCGGCGGTGGCCTGCTCGGTCTGGAATGCGCCAAGGCCTTGCGCGACATGCATCTCGATACCCATGTGGTGGAGTTTGCGCCGCGCCTGATGGCGGTGCAGGTCGATGAAAGCGGCGGCCGCATTCTGCGCCAGAAAATCCAGGAACTGGGCGTGACCGCCCACACCCAAAAGAACACAGTCGAAATCGTCGACGGCAAGACCGCCACGCATCGCATGAACTTTGACGATGGCAGCCATCTGGACACCGACATGATCGTGTTTTCGGCCGGCATCCGCCCGCGCGACGAACTGGCGCGCGAGAGCGGCCTGCAGGTCGGTGAACGCGGCGGTATCGTGATCGACAACAGCTGCCTGACTTCCGATGCCAATATTTACGCCATCGGTGAATGCGCGTTGTGGAACGGCCGCATCTTTGGTCTGGTGGCACCCGGCTATGACATGGCACGCATCGCCGCCAAGCATTTGCTGGCGCACCTCAACGATGAAGAAATCAGCAGCGTGCCGCAATTCAACGGCGCCGACATGAGCACCAAGCTCAAACTCATGGGTGTGGACGTGGCCAGCATCGGCGACCCGCACGGCAAGGAAGCCGGCAGCCGCGCCTATCAGTTCACCGATGAGCGCAAGCAGATCTACAAGAAGATCGTCGTCTCGGCATCCGGCAAGCATCTGTTGGGCGCCGTGATGGTAGGCGACGCCAGCGAATACGGCACCCTGCTGCAGATGATGCTCAACCGCATC
>Ga0209913_1001446_pt1 | contig 13054 bp, 14 predicted proteins | sample PersoiDNA2013203_FD_185805 | JGI IMG/M metagenome (GOLD analysis project Ga0209913, IMG submission 185805) | Permafrost soil microbial communities from the Arctic, to analyse light accelerated degradation of dissolved organic matter (DOM) -... | ecosystem: Environmental > Terrestrial > Soil >... | reverse complement strand
ATTATTCCAGCACGTATGACGGGCACTAAAGCACGTTATCAACGTCAATTAACGTCTGCGGTTAAACGCGCACGTTTCTTGGCTTTGCTTCCATTCACTGACAAACACCAATAATCGGAGGCTACCATGCAAATTATTTTATTAGAAAAAGTGGGTAACCTAGGCGGTTTAGGTGACATTGTTAAAGTTAAAGATGGTTACGGTCGTAACTTTTTAATTCCACAAGGCAAAGCTAAACGCGCTACTGAAGCGAACAAAGCAGAAATTGCTGCACGCCGTGTTGAATTAGAAAAACAACAAGCTGCAATTTTAGCTGCTGCGCAAGCACGCGGTGAAAAATTAGCTTCATTCGTTGTTACTATTGCGCAAAAAGCTGGTGTTGATGGCCGTTTATTCGGTTCTGTCACTAATGGTGATATTGCTGATGCATTAGTAGCACAAGGCTTTGAAGTGACTAAAGCGCTTGTACGTCTGCCTAATGGTCCATTGAAAACAGTTGGTGACCATATTGTAACAGTAGCATTGCACCATGATGTTGTTGTAGATATTACAGTAACAGTGGTTGGCGAAGCTTAAGTTGTATATTGCTTGATTTAATCAAGCGCTAGAAATAAATAAAAAAGGCTACTTCGGTAGCCTTTTTTATTTGCGGTGCATGCATTGGGTGAGCATGGTTATTCAGTATAATTACAGCATGGCAGACCAACAATTAGATGCACTCAAAATTCCTCCTCATTCGGTAGAAGCCGAGCAATCAGTCATAGGCGGCTTGCTGCTTGAGAATGAAGCGCTCGACAAAGTAGCCGATATTTTAACGGCTAAAGACTTTTATCGACACGATCACAAGCTGATCTTTCAGCACATTGCCAAACTGATAGAGCATAATAAACCCGCTGATATTGTCACGGTGGCTGAGTCGCTTGAAAACACCGCGGAACTCTCCAGTATTGGTGGCATTGCCTATCTAGGCGCCTTGGCACAAAGCACGCCAACGGCAGCCAATATCCGGCGCTATGCAGAAATTGTGCATGAACGGGCGGTGATGCGGCAATTGGTAGTGGTAGGTTCAGGCATCGCTGAAAGCGCCTATGCGCCTAACGGCCGTGATGCACAACAATTACTAGATGAAGCTGAAGCGAAGATATTCCAGATTGCTGAAGGTGGCAAGCGCAGTACTGAAGGCTTTGTTGATATTAAAATACTGTTACCACAAGTGGCCGACCGTATTGACCAATTATTTTCGCGCGACAACCAATCTGATGTCACTGGCGTGCCTACAGGCTTTGCTGACCTAGACTCAATGACTTCTGGTATGCAAGGCGGCGATTTGATCATCGTAGCCGGGCGGCCATCGATGGGTAAAACTGCATTCTCGCTCAATATGGCAGAAAATGTCGCGCTCGATACAGGTCTGCCAGTTGCCGTATTTTCTATGGAAATGGCTGGTACACAGCTTGCCATGCGGATGATCGGTTCGGTAGGTCGTTTAGATCAGCATCGCATGCGTACCGGTAAGCTGGAAGATGAAGATTGGGAAAAGCTCACCACCGCATTAGGCAAACTAAACGAAGCCCCCATTTTTATTGACGAAGGTGCTGGTTTGAGCTCCTTTGATGTGCGTGCCAGAGCGCGTCGACTACATCGCCAATGCGGTAAGCTGGGTTTAATCGTTATCGATTACTTGCAGTTAATGTCCGCGCCGGCAGGCCGCCAAGGTGAGAACCGCGCCACAGAGATTTCAGAGATTTCACGTTCACTTAAAGCCTTGGCCAAAGAGCTGGACTGCCCCGTAGTCGCGCTTTCACAGCTTAACCGAAGCGTAGAACAACGTCCTGATAAACGCCCGGTGATGAGTGATTTGCGTGAATCTGGCGCTATCGAGCAAGATGCCGATGTGATTCTATTTATCTATCGCGATGAAGTGTATAACCCGGACACTCCAGATAAAGGCACTGCTGAAATCATTATCGCCAAGCAGCGTAACGGTCCTATTGGCAGAGTAAGGCTAACGTTCATGGGTCAGCATACGCGCTTTGAAAACTACGCTGGTAGCGGTCACATGGCAGATAGTTATTAAGTTTCACCAATTTAAAGTTTGGGCTGCATAATCAATGGCAAAAGCCAAATCTATTTACAGTTGTACCGAATGTGGCGCCAGTGAGCCTAAATGGCAAGGCCAATGTCCTAGTTGCATGGCTTGGAATACCTTAGTTGAAAGTGTTGCAGAAACTGCGACAACCAATCGCTATGCCAATAAGTTTGAAGGTTTAGCGCAAAGTAGCGTGTTGCAAAAGCTGAGCAGCATACAAGCTGCTGACATTGCACGCCAGCCCACAGGCATTGCTGAATTTGACCGCGTATTGGGTGGTGGCTTGGTCGAAGGCGGTGTGGTGCTGATTGGTGGCGACCCTGGCATTGGTAAATCTACATTATTGTTACAGGTTTTGTGCCATTTAGGCGGCAATATTAATGGAAACGTCTGCCAGGCGATTTATGTCAGTGGTGAAGAGTCTCCACAGCAAATCGCTATGCGTGCAAAACGTTTAGGCTTGGATGCTAGCCAAGTTGAACTGTTGGCGGAAATCAACCTTGAGAAAATATTAGCCACATTGCAAACGCATAAACCCAATATTGCGGTGATTGATTCTATTCAAACCGTGTATTCCGAGGCGTTGCAGTCTGCACCAGGCTCGGTAGCACAAGTGCGCGAATGTTCTGCGCAACTCACACGGCTAGCTAAGCAGCTAGGTATTACTGTGATTTTAGTCGGACATGTGACTAAAGACGGTACCTTAGCCGGGCCACGCGTGCTGGAGCATATTGTGGATACCGTGTTGTATTTTGAAGGTGACCAGAACTCTTCATTCCGGTTGATTCGAGCATTTAAAAATAGGTTTGGCGCAGTGAATGAGCTTGGTGTGTTTGCGATGACAGAAAAAGGTCTGCGCGAAGTATCTAATCCTTCTGCATTGTTTTTATCGCACCATGAAGGCGAGGTGGCTGGCAGTTGTATTACCGTGACTATGGAAGGCACAAGGCCATTGCTGATTGAGATTCAAGCTTTAGTCGATGAAAGTCATGCACCGAATCCTAAGCGCTTATGCGTAGGTTTAGAGCAAAACCGTTTAGCTATGTTACTAGCGGTATTGCATCGTCATGCTGGTGTTGCTTGCTTTGATCAAGATGTGTTTATTAACGCAGTGGGTGGTGTTAAAATTGCTGAGCCTGCGGTGGATTTGGCGGTGTTGTTATCCATCACTTCTTCTTTAAAAAACAAGCCATTAGATAATAAACTTATTGTGTTTGGTGAGGTTGGCTTGGCCGGTGAAGTGCGCCCTGTACAAGGAGGGCAAATGCGCCTAAAAGAAGCTGCTAAACTTGGGTTTACTAAAGCGATTGTACCTAAAGCTAACGCGCCCAAGCAGCGTATAGACGGTTTGGAAGTGATTGGCGTTGAAAGGTTAGAGCAGGCTTTAAATCATTTAAGAAACGGCTAGTTTATTAATCCTAGCTATTGGTAATTAAATTAGCACATGCAATCCCGCTTCTAACCGCGCTTTCTATGGTAGCGGGGTAATCCGCATAGGTATAGTCACCTGCCAAATACAAGTGCGGTTGCGCCGTTTTGTTAGTTGGCCTAGCTAGGTTGCTCACACATGAAAAAGTAGCCCGCTTTTCAGCAATGACTTTGTGCCATAAAGGTTTAGGTAAGTCTGGAAAAGCATGGCTTAGCTCTCTTGCGATTTTTAAGGCAAGCTCATCATGAGTAAGCTTTTGATGCTTACCTCCAGCACTTACAATTACTGCCATTAAGCCTTTTTGTCCACAGAGCTGACCCCTATCAAATACCCATTGTGCGATGACCTTGGATTTTTCTGATGTTTTAGTCAGACCAATCATCACGCTTGGTAGCTTATTTTCTGTCGGGTATTGCAAATAAATCGTGTAAATTGGTTGGTAAGTATAGGATTGTATTTGTTCTATAGTACGTTGTAATTTAGGTAAGTTGGCTAAAAAAATGTCAACTCTAGCAGGCGATACAGCGAGTACTACATGGCTAAAAAAATACTTTTCATCACGTGTTTCTAAATTAAAACCTTCTTTACCTACGGTATCTGTTACCGCAGTAAGGCTGCGGATGCGCTTGTTTAGTCTGATTACTCCACCTTTTGATCGGATGTAACGCGAGAGCGGGTAAGCCATTATTTGCGATAAATCCAGTCGCGGCAATAAAAAATCGCTGTTCTTTTTGTTGCCCGTAAATGTATCGCGTAATATGTTTAAAAATATACGTGTGCTGGCATTTCTAATCGGCGTATTTAGCGCAGCTAGGCAAAGCGGTTCCCATAACATTTCTATGAGATGAATAGTTTGCTGATGACCGATTAAAAACTGTTCTAATGGAGTGTCTTTAGCAATTTGATAATTTGAACGTTTAAGATACGCCATGAGCTTAATGGCTGCCATGCGCTCCGCAAAACTCAAGCCTTTGCAGGCTAACAGGCCGAATAGCATATTCAGTGGGGCTGGTAAGTAATGCGCTGATTTTAGTGAGAATGCTGATTTTGCAATATTTGATTGCATAGTCATTTGTAACGGCACTCGTAAGAATGCTTGTTTTTCATCCACGCCGACTTTACGTAGCAAGGCTAAGGTTTCACGATATGCACCTAATAGAATATGCTGACCGTTATCTAATTGATGCATCAGGTCGTTGTTTTCTACCACCACCGTGCGTGCCCGTCCGCCAAGCTGCGAGCTTGCTTCGAAAATGGTGACTGCATATCCGCGATCAACCAATTCCGCTGCGGCACTCAAGCCCGCGCAACCGCCGCCAATCACCGCAACGTGGTTGTTATTCACCGTCAAAGGTTTCTAATCCACACTTTAAAAGCCAAGCGAATCTTACGCAATGCACCTAATGACGTGCGTGAGTTCAACACTTTTTGCGCGCCATCGGCTTTAATTTCACGTAGTAGGGTGCGATAGATGGCCGCCATCATCAAACCGACACATTGGCTTTTACGGTCTTCATCAGGCAATTCGTTTAAAGCGCGGTCATAATAACTCTCCGCACGTTCAATTTGATGATCCAGCAATTGCTTAACTGCATCAGATTCACGGCTATGCAAAATGTCATCTTCAGTTACGTTGAATTTTGCCAACTCGTCTAATGGCAAGTAAATACGGTTGCGGCGAGCATCTTCACCTACATCTCTGATGATGTTGGTGAGTTGGAATGCCATGCCTAAATCATGTGCAAACTTAAGGGTTTTACGATTGTTAAAGCCGAATATCTGCGCTGAGAGTAAGCCAACCACACTGGCTACCCGGTAGCAATAAAGTTGTAATTGTTTAAAGTCTTCGTAACGATTGAAGTTTAAATCCATTTCCATGCCATCAATAATCTCATTAAAATGCTCAGCATCAAGATGGTAAGTTTTAATCGGGATTAAAAGCGCTTTGGAAACCGGGTGTGTCGGCTTGTTCTGATAGAGATTTTCAATTTCAGAACGCCACCAGTTAAGCTTAACTTGCGCAATATGCAGTTCTGTACATTCATCGGCAATGTCATCCACTTCACGACAAAATGCGTAAAGGGCAGTAATCGCCTCACGTTTTTGCTTGGATAAAAACATGAAGCTGTAATAAAAGCTTGACCCGCTTTTTGCGGTTTTTTGTTGGCAATATTGCTGTGGTGTCATTGTTATCGTTATATCCTAAACAGCGCCTTAAAAAATATCACAATCCAATCAGTGTGTTTCAATGTTGGCCTATGCCTAAATATATCACCATTAACGGCACTAATCTTATGGATGATACGCTCGCCACCGGCAATTATCATGCGCATTTCAAAGCCTATACGCCCAGTTAATATATGCCCAAGCGGCTTGCCCGCGTGTAACAAAGCGTTTACACGATGCAAATTAAATAGCATAAATTGCTGCCAATTTTCATCCGTAGTTTTTACACCATCTACATAATCTTTAATGTGTAGCTCTGTGATACTAAAAGCTGCCATTTCTTCTTGCGACATATAAATGCGTTGTTTGCCGCCATTTTTTTTGAAATCAATCGCAATATCTTGCAAGAAATTGATGATTTGCAATGCACTGCAAATATTATCAGATAGCTGAATGTTGCTAGGGCTAGATTGTATATATAAATGCAGCATTAGACGGCCAATAGGGTTGGCAGAGCGTTTGCAGTAATCTAACACCTCGTCATAATCAGCATAACGTGTTTTGGTCACGTCTTGACTGAAGGCATTCAGTAAGTCATAGAAGGGCTCGTAAGGCAGTTTTCTTACTTTAATCATAGCGCCTAACGCTGCAAAGAATGCTGATTGCGGCTTGATGTACGCATGCAGTAAATCAAGCTCATCTCGAAAGCCATTGAGCAAAGCTAAGCGTTGTTCAATGGATAAATCTCCTTCATCAGCAAAATCATCTGCCTGTCTTGCAAAGCTGTAAATCAGGCCAATTGGCTCACGCAAATGTTGTGGTAAAAAAACAGAAGCTACCGGGAAGTTTTCATAATGGCTATTGGCTAAGGTCAGACTCTGCTCAATGATAGGATTAGTGCTTGTTTTAAGAGGATGCGCATTTGTCATGGCGTGAGTATGCCATAAATTATTGCCAGATTTTTTTGACTAATTCAGTTCGGTAAGAAAAACTTATTTTTATTCAATAAATTTGGAAAGCTTTGTTAAAATGAAATTGAAATCACACTCATTTATGAAAGAGAAGTATGTTAGCAATTATTGGTGGCACCGGTTTAACGCAGTTAGACAACCTTAATATTACTAGGCGATTAATAGTACGCACACCTTATGGCGAACCGTCTCAGCCGCTTATATTTGGTGAAATAGCCGGGAAAGAAGTGATATTTTTAGCGCGCCATGGTAATGGCCATACTATTCCGCCGCATGCGGTGAATTATCGTGCGAATATTTCAGCCTTACATTTGCAGGGTGTGACGGAAATTGCTGCTATTGCTACAGTAGGCGGTATTCACGCAGAGTTAGTGCCGGGAACTATTGCCATGCCTCACCAAATTATTGATTACACGCATGGTCGGAAAAATACGTTTTATGATGGCATTGATTTACCGGTTAAACATATCGACTTTACTGAGCCATATTGTCCTGATTTGCGTAAAAAGTGGGAGCAAGCTGCCTTGAGCATTGGTGAGCCGCTTGTTAATCACGGCGTATATGCTGCAACACAAGGACCACGCTTGGAAACAGCCGCTGAAATCAACCGATTAGAGCGTGATGGCGCTACCATGGTGGGCATGACTGGCATGCCTGAGGCTGCGCTTGCGCGCGAGCTTGGCATTAGCTATGCCACAATATGCCCTATTGCTAATCATGCCGCAGGGCGTGGCGATAGTGTGCACGGTATTCAGTATGAAGAACTTGTCTATAATTTGAATCAAACCATGGTGCGCGTGCATAATATTATTGCGCAACTTGTTAAGCAAAACGGCTTTAAGCATAGCTAGATAAGAAAGGTAAACTAATGGCTATTAAAACGGTTTTACGCATGGGTGAGCCATGCTTATTGTTAAAAGCTGCACCAGTCGAGCAGTTTGATACACCTGAGCTGCATGCTTTGATTCAAGACTTGGAAGATACTATGTTGCATATGAGCGGTGCAGGCATTGCAGCGCCGCAAATTGACGTCAGTTTACGCGTGATTATTTTCGGGCAAAAACCTATTCTTAATCAAAGTGAAGATGAACGTAAAAACTCACGCTATCCAGATGCAGATGTCGTGCCTTACACAGTATTAATTAATCCGGTGTTAACGCCAATTGGCACGGAAATGGAGCAGGATTGGGAAGGGTGCTTGTCTGTACCTGGTATGCGCGGCATCGTTCCGCGCAATGTGCGTTTACATTACACAGGCTTTGATCAGTTTGGTCATATAGTCGATCGGCTTGTGAGCGGTTTTCATGCTCGCGTGGTACAGCATGAATTCGATCATTTAGACGGAATTTTATATCCTATGAGAATCAATGATTTAAAAGATTTTGGCTATACAGACGTATTTTTCCCAAATCAGGATGTTCAAGATGACTAATTCTTTGCTATAATCTTGTTTTCGCTGAAATCGTAACGATTAAAGCACTGGTAATACAGAAGGAAGAGTGGCAGAGCGGTTTAATGCTACAGTCTTGAAAACTGTCGTGGGTGCGAGCCCACCGTGAGTTCGAATCTCACCTCTTCCGCCAATCTGCTTTACCAGCCAATACCAAAACCTCCCCAATAGTACCAAGCACCGCGCCGAATAAGGCTTTCATCGCCTATATGGTATCAATTAGTATTATTCAAAATCATCCAGTAGAATAGCAAATGCACTAAACCTTAGTGCATTTGAAATGGGCTTAGTGCATTTATGAATAAAGACCTATTAACCCCCGCATTGATTGATCAGGCAGGCATCGGTGAATACCGTGATGGTGCTGGGTTATGCTTATTAGTATCCTCAACATCTAGAACATGGCTGCACCGTTATGTATTGAATGGTAAGCGGACTTCTATAACACTTGGTAAATATCCCGATATGTCTTTGTTTGAGGCGCGCCATGCCAGCCAGAAGGCGCGTATGGCTATTAAGAATGGACATGCACCCGTGAATAAGCATGTAATTGTGACGTTAGACCAATCAGATTATGATGCTGAAAACACCATATTTAGTTTTAGCATTCCAAATGACTTGGCACTTGGTATTAAGCAGCATGCGCAGTACCTAAATGTGTCAGAAAATGCACTAATTAAAATATGGCTTAATGATCAATTGCACCAAGTCAGTTGCGTGGTGCAAACATGAAGCGTAATGCACTTAGCGCGAAACAGGTAGCTGGAGCGCCTGTCGGTGAATATCGTGATGGAGCGGGACTATGCCTGATTGTCACTGTTGCATCAAAAACATGGGTGCAGCGATATTCTCAAGGCGGTAAACGTACTTGCACCACTATTGGTAAATATCCTGCAATGTCATTATCTGAAGCTCGTGTCGCTGGCCAGAAGGTTCGTGACGCTGTGGCCAAGGGCGTACCAGCCAAAATGGCCCTCAATGAAACTGGCAGCGTGACCTTTGCAGACGCTATTGAATTGTGGCGGCCCACCTACAGCACGAGAGTATTAGAAAAAACTGTCAACGATGCCCTCACGCGCATGAAGCTGCACGCGCAGGACATTATGTACATGCCTATCAATACCATCAAACCGCCCCACATCGTGTCTGCGATGCAAGTGCTAGTCACAAAAAGACAGTTTGAAACTATTACTAAAGTGACCGACAATATCAAGCAGGTCATGGAATACGTTAGACTCTTAGGCTATATTGAATACAATCCCGCCACGGGATTGAAAGCCTTATTCCCACAACCAAAAGTCACGTCCTTTGCCGCACTGCCAGCCGATGAACTGCCGCGCGTATTCAATGCACTGCAAAACGGTACAATGACCAAGCAAACCCGTGATCTTTTTGTGTTTCAACTGCTATCAGGTTTGCGCTGTTGCGAAGTGGTGGGGGCTAAGTGGTCAGGTATCGACTACGAGAGTAATGTCATTACCATTGAAGCGGAATTTATGAAAGGCAAGAAAGACAAGAAAGAAGAGCATGATGTGTTCCTATGCCCAACTGCCAAAGAGATACTAGAACGTCAGCCCCGAAAAGGGGAGTTCATATTTTCCTATCGTGGTGACCCAAGCCGCCACGCCAATTCAGAAACCATTAGCAAATGGTTACGCGAGAATGGCTTTAGGGGTGAGCTTGTTGGACATGGCTTACGCTCGGTGTTCAGCACTTGGGCGAATAGTCATGTGCAAGCCGATGGCTTTACCCCGTTATACTCGGAAAAAGCGGTTGAACTGTGTATTGCACATAAACAAGTCAATGTGCAAACCATCTATGATCGAAACAAATACGCCCCTATTCGCAGGCAAATCATGAATCATTGGGGCGATTTCGTCAAAGCTATGTGGGTGAAAGCACTCGCAGAAGCGGGGATTTAATGAACCACTTCTTCTATAGGGGGATTACGTTTCGCTTCAAGGTGATTCGCTAAATCCTCTGCAAATACATACAATGGAAGGTTGGAGCCAGTTTGTTAAATCCTGCTGGATCAAGTCATTGGCTGATACTGGCATTTAAGCTACCCGCTTTAATTCAATATGTGCGGCTAGATCTTCTGCAGACACATAGACATGCATGCCATCACGCCATGAGTGAAATCCAAGTGAATTGGCTGAGCGTTTGTTCTTAAAAGTCTGGTAGGGCATTTTAAGCACTTCGCAGACTTCTTGAGCCGTCAGTACCAGGCCGTATTTATTGAGTAAAAATTCTAATGTTTTCATTTACACCTCTATTCAGTAAAGCTGGCAATGCGTTCAGCTGTATTGCTTTTTAACTATCCAATAGTTAATGTGTTAGGACTATATTTATTAGTCTTCATCACGCGTATTTTCAAAGGATTCACGGGCGGGCTGTAAAGCTGTCGTTACTTTATTTCTATTGAAAGATTGTGTTTGCATTATCGAAGGTAACAGTTGGTAATTTCTGGACGAAAATGACCTAATTCTTGCGATACAATTAATTTTGCATTTTCTAAACTGAAACCATTGCAAATCAGTTTTTTTAAACGGTTTTTAGCGTAAGAATGCCTCAGTCCATGTAGTCCAGTGGAGTACTTAAAATATTTTTTCGAGGCTCTAGAAAAACATTGACTCAAGGCCTTACCGTAACCCATGTCATAGTTCATATTGTAATAAATTTCTCTATCACGAACTTTTTGAGGATGTTCGAATCTGCGTTGTTCTAAAATTATACTCAGCTCGATTGGAACTGAAATCTGTCGACACAGCCCTCCTTTTCCCGTGACCAAGTAGATTTGGCAGTTTTCTTCACAAGAAAAAATATTTTCTGACCATTTTCGAGTCTGTGTAAGCTTGCCTTCGTCTAATCTTCTGATTGTTGCTAATTCATGTGCTCTGAGTCCGCTGTAATAACAGAGCAAAATTGCAATTGCATTTTTAGGTTGAAGGTTCTTAATGATTGTAAGAGCTTCAACTAATCGATACTCACGTGCATTTTGTATCGTGCTGAGGAGTGATTTCACAAAAGGTAGTTTTTTGTGATACCCTGCATTTAATGCCATGCGATGCTGATCGAGAGTTTTTTGCTGGTAAACTTCGCTTTTTTCATCTAGATAAATCATCAACCAAACTTTACTCCCACGTAAACCATCAGTAACTTCATTCCAATCGCACCAATCTAAATACAACTTAATGCAGTCAACATAGTTACGTTGAGTACCAACTGATTGAATGGTTCTAGTCTCTTGGTTATTTCTAGCCGGCCTGACAACTAGTTTTTTTATCAAACTTATCGCACGAGATTTATTTTTTTTATTCATCTTCATTCCTTGTTAATTTCTTTCATAGAATTTTTGAATGCGACGCATCACAGTCGTCTTGTTAATGGTAGTTAATCCAAAATGGACCCTGCAAAATATTGCAATTCTCTCAAATGACCAGCCAGAAGCTTTCTTATTGAGAATGTCTGGTAAATGTCTGTCTAAGCTGCTGCACTTAGGTTTTTTGCTTCGTACAGAATTGTTGCTAGGTTGATGCTTAACGAGTTGATTTATCAAGTCGTTGGTATGGTTATTAAAGTGCCGATTAATACAATTTTTTTTCAGACTCATAGTATTGCCTTCCATTAAAAATAATAAATTAAGACCTAGCACTTGAGATGCTGCCGATCCTTGCCGATAGGCGTGGAATCTTTAGGCGCAACAAAGCCCCGCCAAAGGCTATTTTTTTAATTATTTATTTGCTTGAAAAAGCTTAGTATTTGCACTTTACTTAGAATGCAAATCTCTGCCGTGCAGGAAACAATCAAGAGCCGCATCAAGTAATATGCTTGAGGTGAACATTAATTGTTTGGCCAATTTTTTGAACAGGATATTTTTTGGTGATGAAAGTTTTGGACGAGGCTAGACAGCTCGGTCTCACAACCATTTTTGATTTGCTAGTGCGAAATGAACGATTTTTGACGAAGCTTGTGAAAGGGCAAAAACCCCCAATTTTGAGATGCGTGACCGAGGGCCACACGAGTCTGTGTTTTCACACAAGAAATCTATCGACTGATATCCACTCGATAACATTCTCAAATGAATTTAGAATTGCTGGATTACAATTTTATATGCTGTACTTTTAACGTGTCTAAGCTAACACAAGTTCATTCTTGCAGATTATTTTTGTTATGTAAAGAGTTTTTATTCATTTTAAATCAAAGTGTTATGAATAAAAATATAGCATAGCAAAATGCCCTTTATATTTCATCAGTTGAATAGTCCTGTCTTGCTTGAATCATCAGAACGAGAATAGGTAAAGTGCCTTCGCGATTTGATGATCAATCCTATATGATCTGGCACCATTTTATTTTAGAACCCAACTATAAGATCAAAAATTATCAAGCTTCATTAAAGAATTGTTGCGTTTATGTAGCGTAAAATTGCATAGTATATATGCTATAACATATTGTTTTAAATTAATTTAATTGATAATTTCTATCGCGTGACACAGATGGAGTAACAAAATTCTGAAATACTCAATTTTATATAAATATCTTTCTCTTAATAATAATTGAAAAGCACTTAATAGAAATACCCAACAAAGTACTAGGTTCGTAGCCGTGTTGCTTATGAGCGAATTATTTCAATAAAATCATTTCGTTACATAATTTTTAGTGGGCCATAGTTTTATATTTTTATGCTTATATATATGGCTATTTTGCTGGATTCAGATTAATTTATGCCCCATGTATTGAGACCTTAAAATCTACTTAGTCGACCCTCAAACAACTCATTTCAATCAGTTGAAAACTGATTGAAATGAGCGACAATGCGCCAGCCCCAGTTCGGTAATCAGTACGCTAAGCGGTTCGCCATTAACGGATAAACTAACAGAAGGATATTACTTAATGAACTTTCAGAAAAACTTAATTGCTCTGGCGCTGACAGCTGCGCTAGTTGGTTG
>Ga0209913_1001445_pt1 | contig 13063 bp, 11 predicted proteins | sample PersoiDNA2013203_FD_185805 | JGI IMG/M metagenome (GOLD analysis project Ga0209913, IMG submission 185805) | Permafrost soil microbial communities from the Arctic, to analyse light accelerated degradation of dissolved organic matter (DOM) -... | ecosystem: Environmental > Terrestrial > Soil >... | reverse complement strand
CCATGATCATCGCCCCCACCGTGCCCGCCCTGCCCGCCACCGACCCCATGTCGCTGGCCGGCTTGCTGATACTCACGCAGGAAATGCTGGTCGGCCTGGCGATGGGCTTTACCGTCCGCATCGTGTTTTCCTCCATCGAAATGGCGGGCGAGATCAGCAGCCTGACGATGGGCCTGGGTTTCGCTTCCTTCTTCGATCCGCAAACCAAGGGCCGCTCGTCGGCCATCAGCCAGTTCCTGGTGATGCTGGCCACCTTGATGTTTTTGACCATCAATGGCCACCTGGTCTTGCTGGCGGCGCTGGCCGAAAGTTTCGTCAGCCTGCCCATATCCGCCTCGCCCATCAGCGGTGGCGGCTTCCAGCAATTGGCCGCCTGGGGTGGAGAAATCTTCCGCACCGGCTTGCAGATCGCTTTGCCCGTGGTCGCCGCCTTGCTGCTGACCAACGTGGCGCTGGGCATCCTGACGCGCGCCGCGCCCCAGCTCAATATCTTCGGTATCGGTTTTCCAGTCACCCTGGGAGTGGGCTTGCTGGCGATCAGCATGGTATTACCCTATCTATCCACGCCCTTCCAGAATATGTTTATGCGCGGCATAGAAACCGTACGGCTGTTGCCGCGCAGCTTCGCCATGCGTGAGCGCCCGCCACCGCCGCTGCCGCCCAATCCGCTGCGCCCGGCGCCAGCCAAGCCAGCCGCACCTTGAACTAAGCGTATAAGCCGGCCAGCGCATGACGCAGCAACAGCGCCGCCAAGACGAACATGGTGAAAGCGATCAAACCATCGAGCACCCGCCAGGCGGCAGGACGGGCAAACATTGGCGCCAGCCAGCGCGACCCAAAGCCCAGCAAACTGAACCAGAACAGGCTGGCGGCGCTGGCGCCCAGAATAAAGCAGCCGCGCAGCATCGCAGGCTGCTGCGCGCCAATACTGCCGACCAGCAATACCGTGTCGAGATAGACATGCGGGTTGAGCAAGGTAAAAGCGGCTGCCTGCAGCAGCACGGCTTTCAAACTGAGTCCGTTGCCACCTTCGGCCGCCTGTAACTGCTGCGGCCGACGTGCACGCTGCAAGGCTTGCCAGCCATACACGGCCAGGAAAACCGCGCCGGCCAGCGCCAGCAGGCTGGCCAGCATGGGGCGCTGGCCCAGCGCCTGGGCCATGCCCAGCACGCCGGCGGCGATCAGCACGGCGTCGGCCAGGGCGCAAAACAGCACCACGGGAGCTACATGTTCGCGGCGCAAGCCTTGTCGCAAGACAAAGGCATTTTGCGAGCCGATGGCAACGATGAGTCCCAGGCCCAGGGCCAGGCCCTGGGAAAATACGGAAAAAGCCAAAGGCATGGTGGTAGTTGAAATAGTCATGCGGCGCATCTTGCCTGCACGGAATAATGAAGGCAAACTATCTTTCCTTCACCAAGTTAAGTTTTACTTACTTTATGCTCGATTATGCAGCACTGACAGCACTGGCCACGGTGATACGGGAAGGCAGTTTCGAGCGCGCGGCACGCGCACTGCATGTCACACCATCGGCCATTTCACAGCGCATCCGCCTGCTGGAAGAGCGGGTCGGCTGCGCGCTGGTGATCCGCGACCAGCCTTGCCGCGCCACCGAAACGGGGCGGCGCTTATGCCAGCATATCGATCAGGTGCAATTGCTGGAACAGGATTTGCACGGCAGCCTGCCTGCGCTGGCTACGCAAGACATCACCCGTGCCACGATTCCTGTTGCCGTGAATGCGGACAGCCTGGCCACCTGGCTGGCGCCAGCCATCGCTGCGTTTGCGGCAGAACACCCCGTGTTGATGGAGGTGGCCGTCGATGACCAGGACCATACGGCTGAATGGTTGCGCAAGGGCACGGTGCTGGCGGCCGTCACTTCCACGGCGCGGCCCGCTTCCGGCTGCCATAGCCGCCCGCTGGGCGCCATGCGCTATATCGCAGCGGCCAGTCCTGCTTTCATGCGGTGCTATTTTCCCGACGGCGCAGGCGCCCGCAGTCTGGCGCTGGCGCCCAGCCTGGTATTCAATCTCAAGGATACCTTGCAGGAACGCTGGGTGCGCCGCCTGTGCCACCGCCATGTCGACCTGCCCCGGCATACCCTGCCTTCGCCGCAGGCCTTTGCCACGGCAGCGCTGGCCGGCATGGGCTGGGGCTTGCATCCGCAAGCGCTGATCGCGCCTTACCTTGCCGACGGCGCGCTGGTGGAATTACTGCCCGACAGCGCGCTCGACGTGCCGCTGTACTGGCACACGGCACGTGCCAGCTCGGGCCTGCTGGAGCAATTGAGCCAGACCATCGAGGCCGCTGCCCATGCGGCCTTACTGGCTGCCTGAGCGCCAGCGGCGTACATCAACATGCAGCTGCAACTGCTGATATTTCACCAGATAGCGCAGCCCAACCACCGCAGCCGTCACGCCCGACAAGGCCGCGATGCCCAGCGCCCAGCGGGGGCCGAAGGTGTCGGCCACCCAGCCCACGATGGGCGCACCGAGTGGCGTGCCACCGGCCATGATCGCCAGCAGTATCGCCATCACCCGGCCCCGCATGGCGGGCGTGGTCGACAATTGCACGCTGCTGTTGACGCTGGTAGTGAAAGTTTGCGCAGCGATGCCGACCGGCACCAGCAGCAAACCGAACAGCCAGTAATTGGGCATCACGGCGGCCAGCGCGCAGCCGATGCCGAACAGGGCGGCAGCGCCCAGCAATAAAGGCATGCGCGGCTGGGCGCGGCCAGCCGCCATCAGCGCGCCGGCCACCGAACCGCAGGCCATGATGGAACTGAGCAAGCCATACTGGCCCGGCCCGGCATGGAAGGCGGTGACCGACATGGTCGATAAAAAGATAGGGAAGTTCAAGCCAAACGTGCCGATCAGGAACAGCATCAGCAAGATGGCCATCAGGTCAGGCCGCTGGCGTACATAGCGGAAACCTTCGCCCAGGCTGGCCCTGGTCGCAGCGATGCGGGGGGCGCGGCGCAGCAATTGCACGCGCAGCAGCAACAGTGAAGCGATGACGGCGGCGAACGAGACCGCATTGATGATGAAGACCCAGCCGCTGCCCACGCTGCTGATCAGCAAACCGGCCACGGCCGGGCCCAGCATGCGCGCCGCATTGAAGGAGGTGGAATTGAGCGCCACCGCATTCGTCAGATCTTCTTCGCCGACAATTTCAGAAACAAAGGTCTGCCGCACGGGCGAATCGAAGGCCGTCACGCAGCCCAGCAGCAAAGCAAATACATACACTTGCCACAGTTGCACCGTGCCGCTGATGCATAGCAGGCCCAGGCCCAGCGCCAGCAAGCCCATGGCCGCCTGTGTAAACAGCAGCAGCTTGCGCCGGTCCAGCAAGTCGGCCGCCATGCCGGTCAGGGGCAACAGCAATAATTGCGGGCCGAACTGCAAGGCCATGACGATGCCGACGGCGCTGGCGTTGTGATGCGTCAGTTCGCTCAGCACCAGCCAATCTTGCGCCGTGCGCTGCATCCAGGTGCCGACATTGGACACCAGGGCGCCGCCGGCCCAGATACGGTAATTGGGATTGCGTAGCGAACGGAAAGTATTGTGCATCTGCGTGAGGGGACTCCTTGCCGGGGTAAATTTGTTTAGCGGCGCATCATTGCGCCAGACGTTTTAATAATTCGACTGCGCGGTTCAGCTCGCTTACCTCGTCCGCCGTCAGCCGGCTTTCGATGTTGTGCGCCAGCCAGTCTTCCCGCGCGGCGCGGCTTTCCCGTATCCAGGCCCGGCAGGTATCGGTCAGCGACCAGATCGTTTGCCGGCCATCCTGCGGATCGGGCGCGCCCGTCACCATCTGCGCCTCGTTCAAGGCCAGTACGATGGCGCTCATCGACTGGGGCCGCATGCCTTCGACGCGTGCCAGGCTGCTGACGGTGGCGGGGCCATCGCGCTCCAGCCAGCCCAATACCGATGCCTGCGACATGCTGATGTCGCCCATATGTCCTTCTTCGCGCAGGCGGCGGCGCAGCTTGCCGACCAGGATGCGCAATGCGCTGGCCAGATGCAGCACCTGTTCATGCTCGTGTTCGTTGTTGGTGGAATTCATGGAGAAGCCGGATGATTCGATAGGCTCTACTGTAACAGATATACAGCTAGACTGCACAGTTTGCCTGCATAGATTGTCTAAGCATTAAGTTCAGGGACGTAAAAAAGCCGGGGCCGGAGATGATCTCCGAACCCCGGCTTGCCGGTAGTCACACTGCGCCTGAGGGCTAGCTGATGTAATTGAACAGCGACAGGCCCGACATCGCCGTGAACGATTTTTGCGCCGCCTGCAATGTCGTTTGTTGCTGGCTGAACAAGGAAATGGCTTTCACCACGTCCAGGTCCTGCAAGCCCGATAAAGTACTGGCGTATTGCAGGTCGAGATCGTCGCCCGCGCTGTCGAGCGTGTCGAGTTCCTTCAGGCGCGAGCCCACTTCGGCGCGCACCGACAGCACATTGTCGTAAGCCGTGTCGAGGATATTGTGCGCGGCGTTCAATGCGCCCGTCAGGCGTGCCTGGCCTGCATCACCGCCGGCCGGCTGGTTGAGCGCGCCGATCAGATTGGTCAGGGTGGTAAAGATCGACTCCTTGCCACTGGGCTCCAAGGTGAATTTATCCTGGTCGGCAGGTTTGCCCGAGATGGACACTTGCTGGCCGTCAAAACTAATGGCGTCGCCCGCCTTGTAAGCCACTGGAACGGCGGGGTTCGGTATCGTCTGGCCCAGGGTCACGTCGGTCACGGTGTACGTCGTGACGGCGTCGGTACCCGTGCCTGTGACCTGAAAATCGATGGAATATTTGTGGCCCGTCAACTTGGTCGGGTCCGTCACGGTACCGCCGGAAATAATCCCCGCTCCGCCACGCGTAAAGTTGCCGGTATCGGCCGCCGTCGTGAATTTGCCATTGCCCGTCAAATTGTTTTCAAAGACGGCCGCGCCCGAATCGCTGGTCGGCAGGTAACGCGAAGAACCAACCTGCAATTGGCGCTGACCCTGGTCGCCGATATAGGTCGCGCCGGTGGCGGTCTGGCTGAACGGCTGGGTGCTCGACTTGTAGCCGCCAAACAGATAACCGCCCGCATTGTCGGAAGTGTTGGCAATCCCCATCAAATCGGTCAGCCGGCCTTGCAGTTCGGTCGCCAGGCTTTGGCGGTCGACGTCCTTGAGTGCAGGATTACCAGCCTTGACCACCAGCTCCTGCACGTCGGCGATCAGCGAAGTGGTGCTGCCCAGCGCCAAATCTTCCTGTGACAGGAAATTCTTGGCGTTCGAGCGGTTCGTGACAAACTGGGTATTGATCGATTGCGACTGCGTCACTTCCAGCGCGCGCGCCGACGCGATCGGGTCGTCGGCCGGCGTCAGGTTGCGGCGGTTAGCCGACAATTGCATCTGCGTGCGGTTCAGCGCGCCCTGCAAGGTGTTCAGCTGTGAGCTGCCCGCGTCATAAATCATCCTGGTACTGATACGCATGCTGTCCCTCCTGGTGGCGGCGGCCTCTCGGGCCACCGCGCAAATAATTAACGCGCGATACCGATCACGACGTCGAACAGGGTGCTGGCGATTTGCATCACCTTGCCGCACGCCTGGTAGGCTTGCTGGTAACGCAGCAAGTTAGCCGCCTCTTCATCGAGGTTGACGCCCGATACGGATTGCTGCTGGGTGGTATTTTGTTGCAACAAGGCCATGCTGGCCAGGCCGCTGACTTGCACTTCACGCGTCTTGTTGCCCACATAGCTGACCGTCTGCGCGTACGAACCCTGGAAAGTGGCTTTGCCGCCATCGAGAATATTCTTGGTTTGCAAGCTGGCCAGCGCGGCCGCATTGCGGTTATCGCCCACGCCGCCCGCGTTCGGCGCGATGGTAAACGTGTCGCCTTGCGCCGGCGCGCCCGTCATGCTGATGTTGATACCGCCAAAGTTGAAGCTATCGCCTTCCTTGTACGGAATATTCGCCGTACCGGCCGGATAGGTGGTGCTGGCACCATCGAGGCCCTTGACGGTCACCGCCTGGCCGGCCGGGAAACCCGACAGCGAGCCGGTGGTCTTGTCGTACGTCAAGGTTACCGTGCTGGTCAGTGCATTGCCCGGATTCAGATAAGCACTATCCACGCTGCCGGGGCTGAGCTTGGCATTACCCGTGTTGCTGACCGGCGCGCCGGTGGCGATAGGCGAACCGGCAGCCAGCTTGTTGACGTCGGTAGTGATCACGGCCAGGCCGGAAGCGCCGTTGGCGGTCGGCTTGATCACATAGTTATCACCCTCGGCCGCCGTGCCCGAAATCGAGAAATCAACGCCATCGATGGTTTGCGGCTTGGTTTGCGGATAGGGATTAATGATGGTGCGCGCGCCATCGCTCTGGCGCGTGACCACATAATTGCTGCCGTCAAACTTCAGGCTGTAATCGCTGGCCGTCAGCTGGGTCGGATCGCTGACCTTGGCCGACAGCACGGTGGTGCTCGACGAACTGTTGCGGCGATCGGCGCCGATGACCGGGTCCGGCACCTTGAAAAAGTCCGTGCCCATCGCGCCATTCAAGTCCTGGCCCAGCTTGTGCTGGTCGTTGAAGGTCGTGGCCAGCGCAATGGCGACCTTGCCCAGGGAGTTTTGCACGGTGTCCAAGGTTTCGCTACGGAAATCCAGCAAGCCGCCCAGGGAGCCACCCGTGAGTGAATTTTTCGGCAATACCGTCACCGTGCTGCCCGTGACATAACCTACTTCGACACGGCTCGGATCGGTCAGCGATGGCGTGGCCGCCAGTTCGAAGTTACGGTCGCCCACCACCAGCGGCTGGCCCGAACCGATGGAGACGGTGATCGTGTTATTGGAACCCGGCTGCGAGGTGGTCTTGACGTATTTGTTCAACTCGGCGACCAGCTGGTCGCGCTGATCCAGCAAATCGTTGGGCTGATTGCTGGCGTTGATCGTCAATTGCGAGATCGAGCTATTGAGCGCCGCGATCTGCTTGGCATAGGAGTTGATCACCGTCACGTTCGAGGTGATCTGGGAATTGACGCCATCGCCGATTTCCGTCAAGCGGCCGCTGAGACTCTGGAAACGCGCGGCCAGCGAATTGGCGCTCGACAGCAAGGCCTGGCGCGACGCCACGGACGTGGGGTTGGAACTGAAATCCTGCACGCCCTTGAAGAAATCCTGCAAGGCTGGCGACAGGCCGGCCGTGGTATCGGCCATCAGGTTATCGATCTGGCTGATCTGCGTGTAATACGCGTCGAAGGAACTGGTGTTGGCTTGCGCGCTATTGACCTGGGTCGACATGAAACTGTCGTACTGGCGCTTGATCTCCGATACTTCGGTACCCGTACCAACAAAACCATAACCGGCGTTATTGGCCTGCGAGGTCTGCTGCAGCACGACCTGGCGGTTGTAGCCGTCCACGTTGGCATTGGTAATGTTATGCCCAGTCGTGGCCAAGCCCACCTGCGCTGCAAGCAAACCGCTTTTGCCGATACTGAGTAGATTCGAGGTCATGATGTCTTATAAGTTCCTGTCCTGATTATTTACGGCACGCAGCGCGAAAACTTGAAAAATCAGCCTTGCGTCGGCAGCCACGCGGTTCCCGGAGCGACTTAACCCACCAGGGAATGCTTGATAATTTTTGTCAATTTGGCAGCATAATTAGGATCGGTCGCATAACCGGCTTTTTGCAGGCCCTGCGCGAAACTGCTGGCGTCACCGGCGCTGGCCAGCACTTTTTCATAGCGTTTGTTGCCAGTAATCAACTGTGCATAATCCTTGAAGCTGTCGGCATAACTGTCATAGGCGCGGAAATTTTCCACCCGCGTCTGCGGCTTGCCATTCACATATTCCGTGGTGACGGCTTGCGTGACCTTGCCCTTCCAGTCGGCCGTGGCCTTGATGCCGAACAGGTTGTGGCTGCTGCTACCGTCGCGGCCGATGATTTCGCGCTTGCCCCAGCCTGTTTCCAGCGCTGCCTGGCCCAGCATGAACTTGGCCGGAATACCGGTGGCGCGGCTGGCTTCTTCCGCATGGGCGCCCAGTTTTTCCTGGAAGGCGCGTACATGCGGTGCTTGCGTGGCACCCGTTTTGGCATTGGTATTGGCCGTGGCGCCATCGCTGACGGCGTTTTGCTGCTGGCGGAAGGCGGCCAGCGCCTGCGCCATGCTCGAGGAACGCGGCGATGGCACTTCCGTGGGATCGGTGGCCAGCGGCTGGCTGGCCGACAACTGGCGCAGCAGCGCGTCCGCCAGGCCGGTGCCGCGCTTGGCCAGGCTCTGGCTGGTTTGCTGGTCCAGCATCGAGGTGTACATCTTGCTTTGCTGGCTATCCATGATGCCGTCCTGCGGCGTGGCGTCGCGCATGGTTTTCATCATCATGTTGATGAACATGGCTTCAAACTGCGTGGCCGCTTCTTTCAAGGCGCCGGGATCTTGCGCCTTGGCCGACTGGCGCAAGCCATCCATGCCCTTGACGTCATAGGCAGCGTTATTGTTGAGGTCAGTTTGGCTGATCATGGCGCCCCCATCAAATGATTTCAAGTTCGGCGCGCAGCGAACCTGCCGCCTTCATCGCCTGCAGGATGGCCAGCAAGTCTTGCGGCGTAGCACCAATCGCATTGAGCGCCTTGACCACGTCGGACAGCGAGGCGCCGCCCTTGAGCATGATGACCTTGCCCGGATCCGACTTGATATCGATCTGGGATGTCTGTGTGACCACCGTGCGTCCGCCGGACAGCGGTGCCGGCTGGCTCACTTGCGGTTCGGTATTGATGGTCACGGACAAGTTGCCGTGCGAGATAGCGCAAGTATCCAGGGTCACCGACTGGTTCATCACCACCGAACCGGTGCGTGCATTCAAAATCACCTTGGCTGCCAGCCTGGCCGGGTTGACTTCGATACTTTCCAGCTGGCCCAAAAAGGCCACGCGCTGATCGCTATTGCCGGGCGAACGCACCTGTATCACCCTGCCGTCAAGCGCGGCGGCCGTGCCGGGGCCGTAACGGCTGTTGATGGCGTCAACCACGCGGCTGGCGGTGGAGAAATCGGTGGCGTTCAGTTCCAGACGCACCATATCGTTGGCGCCCAGCACCGATGGCACGCTACGCTCGACGGTGGCGCCGCCCGAGATGCGCCCTACGCTCAAGTGGTTCACGACCACCGAACTGCCGGGGGCCTGGGCGCCCACGCCGCCCACCAGCACGTTGCCCTGCGCCATGCCATACACCTGGCCATCGGCGCCCTTGAGCGGCGTCATCAGCAAAGTGCCGCCGCGCAGGCTCTTGGCATTACCCATCGACGACACCGTCACATCGAGCAACTGGCCCGGCTGGGCAAACGCGGGCAAGGCCGTCGTCACCATCACGGCGGCCACGTTTTTCAATTGCAAACTGGTGCCTTGCGGCATGTTGATGCCTTGCTGCTGCAGCATGGCGGCGATGCTCTGGATGGTAAACGGGGTTTGCGTGGTCTGGTCGCCGCTGCCGTCGAGGCCGACCACCAGGCCATAACCCATCAATTGGTTTTGCCGCACGCCGGCGATGCTGGCCAGGTCTTTCAGGCGCTCGGCATGGGCCAGCGGCGCCAGCATGGCTACAGCTAAGCCGCAGGTGGCGAGCAAACGGGGGAAGGTCAGGGTCGCCATGATCAGAATGGCATCAGGCTAAGGAAGAAACGCGAAAACATCGACGACAGTTCGGCCCGGTCGATCTGGCTATTGGTGCGGTATTCCACACGCGCATCGGCCACCTGGGTCGATGGCACGACGTTGCCGATGCCGATGGTGTCGGGATTGACCATGCCCGAGAAGCGGATGAATTCCGTGCCCTTGTTCATGGCGATCTGTTTTTCGCCAGCCACGATCAAGTTACCGTTAGGCAATTCCTCGATGACGGTCACGCCGATGGTGCCGGAAAAAGTATTGCTGGCCGACTGGTTGTCGCCATCGGCAAACTTGGTGGCGCCATTGGCCGACACGGTAGCGCCGAAGCGGCCCTGCGCCAGGCCCGGCGTGCTGAAACCCACGCTGCCGCTCTTGTTGCCCGAACTGGCGCCCGCCTTGACGGCATTGGTGCGTTCGGTGATGGCGATCGTCATGGTGTCGCCCACATGGCGCGCGCGGCGGTCTTCGAAGGCCGGGCGATAGGTCGATGGCTGGTAGATGGAACCATTGTTGGCCGCCACCGGTTCGGGCATCGGTGCGCGCGTGGTAGTCGGATACTGCACGATCGAGGTGGGGGTGACGGCGCAGCCCGACAGCAAGGCTGCGGCGCACAGGGCGATAATGGGATATTGCATGACTTACCTCCGCTGCCATCCGGCAAGGGACGGCATGACGACTAAAAAAATTAAAGCTGAGACAGTTTCTGCAGCATCTGGTCGGATGTCGTGATGGCCTTGCTGTTGATCTCGTAGGCGCGCTGCGTCTGTATCATGTTGACCATTTCCTCGGCCACATTGACGTTCGAGGTTTCGATATAACCCTGCATCAAAAAGCCGGCGCCATTGGTGCCCGGCGTATTGGTCTGGGCCACGCCAGACGCGCCCGTTTCCATGTACAGGTTTTCACCTTTCGATTCCAGGCCGGCCGCGTTGACAAAGGTGGTCAGCTGCAGGGAGCCGATCTGGGCCGGGGCGACGGTGTCGGGCAAGGTCACGGAGACGGTGCCATCGCGCGCCACGGTAATGCTCAGCGCATTGGTCGGCACGGTAATCGCCGGCTGGATGACGAAACCTTCGGAGGTGACCAGCTGGCCATTGTTGTCGGTCTGGAAGGAGCCGTCGCGGGTGTAGGCGGTAGCGCCGTCCGGCATCAGTACCTGGAAGAAACCCGTGCCATTGATCATCACGTCGCGCGAATTGCCGGAAGCCTGGGGATTACCCTGCGTATGGATGCGTTCGGTGGCCACGGTGCGCACACCGGTGCCGATCTGCAAGCCCGATGGCAGTTGGGTCTGCTGTGACGATTGCGCGCCGGGCTGGCGCACGTTTTGGTACAACAAGTCTTCGAATACGGCGCGCGACTTCTTGAAACCGGTGGTGCTGACGTTGGCCAGGTTATTGGCAATCACGTCCATCTGCGTCTGCTGCGCTTCCAGCCCCGTCTTCGCGATCCAAAGTGAACGTATCATGTTTTTTCTCCAGTAACAGCGCCGGCAGGCCTGTGAACAATTTCTATGTGACCATTATGCGGTGGTCCCTATCAATTCAAAGCGAGGATCTGGGTTGCTTTCGCGGCGTTATTCTCGGCGTTCTTCAACAAGCTCATTTGCGTTTCGAACTGGCGCGCCAGCGAAATCATGCTGACCATGGCGTCAACCGGGCTGACATTGCTGCCTTCCAGCGCTTCCGTGGTCAGCTTTACCCCTTGATCGGCTTGCGCCGTGGCGCCGTCTTTCAGGCGGAACAGGCCATCATCGCCGCGCACCAGTTGCTGCTCGGGCGGATTGACCAGCTTGATGCGTCCCAGCACGGTCGATGGTCCGGGCGGGATATCGGTGGAAATCGTGCCCACCGTGCCATCGCTGGCGATCGACACCGTCACGCCAGGCGGGATCGCCAACGGCCCCGTATCGCCCTGCACCATCAGGCCGGCCTGGGTTTGCAGCATGCCGTTTTCATTGATCTTCAAACTGCCGTTGCGCGTATAGGCTTCCGAACCATCGGTGGACTGCACCGCGATCCAGCCGCCGTTTTCCACCGCCACATCGAGCGGACGCCCTGTGTGCTGCATCGGGCCTTGCGTAAAATCGGAGCCGACCGTCGAATCGACGACGAAGGCGCGCGTGGGCATCAGCCCGTCGGCCACCACTGGCACGGCGCGGAAAGAGTCCAGCTGGGCACGAAAACCCGTGCTGGTCGCGTTCGCCAGATTGTTGGCGGTGGTCGCCTGCTTCTCCATGATGTGCTTGGCGCCGGAGCTGGCGGTGTAGATAAGACGGTCCATGTGTTTCTCCGAAAACTGGGCTCAGCCCCCGCGGACTGAGCCCGATACCATTAGCGCAGGTTGACGATGGTTTGCAATACCGAGTCTTGCGTCTTGATGGTCTGGGCATTCGCCTGGTAGGCGCGCTGGGCGGTAATCATGTTGACCAGCTCAGCCGTCAAATCCACGTTCGATACTTCCACTGCCGAGGCACGCAAATTACCCAGGCTGCCGGTCTTCGGTTCGCCCGTGATGGGCGCGCCCGAGGCCGAACTTTCTGCCCAGGCATTGTTACCCAGAGGTACCAAACCGTTTGGGTTGGCGAAGTTACTCAATACCACCTGGCCCAGGCTGCGCGTCTGGCCATTGCTGTACTGGCCCTGGATGATGCCGTCGTCGCCCACCACGAAGCGGCTCAGCTGGCCCGCCTTGTAGCCATCGGCAGTGGTTTTCTTTTCACTGGTGGCGATACTGAGCTGGCTTGAGTTGCTGAAATCGACCTTGATGGACAAGGTAGGATTGGCCCCCGTGGCAGGGAAAATAGGCAGATTGACGGTAATCGGCAAGGATTGCGGCGGCGTCAGCGCCAGCATGGCGACCTTGTCCAGGCCACCGGTGGTATTGAACACCAGCGAAGCCGTCTTGACGGCAGGCACCACGGTGACGGCTGCAATCGCGGCATCAATCTGGTCCGGCGTGCGGCTCGAGTTGATGCCATCAGGTACGGCGCTGCCGTAGGTAGCGGCGATGGCAGCCAACTGGGCAGGCGATGCGCCGGCGGCAGCAGCGGCAGCAGACACAGCGGCGCCAGCGGCATTGCCATAAGCAACAGCAGCAGCGGCCACGTTGGCGGCGTTCACGGGTACGGTCGTCACTGCAGTTTGATAGGCGGCGCGCGCGGCCAGGGCAGCCGGGTCCGTCTGCAAGGCGGCCGCCGCTTTCATGCTGGTCACTTCCATCGAGTCATTGGACGTGTAGACGTCCCAGGTATTGGTACCCGTCTTGACGTAGAAGTTGGACATGGTGTGGGGATTACCCAGCGTATCGTAGACCTCGACCGGGAACTGCTTATTAAACGAACTCTGATCGCTCATGCTGAACGGCACCGTGGTCGGCATGGTCGAATTGGAATCGAGGTTGACCTGGGTATCGACCTTGGTGGTGGCCT
>Ga0209913_1001444_pt1 | contig 13070 bp, 15 predicted proteins | sample PersoiDNA2013203_FD_185805 | JGI IMG/M metagenome (GOLD analysis project Ga0209913, IMG submission 185805) | Permafrost soil microbial communities from the Arctic, to analyse light accelerated degradation of dissolved organic matter (DOM) -... | ecosystem: Environmental > Terrestrial > Soil >... | reverse complement strand
GCTCCCCTTCAGTCTACCGGGCCGGCCGCCGCGGCCGCCAGCGTACCCACGAGAGCCGCATGTCCACACCATTTCAACCCGCCGTGAACGGCCGCCGCATCTCCGTCGCTCCCATGATGGACTGGACGTAAAGACCAGTATTCATGCGGGTTTTAGCGAGTTCGTGTGCAAATTGTGTGCACTCAACCGTGCGCAAATTCATTCAGTAGGGTTTAGGTTAGACCAAACCGCCAGTTATGGATAACGTGGGGCATGACAGCACAGAGAGGATAAAACTCAGTTGCAAGCAGAACTAACGCATTGCGTGAGTATGCGATAGCGTTTATCGTAGCGTGGAGTTACCGTTTAACGCTGCCCGAGGTTGGGTACTGATTTATACTGTATATTTATACAGTGATTACGTCCCACCACATCCTCGGACACTACTATGAATTCATTACCTACATTTCTGGCTCGTAAGCCGGTTGACTCTCTGCTAGAGCTGGGTGCCTACGAACATTTGTGGCAGCAGCCGAGCAGTAACACTAAGCGTATCGCGGAGCTATTTGAAGCACATCCTGATCAGCTACCGTCAGACCTAGTTGACGAGGCAGCAGCTCAAGAAAGCGCACGAGAGGTCATCGAGCATTTTGCTGGGCGCGGTATCAAGAATTTTGGTATCCGGCTGTACGGTACAGCTGACTACCCGGATAGACTTCGTGACGCGAAGGAGCCTATCGAACTCCTTTACTTTCTTGGCTCATGGGAGCTTGCGGAGGCCCCAAGAAGGGTTGCCGTGGTTGGTACTCGTCAAGTTAGCCCGGAGGGAGCTGCCCGAACGCGTCGGCTGGTCAACGAACTAGTGAAGCACGATTTCACGGTGGTATCGGGCTTGGCTCAAGGGGTCGATACGATCGCTCATCAGACGGCGATTGAGGCTGGAGGTCGTACAATCGCCGTGATCGGCACTCCGATATCGGAGGTCTACCCAAGAGAGAACGCCAGTTTACAGCGACAGATCGCGTCTCAGTATTTGCTTGTAAGTCAGGTTCCAGTGTTACGGTACAAGAGTCAGTCGCCACAGTGGAACCGCTTGTTCTTCCCTGAGAGGAACAAAACAATGTCTGCATTGACTCAGGCAACGATCATTGTAGAGGCCAGCGAAACGTCTGGAACGTTAATCCAAGCGAAGGCGGCACTCGCTCAAGGGCGGAAGCTGTTTATATTGGAAAGCAACTTTAATAACCCCGCCATCACATGGCCCGCTAGATTTGAAAAACTGGGAGCTATAAGGGTTCGCGAGTTCGACGACATCTTGCGGGAGATCGAGTGAACCAACCCGCCGTTATGCCGGATCGGTGGAGCGTCATCGGAGACTTAGAGCGCCCTGATCATTACCACCTCCCGCCGGGTCCAACTTGTATATTTTGGGGCGAGTACACCCCATACAAGCACACTGACGGCAAAGGGTGGAACTTCTCGCCAACTAACCAACTCATTTCAAATTTCAAAAAAAAGATGGAACGGCGTGGTCAGCCGGACTGGTCATGGAAGGCTCGTGCGGTCGCTACGGTAGGGCAGGCTTTTGCCAAGATGTTTAATTGGAATGACCCGACGCTTGCGAATGCTGCGTTTATACCTATGCCGCCCTCGAAAGCTCGAACCGACCCTAATTACGATTCCCGTATCCTCGACGCCGTGAAAATGATGGCAGTTGCGTCCAGAAGGCAACTGGACATTCGTGATTGCTTGAGTTTCGATGGGGCTCATGAAGCTAGCCATGAGACAGATGATCGACCCTCTCCAGAGCAACTTTACGAAACGCTGATATTCGACCCCCTGCAAGCACGCATCGCGGCTCAACCCGGTATCATTTTCCTTGTTGACGACATGTTGACGACAGGGGCGCACTTCGTAGCAGCATCGAGAAAATTAGGCGAGGTTTTCCCAGGCGTGCAGGTTGTAGGGGTATTTGTGGCACGAAGGCGAGTACCCAATCCGTTTGAAGAATTATAAGGAAGCGTCAGCTATACGGGATCGGCGGTCGCCTCATCGAGGATGCCCGAGCCTGCCGATGCAGAAAATACGGCAGCACCTTCGCCTTGGAGGTGTTGACCTGCATCAAGCGGGCAACCTTGGAAGGACGGCGTAAGCCTTACTCTGATATGTCGAGTATTCCCAACTTCGCACCTTGACCTACAAATGAAAAGTATCTGCAAGAGCGATTGCGATATTTAATGCGGCCACCGGCCCGGAAATATTCCATCGCGCCACTGGTAAAATATCTTTTCCTTTGCTGGTGCTGCCACGCTGTGATCTACAGACGAAAAAAAGACGCCCGTGGGACGTAACTGTGGCCTGCTGCTGGCTTAATTATGCCGCGCAATACCGCTTCACTGTCGAGTCAGACAGTTTGAAATGGGCAGCGGCTGCGCTGATTGAAGCCGCGTTTTCCTTACGCCATGCCTTTACGGCTACAGCATCAGCCTTCGCAGGCCGTCCAAGGCTCTCTTTGCCCCGGTGGGTTTTGCCAGTCGCCGCCAGCGTCGCTTTAGCCAATGCACGGCCGGTTGCTGTGCGCTCGTTGATGCGTGCACGCTCCATGTCCGCTACCTGGGCCAGTACAGCCACGATAAGTTCGCCTACGCCGGGGCCCATGAAGCCCAAGCCATTCACGTGAACCGTAACGCCCTTCAAGAGCAAGCGCCGGATTGTGGTCTGTACGTCAATGGCATCACGGCCCAGACGGTCAACGGCGTAGACGTGGATTGTGTCGCCTTCCCGAACATAGTCCAGCAGGGCAGCGAAGCCGGGACGGGAAGCGGCAGGCACAGCACCAGACACAGCTTCGTCCATGAATTCACGCTCGATCACGCCTGCATGGGTCAATGCCGCTTTCTGGGCTTCGATTGTTTGGGAGTTAGTCGAGACTCGGTAGTAGGCAATGTGGCTCATGGTGGCTGCTTTCTGGTTCAGAAGATATAAAAGTAATTATGACCTAGATCATAATAGTTTACAAGTATCTTCTGAGCTAACCGACACGGCCGTAAGGCGGGTCGGTCATTACTTACAAGTTCTGACCCTTTACAAACTGGTTTGCCGACGGCAGTGATGGTGGCTGGGGGCGCGGATCAGGACCGGCGGAGGCCGCGCGATTTCAAGTCGGTTCGGATGGCTGGAACATCAAGGTCGCGATCAGCGCAGGATTTTTACAGCGGGTGATGTAATTCTGCGCTGGGGTCATGCGGTGATCCTCTCAGGGTTAGTTTTGCCGGTGAACTATCAGGACTGATAGTGTTGCAGCAGGACGAGGTTGGGCACTATGGTTGTCCTACTACCCCCGGAGCGTTCATGAACTCTCACGATATGACCCGCTGCCGAGTAATGGTCGTGGATAACAGCTTGGAGATTTTAGCGCTCATCGAGGAGCTACTCCGCCCCTACGGGGTCGATCTGCTCACCGTCTCGATGCCAGAGGCGGCAGTCAAGCAGGCGGCGGGGTTCGCCCCCCATGCAGTCTACCTTGGCCTTGAGTTCCTTGATTGTGACGGATGGGATCTGGCACAGCGACTACGTAGGTTGCCGGAACTGCGCAAGACAATGCTTGTGGGGCTAGTGGACCGTGGCAACGGATGGCAGAGCGAGGATGGCAAGGGTGATCGGGGTTTCGATTACTACCTTCCCAAGCCGCCGACGATGAAAGACATCATCAAAGCGATGACCAATGAATCACCCAGCTAGAAGAGATTCGAGCTTGCGGTCGTCAGCAAGGTACGCGGGTTGGTCAACGTACGACTCGACCAGCGAACGCCAGCCGAGATAGATGCCGTAAGCAATCTCCCGCTTCGTTGTCGCTTCTGCACCGGTAGCCCGGCTAGCGGCGCGCATGTACGATTGAATGTCCTCGAACGCTTTGTTCGTGATTTCGGCGTATGTGTACATGATCGAGGAGGAACGAGGAATTAAGTCACGCATCGTTGGGGGTAGCGAAGATGGTCCGACTCCTGCGCCTTGTTGTGCATGGGAAAGCGTCAAAATCGTATCAAAGTTCAGCTTGAATGTCGGTCGCGCGTCTCCATCGACTGTCCAATAACTCAATATAGGCATACCCATGCGAGCCCATCGCAAACGGCAGCGGCGTCAACGGAGACTGGAAGAAGTGGCGGCCGTAAAAAAGAAGCCCCGTTGAGGCCGCTATTCTTGTGGCCTGACGTTCCGCAGCTTCGATAGAACTAGCTCAGGCATAGCCTCGTTGTCGAGCGAACAAAGCCAGCTCTGAGCGTAGTCTACGGTTTGGCCTGCACGGTTCTTGCAGCGTTCAAATCCGGAAAGAGTAAAACGCCCTTCGTTTAGCCAAACGACATGCACGTCAGTCAGTTCATGGCGGACAGTGTCGTTTTGTATCAACCGGGCAACCTTGGCCGGACGGCGTAGCCCCTGGTCTGCGGTATCCAGGATTACTAGCATGCCCCGGTGCGACATTCCGTCTCTTACCTGCCTATGTGGCAGTTCAACGCCCTTGTCCCGCATCTTCGCTATTCGCACCTGCATCGCCGCCACCAAATTACTGTATGTTTGTACAGTATTCTATCAAAGTTCCATCCCTTTAATCTATCCAGTAGTAGTCGGGCCAATTTTTAATCGTAGCGATAATTTCCACCGCGTTGATAAACTGGTTTTCCTTGTGGATGTCATCCTTACAACTAAATGCTTGCGTCGATGATATGTAACTTTTTTCTTGTTGCGGCTCGTTCCGCAACGAGCGTAGGATAAAACCTTACATTAACGCTGTGCTGGAGTAAAATTTGGAGCCTGTTGTTTAAGCGCAACACCGAAGTTTAGCCTTCTAAACAGGCGAAAACGGCTCTAATTTCGCGGTTAAGGGTGTCAACCGCTGTGCGAACTGGCGGATTAGGTTTGAAACAGTTCTTGTTGCCGTGTTTGTGCAACGTGTGAGTATTCGCATCGTCGTTGCGATAAATTGCTACCTTCAACAACAACTCAGATATACTGTGCTTACTTACAGGAGCATGCGATGGACGAGTTCACCGATAAGGCGCAACAAGAAATCAGCAATTTGACGGCTGAGCTGTTGGCGTTATCGAAAAAGCAGCAAGTTATCGAATTGAAGATTTCCGGGCTCAAGGCTTACTTGGCTGCGGCGGGCGTGTCGGTGCGGGCGCCCGCAAGAGCAATTGCGGTTGCCGTGCATGAAAATGCGAATGGAACCGTTTTGCCCAGCGGGCGTGTTGTTCGGTCCTCATCAAATTCGGTTACTGGTCGCGTCGTCGGCATTGTTAGTAGTTTGCTCTCCGACGGAATCCCACGAAGGATCGAGGACATCCTTACCGTTTTAGAGCGGGAGGAGGTGGCGGTAGGTGGAAGCAACAAAGCTGCCTCCGTCAGTAGCATTCTCAGTCGTGATCCTCGGTTCATTGCGAATCGTAGGGTGGGCTGGACGCTGAAAAAAAGGGAAAGCCCCGCTGCTAACGAGGCTTTCGATCTCCAACCCACGCCGTAAAGGCAACAGAGCAGACTGTTTTTAAGCGGAAGGAGCTGCAATATGAAACGATAAACTAACTTTCAAAACGACACGCTTGCCAGAGATATCCTGTTTAACATGTCATTTGTCTTGCCGGACGATGGCAGTTTACGACAGGCTCGTCTCGTAGGCAAGCGTTAATCCCCTTAACGTCTCCAACGAGGACCTTATGCGTCACATAAAACGCAAGGATGTGTTCGTCCGCAACTATACGCGGATGCGGTTTGGCAAAGAGGAGAGCGTCTGCCAGCATTGGCGCTCCCATCCAGGGCAACTGAGCCTCTTCTAGTCCCTATGGGCCGCGCCGCGTTAGTAGCGCGGCCCTTTTTGTTTGTAGGTCGCGTACTGAAGATGAGTCATCAATCGCTTCCTTTGCGCTTCTCAATGTCGACCTTTGGGCGCCCCCTACGCCCTGTACTGTAGCGATTGCGCAAGCATTCTGCTTGTTTCGCTACCTGCGCACAGCAACTAGCAAGGTGATCCTCAGTCCAGGGGGTGTCCTCCAACAAGACAGCGACACCTAGTAGCAAGAGCGCATTATGTTGTCCTTATCCGCGTAGAGGCAGGGCTCGTCCAGTTTGTCGTTTATCCGGTCCAACAGATTCTCCAGCGGCGTCTGCCGCTCCCTACGTTCGGCGGCAATTCTGCTGCGTTTGGAGCTGTCTGCGAGCCTTTGACGCAATTCTCGAAACTTCATTATTGCAAGCTTGTTGCGTGCGACCTGTCGGGCAGCGTTGCTTTCACTCGACGGTCCAAACCATCCGTTCAGCGCAGCAATGTCCTTGTCCAGAACGTTCAGAAGGCAGCTTGATAGTACTTGTCTGTACTCGAAGTTCCAGCGTTTCGCGCATTGATCAAACAATGGAGTCCTGGGGTCGGCCTTTAACGATTCGTCATCTTGCGCGTCCTTAGTGACCTTTTCTTCTTCGCTCAGCGCGATGTACTTATCCAGCATTTTGAACTCCTCTGAACGATTGTCTGGTGAAGAGCACCATGATCTTGGGGTAACAATCGTCAGCGCCAGCGAAACGACCAGGAGGATCGTTAGTTTCATTGTCAATGCTCCAATTATTGGTCTTAAAAACGGGATCACATCCCGTAGAAAGAACTTTATCATGGATGCAACATCTGACGGTGCCGACACCTTCCAAACATTCTCGAAATCCAGTACTACTAGCTCTCGGTGCGTCGATTCGCAAGCATCGGGGTCTATGTGGGTTGACTCAGGAGCAGCTTGCGGAACGCGCTGGGCTTGATCGAAGTTATCTCGGTCAGGTCGAGCGAGGGGAAAACAGTGTCGCTTTGATGCCACTTGTCAATGTCGCCAGAGCCTTAAACACTACAGTTGGCGCTCTCATGACTGAAGCCGGGATTTAAACTGCCACCAAGCGTCCCGGACGGCTGCTGAAGTAGATTCTTTGCATGCTATCAACCTTTGATCGGCGCTTTACGAGATAGGAAATCCAGATAAGACAGTCGGCAAGCTTCTGTCCGGCAAGCGTGGCGTAGTTCAGCCGCTTACCCTTACCTGTCCTGTGCATAACGTTGTGTGGCGGGGCGATGTGGTACGACAGTCCACGCTTCTGCATCATGACGTTCAGCCAGTGTTGCGCGTTGTGGTTCAGCACCGAACAGGGATTACGGTGCTTCGCTTCTGCCAGGATGAAGATGTGGAAGTGAAGGCCCTTCTCATCGTCCACCTCCAGACAGGCTTTCCATTGACAGGGAATGTCCTGTCGTCGTAGTTCCAGGCATAGCGCCTTCACCGCATCGTGGTAGTTCTTACTAACCTCTGATCCCATGAATACAAGATGGTAGAGTCGTGGGGAAGTGTAGTTGTGTGTTGCCAGCATTCGCTTCATCTTGCGGTAGGCCTTCTGGTCATGCATACCGTCGTTGGCGAGGGTGATGACAGTTTCTTCTTTCTTCATTGTGTCGCTCCTTACTGCTAATGCTCTGTCACTGTCCTCTCTCTATTACTTCCTAGTACAAATTGGCCGTGTGATACAAGCTGTGTATTTATTCCCGCTATGAAACGGGGTCTTATGTGCTGAATTTCTGCGTTTTCCTTGAGCTGCCATCGAGTCTGAATTTCCATATGTATTCAGTCGATATCGCTTATCTTCTAACTGCACTAATGCGTTTTTGGATCGCAGCCGAAAGACGAACATAAATCTAATCAAGAGAATTGGTTTAAAGGCCTTCCACGCGGTCCGTGGTCAAACAGGCTATGTAGGCATCAAATTTCTTTTCGCGAAGCGTGTAGGCGCCTCTCGTCGTTCTGGTGGCGATAGTTGGCGGCAGAGCGATCTGCGTGGTCGAAAGGTTGGCCAATTCGCCGTCGATTTTCGAAATGGTGAAAGCAGTAAAAACGGGGTAATTGCTTAGTGAAATGCGTCACTCTCTATCTTTGCGATAGAGATTTAGGATGCATTTGCTCCCCCGTCTGTACTTTGGCAGCGTTTATTTTTGGCAACGCGAGGTATTGCAGTGGTCAGTGCTGGCTTACGCCTGTCTCGGTCATTCGGTTGGCGTCGCGAAACGGTGGTGGCTTGTGGGCGAAGAATGCAGCGGTAGCTGCCAGTTGTACGTCGTGTGCTTTTTCGAGAAGTTCGCTAGCAATGCTGGCCTTAGTTTGCGCAATTCGAAATGCTTTGGCAGATCGTGTCATCTTGAAATGCGCTTCTTCAAAATCATCTTGCGCAATTTCATACGTCTGTCGAGCCAACCGATGGCTTTCGCATTCGACACCGGATGCGCGGTAGCGAAGGAAAGCTGGAAGATCATGTAGACTGATTACCTCAGACAAAATTTCGGAACGGATCGACGTTTCCGGCAGTTCAGTACTGGTAACGGCAACGATTTCCGTCAAGTTTGTTTGTGAGGCGCATTTCTGCTCGTTCAGCGTAGGAAAATACCGCAGGTAAATGCCTGCTCCTGAGTGATAGTAGTCCACATCAGTTGTGTCTGTTAGCATAGTTAAGCACCCAGCGCCGATGAAAGCTGCGTCGATTTCGGGTGTGAGGTGTTCTTTAGTTGTCATTTTATTTCCTTTCAAAATTGTTGAAATAGCAGGGCGTATCTCTCCCTGCCCAAGATCGATGCTCGGACTATTTATAGGTAGTCGCTTAGCTCCCGGTTACAGAAGCACTCTTGTCGCACTGGTATTGCTGCGGACCCGCACGAGGCTTGCAAGGTGACGCTGCACCCCAGGAATCGGGTAAAGATAGTTGCGGCCCAGTAAGACGTAGTCGGGGCCTTGGCCTCGCTTCCGCCATGCGTCTAAGGTCGAAAGCTTTACGCCAGCGAGTTTGGCAAAGCCTTCTTCATCGAAACAGTCAACTAGTTTTGCAAGGTTGATAACGGTTAATGGGTCTGCGGTCATGTTCATTTTTCCTCCGTGTTGTTGGTGAGGACTGAACTTTGAAGGGCGAACCGCAAACAGCGTGGCTACTTTGCGATTGCTCCCGGTTTTCGCGGATTTGCGATGTTCCTGATGGCCTGCTCAGTTACTCCGAACTCCGCTGCCAGCGCCTTCGTGAACCCGTAACCTGTGCCGTTCAGCTTGGCATCCCAGTAGCGTTTGGCGATCCGGTCGCACTGTTCAACACCGTCGAACTTTCGAGGTTTTGAGGCGCGCTCGCTCTGTGCTTCACTGTGTTTGATCGCCATGGTCCTCAACTCGCGGGTGACCGTAGTGTTCCAGATACGCTGAAAGGTGTTGGCAGTTTTCTGTTGGAGGTCGATAATCTGGTCCGCTTCGTCTGCTGTAATGACATCGTTTAGGCCCCTGCCATTTTTGAGTATCAGTTCAGAGTAGGTCAGGCAATAATTGATGTATTGAACATGCGTCTTGTTGTTGTTATCCATGTAAGGAAGAAGCCATTCGGCTGCCATCCATGCACACACCGCAAAATCGTCTGGCGTGTTCGTTGCAGTGAACGAATCGAACGGGTTGGCAAACTTTTTCATGCGATGACATCTCCTGCCTTGCTTACCGCCGCCAGCGCTGCGTGCACATCCTTCGCAGTGATGTGCGTGTACCGTTGCAGTTGCGTCCAAGTCTTGTGTCCGGTTAGCAACGCAACCTGTGGGATCGACAGACCCTGCCGAAATAGCTCGCCGGTTGCCTTGTGGCGCAGATCGTGGAAGTGGAGGTCTTTTATTTCCAACTTGGAGCATGCCCGGGTAAATGCTGTGCTAACGCTGGATGCTTGATACGGAAAGATGCGCCCAACTTTTCTGCCAGCCGAGAATGACTCGACGATTGCCCATGCCTGCGGTAGCAGCGGCACCTTTTGATGGTTGCCCTGCTTCTTTTGGGGGTCTTTGCGGTCACGAATGATGACTGTACGGTTAGGGGCATCCAAGTCCTCGATGAGGATGGAGCAAATTTCATCCTGTCGCATGGCGGTAGCGAGCGCGAAGCTGCAGAGTGTGGCCATGGGGATGACTTGGCGAGTATTGCTGCTCCATAGCTTGAACAGTCTATCAAGCTCATCCTCTGTGGGTTCACGATCTCGTTCACTGCTCCGGGTTGAGATCTTCCGCGCGTTTAGCGCTCTCCGTGCGTCAAGTGCGAGATCGGTGTTCAGGTCCATGCGGCGGGAATGCTTTCCCCATTTCATCACCGCACCAAGGAACGACAGGTCGGCTGCAATCGTTACACCCCCAGCGCCAGCTTTAATTCGGTCATCGATGAAGTCACGCATGTGAATGCTGTTCAGGCGTTTTAGACGGACGCTGCCGAGTGAGCGTTTCAACATGGCATGGGTGGCCTGTTTCGTCTTCCCGCCCATGTTACACTCCTGCCCGTAGCCATCGATCAGGTCACCTACTGTGTACCCCTCGGGAACTGGCTGGTACCCATTTGTCACGATGTGTTCTGCTTGTACTTCAATCTGCTGCGCCCATGCGAGAGCATCGCGCTTTAGCGTGAAGGTCTCCCCGCGATACATTCCGCCTTTTCGGACCTGTGCCCTCCATTTCCCGCTCGGAAGCTTTGTAAGTGTCGCCATCGTGTGCAATTCGTGTGTGTTGAGATATGCCCGCAGTATGCCTCAACCATGAACTCCATGTGCACCCTGTGTGCATCATTCACTGCACATAGTAGAAATGACTGATAAAAAAGATAGTAAAAACAAGAGGTTGGTGAGCGTGGCGCCGATGATGGACTGGACCGACCGCCATTGCCGCAAGTTTCACCGCGAAATCACCCGGCACACCTGGTTGTACACGGAGATGGTGACCACGGGCGCGCTGGTCTACGGGGACGTCGAGCGCCACCTGCGCTTCAATGAAGAAGAGCATCCGGTCGCCCTGCAGCTGGGCGGCAGCGATCCGGCCGATCTGGCCATCGCGGCGAAGCTGGGCCAGCAGTACGGCTACGATGAAATCAACCTCAACTGCGGCTGCCCCTCCGAGCGGGTGCAGAAGGGGGCGTTCGGCGCCTGCCTGATGGCCGAGCCGCAACTGGTCGCCGATTGCGTCAAGGCGATGCGCGACGTGGTCGACATCGACGTGACCGTCAAGCACCGCATTGGCATCGACAAGGTGGAAGAGTACGGTTTTGTGCGCGATTTCGTCGGCACCATCGCCGATGCCGGCTGCACCACGTTCATCGTTCATGCCCGCAACGCCATCCTCAAGGGCCTCTCTCCCAAGGAAAACCGCGAAATCCCGCCCCTGAAATACGAGACGGCGTATGAGCTCAAGCGCGAATTTCCTGCGCTGGAGATCATCATCAATGGCGGCGTCAAGACGGGCGACGAGATTGCCCTGCATTTAAAACACGTCGATGGCGTGATGCTGGGCCGCGAGGCCTATCACAACCCTTATGTGATGGCCGAGTACGATGCCCGCTTCTATGGCGACGACGCTCCCGTGAAATCGCGCGAAGACGTGCTGGCGGCGATGATTCCGTATATCCAGGCCCAGCTGGCCGAATTCGGCGGCAAGGGTTTGAAATTGAACACGATCACCCGCCACATGCTGGGCCTGATGCAGGGTTTGCCGGGCGCCCGCCTGTTCCGCCAGATCATGTCCGACCCGAAACGCCTGGCCAGCGGCGAGCCCCGCCTGCTGCTGGAAGCGTTTGATGCCATGCAGCGCCGCGCCGCCTGAGTTTGCGTTGTAAAAGGCGAGGGCGCCCGCCCTCGCTGACCCGGCAGCGCGCCCTGCGCCGCCGCCTGCATCAAGATTGACTCAAGGCTGCATCGGCCTTGCATCCCGCATGCATCCGCTTGTTTCAATTTCCGCACAGAAACAACACTCGTTGCGATGAAGCAATCATTTGCTTGCTCTTCGGCAATTAATCCTCCTATAATTCCCTTTCAGCAATACAGCACGAACCGGGACAAGACAGCGAGGGTGTTGTTCTAGCGAAACAAACCGTGAGTTGTGCACCGATTTTGCATCCGCAGTCAAAAGTTTTGATCTATCCTTGAAGCAACTTGCGCTGCGTCAACAAAATTGACCGGGCGCGAAGACTGGCCGCGAATCCTGGCGCAGCCGAATACAACGTCTCCTAGAAAAAGATACGAAATGAATCTCTCGAATATGAAAGTCGGCATCCGCCTCGGCCTCGGCTTTGCGCTGGTACTCTTCTTCCTCGTTGCTGTCACCATCATCGGCATCTGGAGCACCGGCCAGATCCAGGGCCGCCTCGACCGCGTGGTCGGCACCAACAACGTCGTCACCCGCTACGTCATCGATATGCGCGGCAACGTCAGCGATCGCATCAATTCCCTGCGTATTTTGACCATGATGTCGAGCCCCGACGAAATGGAAGCGGATCTGAACCGCGTCAAGCAGCAGGCGGCCAAGTACGACGAGATGGAGAAGAAACTCTCCGAGAAATTCGCCGAAGCCTCGCCTGCTGAAAAAACCCTGCTGGCGCAGACCAAGGAGCACGAAGCGGTGGCCCTGCCGGCCATCGCCAAGGCGCAGGAACTGTGGCTGGCCAACAAGGCCGAAGAAGCCACCCGCGTGATGATCAAGGAAATCAAGCCGGCCCAGAAAAAATGGATGGACGCGCTCGACCAGCTGGCCACCCTCGAAGACAAACTGAACACCCAGAGCCAGATCGATGCCAAGTCGGCCTACGACAGCGCCCGCAACTTCATGCTGATCCTGGGCGCCTTCGCCGTCGCCATGTCGGTGCTGGCCGCCGTGGTTATCACCCGCGGCCTGCTCAAGCAGTTGGGCGGCGAGCCTGATTACACGGCCAAGATTGCCGGCTCGATCGCCCACGGCGACCTGTCGATCGCCATCGACGACGCCAACAAGGGTTCGCTGCTGTTCGAGATGAAAGAAATGCGCAACAGCCTGGTCAACATCGTCGGCCAGGTCCGCGTCGGCACCGAGACCATCGGCACTGCGTCCCGCGAAATCGCCGCCGGCAATATCGACCTGTCGAGCCGCACCGAGATGCAGGCCAGCTCGCTGGAAAAGACCGCCTCGGCGATGGAAGAGTTGACCTCGACCGTGAAACAGAACGCCGACAATGCCCGTGAAGCCAATCAACTGGCCGCCAGCGCTTCCGACGTGG
>Ga0209913_1001443_pt1 | contig 13082 bp, 10 predicted proteins | sample PersoiDNA2013203_FD_185805 | JGI IMG/M metagenome (GOLD analysis project Ga0209913, IMG submission 185805) | Permafrost soil microbial communities from the Arctic, to analyse light accelerated degradation of dissolved organic matter (DOM) -... | ecosystem: Environmental > Terrestrial > Soil >... | reverse complement strand
GCGGCGTTAATTGCGAACCAAGCATGCGGCTGACGGTGGCGGGTAAACCCCGCGTCAGATTAGCGCTGATATTGGGCGCAATATAGCCGTTCGATATTCCTCCTGTATCGACCTCGATCCGGCTTTCAAGGTTGATCATTGCCTTGTAGCCTTGCCCAAGGTCTTCCCATCCTTTGACGCCAATCCTCGAGCCTTCGAATTGTCCGCTTGCCAGATTGAATTGCGTGCCGTTGCCAAATCGGGAAACCTGCGTGCCGGCATCCATGACGCCGTAGATCGTGATACTGGATTGCGCCAGGGCCCCGGTAAAAGGAAGTACGAGAACGCCCATGCCGATGATGAGTCGATGCATACGAATGACTTACTTAAAGAGGAAATTAAAAACAGGCTTGACGATTGGCTAGCCGATGCGCGTCATGTCAGATGGCTTGATCAACGCTTATCTCTCTGACAAGGATGCGGATTGAAACAGAAATATGAGCCCATTGGCCGCGACCTGACTCTATACCTGTCACTTTTCAGATTTTTTCTGTGGCGATCTCATTTAAATATCGTCGATAAAAGTTAATAAATTGAAAACACGTGCGACATCTGACTGTCCGAGATCGTGTACCTTATCGCCAACTTTGGCTGTCCAAAACCCCCAAGATTTGGTATCGTCGCGCGATTCCTCGACTTTCCCATTCTTCTTTTCTGCATTGACCTCCATGAAGACACCTGTCCGCCTCGGTACTCCGCTTTCCCCTTCCGCCACCAAAGTCATGCTGCTCGGCTCCGGCGAGCTCGGCAAAGAAGTGATCATCGCCCTGCAACGCCTGGGCGTGGAAGTCATCGCCGTGGACCGCTACGCGGATGCGCCCGGCCATCAGGTGGCACATCGTTCACATGTCATCAATATGACCGACGGTGCAGCGCTGGCGGCACTGATCGAAAAGGAACAACCTGATCTGGTCGTGCCGGAAATTGAAGCCATCGCCACCGAGACCCTGGTCGAGCTGGAAAAAGCCGGCAAGGCGCGCGTCATCCCGACCGCCCGCGCCGCCTGGCTGACCATGAACCGCGAAGGTATCCGTCGCCTGGCCGGTGAAACCCTGAGCCTGGCGACATCGCCTTACCGCTTTGCAGATAGCCTGGAAGAACTGAAAGCCGCCACCGAACAGATCGGTTTCCCCTGCGTGATCAAGCCGGTCATGTCATCCTCGGGCAAGGGCCAGTCAAAAATCGACAGCGCCGCTGAGGTCGAAGCCGCATGGAACTACGCCGCAGCCGGCGGCCGCGTCGACTCCGGTCGCGTGATCGTTGAAGGCTTCATAGACTTCGACTACGAAATTACCCTGCTGACCGTACGTTCCCTCAACGAAAACGGCGACACCATCACCAGCTTCTGCGAGCCGATCGGCCACGTACAGGTCAAGGGCGACTATGTCGAATCCTGGCAGCCGCATCCTATGCATCCGACCGCGCTGGACAAGGCCCGCGACATCGCTCGCAAAGTAACTGAAAACCTCGGCGGCCTCGGCCTGTTTGGCGTGGAATTGTTCGTCAAGGGTGAAATGGTCTGGTTCTCCGAAGTCAGCCCGCGTCCGCACGACACCGGCATGGTCACCATGGTCAGCCAGATTCAGAGCGAATTCGAACTGCACGCCAAGGCCATCCTTGGCCTGCCGGTCAACGTTGCATTACGCACGCCGGGCGCGTCTGCCGTGATCTACGGTCAGCACGATGCCAAGGCCATCGCCTTCGAAGGTGTGGCTGACGCTCTGCGCATCCCAGGTGCCGATATCCGCCTGTTCGGCAAGCCGGAGTCCTTCGAGCGCCGCCGCATGGGCGTGGCACTGGCTGCCGCCGACAACGTCAGCGATGCACGCATCCGCGCCAAGCAGGCTGCCGCCAAGGTCAAGCCGGTCAAGACCAACTAACCTCTGCTGTATTTGCTGTATCGGCATCGCTGCGCATGCGTGCAGCGATGCATCCTCCCCGCAGTTCTCTCCCGACTTCCCCACTGACAGCGACCTGTGCGATTGCCGACCACGATTGGCAGCTATAATCGTGCACTCCTTTCAACATCTTTGCCTGCTCTCATGAAATTCGATGTCGCCATCATCGGCAGCGGACTTGCCGGTTTGTCGGTTGCTCTGCATCTTGCCGAAAAGAAAAACGTAGTCGTGATCTCCAAGGGCGAACTGCTCGACGGGGCCAGCAACTGGGCGCAAGGCGGCATCGCTGCCGTGCTTGATTCGGGCGACAGCCATGAGCAGCACATCGACGACACGCTGATCGCCGGCGCCGGCTTGTGCGACGAAGGCTCGACCCGCTTTATCGTCGAACACGGCCGTGAAGCCATTGAATGGCTGATCGAGCAAGGCGTACCCTTCACACGCGACGACAGCGCCGAGCTGGGCTATCACCTGACGCGCGAAGGCGGCCATAGCCAGCGCCGCATCATTCACGCCGCTGACGCCACCGGTCATGCGGTGCAGGTGACGCTGGAGCAGCGCGTCCGCGCACACCCGAACATCACGTTGCTGGAGCATCACTGCGCCATCGACGTCATCACGACGAAAAAACTCGATCCGTCCACCAAGGGCACGCCACGTTGCGTCGGCGTCTACGTACAAGATATCAGGCAAGGCAAGGTCGTCACCGTCGCGGCCGATCACACCGTGCTGGCAACCGGCGGCGCAGGCAAGGTCTATCTCTATACGTCCAATCCTGATTCCGCCACCGGCGACGGCATTGCGATGGCTTCGCGCACAGGCTGCCGCGTGGCCAACATGGAGTTCATCCAGTTCCACCCGACCTGCCTGTATCACCCGTACGCCAAGTCTTTCCTGATCAGCGAAGCGTTGCGCGGCGAAGGCGCCTTGCTGAAGCTACCCGCCGCTGCCGGTGCGGCTGCCGGGACGCGCTTCATGCCCGAGCACGACGACCGCGCCGAACTCGCACCGCGCGACATCGTCGCCCGCAGCATCGACTTTGAGATGAAAAAACGCGGTCTCGATCACGTCGACCTGGACATCAGCCATCAGCCGCCGGAGTTCATCAAGGAACATTTTCCGACCATTCAGGCGCGTTGCCTGGAGTTCGGCATCGACATCACCAAACAGCCGATCCCTGTCGTGCCCGCAGCACATTACACCTGCGGCGGCGTCGTCACCGACATGTCCGGCCGCACCGACCTGCCAGGCCTGTACGCCGTCGGCGAAACCGCATACACCGGCTTGCACGGCGCTAATCGCCTGGCCAGCAATTCACTGCTGGAATGCCTGGTGCTGGGCCGTGCTGCCGCGCAATACATTGAACAGCAGGCTGCAGCACCGGTACTTGACCTGCCTGTCTGGGACGAAAGCCGCGTCACCAACGCCGATGAAGAAGTCGTGATCTCGCACAACTGGGATGAGTTGCGCCGTTTCATGTGGAATTACGTCAGCATTGTGCGCACCAACAAGCGGCTCGAACGCGCCCAGCATCGTATCCGTCTGCTACGCGAAGAAATCGACGAGTACTACGCCAACTTCCGCATCACGCGCGATCTGCTGGAACTGCGCAATCTGGTGGAGGTGGCGTCGCTCATCGTCAACAGCGCGTTGGCACGCAAAGAAAGCCGCGGCCTGCATTACAGCCTGGACTATCCCGATACACTGGCGAAAGCTTTGCCGACGGTGCTGTCACCGCAAAAATAAACAGGCTGGAACACAAGTCGGGGCGCAGGTTCGGGATAATAATGGAAGGTAGTACAAATCGAATTTGCTGAAGGAGGAGATGATGAGCATCACGCGTATCAATACATTCCGGGCGCTCGACGATCGTGTCGATGATTTGAAAAAATTCCTGCTTGCGCTGCTTCCCACCATACGCGCGTCGGCCGGTTGCCAGTCGTGCCAGTTCCTGCAAGATCAGACTATCCCGTCGCGCATGGTCATCATCGAAGTCTGGGACAGCATCGAAGCGCATCACGACTCGTTGCAGCACGTCTCCAAGGCCAGTATTGAAGAAGTCAAAACCATGCTGGCGGCAGCACCTGTGGGCGGCTATTACCAGTAAAGGCGGCAGTTCCGGCGAAACGCCGCGGATCGTGTGGCCCGTAAGCGTCAATTCCTGCTATTTCTCGCCTCCCTCGCATTGCCCACGAGGATGGAGCGACTTACCATTGCGGCATTGCCATTCTCTCTTTTTTATCGTGACACGCACTCCCCTCTTCAATCTGCACCGTCTTGTCGCAGGAGTTGCCCTGGCGACTCTGCTCACGCAGTCCGCACTGTCCGCCGAGAATGTCGATACGCCAACCAAGGAAGCCGCCGCAAAGCCGAGACCGCGCATCGGCCTGGTGCTATCCGGTGGCGGTGCACGCGGTTATGCCCATCTGGGGGTCCTGCAATATCTGGAAAAGCTGCACATCCCGGTCGATTACATTGCCGCCACCAGCATGGGCGCACTGGTGGGCGGCCTTTACGCCAGCGGGATCTCGGCGGAAGAGCTGGAGCACCGACTGTCCAAAACCAACCTGAGCGATATCGCCTTTGATCGCAATGAACGCGCCAAGCTCCCGCAGTCGCAACGCGAGGATGATTTTCAATATCCGATTTCGATTGCGGTCGGTTATGACGACGGCAAACTGAAGCTCGCACCGGGGCTCGTACAAGGCAACAACCTGCTGACGCTGCTGCAAAACTGGACGGCACAGCTACCGGGAAATATTTCCTTTGACCGGCTGCCCATCCCTTTCCGTGCCGTCGCCACCGATCTCGGCAAGGGTACGGCAGTCATTCTCGATCATGGTTCGCTGCCGCGTGCGATGCGCGCCAGCATGGCCGTTCCTGGGTTATTTGCACCCTACGAGATTGACGGTCGCACGCTGGTCGACGGCGGTCTGGTGAGCAATCTGCCGGTACAGGAAGTGCGCGACATGGGTGCCGATATCATCATCGCCGTCAACATCGCCACGCCGCTGCAGGACCCTGCCAATCTGCAATCGCCTACCGCTGTGGCGCAACAGATGGTTGGCATCCTGATCCAGCAAAACGTCAAAACGCAGAAATCCTTGCTTGGCAAAAGCGACATCCTCATCGAACCGGAACTGGCCGGCATGTCCTTCACCGATTTTGCGCGCGGCAGAGATGGCGTGAATGCCGGGTGGGACGCCGCTCAGGCGCAAAGCAAGCGGCTCACTGAACTCTCTCTGCCGCCGGAAGAATGGAAAACCTATCTGGCAGCGCGCCACACCGACATGGCATTGGCGAAAGGCACACGCGTCGATGCCATCGAGATCAAGACCACCGGCCGCATTCCCGCTGCCTATGTTCGCAGCCGCCTGAGCGTCAAGGAAGGCGACGTCTACGATGCCGACCAGATCAACCAGCAGTTGTCGCAACTGTCGACCAACGGCGACTTCAATGCCTTGACACAGGAGATAGTGAACAAGGACGGCCGTAACGTCCTGCTGATCGATGCTGAAGAAAAATCCTGGGGACCGCAATACCTTCTGTTCGGTCTCGGTATTTCCAATACCTTCGATGGCCGCGGCAGCGTCAACCTGCAGATCGGCCATCGCTATCCATGGATGAATCAGAGCGGTCTGGAATGGCGCAACGATGTCATTCTCGGCAATAAACGGGCAAGCCTGCACAGCGAATTGCGGCAACCACTCTTCGGCTCGTCAGGCTTGTATGTCTCGCCCTATATTGATATCGGCCGTCGCTATGTGGATATCTATCCGGACGGCAGTGATGCCAAGGCGTCGCCAATAACACAATATCGTTTCGATACCGATACTGCCGGCATCGATCTTGGCATGCCGTTGGCGCAGCTGGGCGATTTACGATTGGGTGTCAGTTATCAACATACAAAGTACACGCCGACCTACAACATCTCTTTGGAAAGCGTTGGACCGCTATTCAATGCCATCCAATCCAACCAGCCGGTCGCGCGTGCCCGCCTGACCATCGATCAGCTCGACGATCCGCTGTTCCCACGTAAGGGCTATTACATTTATTCAGAGGTCAATCGCGGTTTCGGCCAGGTGGACAATCGTTATAGCGATGCGCAGCTCAAGACGCTATGGGCCTTCAGCCAGGATCGCAATACCTTCAATGTCGCGGTGGAGGCGGCCAGCAACCTGTCCAGCAACAACGCAGGGCCAGGATTTTTCCTCGGCGGATTTCAACGTTTGTCGGCTTACGCGCCGGATCAGTTTTATGGCAACTACTTGCTGTACAGCCGCCTGACTTACTTGCGCGACCTGACTGACTACAGCTTGCTCGGTCTGCGCAATCCGGTTCTCGGCAGCAGCCTGGAAGCCGGCAATGTCTGGCAAACGCGCGATGCTTTCGGGGATGGGCCTTACAAAAAGAGTCTGAGCCTTTTCCTTGGCGGGAACAGCCCTGTCGGCCCCGTCTATTTCGGCGCGGCCTTAGGACAGCAGGGAGTCTGGAATTTGTATTTGCAGCTGGGACGGGTGTTCTGAAACGGACCTGAGGCAAGGCAAGGCGATGGGCCTTTAGCTTTACGCGTTTTCGTTCTTTTCTTCCGCAACTGTGCCACGCATGCGCTTGCGCGCACGTTCCGGCATAGGCGGAAAACCGAAGAATTCCAGCACGCTGTTGGCGACCTGATCGCGATCATTGTCGACGCAAATCATGTGATAGCTGTTCTCCAGCACAACGGTGCGCGCATCCGGGATGGTTGCCTGCAGATATTCTGCCGACCGCAAGCTGGTCAGCTCGTCTTCGCGAGCATGCACAATCAGCGTCGGCGCTTTGATGTTCTTTGCCCCCGCACTGGCCCAACTGCGCAGACGATCGACCTGGCGAATGCAAGCCATCGGCACCCAGCGATAATGAAAATTGTCGCCACGCTCGAACTTGGCTTTCACCACCGCACGCACCAGCGTGTTCTTGATGCCGAACGGTTCGCCCTCTTCCACCTTCATACGCGACGCAACACCCGGGATCAGATAGAACAGCGACCGCAAGCCGGCATACCAGGGCGTTGACCAGCCGTCGATATAAATCGGCGGCGCCAGCGTGACCAGCTTGCCTTGCTGCGCGGTGTGGCCGACGCGCTCGCACACGTTGAGCGCGAGCAAGGCGCCCATGCACATGCCCATGACATGCAGTTGCTCATACTGAGGCTGCAATTCGCGATACTGCGCCACCACCAGGTCTATCCATTGTTCAGCGCGAATCGGAATGAGATCCTCCGGCCTTGTTCCGTGCCCGGGCAAGGTAACGGCATGGGTATCGGCGCCGGCTTTTTGCAGGATCTTGTGCATCGATCCCAGATCGTATTGCGTGCCGCCCAAGCCGTGAATCAGTATGACGCCAACCTTGGCAGTCATTTTTCGCTCCGGCCTTGAGCGAGATCGGCGGCGTCGAAATGCCAGGTACCGGCAACCATGACGAGACTGCCATCCGGGTCGTGCAGACTGCGGCTCATGTCGGTTGCGCCGATAACACGGCCATTGCCCAGCAAGAGACGAAACGGCAGGTCTTCGCGCACATCATCGCCCTCATTGCCCTCATCGCCTTCACTACGATTGTCTTCCGACCAGCGCTGACGCATGCGGTGCTGATCCAGAGGATGCACCAGCTTGAGCGCATCATCCAATGTTGTGAACTTGTCCGGCGACAGACCCAACAGGCTTTGCACATCGCCGCTCCAGGCAATGGTTTTCTTTTCAGGATTGATGCTGTACACCAGCTGGCGACTCACTGTCAGCGCCAACTCGACTTCGCTCTTCCAACGCGCTACATCCTCATGCAGTTGTTCGCGCGTCGTCTTCAAGGCGCTGATCAGCAACGACAGCAACGAGGCCACTGCCAGATAGACCTGTAATTCGAGCAAGGCATTGCTCGAATTCAGCTGAACCAGTTCGACGAAAGGTCCGCGCCCGAGCGAGTTGTAGACAAACGCCATCAGCGACAGCACCGCCACCGACAAGGCGCCGCCGCGACCACCCCACAGCAGCGCAACCAGTGCGATGAAGAACAACGGCAAATAGGTCGATGAAAAATCGATATCGAAAATGATGCGATCAAGATTGCTGTCGAAGGCAATGTAGCCAGTCGCAATCACGGCAATGAACGCTGCCAGACCCAGCAAAAATTCAGTACGTGCAATCCCGCCCGAACGCGTCGCGCGGAACTGCGACCAACTCGCCAGCACCGGCGTCATGATCAGGATGCCGACCAGATCAGACAGCGCCCAGACGCGCAAGGTCGGCCAGAATGGCGTGTCTTGCGTCATCACGAACCAGGCTGCGCCAAAGATCCCGCTGACCACGCTGGCGCCGACACCGACCATCAGCAAACCACGCACAAAATACAGCCCTTCCATCGGAAAGGGCGCACGCCGCACCAGCCATACCGCTATCGCGGCAACACCGATCTCATCGAGGCAAAACAAGGCCATGCGCCAGAGTTCGCGATGTTCCAGCCAGCCCAGCAGTATCTGCGCGGCAAACAGCAGCACCAGCAACGGAAACCAGCGCGCCGTCGGCGTCAGCAACAAGGCGCTGACGGTGATCCCTGCCGGCAGCCAGATATACCCCGTCGCCACGAAGGAGCCGTTCAATGCATGCGACACATAACCGAACACAAAGTACAGTGCGGCCCACAGCAGAGGTGCGACAAGATTGTTTGATTTCACGATGAATTCCCTGAGGATTGCCTGCTTGTTCTTGCACGCCCCGACCACGCAATAACATGATGCGACTTGCTTGCCGGGAACGACTGGATGGCGCATTTTAGCAGGCTCGCTGATACCAGCCGTCAATGTAAAACAACCCGCATCTTCCGAAGAAAATGCGGGTTGCTTCAAGAACCGAACCTCAACATCTGAACCGGCTTTTCAGCCGATGAGATCAATCGATAATGCGCAAGGAGTAATCGATCGCCTGAATATCCTTGGTGAGACTTCCCACCGAAATGCGATCCACACCCGTCTCGGCGATGGCGCGCACGGTTTCCATGTTGATGCCGCCCGAGGCTTCCAGCACGGCGCGGCGTGCCGTGATCATGACGGCTTCGCGCATCATGTCCAGCGAGAAGTTGTCGAGCAGGATGGACGTTGCGCCTGCAGCCAGTGCTTCGCCCAGTTCATCGATGCTTTCGACTTCCACCTGGATGGTGACGCCGGCATTGAGCTTGATGGCTGCCGTGACCGCTGCGGTAATGCCGCCGGCTGCAGCGATATGGTTTTCCTTGATCAGGATGCCATCGTACAGCGCCAGACGCTGATTCATGCCGCCGCCAACGCGCACCGCGTACTTCTGCGCCAGCCGCAAACCCGGCAAGGTCTTGCGGGTATCGAGAATGCGTGCGCGGGTGTCCCGGATCAGGTCGACATAGCGGCGCGTCGCTGTCGACACGCCGGACAACAATTGCAGAAAATTCAAGGCACCGCGTTCCGCTGTCAACAAGGCACGTGCCGGGCCTTCGATACGGCAGACTTCGTCGTTGGCCTGCATGAGATCGCCTTCGCCGAACTTCCACTCAACGCGCAAGCGCGGATCGAGACGCGCCATGACGGCCTCGAACCAGGGCGCACCGCACAGCACGGCTTGTTCACGCACAATGACACGCGCTTTGACGTGTTCGTTTTCCGGCACCAGTTTGCCGGTATGGTCGCCGTTACCGACGTCTTCGGCGATGGCCAGATTGACGTTGGCGTCGAATGCCGCCGACAAGGCAGGATCGAAAGGCGCAAACGGATTGCGCAAGTTGCTGGTGCTGCTGACGGTGAGACTCATGCTGGGCCGATTCCTGCAAACAGTTTTTGTTCGTCTTCCAATGCGCCGGTCGGGCGCACATTGGCTTTCTTCTGCGCCGCGAAATCCAGCATGCGGTCGATACACACCACAGCCTTCTTGCCGATGGCAGGATCGACGTGGATTTCGTTGCTACCGGTTTCCAGTACGTTCAACAGGTTCTGCAAACCGTTCATAGCCATCCATGGGCAATGCGCGCAGCTCTTGCAGGTGGCGCTGTTGCCGGCGGTCGGCGCATCGATGAAGATCTTTCCCGGTGCAGCCATGCGCATCTTGTGCAGAATGCCGTTGTCGGTGGCGACGATGAATTCCTTCGCGTCCGACGACTGCACGGCGGCAATCAGTTGCGAGGTTGAACCGATGACATCAGCCTGTGCAACAACGGCTTCAGGAGATTCTGGATGAACCAAAATGAGCGCCTTGGGATATTCCTTGCGCAGCAGCTCCAGCTCGACGCCCTTGAACTCGTCATGCACCAGGCAGGAACCCTGCCACAGCAGCATGTCGGCGCCGGTTTGCTTTTGGATATAGCCACCCAGATGCTTGTCGGGGGCCCAGAGAATTTTCTTGCCCTGCTCATGCAGGTGCTTGACAATGTCGAGACCGATTGACGATGTCACCATCCAGTCGGCACGCGCTTTGACGGCGGCGCTGGTGTTGGCATAGACCACCACCGTACGATCGGGATGCGCATCGCAGAAGGCGGTGAACTCGTCGGTCGGACAACCCAGATCGAGGGAGCATGTCGCATCGAGATCGGGCATGAGGATGCGTTTTTCAGGACTCAGGATCTTGGCGGTTTCGCCCATGAAGCGCACGCCGGCAACCACCAGCGTCTGGGCCTCGTGACTGCGTCCGAAGCGCGCCATTTCCAGCGAATCGGAGACGCAGCCGCCAGTTTCTTCGGCGAGGTCTTGCAGGTCTCCGTCCACGTAGTAATGGGCGACCAGCACCGCGTTCTTTTCCTTCAGCAATTGCCTGATGCGCGCCTTCAATGCCTGGCGTTCATCTGCCGTAGGCGTGGCCGGAACCTTGGCCCACGCGTTGGCGGTACAGCTGCTGCCTGTCTCCATCTGCGGCCGTTCAAATTCGACGACCTTCATTGCTGTTGCTTGCATGGCTTTTGTATGGCGCCGAAGCGCCTGAAAAGATTTACTGAATGCCCTGGCTGGCCAGATAGTCTTCGTAGCTGCCCTGGAAGTCGATGATCTCGTTTTCTTTCACTTCGAGAACGCGCGTCGCCAGCGACGAAACGAATTCACGGTCGTGCGACACGAAGATCAATGTGCCGGCATATTTTTCAAGTGCGATATTGAGCGATTCGATCGACTCCATATCCATGTGGTTGGTTGGCTCATCCATCAGCAGGACGTTGTGACGGCCCAGCATCAGCTTGCCATACATCATGCGGCCCTTTTCACCACCGGACAGCACTTTGACGGATTTCTTGACGTCGTCGCCGGAGAACAGCAGACGGCCGAGAATCGAGCGCACTGCCTGATCGTCGTCGCCTTCCTGCGTCCATTGGCCCATCCAGTCGGTCAGGGTTTCACCCTTGGCAAATTCTTCGGTCGGATCTTGCGGCATGTAACCGACGTTGGCGTTTTCCGCCCACTTGACCAGACCGCTGTCCGGCTGCAGGCCGGCGATGTCGCCGCCAATGCTGCGCAACAGTGTGGTCTTACCGACACCGTTGGCGCCGATGATGGCGATGCGCTCTCCGGCTTCAACCATGATGCTGAAGTTCTTGAAAATCGGACGGTCATAGGTCTTGCTGATGCTTTGTGTTTCCACCGCCAGACGGTGCAGCTTCTTCTCGCCGTCGAAACGGACGAAAGGATTGGCGCGGCTCGATGGCTTGATGTCTTCGACCTTGATCTTGTCGATCTGCTTGGCGCGCGATGTCGCCTGGCGCGCCTTGGATTTGTTGGCCGAGAAGCGGCGCACAAAGTCTTGCAGTTCGGCGACTTTTTCCTTGGCCTTGGCATTGACCGACAGTTGCTGCGCACGCGCTTGCGAGGACGCCAGCATGTATTCGTCGTAGTTGCCTGGATAAACCTTCAGCGTGCCGTAGTCCATGTCGGCCATGTGCGTACAGACCTGGTTCAGGAAGTGGCGATCATGGGAAATGATGATCATGGTGGAGTTACGCTCGTTGAGCATGTCTTCCAGCCAGCGAATGGTGTTGATGTCGAGGTTATTGGTCGGCTCGTCGAGCAGCAGGATGTCCGGATTCGAGAACAATGCCTGCGCCAGCAAAACGCGCAGCTTCCAGCCCGGCGCGACGTTGCTCATCGGGCCCTGATGCTGTTCGATTGCAACGCCCACGCCCAGCAGCAGTTCGCCGGCGCGCGCTTCGGCCGTGTAGCCATCGTATTCGGCAAACTTGGCTTCCAGATCGGCGGCTTTCATGTAGTCGTCGTCAGTGGCTTCCGGATTGGCGTAAATCGCATCGCGCTCGGCCATCGCGGCCCACATCTCGGTATGGCCCATCATCACGACATCCAGCACGCGCATTTCTTCGTAGGCAAACTGATCCTGGCGCAGCTTACCCAGACGTTCGTTGGTATCCAGGCTGACATTGCCTGCCGATGGTTCGAGATCGCCGCCGAGGATTTTCATGAACGTCGACTTGCCGCAACCATTGGCGCCGATCAGGCCATAGCGGTTGCCGTCGCCGAACTTGACGGAAATGTTTTCAAACAGCGGCTTCGGGCCGAACTGCATCGTGATGTTTGCTGTGGATAACACTGAAAAAAACCTTTACGTATGGAAATTGCCTGAAGCCAGGTGTAAACGCGTGATTTTACCATTGTGAGCCCAGTCCCGCGTGACTCTGCCTCACCAGCGTGCAGCGAGGAAATGGTTTTTGAATTATTTGCGCGCAACCCGGCTCTAAGAGTTTCGGTAACAAATGAACAACAAACGGACAATCTATGATCATGAAGACAACACACTCGCCTGCAAAACGCATGCGTCATGCTCTTGCCGCAACACTTCTGGCCTGCGGCACACTGGCGGCAACCGGCGCCAGCTGGGCTGCCTACAACATCTGGACCAATGAATACACCTTCGCGCGCGCCGACCTGCAAAACGCCATTGCCACCCAATTTCCGCGCAAGCTGCGCTACATGGAAATGTTCGACGTCAATCTGACCAATCCGCGCCTGAGTCTGAACGAAAAGACCAATCGGCTCATTACCACCGTCGATGCGCAGATCGACAACAAACTGCTGATGAACAAACCCGTCACCGGCACACTGTCGATGAGCAGCGCGCTCAAGTACGACCCGGCAGCGCGCGCCGTCAAACTGGA
>Ga0209913_1001442_pt1 | contig 13099 bp, 11 predicted proteins | sample PersoiDNA2013203_FD_185805 | JGI IMG/M metagenome (GOLD analysis project Ga0209913, IMG submission 185805) | Permafrost soil microbial communities from the Arctic, to analyse light accelerated degradation of dissolved organic matter (DOM) -... | ecosystem: Environmental > Terrestrial > Soil >... | reverse complement strand
CCCACGGATGAGCACGGCAATCATGCAACAAGCGAGTGTTGGCACAGTGGGCGGCGCAGTACCGGCATTGGCGATTTCGAATCTGCAATCCTGGTATGGCGAGTCGCATATCCTGCACAACGTTGACCTGAGCGTGAACCAGGGAGAAGTCGTCACGCTGTTGGGTCGCAATGGTGCCGGTCGTACCACCACCTTGCGCTCGATCATGGGTCTGGTTGGTGCGCGCAAGGGCTCGATCAAGATCAACGGCAATGAAACCATTGCTATGCCAACCTACAAGATTGCGCATCAGGGTATTGGTTATTGTCCGGAAGAACGGGGTATCTTTTCATCGCTGTCGACCGAAGAAAATCTGATGTTGCCGCCATTCGTTTCGAAGACGGATAAAGGCATGTCAGTAGAAGAAATCTACGACATGTTTCCCAACCTCAAGGAACGCCGCAACAGCCAGGGTACCCGTTTGTCGGGGGGCGAACAGCAGATGCTGGCAGTCGCGCGCATCTTGCGCACCGGGGCGCGTTTGCTGCTGCTCGATGAAATTTCCGAAGGGCTGGCACCGGTAATTGTGCAAACCTTGGCGCGCATGATTACCACGCTCAAGGCTAAGGGTTACACCATCGTGATGGTCGAGCAAAACTTCCGTTTTGCAGCACCCTTGGCGGACCGTTTTTATGTGATGGAACACGGCCAGATCGTCGAGTCGTTCGCGGCCTCGGAACTGCAATCGAAGACGCAGAGACTCAATGAGTTGCTCGGCGTTTGATACTGCTTATTTTTAGCGGGCTTTCGTAATAACAAAGGAGATGAAAATGAAATTAAAAGCGATGTCACTTGCTGTGTCTGCTGCTGCGGCAGCATTCTCGTTTGCTGCACCGGCTTCGGCTCAGATCTCTGGAGACGTGATCAAGATTGGTTTTATTACCGATATCTCGGGTGTTTATTCCGATATCGACGGGCAGGGCGGCGCTGAAGCGATCAAGTTTGCGATTGCCGATATGGGCGGCGCCATCAATGGCAAGAAGATCGAACTGGTGGTCGCTGACCATCAAAATAAGGCCGATGTGGCTGCCAGCAAAGCGCGCGAATGGTTTGACCAGCAAGGCGTGGACATGCTCATCGGTGGCACCAATTCCGGCACTGCACTGGCAATGGCCAAGGTTGCTGCGGAAAAGAAACGCATCTTCATGGAAAACGGTGCAGGCTCTGCCCGTTTGACCAATGAAGAATGCTCGCCTTATACCGTCCACTATGCCTACGACACTGTGGCATTGGCCAAGGGTACCGGTTCGGCAGTGGTCAAGCAGGGCGGCAAGAGCTGGTTCTTCCTGACCGCTGACTATGCGTTCGGTCACTCGCTGGAAAGCGACACCAGCAACGTCGTCAAAGCCTCTGGCGGCACCGTGGTGGGTTCGGTCAAGCATCCGCTGGGCGCTTCCGACTTCTCCTCATTTATGTTGCAGGCGCAGGCTTCCAAGGCACAGATCATCGGTCTGGCCAATGCTGGTGGCGACTTCATCAATTCGGTCAAGGCAGCCAATGAATTCGGCGTCACCAAGACCGCCAAACTGGCCGGCTTGCTGGTGTTCATCAATGATGTGCACTCACTGACACCGAAGCTCACGCAAGGCATGTATCTGACCGATAGCTGGTATTGGGATACCAATGAAGAAACGCGCAAATTCGCCAAGCGTTACTTCGAGAAGCAAAAGAAGATGCCATCGAGCCTGCAAGCTGCTGATTACTCGGCGGCGCTGCAATACCTGCAAGCGGTTAAGGCGGTTGGTTCTGATGATACTGAAAAGGTCATGGCGTATCTGCGCAAGACCAAGTTCAATGACGTGTACCAAAAGAATGGCTATCTGCGTGCCGATGGCCGTGTCGTGCATGACATGTATCTATATCAGGTCAAGACACCGGCCGAATCCAAGTATCCATGGGATTACTACAAGCTGGTGCAAACCATTCCTGGCGAACAGGCATGGACCACCAAGGCCGAATCGAAATGCGCGGCCTGGAAGTAATCCTGGTCATCGCTGCTTGATGCGCAAAGATCTGTCATTTCTGTCCAGGCGGGAATGGCAGATTTTTGTTGGTGGGTGATGTAAACCCGACAGCCTGATGCTGCCGGACCAACAGAATGAATGAGTTTCTATGGAATTATTCGGCATACCTCTGCAAGCCTTGTTGAGCCAGCTATTGCTGGGACTGGTCAATGGCTCGTTCTACGCGATGTTGTCGCTGGGACTGGCGGTCATTTTTGGCTTGCTCAACGTGATCAACTTCGCTCATGGCACGCTCTACATGCTGGGCGCTTTCACGGCCTGGATCGGCCTTAGTTATTTTGGCATCAATTATTGGTGCATGTTGATCCTGGCGCCATTGATAGTCGGCCTGTTCGGAATCATTGTTGAAAAGACAATGTTGCGCTGGCTCTACAAGCTCGATCATCTGTATGGTCTGTTGCTGACCTTTGGTATCACGTTGATGGTGGAGGGGATCTTCCGCTCGATCTACGGTGTGTCCGGCCAACCGTATTCTGTGCCTGATGCCTTGCAGGGCGCGACCAATCTGGGTTTCATGGTGTTGCCGAATTATCGTGCGTGGGTAGTGGTGGCTTCGCTCACGGTGTGCTTCTCAACCTGGTTCGTGATTGAGAAAACTCGCTTGGGAGCTTACCTGCGCGCGGGTACCGAGAATCCCAAACTGGTGGAAGCCTTCGGTATCAATGTGCCGCTGATGGTGACCTTGACCTACGGTTTCGGCGTGGCGCTGGCCGCTTTCGCCGGCGTGTTGGCGGCGCCGGTGATTCAGGTTTCGCCGCTCATGGGTTCCAACCTGATCATCGTGGTGTTCGCTGTGGTGGTGATTGGTGGCATGGGGTCGATACTCGGCTCCATCCTGACTGGCCTCGCACTGGGGGTGGTGGAAGGATTGACCCGCGTGTTTTATCCCGAACTGTCGGCGACTGTGGTGTTCATCATCATGGCGATTGTGTTGATGATTCGTCCTGCCGGTCTGTTCGGCAAAGAGAAATAAGGCAAGACTATGAATAATTCCCTCTACAAGAATCTAGGTTTTGCACTGTTGCTGGTCGTGGCAGTGCTGGCGCCGTTCGGTCTGTATCCGGTGTTCTTGATGAAGATGTTGTGCTTCGCCTTGTTTGCCTGTGCGTTCAATCTCTTGATTGGTTATACCGGCTTGCTGTCGTTTGGTCACGCGGCGTTTTTTGGCGGTGCCGGTTATGTGGCGGGACAGGCCTTGCAAGCCTGGGGCTTGCCGACCGAAGTGGGGCTGTTGCTTGGTACGGCAACCGGTGCCCTGATTGGTTTGGTGATGGGCTTGCTGGCGATTCGCCGGCAGGGGATTTACTTCACGATGATCACGTTGGCTCTGGCACAGATGCTGTATTTTGTCGCATTGCAGGCGCCATTCACCGGCGGTGAAGATGGCTTGCAAGGGATTCCACGCGGCAAGTTGCTGGGCTTCATCGATCTCGGCAATGACATGACGCTGTACTACGTGGTGCTGGCCATCGCAATTGCCGGCTTTGCCATTATCGTGCGCACCATCAATTCACCATTCGGCCAGGTGCTCAAGGCGATCAAGGAAAACGAACCACGCGCGATTTCGCTGGGCTATGACGTTGATCGCTACAAGTTGCTGGCGTTTATCTTGTCGGCTGCCTTGAGTGGTTTGGCAGGCTCGACCAAGGCCTTGGTGCTGGGCTTTGAAACGCTGACCGACGTGCACTGGAGCATGTCGGGCCTGGTGGTGTTGATGACCCTGGTTGGTGGATTAGGCACGGTACTTGGTCCGATTGTCGGTGCCGTCATCATCATCATGCTGGAAAACAAGCTCGGCGATATTGGTAACTGGCTGGCCAGTGTTACCAGCATCGACTGGTTCAATACCTTGGGTGACTCGGTGACCATTGCGACTGGCTTCATCTTCATCGTTTGTGTGCTGGCCTTCCGGCGCGGCATTGTGGGTGAGATTCTGCACCTGTTGAAACGGACTTCACGGGGTTCGACGCCATCGCACTAAGCTTCCGGGTTTACCCTGCAAGCTGCCGCCGCACAGTGTTGACTGTTCGGCGGCTTTATTTTTTGTGCTGCGAAACAGACAGAAGACCAGGCTGTGGACTGCAGGGAGCAGTGGAGAAAGGGCGGTCGCAGGAGTAAAATGTTGAGTTTCCTGCATTGCACCTGCTGGTCTGGGGCCTTGCAATCAGCGCCGATTTTTTCCTTTTCCGAAAGTAGTTCATGCCTTTCTTTTTTCCCTGTAGTCACGGGCAGGCAGGTTGCCGTGCCTGATTTCTTCTCCAAATATGTGATTCTTTGCATCGGCTCCTTCGTGGCTGGACTGGTCGACGCAGTGGTGGGGGGAGGTGGTCTGGTGCTGATTCCAACCCTGTTTTCAGTGTTCCCGAACATGGTTCCGGCGACACTGCTGGGCACCAACAAGATTGCTGGCGTCATGGGCACCAGCGCAGCCGCTGTCAATTTCGCCCGGCGTGTACGGATAGAGTGGAGTGCTGCGGTGCCTGCGGCACTGGCGGCGTTTGTCTTGTCCTTCTCGGGTGCTTATGTGGTGACACATATTCCGACCGATCTGATCCGCAAGGCGCTACCGTTTATCTTGGTGGCGGTGGCGGTTTATACATTGAAGAAGAAAGACTTCGGCCAAACGCATGCGCCGCTGCTGTCTGGCAGCAAGGAAAAAATCATGGCAGTGCTGATCGGCGCTGGCATTGGTTTCTATGACGGCGTCTTCGGTCCAGGCACCGGTAGCTTCCTGGTATTCCTGTTTGTGCGGGTGTTCGGCTATGATTTCTTGCGCGCTTCGGCCTTGTCTAAGGTGGTTAATGTCGCTACCAATCTGGCGGCGTTGATATGGTTTACCTATAGCGGCCATGTCATCTGGCAACTCGGCTTGTTGATGGCTGTGTTCAATGTAGCGGGATCTTTGGTGGGTACTAGACTGGCGATCAAACACGGCAGTGCATTTGTACGTAAATTATTCCTTGTGGTCGTGGGTGCGCTGATATTGAAGACGACTTATGACGCATTCTTGAAGTAGGGAGATCGCTCGCCATACGTGTTTCACGTGAAACAATCTACGTGATTCAGCGCAGCGAAAAGATTGGCCGCAAGAGAATCTAAAGAAGGGGGAGGCTTAGGCTTCTCCCTTTTTTGTTTCACGTGAAACAAAATCCCCATCAAAGATGTGATTAAAAAGAGAAAAGCAGGGATGGCCTAAGTGACTCCCTAAAAAAGACTTTATAATCTCGCCTCTGTTCACCGTCTCCAAGAGGCGCATTATGCTATTTCCCACACATTTTGATGTCATCGTTGTCGGCGGCGGTCACGCCGGAACCGAAGCCGCATTGGCATCGGCCCGCATGGGTCAAACGACTTTGCTGTTGACGCACAACATCGAGACCCTCGGTCAGATGTCGTGTAATCCTTCCATCGGTGGCATTGGTAAAGGCCATTTGGTAAAGGAAGTCGATGCGATGGGTGGGGCAATGGCGATTGCCACCGATGAGGCGGGGATACAATTTCGCATTCTCAATTCATCAAAGGGTCCTGCTGTGCGCGCTACGCGGGCCCAGGCGGATCGTATCCTGTACAAGCAAGCAATCCGTTCGCGCCTGGAAAATCAGCCTAATCTGTGGCTGTTTCAGCAGGCTGTCGATGATTTAATGGTCGAAGGCGATCGCGTCATCGGCGCAGTCACGCAAGCCGGTATCCGGTTTCAGGGTAGGGCGGTGGTGCTGACGGCAGGTACTTTCCTCGACGGGAAGATCCACGTTGGTCTCAATAGCTATGCTGCCGGCCGTGCCGGTGATCCTCCGGCGATCTCGTTGTCAGCGCGGCTGAAAGAATTGAAGTTGCCGCAAGGCCGCTTGAAGACCGGCACACCGCCACGCGTTGACGGCCGGACAATCAATTTTTCTGTGCTGGAAGAACAGCCGGGCGACTTCGATCCGATCCCTGTGTTCTCGGTGATGGGCAATGTCGCTATGCATCCGAAGCAAATGCCTTGCTGGATTACCCATACCAATAGTCAGACCCATGACATCATTCGCGGCGGTCTTGATCGCAGCCCGATGTATACCGGTGTCATCGAAGGTGTCGGTCCACGTTATTGCCCTTCGATTGAAGACAAGATCCACCGCTTCGCCGACAAGGATTCGCACCAGATTTATCTAGAGCCGGAAGGCTTGACCACCAATGAGTTTTACCCGAACGGTATCTCGACCAGCTTGCCATTCGATGTGCAACTGGCGTTGGTCCGTTCAATGCGCGGTATGGAAAACGCCCATATCCTGCGTCCTGGCTATGCCATCGAATATGACTATTTCGATCCACGTGGTTTGAAGTCCTCGCTGGAAACCCGTCAAATCCAGGGTCTGTTCTTCGCCGGTCAGATCAATGGCACCACCGGATACGAAGAAGCCGCCGCACAAGGCATGTTGGCCGGACTGAATGCAGCCTTACAAACACAAGGCCGTGCATCCTGGACACCGCGCCGCGACGAAGCCTATCTCGGTGTGTTGGTCGATGACCTGATTACCCAAGGCGTGCAAGAACCCTATCGCATGTTTACCAGTCGCGCCGAATACCGGCTCAGCCTGCGTGAAGACAATGCCGACTTGCGCCTGACCGAAATCGGTCGCCAGCTCGGTTGCGTCAGTGACGCTCAATGGGAAATGTTCGAGAAAAAGCGCGAAGCTGTTGCACGTGAAATGGAGCGCCTGAAGTCGACCTGGGTCAACCCGCGCATTCTGGCCGACGCTGAAGCCGAACGTGTACTCGGTAAAGCCATAGAGCGTGAGTACAGCCTGGTTGATTTGCTGCGCCGTCCGAACGTTGATTACGACACCTTGATGAGCTTGACCGGCACCGAAGGCCAAGCACTGGCAGGTCCAGGTGTGGCTGACGATACCGTGCGCGAACAGATCGAAATCCAGATCAAGTATGCCGGTTACATCGATCGCCAGGCCAAGGAAATCAGCCGTCAGGACCATAACGAAAACCTCAAGCTGCCTGCCGATCTGGACTACATGGAAGTACAGGCTTTGTCGATCGAAGTGCGACAAAAGCTCAACAAGCACAAGCCAGAAACCCTGGGCCAGGCCTCGCGAATTTCCGGCGTCACGCCAGCGGCATTGTCCTTGTTGCTGGTACATCTGAAAAAGGGCGGCCTGAAAATGTCCACGCCTTCCGATAACAAAGCAGCCTGACCATGTTAAGCACGCCGACTACCGACAATCTAGCCGCAGCAACCCTGGCCGCCGGCGCAACCGCGCTGGGATTGACGCTGAGCGAACAACAGCAGCATAAGCTGCTGGCCTATCTGGCCCTGATGGCCAAATGGAATCGCACCTACAATCTGACGGCGTTGCGCGATCCGGCGCAGATGATGACCCATCATCTGCTCGATTCGCTGGCTGCTGTGTCTGCCTTTGCCGGTGCCACCAATGTGCTCGACGTTGGTGCCGGTGGCGGTTTGCCCGGTATCGTGCTGGCCATTTGGGCGGCCGAAGCTTATCCTGACTTACGCGTGTCGATGATCGATACGGTCCACAAAAAAACCGCTTTCCTGACCCAGGCCAAGGCTCAATTGCAATTGAGCAACGTCACTGTCTACACCGCCCGCGTTGAACAATTGCAAGTCAAGCAACAATTCGATGTCATCACCTCGCGCGCGTTTGCCGAACTCAATGACTTCATCAACTGGTCCAATCATCTATTAACACCGGATGGCCATTACATCGCCATGAAGGGTGTCATGCCGCAGGACGAAATCGCGCGCTTGCCGGTTGGCTGGCAAGTCGCTAAAACGACAGCATTGACGGTACCTGGCCTCGATGCCGAACGTCATCTGATCTTCATAGAAAGGTCTTGAATGCATACGCAATCCTTGCTTCCTCACCGCAATCCCAGGCCGTTGCTGCGTCAGGTGCGCAGTTGCCTGAGCAAGCTCATGCTGCTCGCCACCATCGCCATACCGGCCATCGTAGTGGCACAGGAGGTGGTCAAGGTAGTTACGGTGCCTACGGTCGATCTGCAACGTTATGTCGGTCAGTGGTATGAGATTGCACGCTTCCCCAACAGCTTCCAAAAGAAATGCATCGCCAACGTCAGTGCCGAATACCGTGCGCGTCCCGATGGCGATATCGACGTGATCAATCGTTGCAAGATCGAAGGCAATGTTGTCGATCAGGCGCAAGGTTTAGCCAAGGTGGTCCCAGGCAGCAACAATGCCAAGCTGGAGGTGCGCTTTGCGCCATCGTGGCTGTCATGGATTCCGCTAGTCTGGGGCGATTACTGGATCATCGACCTGGATGCCGATTATTCCGTCGTGACGGTCGGCACGCCATCGCGCGATTACCTGTGGCTGCTGGCGCGCACGCCGAGCATCTCTACCGCGCAATATGAGGCCGCCGTCAACAACGCCACCAAGCAAGGATTTGATACCTCCAAGCTGGTCAAGACAGTGCAGCAATAAGCATTCTTCGGCCACCCATTCACCGCACTAAGGAAACGCCATGCAAGCCCTGTTTCATGTCATTGGTATCAGCGACGTCTGGCAACTGATTGCAGCCACTGCGGTGTTTCTGATGCTGCCTGGTCCCGGTACTTTTTGTGTGCTGACCTGTTCTGCCAAACACGGTTGGCGCGGCGGTTTTGTTGCCATTGCCGGCTTGATGCTTGGCGATATCGTGCTGATGTTTCTGGCGGCCATTGGCGTGGCAGCGATGTTGCATGCCAATCCCTTGCTGTTCAAGGGTATGCAATATATGGGCGCGGCCTACCTGGCGTATCTTGGCGTGCGTTTGTTGCTGGCCAAAGGCGAGGGCGCAGCAGCGGTGGTACCGTTTTCGAACATGGCAGATTTCCGTCGCGGCTTTTTTGTGACGCTGATGAATCCCAAGGCGATCGTGTTTTACATGGCCTTCTTTCCCTTGTTCATCGATCCGGCCACGCAGCAAGGCGCGCTCACTTTCTTTGCCATGGGCACGGTGATTTGCACCTGCACCCTGATCTATGGCAGTCTGCTGGTCCTAGTCGGTAATACAGCGGCCAAACGGCTCGGACGCAATCGCAAGATTGCTGCGCTGGCGTCGCGCGCAGCAGGTATTTTCCTGATCGGTTTTGGCATCAAACTGGGGACGAATTAACCCGCGCAGCATTCAGCTTCATTCATCATTGCATACCAACGTTTCACTCATTAGAAGAATCCATGGCTAAAATTTTTTGCGTTGCGAATCAAAAAGGCGGTGTCGGCAAAACCACGACAGCCGTCAATCTGGCAGCCGCTCTGGCCAAACACGATCAGCGTGTCCTGCTGGCCGACCTCGATCCGCAAGGCAACGCCACCATGGGGGCCGGTATCAACAAGGCCGAACTGGAAGCATCGATTTATGAAGTCCTGCTCGGCATGGCAGACATCAAGTCAGTGCGCAAGCGCTCCGAAAACGGTGGCTTCGATGTGTTGCCAGCCAACCGTGAACTGGCCGGTGCCGAAGTCGAAATGGTCGAGCTGGAAAACCGCGAAAAACGCCTGAAGGATGCCTTTGCCGCGATTGCCGACGACTACGATTTCATCCTCATCGATTGCCCGCCAGCATTATCGTTGCTGACCCTGAACGGCCTGTGTTCGGCCCACGGCGTCGTGATTCCGATGCAGTGCGAATACTATGCGCTGGAAGGTTTGTCGGACCTGGTCAACACAATCAAGAAGGTGCATGCCAAACTCAATCCTGATCTCAAGATCATCGGCTTGCTGCGGGTCATGTTCGATCCGCGCATGACCTTGTCGCAACAGGTCTCTGATCAGCTGGAACAACACTTTGGCGACAAGGTATTCAAGACCGTGATTCCGCGCAATGTCAGGCTGGCCGAAGCGCCGTCGTATGGCATGCCGGGCGTCAATTTCGATGAGGCCTCCAAGGGCGCGCAGGCCTATCTGGCCTTCGGTGCCGAGATGGTGGAACGCATCAAGACCTTGTAATTCCACAGACAAGTATTCACTCATTCAGTCAGTAATTTAGAAACAGGTAGGAATAACGATGGCAACCAAAAAATCAAAAGGCTTAGGCCGCGGTCTCGACGCTTTGCTCGGCAGCGCTTCTGATATCACCGACGACGTGCCGGTGGTGGCTGGTTCGCCATCGATCATGGCCGTCACCGATCTACAGGCCGGCAAGTACCAGCCGCGCAGTCGCATGGACGAAGGTGCGCTCAATGAGTTGGCGGCGTCGATCAAGGAACAGGGCTTGTTGCAACCGATCCTGATTCGTCAGATCGGCACCAAGGAAGGCCGCGATCTATATGAAATCATCGCCGGCGAACGGCGCTTCCGCGCTGCCAAGATTGCCGGTCTGACCGAAGTGCCGGTGCTGGTCAAGAATGTCGACGATCAGACCACCGCCGCCATGGCGCTGATCGAAAACATGCAGCGCGAAGACCTCAACCCGCTCGAAGAAGCGCAAGGTATTCATCGCTTGATTACCGACTTCAACTTCACCCATGAGCAAGCGGCCATTGCGGTTGGCCGCTCGCGCAGCGCGGTATCGAACCTGCTACGTTTGCTCAATCTGGCCAAGCCGGTGCAAACCATGCTCATGGCCGGTGACATCGATATGGGCCATGCCCGTGCCTTGCTGGCGGTCGATTCGGCGACGCAGATTTCGCTGGCCAATCAAGTCGTCGCCAAGCGCATGTCAGTGCGTGAAGCCGAAAAACTGGTGGTGCGCACGACTGCCGAACAAGCTGCATCGAATAAACCGCGCGACGGCGGCAAGGAAAAATCGCGCGACATCGCTCGGCTGGAAGAAGAGTTGTCCGATTTGCTGGCTACGCAAGTGTCGATCAAGACCGGTGCCAAGAACAAGGGCCAGCTCGTCATCAACTTCAATGACCTCGATGCCCTCGATGGCGTGATCACCCGTTTGCGCGGTGAAGCAGTCGAGCAATAGGCGGTTCTCAGCCCGCAATTGGCGGGCCTGGCAAGCACCTCAGCGCTCAGATTTCCTCGCCCAGGAAACCGCCGCTTTGATGTGACCACAGACGCGCATACAAACCGTTCTGCGCCAGCAATTCCTGATGGCTGCCTTGTTCGACGATGCGGCCCTGATCCAGCACGATCAAGCGATCCATTGCCGCAATCGTGGACAAGCGATGGGCAATGGCGACCACGGTCTTGCCTTCCATCAGGCGGTACAGGCTTTCCTGAATCGCTGCTTCGACTTCCGAGTCGAGCGCGCTGGTGGCTTCATCGAGCAGCAGGATCGGCGCATCCTTGAGCATCACGCGGGCAATCGCAATGCGCTGGCGCTGGCCGCCGGATAGCTTGACGCCGCGTTCACCAACATGGGCATCATAGCCTTTGCGGCCGGCAGCATCGGCCAGCGTGGCGATGAAATCATGCGCTTCGGCGCGGCGTGCGGCGGCGATCATGTCGTCATCGTTGGCATCGGGACGGCCATAGAGAATATTGTCGCGCACCGAGCGATGCAGCAAGGAGGTGTCTTGCGTGACCATGCCGATTTGCGCACGCAGACTGTCTTGGGTGACGTGAGCGATATCCTGACCATCAACCAGGACGCGGCCTTGTTCGACATCGTAAAAGCGCAGCAGCAAATTGACGATGGTCGATTTGCCGGCGCCGGAGCGGCCTACCAGACCGATTTTTTCACCGGGCTGGATATGCAGATCGAGCTGGTCGATCACCTGGCGCGCTTGCGCACCGGTGGCGCCATAGGCGAAGCTGACCCGATCGAATTGCAAGGCACCATGCGTCACTTGCAGTGGCTTGGCGTCGGGCAAATCATTGACTTCGTGGGCGCGCGACAGCGTGTTGATGCCATCCTGCACCGTGCCGACGTTTTCAAACAGCGAGGCCACTTCCCACATGACCCAATGGGCAATGCCATTCAAGCGCAGCGCCATTGCCGTGGCCGCGGCGACTGCGCCGATGCCGATCTGGCCTTGCGTCCACAGCCAAAGCGCGACGCCAGCGGTGGACAGAATCAAGGCCATGTTGGTGATATGGCTGATCACTTCAAAGCCGCTGACCAGCCGCATTTGCCGGTTCACCGTCAACAGGAAATCCTGCATCGCGCTGCGTGCATAACCGGCTTCGCGACCAGCATGCGAAAACAGTTTGACGGTGGCGATATTGGTGTACGCATCGGTGATGCGCCCGGTCATCAGCGAACGTGCATCGGCTTGATTGCGCGACACCTTGGCCAGGCGCGGCACGAAGTAACGCAACGTCGCGAGATACAGCACCAGCCAGCCGCAGAAGGGCAGCAGCAGCCACAGATTGGCGCCGCCGAGCAAGGTCGTCATGGTGATGAAATAAATCAGCACAAACACCAGGATGTCGCCCAGGATCATGCATACATCGCGTACCGCCAGCGCCGTCTGCATTACCTTGGCAGCAACCCGGCCAGCGAATTCATCCTGATAGAAGCTCATGCTTTGATTGAGCATCAGGCGATGGAATTTCCAGCGCAGCATCATCGGAAATGCACCAGCCAGAGTTTGATGCTTGAGCAAGGTTTGCAAGCCGATCAGCACGGTACTGCCGACCAGCACGAAGGCCAGGATAATCAGGCTGTGACGTTCCTGTGTCCACAATTGCGCCGGCGCAACGTGACCGAGCCAATCGATGATACGACCCATCATGGCGAACAGCAGAGCCTCGAATGCACCGATGGCAGCGGTGAGTAAGGTCATGCCAAAGATGTAGCGGCGCAAGCCTTTGGTACAGGCCCAAATAAAGGCGGCAAAACCGCGCGGTGGCGGTTTGTGCGTGTTGTCGGGATACGGGTGCAGCAGATTTTCAAACCAAGCGAGCATGCAATCTCCAGAGTGTCGCCGGCAGCGGCGCGGCGACGGTACAACTGACAAACGTCTTACGTCCGGCGGACTGCGAAGAGTGAAATTTTAACCTGTTCACCAAAACGGGGCGCAAAACCGGGCAATCCTGTGCGCCATGTCTCACGCCGAAGTAGTCAAACATATCTTGTTGCAATTTTCTGTCAGCCGAAAAGGGCGGGATTGCTTATCATCCTCAATGC
>Ga0209913_1001441_pt1 | contig 13105 bp, 12 predicted proteins | sample PersoiDNA2013203_FD_185805 | JGI IMG/M metagenome (GOLD analysis project Ga0209913, IMG submission 185805) | Permafrost soil microbial communities from the Arctic, to analyse light accelerated degradation of dissolved organic matter (DOM) -... | ecosystem: Environmental > Terrestrial > Soil >... | reverse complement strand
TCCTGCAACCACAGCAACAGTCTCACCACCGCATGAATTTCTTCCATGCTGACCATGGCGTAGAGCGCGTGCGTGCGGTACAGCCGGCGCGCCAGCGGAACATCGACGATCACCGGCACGCCAACTTTTTCTGCGTACTGACGCACTGCCAGCGCACGCTGGTTGCGCTCGCGTATCGATACGAAGGGAATCGGTGTGAGTTCCGGTTTGAAGTAGATGCCGATAGCCAGGTGGGTCGGATTGGCGATCACCATGCGCGAATTTTCGATGTCGTGTTTGTCTTGCGCCGTCAGCAATTCCAGGTGGGCTTGCTTGCGCTTGCTCTTGATCAGCGGATCGCCTTCGAGCTCCTTGTGTTCGCGCTTGACCTCCTGCTTGTCCATGCGTAGGTCCTTGAGATAAAGGAACAATTCGGCCAGCGCATCAAGTACCAGAATGGACGAGATGCACCCGAGGCAGATCAGTACCAGGCTGATGATCAGCTTGCCCCAGATGCCGATGATCTCGGCAATCGAGGCGTGCACCTGAGAGAAAATCAATTCCCGATGCCACCACCACACCAGCATGATCGCCAGGCCGAAGCTGACCAGATACAGCAGGGTCTTGATGAAATCCTTCACCGTGCGCAGGCTGAATATTCTCTTGAAGCCCTTGACCGGATTGATCGCCCCGAAGTTGAGCTTGAGCGCTTCGCCGGCCAGCGAAAAACCGCTTTGTACCAACGAGGGCAAGGCCGTCGCCGCAATGCAGAGCGCAATGACGGGTGCCACCACTTTCAGCCCGAGCAACAACACATCCGCCACGTAGCGATGCAGGTCGAGGGTGAAGCCGCTACGCGCGGCGCCGATGAAGGCCGCGCCGATCTTGGCCAGCGAGCCCAGCCAGACCACCAACAGCACGCCGCAAAAAATCAGGCAGGCCACCACCAGATCGCGCGCTTTAAAAGACTGACCGCGCCTGACGGCGTCGCGGCGCTTCTTGGGCGTGGCCTTTTCAGTTTTGCTGCCGGCCATGGTCAGCGCTCTTCAAACCACAATGGCAACTGCTGCGCCATGCCGCCAAGACGCATGATCTCGTCCGGAAAAAACGGGCCGAAATACATCAGCAGCACTAGCACCGCCACCATACTTTTTACCGTTAGCGACACCGAGAAAGCGTTGAGCTGCGGTGCAAAACGCGACAACAGGCCTAACGTAAATTCGGACAACAACATCACCGCGATCACCGGACTGGCCACCACGATCATCCGTGTCGCCATGTCGGTCAACAGTGATAACAGCGGCACGCCGGAGAAGCGGCATCCCTGCAAGGGGTCACACAGGCGATAGCTGTCGCTGACCGCTTGCACGAACAACATCAGGCCGCCGCCCTGCAGATAAACCGCCGCGGCAAACATGTTGAAGAAGTTGGACATCTCCGAGGTATCCACGCCGTTGGCCGGATCGATGGTGCTGCTCAGCGTGGCCCCGCGTTGGTTGTCGATGAAATTGCCAACCGCATGGAACACCCAGAACGGCCATGCCAGCAAACAGCCGAGGATCACGCCGATGAACAATTCCTGCGTGATGGCGGCGACGTAAGTCCAGGTCTCCACGACCGCCATGGCGCCCATCGGTGCGGACCAAAAACCCATGGCGACGATCATGATCACGGCGCTGCGTGTGGCGCCGCTCAACACGCTGGTATTGAAAAACGGCAGCATGAAGAACACCGGCGCCAGCCGTGCGAAGCCCAGCGTCGCGCCTAGCAGCCAGGTGTTGATGTCGAAAAACAACGCAGTGCTCATGGCGGTATTCATGGCCGGATTCATCCCAGCGCCAGGCGCATCACTTCACGGCCGAAGCCGAGCAGCACCTCGCCGTACCAACCGGACAGCAGGAACAGGCAAAAGCTCACCGCCAGCAGCTTGATGCCGAACGGCAGCGTCTGCTCCTGCAGCTGCGTCACGGTCTGGAACAGGCCTACCAGCAAGCCCACCACGGTAGCCACGGCGACCGGCCACAACACCAGCATCAGCACCAGATACAGGGTCTTGTTGCCTGCATATACGATATCGCCCATGTGCCTAGCCTCCGCTGCCAAGATCGATGTATTGCAGGATCAGCCCCTGACTCAGGATGGACCAGCCGTCGAGAGCCACAAACAGGATCAGCTTGACCGGCACCGAAATCACCACGGGACTCATCATCATCATGCCCAGCGCCAGCAGGATGCTGGAAATCACCAGATCGATCACCACGAACGGCAGATACAGGTAGAACGCGATCTTGAACGCATTCTTGATTTCACTCAGCGCATAGGCCGGCAACAGCGAGAAGATCGAGATGTGATCGTCTCCTTCCAGGCGTGGCGTGCTCTTTTCTTCCAGACGCGCTGTCTGGATTTTTTCGAAAAAGGTGGCCAGTTCCGGATCGCTGTATTTCTGCAGATAGCCGCGATAGGAATCCAGGCCATTGTCGACGAAGGATTCGACCGACGCCAGACTGGAGAAATTGACGGGATGCTCACGCTGGTAGTCGTAGACGTTCTGCGCCACCGGCAACATGACGAACACCGACATCATCAGCGCCACAGCATTGAGAACCAGATTGGACGGCACCTGCTGCAAGCCCATTGCATTGCGCACCATCACGAACACGATCGAGAACTTCAGATAGCAGGTTCCCGCCGCGACCAGAAACGGCAGCAGTGTCGCCAGGGCCAGCAGCCCGATCAGGGATATATCGTTAGACACGGTGTGTTTCGGCAATCGCTTTGCCGCCTGCGATATCGTGCAGCTCAACGCCCAGGCGACCGTTGAGCTCGACCAGTTCACCGGTCGCCAGACGCATGCCGTTGACCGTAATCTCCACCTGCTTTTCCGCCTGTGGATCCAGTTGCAGGACCTGGCCGCGATACAGCGTATCGAGTTCCGCCACGGTCATCAGGCGGCGTTGCAGGACGAAATCGAGGCGCAACGGAATGTCAGCCAGCGAGGCGGCGACGGTTGGTGTGGCCGGTGTCGTTGATGTCGCTGGTATCGTCGGCATGGCCGACAGCGCCGCATCTGCATCTGCGTCTGCATCTGCGCCCACGTTTGCGGACGCAGTCATTCTGGTTTCTTTCGGTTGTTTCAGGCTTGCTGCTTGCACAGTGATTTCTCCATCTTGGTTAATTGAAAAGCGCCCTATGGCGGTGCCGGCGCTGCTCAGTTCAAATGCTTCATTGGTGATCAACAGCACATCGCCGCAACGCAATCCGCCGATCAGGCGGCGGCTGGCCTGACTGCAGCCAATGCGCCAGTCCAACAGCAGCGGCAGCGCCTGCGCGGCGCGCGACAGGTCACCTGGAACGGGCGCCGCGATGTCGGGAAAATCGCTGAGCCAGACGCAGCCTTGCGGCGTGCGCAACGACAACAGACAGGGTTGCGATGCGGAGGTGTCAGGCGCAGCAGGCATAACGGGGGTGGCGTCGTGCTGAATGCGCAGACAGTCGTAGGCCAGCGCGGGAAACGGCATGGTCAGCGGCTGCTCGGCGGCGTCGAACAGCGCCAGCGCGTGTTCATCGCCCCGGTCCCCCATACAGGCCAGCCCTGCCAGTTCAGGCGAGGTAATCGCCAGCCACTCTCTCAGGTCGACATGGCCGCGCCAGCACAGACCCTGAGCGTAGGCATGCACGGCCACGACACCGGAATGACGCGGCAGCGGCGAATAAGCGAGACGCCCGGCCAGCGCCGCATCGCGTCGCGGCCAATGCGCCAACGCGGCGCGGGCGCGCAATTCGGCAGCGGCAACGCGGCGCAAAGAGGGATAACTCACGATTCCTCCTCCTGCTGTTGCTGCCGCGAACCCTGCTGCTGTTGCCGGCCTTCTTCACCATGTTCCTGCAAAAGCCACTGGTCACTGCGGCCCGGCGTGTCGCCGTGCGCGTTCAGGCGCTGTTCCACCAGCGCGCTGGTCGGATGCAAGGCCAGCGCGGCAAACGACGAAGATGACGCGCTGTTCATACCCGGCGTCTGCGACACCCTGACGGCATGCTGCGAACCCCAGGAACGAAATTGGTAGACCCAGCCGTCCTGGGCGACACCGTCACCGGAACTTGCGGCGTTGGCAGCATTGGCGGCTGTTGCAGCGACCTCGGCGCGCGTACGAACGGCCGGCATCGTTTCGTTCGCTGTGCCGGATTTATGCGCCTGCTGCGCGTTTTCACCATTCAACGGTTTTGCCGGTATCGGCATCTCATCAGTGGCTGACGCGTTGCTTTGCTTGCGACCCGCTTCGGCGTCGCGCGCTGCGTCGGCTGACTTGCGCGCAGCAGCGTCGGTAGCGTCACCTGACATAGATGTTGACGATGCCAGCGCCGCGGCACTCGCGCGCCCGCCGCCTGATGCCTCCGTTGCACCAATTGCAACAGCACGAATGCCGGACGCCTCAGGCGACGACAGGCTGTCCTCGCCCACATCGCGTCGCGTCTGCATCGCTGTCAGCTGCTGACCTGTTGCGGCGCCGTTGACGCCGGCACCTTGCGCAGATTTGGACTGCGGCCGCGAGCTTGTCCCGGCGGAGGTGTCCAGGGAATGGCTTCGGCCTGCATGCAGGACCGGCTTACCCGCCTTGCCTGTTTTTTCTGCCGGTGGCGCGCCACTGGTTTCGACCCGCAAACCAAGCGACGGCATCTGCGGCAGCATTTCCTGCACGGTCGACACGAGTTGATCAATGCTGTCGGCCTTATCGCGATTGTGACGATCGCGCTCGCCGGCCTGCATCAACCGATCCTGCACGCTCTGCACGTTTTTTTCTGCGGTCGCGGCACTCTGCAGCAGCGACGTATTCCCATTCTTTATTTCGACCATGACAAACGTTCCTCTATTTCACATTCTTCAATTTCAAGTTGTCGCAGGCGGGCTTTTTTTTGCTCACCCGCGAGCAGTGTCTGGTAGCGCTCGGTCCGACCTTCCAGATGACGGCACTGCGCATGCTGAGCGCTGACCTGTTCGGCGCATTCCTTGCCGAGCTCCTGCTGGCGGCGCAGCTCCAGCCGCAGTGCCTGACTGCGGCGACGGTCGGCAGCGTTCTTGCGCAGCCAGCCGAACAGTTGCTGACGGTCCAGTGCTGCGCCGTTGAGATTGCCGGCGCCGGCCAGCTGTTGCTGCACGCCGATTTCGCCCTGCAGGCGGTGGCATTCCTGCTGCACCGCAGCCAGGCGCTGACGCTGCTGCGCCAGACGGCGCCGACCGGCCTGCAGGCGCTGCTCGCTATGCAGCAACAACGCCTGATACGCCTGGCGTTTACGCGGCAAGGTTCACCATCTGCGCCACCAGCGTGTCGGCGTTGGCGGCGCTGTTACGCGCTTGCTGCAGCCAGGTGATCAGGGCGTCCTTTTGTTCCAGCAGGCGATCGTTTGCGGCGTTTTCGCCGGCGCGGTATTCGCCGAGATCGAGCATCAGTTGCAGCTCTTCCAACCGACTCAGTTTTTCACGGATGACACCTGCGGCCTGCAATTGCACCGACGGACAAATCTGGCCGGCCACGCGACTCAGGCTGCGCAACACATCGACTGCCGGGTAGTGATTCCTGGCGGCCAGCTTGCGGCTCAGATAAATATGACCGTCCAGGATGGAGCGGATCTCTTCGGCGATGGGGTCGACTTCGTCGTCGCTTTCCAGAAGCACGGTATAAAACGCCGTGATGCTGCCGCTGTCAGTCACCCCGGGACGCTCCAGCAGACGCGGCAATGCCTCAAATACGGAGGCCGGATACCCGCGCCGCGCCGGCGCTTCGCCAGCCGCCAGCGCCACATCGCGCAAGGCGCGCGCATAGCGCGTCAGCGAATCCTGAATCAGCACCACGCGGCATCCGTGGTCGCGGTAGTACTCCGCCACCGAGGTCGCCAGCAAGGCCGCATTGCAACGATCGACCGAGGAGGCGTCCGAGGTTGCGTAGACCACCACGCTACGCTGGCTATGCGGCGATCTCTTCATTTGTTCGACGAACTCGGTGACTTCTCGCCCACGCTCACCGATCAGGCCGACCACGAAGACGTCGGCCGATGCATGTTCCATCAGCATCGTCACCAGACTGGTTTTTCCGGTGCCCGCTGCGGCGAAAATACCGAGACGCTGACCAACGCCACAGGTCGTGAGCGCATCCAGCACACGAATGCCGCTATGAAATACCTCGCTGATCGGCCGGCGCCGGTCGAACGACGGCGGATCCGCATCAAGCGCACACCAGCGCTCGGAATGGATGGCCGGCGGCGGCGCCGCCAGCCTGGCGATGTGTGTACCGTTGGAATCAAGCACCGCACCCAACATGCTGTCGTCCATGCGCACGGTCAGCGCGCCGCCGGTCGGCACCAGCACCGATTCGCGCGACAGACCGCGCGGATTGCCGAGCAGGCTGAGCACCGCCATGTCGCGGCGAAATCCAACCACTTGTGCGCGCGCGACAACCTCGTTATCGCGCCAGTGACGGCGCACATCACAGACCTCGCCCACGGCGACGTCGCGCAGCGGTGCTTCGATGATCGGTCCGGACAGGCAATGGGGATGGACAAACTGCCGCAGCAGTCGCAATGGAGTAACCTTCATTGGCGGATAATCTCCAGCAGCCGCGTCTGGCTTTCAAAAAAGGCATTGATCGCCTCTGCCATCGCGTCGACGTCGGCCAGGCACGCGGCGGCAACATCGATATAAACCTGCAACTGCCCTTCGCTTTCGCGCAGCACCAGTTGCTTGTTGGCGCTGTAGGGAAAGCCTGCCATGAGTTCCTGCAGCAAGGCCTGCGACCGCAATCGCACGATGCTGTCGTGGAATTCGCACAGGTCGCTCCAGATCACCACGCGCTCTTCCAGGTTGCCGACAAACAACGCAGGTCCATCGCTGAGGTCGATCTGTACCGTGGCGTGCTGGTCCAGCTCCTGGATCAGCGCCGGATCACAGCCGGTGTGCAAAAGAGCTTGTTTGACGAGTTCGCCAAGACTGAGTTGTTGCATGCTTGCTCCCATAAAAATACGTCTTAGATAACCTTGAGGACATTGACCTCGACATTGCTGGCGACTTCGCCGAACGAGATCACATCGAGATCCTTGAAGCGTGCTTCCAGTAGCTTCTTGACGAAGCGGCGCACGTCGACGGCGGTCAGTACGATCAGATCTTTCTGTGCAATCGGAAACGCCTGGAACAGCAACGCAAATTTGTCGATGATTTCTTCCGACACCGCCGGTTCGACATTGAGGAAGGCGCCGCTGGAGTTTTGCCGGATGCCCTTGCGCACCTGCTCTTCCATGTCGGCCGACAGCATCACCACGCGCAGCTTGTTGCCGACCGCGAACTTGTGCGAGATGTAGCGGGCCATGGCGCCGCGCACGTGTTCAACCAGCGCGATCACGTCTTTTTCGCGGCCGCCCCATTGCGCCAGCGATTCCAGAATCAGCTTGAAATTGCGAATCGAAATGCGCTCCGACAACAGCCGCTGCAACACTTCCGAAATCTTCTGTACGGTGACGTTGCGCAACACTTCCTTGAGCAGGTCGGGAGCGCTTCCTTCCATCTGGTCAAGCATCTTCTTGGTTTCCTGGATGCCGAAAAATTCAGGCACGTGCTTGACCAGCACCGCGACCAGGCACTGGTACAACTCGTCCTGCGCGCTGCGTAGCTGGAAACCCAACTTCGCCAGTGCATCGCGATGCGACGGCGCGACCCAATGGCAATCCTGGCGCGCGCCGTCCTGCAAGATCTCGACGTCGATGCCGAGCTGTTCCACTTCATCCGACATGTTGACGATGCGCAGCTTGTCGAAACGCACCTGCAGCGTTTCGGTGCGGATTTCATTGATCAGCAGCGCCACGCAGTCCTTCTCCTGCGTGGCCGAACCGCGCACCATGAATTCCGGCAGACGTACGCCGTAGTCGATGAAGAACTGGCTGCGCAGACGTTGCGCCAATTGCTCATCGATGAACAATTGCTGCTGCGCCTGTGGCACCAGCAGGATGAACGCCACCGTCTCGGTGGCGACTTTATCGAGGTCGGCAATCAGACCCAGCTGCGGCTGATCGCCCGCTTCATCGGCCTGCGGCGTACGGCTGGAAACCGCGGTATCGGCAGCCGCCTCGCCTGCGCGCAATTCGCGCTTGCGACGACGCTGGCCCAGATACAGGAACAAGCCCAGCGCCAGTGAAAGACACAGGAACGCCGCTGCCGGAAACCCCGGCAGGAACGCCACCACGACCGCCAGTAGCGCCGTGATGGCGACCGCAAACGGCATGCCCAGCAACTGGCCCATGATGTTGCGGCCGAGATTAGCGTCGTCACCGTTGATGCGTGTGACGATGAAGCCCGCACTGATGGAAATCAGCAGCGCCGGGATTTGCGCCACCAGGCCGTCGCCGATGCTCAGCATGGTGTAGGTCTGCAACGCGGTCGACATGTCCATGTTGTGGCGCGTCACGCCGACCGCTATACCGCCAATCAGGTTGACCAGGATGATGATGATGCCGGCGATGGCGTCGCCCTTGATGAACTTCATCGCACCGTCGAAGGAGCCGTACAGCTGGCTCTCGCGCTCCAGGATATTGCGTCGTTCCTTGGCGCCGTCGGCGTCGATGACGCCGGCCTTGAGGTCGCCGTCGATACTCATCTGCTTGCCCGGCATGCCGTCCAGCGAAAACCGTGCCGCCACTTCCGCCACCCGTTCCGAGCCCTTGGTGATGACGATGAACTGGACGATGGTGACGATGGAAAAGATCACGAAGCCGACAATGAGCGTATCCCCGATGACGTATTCACCGAAGGTGGCGATGATCTCGCCGGCATCGGCCTGCGTCAGGATCAGGCGACTGGTGCTGATCGACAGCGCCAGGCGAAACAGCGTGGTGATCAGCAGAATGGTCGGAAAGGTCGAGAAGTTAAGAATCTTGTCGACGTAAAACGACCCCATGAACAACAGGATGGCGATGACGATATTCAGCGCGATCAGGAAGTCCACCAGAAAAGTCGGCAGCGGCACGATCAGCATGGCGATGATCATCACCATCAGCATCACGATGATCAGTTCCGGCCGTGCGCGGGCATTGGTAAGAAGTCGGGCAATCATGGCTTGGCTCAGGTTGACGCGCGGCGCTGCTCCAGCAGTTCCGCCGCATAGCTGTGGTCAATCAATTGGTCGAAGACCGCGATCACTGCGGCAGTGTTGGCCGTGTCGGCAGCAGCGTCGGCACCGGCAAGGCTCTCGCCGGCCGTTGCAAACAATTCCGGCGGCAGGCGCTTGTAGGCGCTGCGCACGGCATTGAGCCAGGTTGACCGTTCGGCGTGGGTCAGCAACAGACAGGCCCCCAGCGCTTGCGGCAACAACTGATCGGCAGGCGTCCGGCGACCGACCAGGCCGCACAGCAACAGCAGCCAATCGGCTTCTTCCTGTGCATAGGACGGCGTCAGTTTCCTGGCCAGCAGCGACATCACGAACTCACGGTCGGCGGTGCGCAGCAGATGCAGCTTGCGCATGTGCGCCAGCAAATAGCTGAACTCGAGGTGGTCGCAACTCGGGTCTTCGGCGCGGATATCCGTACCCAGCGATTCTTCAACGAACTCCAGGACCAGGTGGCGCACCTTGTAGCCGTAGCTGGCGATCCAGTCTTCATAGTCGTCCAGCGGCTTGCGCTCGCTTTCGAGAAAGCGGCGGTAGGTCTGACGCAACAACGAGGCCTGCAAGCCGAGTACGGCGCCGAACAGGCGCGCCTTGAGCGCGCAGTTGATACCGCCCTTGAGCATTTTCGGATTGGCCTGACGGGTCACCGTCTCCAGCAAGCCCTCCAGACGCCGGCGCTGGATGTTGGCCAGCCGCTTGCGCTTGAGTAATTCCCGAAGCACGAGGAACAGGTCGCTGTCGTCTGGAAACAGGCTGCGCGCCTGTGCCAGCAACGCATCCATCGACAGGTTCTGCACCGCCAGCACTTCCACCAGTTTTTGCGCCTTGGGCGCGGCTTCCTCGTCCAATACCCGTTCAAAACCTTCGCTGGAAGCGCCCTTTTTTTCGAACTCGCGACGATTGCGAAACTGCGTGGCGACGCTGGCCATGTCGTCGGCCATGTCCGCCAGTTTCTGTTGCAACGCTGCCGGCGTGCCGTCCTCGGCATTCTCGACGTTGTCCGCTTGCGTCATGCCGTCGCTGGCGGCCTTGACCGATTCCTTCTGGCGCGTCTCGGCCAGCACGCGGGCGGCGACGATGGCGCTGCCGGCGCCGTGGATGTTAGCTACCATTGAAAAGACTCTCCTGCTGTTGACGTGCGGTTTCGCGCGTCTTGTCCATCTGCCTGATGAGCGTTTCGAACTCGACCGCTTCTTCGATGTTCTCGCTGCTCAGGTCCATGCCCTCGGTGATTTCACGCGGGCGGATCAGGAACACGCGCACGGTGTTCTTGTTGAGCGTCTGGCGGTAGCGAAAGGCGCCGCCGACCAGCGGCAAGTCGCCCAGCAACGGGATCTTGCCGACGTACTGGCCGCTCTCGCCGCGGGTATAACCGCCCACCAGCAAGCTCTTGCCCTTGGGCACGCGCGCGACGGTGCTGATGGTGGTACGTCCCACGGTAGGCAAGGTGCCGGCGGCGTCGGTCTCGTTGCGCTGGACTTCACTACCGTCTTCAATGTTGAGCGACAGTTCGATTTCGTCTTTGGCGGTAAACCGCGGCAGCACGTTGACCATGGTGCCGTAGGTCACCTTCTCCAGTTGCACCGCGCGCTCGGCCAGCAACTGCGTGTAAAACGTGCGGTTGTTGTCAAACATCGCCGGCGTATTTTCTTGCGTCAGCACCACCGGCCGCGAGACGATCTGCGCTTTGTTGTCGCGCGTCAGCGCCAGGATGGAGGCAATGAACTTGTTGCCTTCCAGCGTGCTGAACGAATTCAGCGGCGTGCCGCTGTTGAGCCCGGCGGAGAATTTATTGCCGAGGGAAATGGCGCCCTGCCAGTTCACGCCCAATTGATCGAGATCGTCCTTTTGCAGATCGATGATCCACAGCGCCAGTTCGACGTGGCGCTTCTGTTCATCCAGCGCTTCCACCAGATTGCGGATGAAACGGATTTGTTCGGCCGTGCCCTTGACCAACAGACTGTTGGTTTCCGGATAAGCGATGATGCGAATATTGCCGGCTGGCTGCGGCTTGGCGGTTGCATCGGCAGGCCGGTTTGCGTTCGCTGCGGCGTTCGCCGCGGCCTCCCCCGGCAACACCGGCGCACGGTCGATCTGCGTATCCAGCAACGAGGTGGCGCTGTTGGACTTGGTCACCACCGGCGCGGCCTGAGCAGTCTCTCCCGCCAACAGCTTTTCAACCACGGTGGCGATGCCGGGAATGACGATGTTTTCATCGCGGCGGGTATAGGCGCGATCGGTAACAAAGGTGTTGTTGAGCTTGATCACTTCGACATGCTGATTACCCATGCCGGCGTCCTGACTGTCCATGAACTCGGCCGCCTGCGTCACCAGATCAACGTAGATCGGCGGGCCGGCCAGATAGAAGGTATCAATGCCGTCACCGCGCAACGGATAGCGCGGATCGGCCAGTCCCGATTTTTTCAGGAACGAGGTAAGCGCCTTGGGCGTCACGTTCTTCAGCTTGATCACGCTGTTGCGGGTTTCGCTGGCGTCGTAGACGTAGATCGCGTTACCGTCGTAGTAGGTGATCAGACCCAGTTGGCGGCTGACCTTGCTGATGATGTCGCCTGCGGAGAAGTTGAATTCGCCAGAGATCTGTTTGCCCGCCGCCAGCTTGCTGACGATGATGGGCTTGCCGATGTAGGACGACACGCCGCCGAAAAAGGCGCGCATGTTTTCCTGGCGGGCGACATAACCTGCCGCCAAATCGCCCCCCGCGACGTTGAGTTTACGGTTGGCGGCGCCGACATCGAGCGCCGATACCAACGGATGAGCGGACAGAAAAGCCGCTGCCACGAGCCACCGTGAGGAGCCCGATATATTCCACTTTTTCACACTGATATCCTCTATTTTTTTTGCGCATCAAACAGATGCGTCAAGCTCAGACCGAGCGATTTTTTGACTTCGCTGGAAAAATGCGACGGCGACGCAAAGCCGTGCGCCATGGCCACTTCGGTGACCGAATGTTGTCGCTCTATCACCGCCAGCACGGCTTTCGCCAGACGCCAGTCCTTGAGTGCGGACTTGGGGCTGCCGCCCAATGCAGTGCGGAACAGGCGACGGAAGTGGCCGGCCGAAATGCCGTAGCGGGCACTGAGATCTTCGACCTTTTCGCCTTGCCCTTCCTGCAACAGGAAAGACACCATGGAATAGGCTTCGGTGCGCCGCAACGACGCCGCGATATGCCGGTATTCAGGCGTATCGTCGATCGCCATGCGCAGAAAATTGATCGTCAGGCGCTTGTCGTCAACGGCGGGCATTGCCATCAACGACACCGGACCGGCAGCGGCATTGCCGCCGACCGACATCCCCGGCGAGATGCCCAGAGCGTGGTCGATGAAGGCTTGCAACTTGGTCAATGTCTGTACGTCCTGGCTATCCATGATTGGCTTCCCGACAAGACGCACGACATGCCCCCCGTCTTTGATTTGTCACACAACTTCCAAAGAACCGAAAGTTTATTCCCGCGCCTCCAATCGAAAAATAGGACTGGAATTAAATTGCCCCACCATTCCTTCGGACTCGGATGAAAGCCGAAATTCGCGCGACAGCCCGCCGCGTACCGATGACTGTCTGTATCTGTTTTGCCAGAACTCATCATGGCCGGCGAGGTCCATCGCGTTCGTCGCGACGTCGTTGCTTGCTGTCGCACGCACGTCTGTTTCCCCCTCTTTCGCGAAGGAATTCCATGTTGCACTTCAGTCCCGCCATCTCACCCGCCGCCAGCCCCGCCTGTCTACTCTCTGCGCAGGAAATGGCATTCCCGCCATCGTTCGGGCAGCTGCGCGAGCAGGTCGTCGCCATCACGGGAACACCGCTCCATCTGAGCGACAGCGTGCCTGTGGTCGGCAGTGTCGTTGCCGAGCAGCGCCTGCCGGCTGCCGTCAGCGGCGTGGCGACTGTCAGCAACGACGCCCTCACACACGTACACGCGCAAATAATGTCTGTTGATTTTCAGGAAGCAACGGCAGAGGAAGAAC
>Ga0209913_1001440_pt1 | contig 13119 bp, 7 predicted proteins | sample PersoiDNA2013203_FD_185805 | JGI IMG/M metagenome (GOLD analysis project Ga0209913, IMG submission 185805) | Permafrost soil microbial communities from the Arctic, to analyse light accelerated degradation of dissolved organic matter (DOM) -... | ecosystem: Environmental > Terrestrial > Soil >... | reverse complement strand
GGACAGCTTCCAGCGGGCGGGCGCACTTGCTGCGGGCCATCCCGGTTCCCCCGCCGCCCGACGCCCCGAAGGTGCAGACTTTTCCTCCGATCGACCAGCGGTCAACCGGCCCAGGCAGCACGAATTCCTGGCCGCAGAAACTGGCGGTCTCGCCAGGCGGTACTCGGCTGCTGGTGGCGCTCAACCTCGCTGACAGCGCCGCAATAATCGACCTGAACCACTCCGACCGGGTGCGCTACGTGCCGACCGGGAGCTACCCGTTCGGCGCGGCGATCGTGCCCGGCGGACGTATCGGCCTGGTGACCAACGAGGCATCCGGGACGCTGTCTGTGGTTGACCTGAAGCGCGGTGTGAGGCTTAAGAACATCACCGTCGACCTGCCACTTTCTCATCCCGAGGGCGTCGTGGTCGACCGCAACGGAGCGCGGGCCTATGTCGCCTTGGCGGCTAGCGATCAAGTAGTCGTGGTCAACCTACGCCGTCGGCGTGTGGAACGCACGATCTCGGTCGGACGCAGCGCCGGGCTGGGAACGATGCCCGTGGCGCTCGCACTCGGACCGAACGACGCTCGTCTGTTCGTGGCCGAGTCTGGCGCCGACGAGATCGCCGTCATCCGCCTGCCGAGTCGGCTGACCTCACCCGCTCTCAACTGGACGCTGGTGGGCCGCATCCCGGTGGCTGACCAGCCCCAGGCGGTGGTCACCGTTGCGGCCCGAGGACACCGGCCGGCGCAGCTCATGTGGATCGCGGGGAAGGGCCTCGGTGTAGGGGCAAACCCCCTTGGCCCCGTCCCGACGCTCGCCAGCGACCCCATCTTATGGGCATTTAACCCAGTCGCGCCTACATTTGACATTGGCAGCGGGATCGAGTACCTACCCGGTCTAGTCACCGGACGGGCGGGGTTGATGGCGCTTCCCTCTGACGCGCAGGTTCGCCGGCTCACTCCTGCGGCCTCCCGCCAGCTGCGGCCGGTAGGCGCTCGTCCAGCCCCCGTTGATACGCCGCTCCGCGCCAACGGTCCGATCAAGCACGTCTTTTTCATAGTGCGCGAGAACCGGACCTACGACCAGATGCTGGGCGATGTCAGCCGTGGCAACGGCGACCCCAAGCTGACGCTGTTCGGCGAGAACGTGACGCCGAACATGCACGCGCTGGTTACGCGCTTCCCGCTCATGGACAACGTGTTCGCCAACTCGGATGCCTCGGTCGACGGGCACTCCTGGACCAGTGCGGCCATGGTCTCCGACTACCTCAACCGTAACTGGGTCCAGAACTACGCCGGGCGCGGACGGCCCAACGACTTCGGCGTGTACGCCGTGTCCTGGCCGGGCAACGGTTTCCTTTTCGACCAGGCCGAGCGCCAGCACATCTCCTACTTCAACTACGGCGAGGTGGCCGCCGGCGTGATCGGCTCGGTGCCCGATCGCAACCGCTCGGCCGCGCAGCTCGTGGAGGTCGAGCGCAAGGCCTCGAACTCCGACATCGGCTACCCATTCGGCGGCTGCTATCCCACCAGCTTCAACATCGGCACGGCCCTCGACAAGGGAGAAGTCTTCGATTCCAGCCTCCCGGTCGGCGCTCCGGCCGGCAGCTACTCCCACGTCGACTGCTTTCGTAAGCGCTTCGCCCAACAGTTGGCAGCAGGTGCCGTCCCGGCACTTAACTACCTCATTCTCACCGGCGACCACACGCGCGGCACCCAGGTCGGCTTCCCCACCCCAAGCGCCATGGTGGCTGACAACGACTTGGCACTGGGTCAGTTGGTGGACACGATCTCACACTCGTCGATCTGGTCTTCTTCGGCCATCTTCGTGGTCGAGGACGATTCCCAGGACGGCGCCGACCATGTCAACGCCCACCGGATCCCGGCGCTGGTCATCAGCCCGTACGCCAAACGTGGTCTGGTCCTGCACACGCGCTATGACTTGCTCTCGGTGGTGCGCTCGATGGAGCTCATCCTGGGCATGAAGCCGCTGAGCTTGAATGATGCTCTGGCCACCCCGATGTACGACGCGTTCGCCTCCAAGGCGGTCAACGCCGCTCCGGTGACAGTGATCGCTGCCAAGATTGATCTACTCGAACGCAACACGCCCACCTCCCCAGACGCGAAGCTGTCGAGCCGACTGCCGTTTGGGCGTCTCGACAGCGTCCCGCAATGGCAGGTGGATCGCATCCTCTGGCATTCGGTCCACGGGGCGAACAGCGAGCCGCCGCCGCCGGGGCCGGGCGCCGAGGTCGGCCAGTAGGGCGCTGCTCGCCGGGCTCTCCCCGCCCGTCGCCGGCATCCGCCGGATCGGGCCGGGCCAGCTCCTCCGGAATACCGGCGCAAAGGCCATCCAGGCGCTCTTGAAGAAGAAGAAGTCCCGGAGCTCCCAGACCGGCAACGACGCTCGGCTTCATCGCCAGTAGCGCGTAACCAGTGGCCGGGCGCCGAGACGACGCCCGGCCACTTACGAACCGGCTAGGGAAGCCCCACCACCTCGAACGGCACGGCGACAGCCGGAAGCGACTACACGACCGTCAATCAGACGGTCACCTTCCATGCCGGCCACACTCAGGAGACGGTCGACATCCCGATCACGGACGACGCGGCGCACGAGGACAACGAGACGGTCGCGCTCACGCTCTCAGGGCCCTCCGACGGCGCCGTCCTCGGTGACCCGCACGAGGCGACAATCACAATCATCGACAACGACGTGATCACGAAACCGGCCGCAACGACCCCCAACGGCAAGCTCAGCTCGGCCAAGCTCTCGAAGAAGAGCTTCACAGTCTCCCTCGCGGCCAAGGTCAAGCTCAGCTGCAAGTTCTCACCGAAGAGCAAGATCTTCCGCTACGTGCTCAGCATCAAAAAGGGCAAGAAGTGGGCGAGCGTGAAGAGCGCCAAGAAGACGGGCTCCTTCAAGAAGGTCAGGTCACGCTGACTGTCAAGAAGCTCTTCGCCGGCAAGCCGATCAAGCGCGGCGGCTACCGGCTCAAGCTCTCCGCCGATAGGAACTCGAAGACGCTCCGCTTCAAGATCACCTAGCGCCAGGATCACCTCTTCCATCCGGGCTCCGTCCCCTCCGATTCGACGACAGCCCGGAGATCCTGCTCAGTCCGGCCTAAGGGCTGTTTCAGGCAACAGCGGGACCTGTCGTATACGCAACACGGGGGCAACAATGGGGCAACCAGCTCCACCGAGATCCACCGAGATCGAACGGTCGAAACGCGCTCGAAAGCACTCGTTTTCCAGCTAGACCGAGATCTACCGAGGTTCCAGCGGCCTCCTTTTAATCCCAAGGTCGCAGGTTCGAATCCTGCACGGCCCATCTCGCGTTACTGGCCGACAGCCGCACACGCCTCAGGCGAGGCGTGACTACAGTCGGTTTCGGACCTGTCCGACAGTTGCGTGCAAGGCCTGACCCCGGCTGGATTTCAGCGGCGGCGCAGGAAGAACAGGATCGCCGCGATGACGAGGATGACGACGAGAATTGTTCCAATGACGCCGATGCCAAGTGCTGCGAGCATGATCGTGCCTCCTTGTTCAAGTCCGCGCAGACGCGGACGATCCGTGATGCGCTGATTATAATTCTTCCGTCGGCGTGTGGGGTCCTGTTGCCCCGATCGTGATACTGCGGATGCCGTGTTGATCGCCGAGCGTCTCACAGCCCAGTTGCTCGCGCGACCGCCGGCGCGCGATCCTCTCCGAGGCCGTGTGTAGAACTCTCCTGGCTCGCACCCTCAGCGACGCCCCGAGAAAGCGGGAGGCATCTGGTTTGAGTCCAGTACGGCCCGTTTTTTCGACAAACCAAACGTTCGTTACTCAGACCGTGGATGAGGGCCGAGCGCGTTGAACAAAACCGCGGGCGACAGCGGGCGAGCCCATCGATCGGCAGCAGGTTGAGTAGGCCGCGCTGGCGCCGACAGGAGAGCCGTCGCCTCTGAGGAAGGAAGCCCAGTGTGCGCAGGCAAGAGCAGCGAGCGAGCGGCCGAACGCGATGATGTCCATGGCAGCCGCCGCGTATGCTCTTCGCTCTTTTTCTTTCCCCGCGGCGGCTCGGCGCATGTCGCCCGCGCCCTCTGTCACAGGCTTCCCTCCGTCGGCTGGCAGACGACGCTCGTCGCAGGCTCGCTTGGAGCATCCGGCCAGCCGACGAGCGCCGCGACGTTCTTTGCCGGTATCGACGTGCGGCCTGTCGAGTACGCGCCCGCGGCGTCGTGTAGTGACCCGCTTGTCGCTTCAATCCCGTTTCCGCCGTCGTACGAGGATCGGCCTGGTGCCCCGGATCGCGTGTTCGCGGCTGTCAGCGACGACGACTACGAGCACCTTGTTGCCGCCTGGAGCGAAGCGTTAGCGGAAGCGGGCGCAGCCAGCGCGGATGTGCTCCACCTGCACCACCTGACGCCGGCGAACGAGGCCGCGCTCAGGTCGTTCCCGAATATCCCGATCGTCGGGCAGCTGCACGGTACCGAGATCGCGATGCTGCGCGCGATCGAGGCGGGCCCTCCGCCAGGGTGGGACCATGCAGAAGCCTGGGCGGCCCGACTTCGCCGTTGGGCGCAAGCATGCACGCGGCTGATCGTGCCGCCGGGCTCCGAATCAGAGGTGGAGTCGCTGCTCTGTGTCTCACCCGCGCGTCTCGTCGGGATCCCCAACGGCGTCGAGCTCGAGCTCTTCCGCCCGCAACCGCTTGTTGCGAGCGAACGTCTCTACTTTTGGCGCCGCCGGCTGGTCGCCGAGCCGCACGGCTGGGACGAGACCGGCCGCCCGGGCACCGTCGGCTATCGGCTGAGCGAGCTTTGGCCGTTCGAGCAGACAGAGACGATCTTCTTGTTCGTCGGCCGTTTCACGGCGGTCAAGCGAATTCCGCTCTTGCTGACAGCGCACAAGCGCGCCCAGGAGCGCTTCCACGCTCCGGCTCCGCTCGTGCTCGTCGGCGGCCACCCCGGCGAGTGGGAAGGCCAACATCCACTCACCGTGATCCGCGAGCTCGGTAACGATCAGGCTTTCCTCGCTGGTTGGCACGACCACCAGCAGCTAGGGCAGGCGATGAACGCGGCGGATCTGCTCGTTTTGCCTTCGGTCGCAGAGGCGTTCGGGCTCGTGCTCGTCGAAGCGATGGCCTGTGGCCTACCTGTGATAGCGGTCGATGCGCACGGCCCCGCCAAGATCGTCGAGCCCGAAACCGGTTGGCTAGTACCACCCGACGACGAGACGGCGCTCGCGGATGCCCTGGTCGTCTCCGCGAACGACCGTATGGAGCGACAACGGCGTGGCACTCGTGCCTCGCTCCATGCCTCCCAGCACTTCAGCTGGCAGCGTATCGCGGAGCGGGTGGCCCAGGTCTACGCGCAGGCGCTCGCTGACAACGCGCGCCCGCGGCACCCGAGCTGACAGCGAAGGCAACGAGAAACGGCGACTCTCGAACGCTAGAGAGCCGGTAGGCGCACGCCCCAAGGCGCGAATCCGGCGAACTATCGCAAGCAGGATCTGGCCGAGCCGCGACCGCCCGGTCGCATCGTACGCGCGCCGGTGTGACTCGCTCCGGCTACGACTGGTCAATTACTTCTTGCAGCGCCTCTGGAGGGTTTGAAAGCAGTCCGCTAGTGCCCTGCGCCGCCTTGGCGCTTTCTGGCCAGCGGTCAGCCGACGATCCGGTACGGGCTCAGCTTCCAACTTGCCCAGTTCCAGAACCAGCCGGGCAACAACCGGGGCGCGTTCGGGCGCTTTCCCTTCCGCCCCTTCGCCTGCCAGTCGAGCGTGCTCCAGGCCCAGCGCGGGACCGCGTGGGGCAGGCTGCGCGGGCGCGGCCTGCTGACGACCTTGACGTAACTCGACAACGGGCTCTTGTTGCCCGCCGCGTCGATGGCCCTGACGCGATAGATACTGCGGCCGTGTTTCTTGAACTTGCTGAGCGAGGCGCTCGTCGCAGTACCCGCCAGTGTCTGGATCGGGGCGCCGTTGAGAGCGATCTGGTAGCTGGCGATCGCGCCGCTGTTGTCGCTGGCAGCTCGCCACTTGAGCATGAGCTTTCGCTTGACGAAGCGCCCTCGCAACGTGGTCGGCTTGGTTGGCGCCGCGATGTCCTGCAGAAGCGCGAAGTACCCCGGGACGAGCGTGTAGATATCGAGCGAGCCGTCCGACCCGACCAGGTAGCCGCTGTTGGAGCCAACGGGAAGGAAGGCCGAGCTCAGGCGCCGAATCGGCTTCCAGCTCTGCCCGTCGCTGGAGAAGGCGACGACCACGCCCAGTGGCGGCGCGCTCACGTGAATGGCGAGGAGCGTGTTGAACCTGGAGATCGGAACGCCGGTCAACTCGTCCACCGTCTGGAGCTGCAGAACGGAGCTTCCCGCGCTTAAGCCCGATAGCGGAATCGTGAGCGTGGACGGCGTCAGCGTGGGCGTCACCGTCACCGACTCGTCGAAGGAGTTCTCCCACCAGCTCACCGTTGCCTTGCCGTCGCTCGAGGAGGCGGTCCCCACGGGAGACTCGGTCGGCAGCGTCGCGGCCGCTTGTACCACCGCGCCATCCACGTAGTTGCTGTCGATGTTGAGCTTCACGCCTCCATAGGTCTCTTTGTGACCGCCCCGGTACTGATGCACGCGCTGGTGATCGCTCCAGTAGGAGTCGGAGACGACCGGCTCGCCGAATACTTTCTTCACCCCGTCCCAGCGCGCGATCCAGATGTCGTCGGGAGCGCTGTCGGGGTCACTTTCGAGCATGCTGACGAGGTCGTGGATAGTTGAGCTCGCGCTGCCGTAGACACCGGCCGTATAGCCCTTGACGTGCAGCTCCTTGACCCAGGCCGAGACGAAGCGCTGCACCGCCTGGGTGCAGGAAGCGGTCGCTCTGTAACCCTCCATGTCGTAGTAGATGGGATTACCGGCTTCGATTCCGAAGTAAGCGGCGCGAGCAGCGGCGTTGTCGGCGGCCGCCTTGCCCTGCGATCCCGCCGAGCCAGACGTGATCAGGCTGAGTCCCTTCTGGGACACGCACGATGCCTGCCGGCCAACCCAGAGCGGGAGCAAGTTCCAACCCATAGCCCGAACGCTGTTCACCCAGGCGGGCGTGAGATTCCCATCGGGACAGGCGCGGTTGGATCCGCCCAGATAGATCCCGACCGCCCGATAAGGCGACTCGAGCCAGGCTTCCATGGTTTCGAGCGAGGGCGCTCCGCAGGTGTCGAAGCCGTAGCCGGTGAAGTAGCTCGAGCTCGTCAGCCGGGCGGCGCCCGAAGCGCTACCCGCCGCGGTGATCAAGAGCAGACCGGTAGCGGCGACCAGGATAAGACCGAGAAGCTTCCTGCTACGCGTCACGAATCGTCGAAGTGTACGGACCGATCCAGCCCGCCGGCGGTTTGAGCCGATCGTCGCCGTCCGTCCGACGGCTGCTCCGAACCCCTGCGCTCTTCCCCGACCAAGAGCCTTCTCGGCGCGCTGGGGCGGCGCCCGCAAGGGAGGCAAGGCAGCGGAGCGCAAGACAGACCCGTACGGACAAGCAACGCAGCGGCCGCATCCTGCAGCCAGCGTCGTCAGCCGCTAGCCCAGCTGGTTAGCGACGGCCAGCACGTCGAGAATGCACCTCATGAGACAGCTTTCCAACCCTTCGGAGCCGCGTGAAAACTTGCTTCAGGTACTCGAGGAGCAGGTGTGATGAGGTGGCCACTCGAGGCGTATAAGCCGCCGGGGACCCTTGCTGACGGCCGATTCTCCTCTCCGTTTGCCGCTTTCTTTACTTTGTGTTTTGAATGGACTTGGCACAGGGCTATCTCACTAACATAAAAGGTGGATCAAAGAAAGGGGTCAGGTCAATGGAGCGCTTGCTGCTGCGTCTGTCGTGAACCCGACATCAGAACAGAAGGGACGGCTGCAACTGATCGATCGATCGTCTCCGGCGGCGCTCCAGAGCGGCGATGGCAGGAGCGACTGGTGGCGCAGCGCGGCCATCTACCAGGTTTACATCCGCAGCTTCGCCGACGGCAACGGCGACGGCATCGGTGATCTGGCGGGGATCCGGGCTCGCCTCCCCTATCTGCGTGATCTCGGGGTGGATGCGATCTGGATCACCCCCTGGTACCGCTCGCCAATGGCCGATGCCGGCTATGACGTCGCCGACTACTTCGACATCGATCCGCTCTTCGGAACGCTCGCGGAGGCGGAAGAGCTGATCGCGGAAGCGCACGCGATGGGACTCAGAGTAATTGCCGACGTGGTGCCCAACCACTGCTCCGACCAACACGAGTGGTTCCAGGCGGCTTTGCGCGCCGGGGCGGGATCGATCGAGCGTGACCGCTTCTGGTTTCGGCCCGGCAAAGGTCAGGACGGCGACTTGCCGCCGAACGACTGGCTGTCGAGGTTCGGTGGCTCGGCCTGGACGCGGGTTGACGACGGCGAATGGTATCTCCACTCTTTCGCGGCCGAGCAGCCCGACTTCAACTGGGCAAACGCCGAGGTGCGAGCCGAGTTCCAGCGGATCCTGCGCTTCTGGCTTGACCGGGGGCTCGACGGGTTCCGTATCGACGTCGCGCACGGGCTCGTCAAGCAGGACGACCTGCCCGACATCGGCAGCGATCCTGATCCGCTCGACCTCCCGAACTTCGATCGACCTGAAGTGCACGACGTCTGGCGCGAGTGGCGGAAGGTTGTAGACGACTACCCTGCTGGGCGCGTGCTAGTTGGCGAGGTGTGGGTCGCGAGCGCCGAAGCGCTTGCGCGCTACCTCCGACCTGACGAGTTGCACTCGGCCTTCAACTTCGACTTCTTACGCTGCAGCTGGGACGCGCGCCAGATCCGCCGGGTGATCGACGACACCCTTGCCGCTCACGCCCCCGTCGGCGCTCCGGCAACCTGGGTGCTGTCGAATCACGACGTCACACGTCACGTCAGCCGCTACGGAAGAGCCGACACCTCCTTCGATTTCGCGGATGGCCAGTTCTACACCCCCACCGACCTGCAGCTTGGCATCCGTCGCGCTCGGGCTGCGGCGCTACTCATAATGGCTTTGCCCGGATGTGTCTACATTTACCAGGGCGACGAGCTCGGCCTTTGGGAAGTGGTCGACATCCCCGACGAGCTGCGACAGGATCCGGTCTGGAGGCGCTCCGGCTTCACCGACCGTGGCCGAGACGGTTGTCGTGTCCCGATCCCTTGGGAGGGAGAAGAGCCGCCATTCGGATTTAGTCCGGATACGGTTGAGCCGTGGCTTCCACAGCCATCGGAGTGGAGGGACCGCACCGTGGTGACGCAGAACGGCGATCCGAGCTCGATGCTGGAGCTCTATCGAGTAGCGCTGCGCATTCGCCGGGCAGAGCCAGCCCTGGGCGACGGCACGATGACGTGGCTGCCGGCGCCCCAGAACGTGCTCGCTTTCAGCCGCGGTGATCGCTTTTCCTGCCTGGTCAACCTCTCGGAGACGACCGTCGAATTGCCTGAGCGCACTGTCGTTCTCCTCGCGAGTGCTCTGTCCCAGGATGGTGGGATCCCGTCTGACGCTGCAGTCTGGCTTCGGACGGCCTGATCCGCAGAGGGCTTCTTCGAGAAGAGGCATGGGCACGGCTCGCGTCAGCGAGCAGCCGATCGGCCTCCCTGAGCTTCCTCACGATCTGCTCCGGCGAATGCCTCCTACTTTTCATGAAAGTCACCTTTTCGCCCATCGGGCGATCGTGACTCTCACAACGGCTGGACCAGTTTCAGGGGGTCACGTCACAAACGGCTGGCTCCGAACGACCTGCCCGCGCGTATCCAGTACGCGACGTATCTCAGCGCTGCTCTGTCAGATCAAGGCGACTTCGAGGCCGCGCGGGCCGCGCTCGCGGTCCTAAGGGGACAACTCTTGAACCTTTCGCCGAAGGTGTTGGAGCTGACCGAGATCCTGCGAGTCGATGGGGTGTAGCGGCCCTGCGCCAGAGCAGATTTCGCGCGGCTACTGCGCAAGCGCCTTCTTGGTGTCTAGTCATCTTGACAAGCCCATATTCGCGTGCGACTCTGGGTCGCGATGCTGACGTCCGAAGGCCGACCCCCGCGGCTCTACGCGCCGTCGAGCGGTTGCGCCGTGCGCGAGCCGCTGCAGCGCCTTCCTTACCTCGTTGGCCAACCTCACCGCGTAGCGCCGGACTGACTGCCAAGCCCGTAGCTCAGTCGCCTGGCCGCGCGTTCGCGTCGCTGCGCATAGCCTCGTTTCGCTGGTGGTTTCTGGCGCAGATCGTGTCAGGGTCAGGCGGGATGGCGCAGGCGGTCGGTCAGGCGTGGCTGATCCTGCAGCTGACCGGCAGTGGCCTCGATTTGGGTTTGTTGTCTGCCGCAGGGATGGGGCCGATTCTTCTCGCGAGCGCGTGGGCGGGAGCGCTTCTCGATCACGTCGACGTTCGGAGAACTCTCATCGCCACCCAGGTCCTTGCCGGGTCGCTCGCTCTGATTTTGGCCGTGCTTGCGATGACCGATTCCGTTCAGGTGTGGATGGTGTTCGTGCTCGCCGCGGCGAACGGCTTCGTCTTCGCGGTCGATGGGCCCGCACGCCAGCTCTACGTGGTCAATCTCGTTGGCCGTGACCGGGTCGCAAGCGCAGTCGGACTTTACGAGGTGATCATCAATGCTTCGCGAGTGCTTGGCCCGGCGGTCGGTGGCGTGATGATCGCGACGGCCGGGGTGTCTGCCTGCTTCCTCGTCAACGCCGCCTCCTTCATCCCGCCACTGCTCGTCCTCCTCTGGTACCGGCCAAAAGGGTCACGGGCAGCGCGTCCGCCGAAGCCGCGCTCGCTCACGGCGCTACGGGAAGGACTGCGGTACGTTCGCCACTCCCCTGCGATAGCCGCGTGCCTCGCCGTGGCCGCGGCGTCCGGAATGCTTTTCAACCTCGGCACGGCCCTTCCCGTTCTGGCGACGAGGACGTTCGGCCTTGGGGGTGCGGGCTACGGAGCCCTGATGGCGTGCTTCGGAATCGGCGCCATTCCAGGAGGTATTGCCGCCGCCTACTCGAGGGGCTCGTCTCTCGGACGGAAGGTGAGGGTGCTGTGCCTGATCACGGGGACGGCTGTCCTCGCGACGGCCTATGCGCCAGTGGCTGCCGTAGCCTTCCCGCTCCTGATGCTCGTGGGCTTCTGGTCGATCTGGATGATCGCCCTGGCGAACACGCTCGTCCAGCTTCGCGTCGACCCGAGCCTGCGCGGCCGCGTCATGGGTCTCTGGACAATGGTCTTGCCCGGCTTCATCCCGATCACCGGTGTACTCGTTGGTGCGACGACACAGTTCGTAGGCCCCCGAGAAGGATTCGCACTCGCCGGTCTCGCGCTCGCCGCGGCCTCCATCACCGGGTGGCGCGCTCTCGCGGACTAGCCGCGGCAGGCGAGCACCGGCGAGTGGGTATGGTCCTAAGGTGGACCGCGCTCTCTCCGCGTTGACGCATCCCGACCTGGCTCTCCAAGCGCCAGAGGAAAGCGGCTTCGGGTGGAAGAGCCAAGAAACCCAGGCCAGCTCCTGCCGGCCTGGGTTTCAGTGAGAGCTACTTGGTGGGGCACCTTGAAGGTTTGCGGAAAGCCCCTCGTAGAGCGGATTCCGCGGTCGGTGCGAAGTTCTTGTTGGCGCTGCACGGCGGCTAGATCCAGGATCGGGGCTCGAGCGGCCGCCCGCAGCGAACAAAGTCCTGCTCAGACACCGTTTCCACGACCCTAGATAGGTCGCAATGCAAGATCTGCCCCAGCGACCAGCATTACCCTCGCAGCCCGCTTCGGCGTCCCCGACACGGGACTTGTTGATGCAGGACTGAAATCGCTCCCGTAACGAACGGAGTATCATGTAGCGCGACCGGGGTGGCGCCGTGCCGCGCCGGAGGCTCCGACGAGGGGCGGAGTGTGACGGAGGGGGAGATGGAACGAGCCCGAGCCCGAGTTGGCGCCGGCTGGAACTGCCCGCGACCCCAACCCTCGTGCTACTTCGAGAAAGGGGTTGCACTATGTATCAGTATCCAGACGGACGGCCCGTTACGCGCCGGCCGCAGGGACGTGTCGGGCGGCGGCTAGTCTGGCGCTTGGCATTCGCACTCGTCGTCCTGGCGGGCGTGCTAGCGACGGGTGCCGCCGGCGCTGCGACGCTACATAGCAGCAAAGCGCCGGCTCAGCCGGGCTCTGCGGCCGCCGCAGTATCCGTCTGCCCCGATGCGAGCAGTTCGCTCTTCGGCCCCAACGTCTGCGTCTTCAACCCGAGCATGTCGCAGGCGGCGATCCAGGCCGACGTCGACCGCATCGCCACGCTGCAGGTCCCGCAAAGCGCGCAGTTCAGCACCAACCGCTACGCGATCTTCTTCGAGCCGGGCACTTACGGCTCATACGCGCACCCACTCGTCTTCCAGGTCGGTTTCTACACGCAGGTGGCGGGGCTCGGTCTCATGCCCCAGGACACGGTTGTCAACGGAATGATCGAAGCCTTCGCCAACGAGTGCGCGACGCGTACCCGCAACGGCAGCACGTCGTACTGGTGCAACTCGACGACGAACTTCTGGCGCTCGCTCTCGAACCTGCAGCTCAACGTGACGCAGAACTGGGCTGTCGGGCCGGCGTTCGCGCCGGCGATCCTTGGTCCCGGCGGCCCGGGGTGCGCCTACAGCGAGGAAGCATGGTCGGTCTCACAGGCCGCGCCGCTTCGTCGCCTGCTCGTCAACGGCAGCATTGTGTTCCAGGACTACTGCTCCGGCGCCAACGACGACGCCAGCGGTGGCTTCATCGCCGATTCGCAGATCAACGGTAACCTCAACTTCTACGGTCAGCAGCAGTACTACACCCGGGGCTCAATCATCGGCGGGGCGAACGCCTGCCCGAACGGTCTGTGGAACGAGGTGTACTCCGGCGTTGTCGGAGCACCGGCGCCGGTCTTCAGCGGCTCGTGCCAGCAGAACACCGTCGTCACGACGACGCGGGCCAGCAGGGAACAGCCGTTCCTCTACAAGAGCGGCACCAGTTGGAACGTGTTCGTGCCCGCGGTGCGCTACGACAGTCGCGGAACGTCGTGGGGCAGCGGGCCCCCCGCCGGCTCCTCGCTACCGCTGAGCAGCTTCTTCATCGCCAGCCCGAGCAACTCGGCGTCGGACATGACGTCTGCTCTCGCCAAGGGGAAGAACCTGATCCTCACGCCGGGCATCTATGCCCT
>Ga0209913_1001439_pt1 | contig 13121 bp, 15 predicted proteins | sample PersoiDNA2013203_FD_185805 | JGI IMG/M metagenome (GOLD analysis project Ga0209913, IMG submission 185805) | Permafrost soil microbial communities from the Arctic, to analyse light accelerated degradation of dissolved organic matter (DOM) -... | ecosystem: Environmental > Terrestrial > Soil >... | reverse complement strand
TCTCCGGCGCCAGGAAGGACTCTGCATTCTTGGCGTAGTAAGCGATGATGTCGGCGCTGAGCTCGACTTCACCGCGTGCCTGGGCAATCAACTTTCCCATTTCCAACGTCACGGGACGCGCGAACTCCTCCATGCGCTCGTGCATGAGGGCCGCTGCCTTGGCAACCACAACGGCGCGTTCGGCATAACTCTTCTTGCGCCATGTTTCAAAGCAGGCAGTCGCGGTAGCAATGGCGGATTCGAGTTGCTTGTCGCTGATTTCCTCAAATGACTTGATGGTCTTCCCATCATATGGATTGATACTTTGATAGCTCATGGTGTATTCCTGGTTGGAGGGCGTGAATTGCTTGGAAACGATTGGACGTGGCAACACAACTTGCAACATGCAATTGTTGATCAGGTAGGCAGGCTTCTTCTTAAGAGGCGCGGGTAAGAGACTTCAGTCGGCCTCGATGATGACTTTGAGAGACTTCGTGTCGGCGGCATGCGCGAAGGTGTCGTATGCCTCAAGAATTTTTTCGAATTTAAAACGATGGGTAATGAGCAGCTTGGCGTCGATCTTGTTGGCACTCAGTGACTTGAGCAACATGGGTAAGCTGACGGTATCGACCAAGCGCGTAGTGATGGAGATATTGCGATCCCAGAGCTGTTCCAGATGCAATTCCACAGGCACGCCATGAACGCCGATGTTGGCGATAGTGCCTCCCGCAGCGACGATCTGCTGGCATAGCTCGAAGGTGGCCGGAATGCCGACCGCTTCAATCGCCGTATCCACGCCCTTGCCTTGCGTCATTTCCATCACCGTCTCTTTGGCGCGGCCGCTGGCGCTGTTGACGATATCGGTGGCGCCGAAGCGCTTCGATACGATCAGGCGATTGGCGTCCAGATCGATCATGATTATTTGCGCAGGAGAATAGAATTGCGCCGTGAGCAAAGTCGCAAGGCCGATCGGCCCGGCGCCGACAATCGCTACGGTGGAGCCCGGCGCCACCTTGCCGTTCAACACGCCACATTCAAAGCCGGTCGGCAAGATGTCACTCAACATGACCAGTGCCTCTTCATCCGCCCCAGCCGGTATCGGGTAGAGACTGGTGTCGGCATGTGGTGTACGCACGTATTCAGCCTGGGTTCCATCGATTTTATTGCCGAGTATCCAGCCGCCCGTCAGGCAGTGCGAATACATGCCGCGACGGCAGTATTCACATTTTCCGCAGGCGGAGACACAGGAAATGAGGACGTGATCGCCTTTATGAAATGCAGTGACGGCAGATCCAACCGAGTCCACCACGCCCACCCCTTCGTGCCCCAGAATGCGCCCTGGTGTACAGGTGGCGACGTCGCCTTTGAGAATATGCAGATCGGTGCCACAAATGGTGGTCTTGATCATCTTGATGATCGCATCACCCGGATCGATAATCTCAGGTTTAGGGCGATCCTCGACGGCTCGGATGTTGGGCCCTTGGTAGATCAGTGCTTTCATTGCCAACTCCTGCCAGGCCTAGCTGGCTTGTACGTCTGCAAATTGAAATCCGTGATCTGATCATGCTCGTCATACAACTTGACGTCTGTTCGTTGTCCAACGTAGAGAACATCGACCCTGACGGTCTATTACGTGCGAAGCCGCACAGAGTTTGTTCTTGATTCGACACAAACTCAGATACAACAAGCCCTCTTCCCAATATCCAATCGAGAGTTAATAGTCGTTATCGATATTCACCGGCGGGAATATAGTCAATGACCATGGATTTTCACGTGTTCACCCTATCGTTTGCAATTTGTTCTTTGCTGAGTGGCTGCACGCAGACCGGAGATGGCCTTCAGAATAATGAACAACCGAAGGCTTATTTTGAGGATAGAAAACTTGCCGGCTGGTCCATCATGAGTAGTCAAGAACGCAGCGATCTTAGACAAAAAATGCTGTCAATGAGGAGCTACGAAGAATGTTCAAATTACATAGAACATCACTTTCAAATGATGCTTGAACGCGCGCAGGAAGTTGGGAGCACCAAACCTATTAATCGGACGGATATTTGCCATCGCATGAAGAGTGCGGGCATGTTTCGATAGGAACCGGACCCTCTACATCACGCCGTCAGAGCTCAATGTTGATTTGCTCGCAGAATTGCCCCTCTCCCATTGATTCACCTTCCAGCGTATGGCGAAGGCTGCGACACGATCATACTGCTTGATCGCAGTAGTCTTGGCCAGCTGCAGTGGATAGCCTGCGTCAATCAATCCATTCACAAGCCAATACCAGTTGTAGGTCGACTCGACGACCACACCAAACAAGTTCGTCCGATACGGATTTAGCGCCGCGCAGATCTGATCCAAACTATTCGGCAGACGCCTGGAATACAGGACCCGATCGCCGTCATCGCTGATGACGACGAAACAGTTGTTCGAACAAAGGTCTATGCCACAAAATAACATCGCCGTTCTCCCGAATAAAACGAGGTTCACACCATGACTTGACGCTCGGCGGTTGCAGAGGGAGGACGGCTAGATGGCTATCAATGTTCAACGCATGTATGGACCCGACACCTTTTGCAAGGTGCGGACTCGGTTGCGTTGCGTGGATTTATCGCAGGAATTCCTGACTTGCGGCGAGGAACACCGGTTCCCAATCCATGATGTGGCGTTTCAAAAGACGCGAAGCTTTCTCGTTTTTTCCGTCGGAGAGCAGTTCAACAAGTTCGAAGTGTTCGCTCACGGAATTGATTTGATGCTCTCGCCCCGCCGGCGACTCGATACCGCATACCCTTGCATTTGTCTTGCAAGAGGAGCTTGGTTTCCATGAGTCCGATTTTGTTTTGCCCATCATATTTCCTCCGTCCGGGCTCGCAGAACGGCTTTTGGAGCGTCGGCCTTTCATAGGGGCCGTGTTCACGCAGCGCCACACCTCCGGCGCGAATCCCTTGGGCACATTACTTTCAATCTTGTATGCCTCTTAGGGCAATTTGGTTGCAGAATCTATTGGAGGAGCTGCGCACCGTCTCCCATAACTGCACGGCGGAAGGCCGGATGACGGCCTGAACGTGCGTCCAAGCCATAGTGGCAATTGCAGAAAGTTATCAGTCTGGAAACTTGATCATTTCGGACAGTATTTTGTTGCAGAAGGTCTCAGCGTCAACGTTCTCTATCTTGCAGTACGCCATAGTCAAAAGAGTAACGGGATGAACACCTATTACTGAAGCAATTTCTTCAAGCTTGTCCAATGTAGGTGATTTCATGCCTCGTTCGAGCGTACTCAGATAAGTGCGGCTCGAAACGTCCGAAAAATCCTCCTGGGTCAATTCCTGTTGTTTCCGAGTCTCCCGGAGCGCGGCAGCAAATCCTTCTCGCAACTTCATATAACAGTCTCCTAAAGAGACTGATGTACTCATTTTGAACACTTTAGAGCTACAATCTATAGTGTTCATTTATTCGTTTTCAGGAATACACCAATGAAGAAAGGCGAAATTCGGCCATTTTCCATCTACATCGGGCATGGCGGGGTCATTAGAAAAGTGAAATCCATCACCATGGCGGTGGATGGGAGTCTGTTCGTCCAATGGCGCTTGATTCGATCCCGCGGACAGTCGGAAGAACCTGCTGAATCCATACAACCTATCGATGAATTCGCAAGATGGGCGAAGGCATTAAAACAGACGCTATCGAAAGATTTGGAACATCACCTGAGCAAGCAATAGATACGTCTCAACACACTCTCATACGTCCTAAGAAAGTGACAAAGAAAATGGATCAGACCCAATGCCCGCATTGTGAGAAGAATTGCGTCCCCAAGCTGTGGCACTACCGCCCGGCCTTTGGCGCCCTTCGATACATGGCAACACAGCATCTCTGCCCGTTTTGCGGCGGCGTCATGTATCAGTCTGGCGGGCAATTGACGATCTTTGGTTGGCTGGTCGCTGTGCTGGCTGGCGCTATCTTCGGCATAGGCTTTATCGCTCAGCTCTTTAAAAGCCAGGACATCACCGAGGTATTCATTGGCTTGGGCTCTTTAGCCTTCTGGGGGTTTATCGCCTACCAGCTCTATAAGCGATTTTCAGGACGTAGGCGGTAGGAAGCAAGACCAGTCAAGCTGGAACTTACGCCAACTGCGAGCGGATTTAGTCAGCAGCGGCGCCGTCAACAATTGATGAGCCAATAACTCACTACCAGAACCTGATGAAAAACATGATGTATCGCGTACTAACGTGCGCTATGTCCTTGCTTACGATTACAGCCTGCAAAAAAGATGGGAAGCCATCCAACGATATGGCAAAGCTGACCCTTGATCAGTACTACGCAAAACGCGGCGATCTCTGTCTCTACGTCGGTAAGTTTCCGATCGATATTAGCCCTCGGGACCTGAATCCTTCCATTATGGAGATTATGAACGACGGCCTACCTGCACAACTAAGCGCATTGGAAAATGCGGGTTTAGTGGGTCGTAATTCGATGAGCGTCAGCGCTGGCGGGAATTTTGGTGCCCAAATGCCGGTGATGCGCTTCAAGGTCACGGATCTTGGGAGCAAGTTCTTCGGTACGAAACCTCGCGAAGCCTTCGCGATGGGGACATGGATTGACGTGAATAGCCCCGAGTTCTGTTACGGCAAGTTTGTCCTGGATAAGGTCGAATCAATCACAGAAATTGAGGGTAAGGATGGCAAGAAAACTGCCGAGATTAAGTACATCGTTCGTACTGATGGGGGAGCCGGCTGGGCATCCAATCAGAAAATTCAGGGTGCCTTTCCTGAAATCAAAAGCATGCTGAAGAACACGACAGTTGAAGTCACTAAGACACTCGTCCCAGTTGACGGTACTTGGAAAGTTGAAGATTAATCAGAGACCGGCTCATCGCCGAAAGATCCAAACTCCTCAAAATACATATCACGTACATTGGGGAGCTGGGACTGTAGCTGGAACGGGTGTTTATTAACGTGATCTTCCTATGAACATTCTATATGTTGCGCCGGAGGTGCGTACTACACTTCCTGTCGCAAGATGGACTACTAGCGAGTTGATTTTGCGTATGCAAAACAACGAAAGCAAGGCTGATATCACATGCGCGTTGGAAGCCCATTGCATATTTGGGATAGAAAAAAGTGACACGGGTGTTGTCTCCGACTTCCCCGTCTGGCAATTTATTTGGCCAGTGCCTTATTTGATCCAAAAAGTCTTGCCTCATCTTTCTGTAAAGCCGGGATCTGAGATACACATATTCTGGAACGTTCAACGCGATGAGCTCAACGAATTATCACCGGCAGAAGTTCTCGCCGGCATGCCGTATGAAACGCGAGAGTTTGTCGACGTATGTCAGAAAAAGTACATGATCCAAACGAATCAGGAGCGAATAAAGCGCGTACTTTCCGTTGTTGGAACCTAGACGTCTACTTATAGAAAAAATGCTGCATAAGACAATTCCAGCGCGATAGCTACTTGAATATTCTTAGGAACTTAACTAGGCAGTATTCTTAACCGGCACCACCACTGGTTACAAGTCGAACTACGCTTCAGAGAAACTGCCTACGTTGCCGAACTGACTGAAGGCGCTCACTGAACTAGATACATCGAGACCTGAATAATCTGGAAGAAGGCAATGACAAAAAACAAACCAAAAAGAAGCGCCTGTATATTCGTCAATTGGCATCAAAGCGACGATATATTTTCACCGCTGAAGAACTGGCTTGGCTGAATGCAACATCCCTTGGGCATGAATTCGGCAGTCCAGATTTTGAGCGATTGAACATTTACCCATCGCGTTTATACAAGATGTGACTACTGGTTTAGCCGAAGCAAGAACGGGACAACTTAGTACATATCGACTTGGTCCTGGCCGGCACGGGCGCAGAATCAGGAAAACTCGTCCTCAGCTGAATCTTTCGATCCACCCCACTATTAACGGCTGATGTCGTTAAAGATATTGCATGGCTCTTTTACGGAGCGTTTTTATACTATCAATTTAATTGGAGTTACTATGGATGTTGACTTAACCATCGCTTTTAAGAAGTTACGTCAGTTGGAACTAGAAGACGGCGACCTTGGCGCTGCCTACTGGCATCAGGTAGCAATTTTATTGCGAGACGCAGAACAGAATCGCATGCGAGCACTTGCTGCAGAGGAGCAACTTAGGAAGGCCCGTCATCGAAACACTAAGCGTATATTAAATACACGCTTTAATCCGCCCGTGGGTTCCGAGCGCTACCTGCTTAAACGATTTTGACTTAATCGCTTGAATAGCACTTGTGAGGCAGAAGTATTCAGCGCAGTACATCAACAGCGGGATAATTGATACGTCGTTGTGCAAGCAATGTATTAACCTCCTCTAGTGCACCTTGTATTTCCGCAGCTGATGCCGTTAGACGATCTGGCAGATATTGTGTGGAGATATACTTCCCCAGCCACGCGGCCCCCACTAACAGCCAAGAGTTAGCTGCAACTCCCATCTGACCGCAATGAAGCTCAAAAGCATGGTTGAGCCAATTGAAGCTTGCATACTGAAGACGCCTAGCAGCCAACGGATTATTATCTATGCTAGCAATCTCCGCTGCCTTCCTGAAAATATCCACTGCAATGACGTGTACTTCACTCGGCGACAATGAAATGTCGTAATAGCTACCCGCAACTAACTTCTCAGTTAAAGGATCTTCATCAAGCGACTTTTCGTGTTGTGCAGCTCTAAACCGAAGAAAATTACTAGCTGCTTCTTGCAGTGGTTGTACTAAATAGACGTCCCGTCTCTGCTCCTTTCGCTCAAGAATGGAAAGAAACAGAAGATCACGCTCTCTAGACCTAGATACACGAATAGATGACACGGACAAAGCGAGTATCTCGGCCAGCTTCAAGTCGGCATAGTAGCCAAGATAGAACAACAATTTTGCGCGTGCATCTATCAAATTGAGACACTTCTTATCAAGAATGGTCTCGACATATCGCCACTCAGTCAATGAAATTACCCCCACCCGATCAATATACGACGCAGAGCGGTCTATCCCAGGAACCGCGTCTACTCCCTCAAGAACTTCGGATACCGGATTCCCCTCGACATATCCCCATTTCCACAGCCAGTCAAATAAACTCGATAAGATAATAAGGGATTGCTTTCGGCTTCGCTCGCTAATATCTCCTCGAAATGGTCGCCATGCAGGATCATTCCGACGGGGCGTGCCCACGCATATCCATTTATCTGCGGGTCTCGGAGACTCAAGGAACTGAGCATATGCAAGTACGTCCGTCTTTTCCAACGCGGAGAACGGAGTCCCCTGCTCCAACGTTGCCCAGAGAAGACATTTTTCTGCTTCTGCCCGATAGCTCTTATAGGTGTTTGGGTTAGCAGTCACCTGTTGTAGCCATCTAGTTATGGCGTAAATATCATTCTTAAAAATTGGGCTGCTGATCTCAGAGAAAATAGGACGCAGAGTCCCGTCCAGCTGTTGACTAAGTCGAAGCCTTTCTAACGGTGCGATAGGGATATCCGACATGACGTCCGCTCTTTCTGATAACTACAGAAAATTCCACATCCCGCACAACTCGTATGGAGGACAAATAAGGATGTGAAGTACTAGCACGCTCTGTTAGCGCCTAGGCCAGCAATGAATAGTGCATTTTGCTTAGCCGGTCCAATTACGTAGCAATATTCTCTTTCTGTCTTCTGATCTTGCTTCAAAGTCGCGATCGAAATTTGCGTTGACGAAAGTGTTTTAGTTGGCCTTAGGCGGCTGGCGAATTCCAAATAGAGTGCTGCCTCTTGTTCACGTGTAGGTGAAACTGCTAAAACGACGGCCCTTTTCCACCAGGCTAGTACCATTTCCGCTGCCGCATTAAAATTCAGTAATACCCACTGCGCCCAAGTGGAGTCGTTGACAGAGGTGGCCCAAGGTCCCTGCACTACTTGGCTTCTTAGCGTCAATGAGTGATATAGCATTGGGCCATATCGCTTCATACTTTCTGACGTCTCAAATTTAAGGCGCCACAACATCATCGTTTGCCAATATAAATCCCTGGTAAGCGAGAGCTTGATTACATCGTCAACCCAACCGATATCGTCAGGCGCTAGATAAAACGCACGCCGGTCTTTGTTTTTTTTCACATGCCTTACTAGCCTACGGCGAATCGATTTATAGATCGAGCGACGGACGTCTTGCTCCTCTTGGCAAACACCTATTTCCACGAGTCTAGAGAGACCACCGCAAACAGAAACTCTACAATTATTCTGAGCAATTCCCTCCCATATTGGAGAGTCGCCTATCATTTTCCGTAAAGAATAAAATGTCGCTATTCTCTTATCAGTCAGTTCGTCATCATCAAGCCACACTCCTCGCCAATCGTCCCACTGAGGCCATTTGAGGTCGGAAATTTCTAGTCGATGCAGCCACTCAGATATTGGAGAAAACGCTGCCTTAATCGAAAGATGAAATTCTGGACATCGCCATGCACGCGCTGAAAAGGAAGTCCCGTAAGGGTGACCACACGACCCGCAGTAAAACGGCGTGGACAATGCGGTCTGAGTGATGGCATATCTTGGTGTGGTGTGACCACATGTTCTACAAGAATCGACAATCGGAAGCGAATGAATCGGACAGACCTTAATCGCGTCAATTTGAAAGAAAACGCACTGATATCCCAGAGCCATACATTCAGGGCAATAGCGAAAATGTGAATCGGACGCGATCATTCGCACCCACCGAGGGGTATAACGATCCAATCCGCTTCTTCCTATTTCATCAGCTATCGAGTTAATGGGCTGACGCCTGGCGCGGGTCGTCCAAGTTGGTATTAGAAGCGACCGCCCATGCGTTCCCCTAGTAAAGTCGGTAACTAATGCTTTTCCAAAAAGTTTTGCACACCCTACTCGTGCGTCTGCAGCGTTCGCCCAAGCATACTTGAGAATAACGGTCATCCCCCCCTCGAACGGACCAACCCAACTCGGAATCCAAGCTAATAGCTCCTGCTGCTCTTCACCTAAGTGCGATTTCTCACGCATACTGAATGCTAACTATCTTTTTTAGAATACGTAACTCCAAGAGTCTGTGCGAATCCAGAGCTCTTTACGGCTTGCATCCACATCTCTGCGGTACCGCGAAATTGCGGAGTATCGAATCCTGATTGTTCAGTAAAAAATCGTCGAATCGCACTAGCGATCCATTTCATTCCTATTTCATTAAATCCACCGTGGGGACTTGCTATGGACATGAAAGCCCCCCAAGCAAGAGATGCCTCCTTCTCAAGTCTCCAACCATGCTTAAATGCCATAGGAAAGAAAAAGGCGCTGTAACTTACGCCACTGCCGATCGGGAATTCAGACATCGTCACATCGTCATAGCATTTATTAACATCCATCAATTCAGCTAGAGTGCAAATGCCTTGAAACTCAAATTGTTTCAGCATAAACCTTCCGATCAAATCAGTTCTATCAGCATCCAGCAGACTTTCTCGGATTGAAATAAGCGCAGGCGCCCCAAAAAATACAGAGATCAAATCTACGTTTCCATCCATCAATAGATCATTAGACAAATCTCTCAATGCCGAAAGTTCTTTTTCGTGCCAGTTCTGAGCCTCGTCAACAAACAACACGACCTTGTCGCCATCTTTACTCTCGGCTGCGGTCCATATAAAACGGAGCACATGACGTCTCAAGATATTAGCTTTTCGTGAATGCCCCGGCATGCCTTTAGAGACACCGGCCCCACCTGCAAGAGAATCAGATAGCTCACTAAAGAAAGTGGTTTCTGAAAACGTGTCGTGCCCTTTCGCATTTACAGATAAGATTGGAACATCTTGAAAATTATATTTGAGTTGAGCTTTCAAAACCCGAATTGCAAATGTCTTCCCAAAACGAGAAAATGCCACAAAGCAGCAACCCGAATCGTGTTCAACGATGGCGTTATCAAGTATTGAATAAATTCTTTTGATCGGTGGTGTAGGCAGGTGCGCTTGATTCGTAATCACTGGATGTTGCTTCATCAAAGCGACGTTCAAAGCCGAAATCTGTACAGAAGTGGAGACGGCATCCGTGCTTTCAGGCTCTTTTCGCATTTGAGTACCACCTAGGAAATAGATTACGTAATTGTTTTCCAAATCGGTTTGCTACTGTAAATCGGCGTATCAAGCTCCTCGGGGAGCAACAGATCATTCCGACTTTTCTGGGAAGCAGTTACCTCGGGAATTGGCAGTTTTGATACATTGGCAGCGTTGGCAAGCTTCGTTGCATGAGAAGATGTTTTGAAAGCATTTTTCTCGACATCCTTATGACTTTTCGATGCTAAAAATTCCATGAATGATGCAATTGGATCTTTTCCAGCGCCCAACTTCATGAACCCCGCATCTACCAGTGAATTCACTTGTTTACGCATCTCACGTGTATGTGGAGTTAATCGCCATCCTCCCTTAGCCTGTAATATGCCAATTTCAGCCCCAGTACTTTCTTCAAAAGCTCGGACTGTTTGCATGTTTTTTTCACGGATATGAACGACCAGATTTTTTCCAATTAAATGCATGGCGTTGGCCAAAGAAATGCTGCTATATTTCACACGATCAATCTGAATATAAGGTCTTCTCCCGCGCTTCAGACTGCCGTTTACTGTTCTTATTTCAACTACGATTCCCAATTCTGGCTGGCTATAAGATGCGGGAGGAAGTGGCCTGGGAAGAAACGTCGGCGCTGATGAATACAGATGATTCTTGAGAGCCTCTATTGGACTTTGGTTGCCCAATCCTTCATTTCTCGTGACGTTGTAATTCGCGGTTAATATATCCGCGAGATCTAGCAATACTTCCCAATCAATACCCAATTCGATAGCTTGCTTGTTAGGATTAGCTGGACGCTTTGGATCGCTTGACGACGCCCCCATTGACGAAGGTACTCGTTGAAAACCATAGCTCTCCAGTGTATTAAAAAGACGCTCGAGGATTGCTCTTGACTCCCAGTGCCCAAGGCTCCCGTACGTTACGACACATCCTATTCTTCTGCGTGCCTGCTCCGCGATATGACCGCTAAAATGCACCGCAGCATTATCGAAAGAGTGGATTCCCCAACCAACCCCTGCGAGCTCAGAAATTAGTCCTGAAGGCAAACCTGCGCCCTCTTTGTATTCCATTCCGTCGACAATCGGTTTTCTTGGCCCCCATACTGACAATGCTGACTCCATAGATTCACCGATCGTTGCTGACGAACATTCAGTACGAATTCCTATTGAGAACCCCAGAACAGATCTGGTAGAAAACTCGTATGTCGGTATGTACCAGAGACGTTCTACAGCTATTCGCTGAGGTCCTGCTGGGCCGATAATTCGGATACTCCCCACGCAATCAATCTTATGAGCGTCGGTTCCAACTTGATCATATGGCGCAAATGCATTTAAATGAGCAGGATGTCCTGTTCCAGTTTCAAGCATTGACCTTGCGACAGAACCAAATCTTGCAGCAGTTGCTTCCTCAAGGTTTTCTAAGATCAAAGCATTTACATATCGAGCCAGTGAACGCTTCCCGCAAGATTTTGTATTCAAGGGATAGTCTTGGGACGTGAGCCCTTTGGACTCGCACATGTCAACAAATCCGCTATGTAATGATTCGACAGAAACGCAAGCCTCGTGAACAATCCCCTTCTTTTTTTTCTTCAATATTCGAGAATCAAGAAACTCTTTGACATCAGGATTTCTGCTGAGGAAAAACAAAAATGCCCCCGCGAATCCTTTGCTAGTACCGCTGTACCCCTCAGGCAGCGACGTGTCCCGTTGATATAACGAGGTTCGATGTCCCTTCACCAATGCTCGCCAGCCTTCAATCCGACCATCCATTGCCGGCGCGACACATCGATTGAGATGGCGGATAATTTCGGTCTTCGTTACCCCTGTTTCTTCGCTGATAGCGTTGATTTTCCCCGTTTGGACATATGCAGTAACAGCGGCAATGAGTGACTCTATTCGAACCCGATCGGGTCCGATGAATAATGAGACATCGACCGCTGGCCAAACTGACATGTCACGAAGTTCAAGAGGAAGCGTCTTGAAGCGCCACTGTGTGGCTGACATTATGCGTCCTGACTTGCGATAATCGTTTTTAAAGACAGCACTTTCATATCAAGATCAGAGATGTAAATACCTCGTTGAATTCCGCGAAAAGCAGCTGCGGCATATAGCGGGGAAGACTCTCGATTCCCTAAAAGAAGGACGTCTTGTAACGTAGCCGACTTTCTAGCGTCGATCAGTGCAGCGATCCCTACTGAAAAGGATGACAGCGAAAAATTTCTGGCACTAGCCATCCAGGCGAGGATTCGCGTCCAGTTCGCACGAGTCTGCAATTTGCTATCGATGTCCTCTCGGCTCCAACACTGAAGAGACGCCCCCTCATTCTTTGCCGCAGACAACAACAAATCACGCGCTCCAACGAGTGATTTCGCGTCCCTTTTTTGTGTAGACAAATATCGCCATATAACCGTCCCATCCACCAAAGTAATCACGGCGGCTAAATTAACGGAGATCAAATTTGACTCGGAGTCACGAACGCTGATTGGATGCGGTTGATAGTCGACACTCGAAATAGTGGGATCGGCCTCACACAACACAAAGTGGTCCCAATGCAAGTTATCTCCAAGCACCCAGTCTCGATTTGTTCGTGGGCTATAGGCGTAATAGATATTACTTTTCTTGTGGCCTCTATGACCGTAGGCATCTCCCAGCTTTCCGCGCAGCTGTGTCCCTAGCTTTCCCGTTTTCTTCGAATCACTGTTGCCCATAGCCTGCGCCTTTCCACGTGGAAATAAGCTGCTAAAGATCTTTTCGCGAAGTTATAACGCCGGGATATAACATATCGCTAGCGTGCCAAAAATAGGGCAATTTTGTTTCAGCCTTTTCTCATCGCACAAAAGTAGGATATTTGCGTCAACCCGCATTAAAGTAGGAAAATTGTGTCATCCGTAAAAGACAGAATAGTCCCGCTTTTGACAAAGTCAACCAAGGGAATTAGCTATGGGGATAAAGGAAGATATGAGACGGGACAATTGTGTCTGAGCACTGCCAGCCCTTGCTTTGCCGATGAGACCGCCATTCGCAAACCAGAACAGATCCTTGCCGGCGCTGACCGCATTAGCGCGCAGAACAATCGGCGTGATTTTTGACAGTCGCAATGTGTACGTCGCAGCC
>Ga0209913_1001438_pt1 | contig 13141 bp, 12 predicted proteins | sample PersoiDNA2013203_FD_185805 | JGI IMG/M metagenome (GOLD analysis project Ga0209913, IMG submission 185805) | Permafrost soil microbial communities from the Arctic, to analyse light accelerated degradation of dissolved organic matter (DOM) -... | ecosystem: Environmental > Terrestrial > Soil >... | reverse complement strand
CGCAAGGTGGCAGAGTACGTCAACTTCTTTGCGGCGGGCTCCTGCGGCCAGTGCCCGCCGTGTAAAGCCGGGACCTATCAACTCTCGCGGTTGCTGCGGCGAATCGATACCGGTATGGGCCTGCCCAATGACCTGCAGGCACTGGAGAGTCTCTGCCATCTGCTTCCGGGCAGCGGCCGCTGTGGCCTGATCGATGGCGCGGCAACGGTGGTGCTCAGCTCCCTGAAGCAATTTCGCAACGAATACGCCGCTCAAGTCATTGCCGTGGGTTGATAACGTCCAATCCCCCTTCACTCGCATTCAGCCCTCGGTATTATTAGGAACCCGATAGTGCGCAATCTCTGGACATTTCTGCTGCCACCTTGCGTTGCCCTGGTGCTCGCCCTCCTGCCGGCACCTGCCGGATTGGCCCCCCATGCCTGGTATTTTTTCGCCTTGTTCGCCGGGGTGGTCGTCGGCCTGATCTTCGAACCGCTGCCGGGCGCCGTGATTGGCCTGATCGGGGTCGCGGTCGCCGCAGTGCTGGCCCCCTGGGTGCTGTTCAGTCCGGAACAACTGGCCAGCCCAGGTTTCAAGGTGCCCGCGGAGGCCTTGAAATGGGGCCTGTCGGGTTTTGCGAACAACACGGTCTGGTTGATCTTCAGCGCCTTCATGTTTGCCCTGGGCTATGAGAAGACCGGGCTGGGGCGGCGGATTGCGTTGCTGCTGGTCAAGCGCATGGGCCGCAAGACCCTGACCCTGGGCTATGCCGTCATGCTCGCGGACCTGGTGCTGGCGCCCTTTACCCCGTCCAACACCGCTCGCAGTGGCGGGACCATCTACCCGGTGATTCGCAACCTGCCCGGACTCTACGACTCCAAACCGAACGACCCCAGCGCCCGGCGCATCGGTTCCTATCTGATGTGGGTTGCCATCGCCTCCACCTGTGTCACCAGCTCGCTGTTCATGACCGCATTGGCGCCCAACCTGCTGGCCTCGGCCCTGATCGAAAAAATCGCCGGCGTGCATATTTCCTGGGGCCAGTGGTTTATCGCCGCGGCACCGGTCGGCCTGCTGTTACTGGCAGTGCTGCCCTTGCTGGCGTACTGGCTGTATCCGCCACAGATCAAGTGCAACGAAGAAGTGCCGGCCTGGGCGGCCCGCGAACTGATAGATCTGGGCCCACTGTCACGCCGCGAAAAGATCCTGTTGGCGTTGGTGGTAAGTGCGCTCGGACTGTGGATATTCGCGGGGGATTGGCTCGACCCGGCCCTGGTGGGCATCCTGGTCATCGTGTTGATGCTTCTGACCCAGGTCATCACTTGGGATGACGCACTGGGCAACAAGGCCGCCTGGAACACCTTCGCCTGGTTCGCCACACTGGTGGCCCTGGCCGACGGGCTGACACGGGTGGGCTTTGTGCCGTGGTTTGGTCAATTCGTCGCGGCCCACCTGAATGGATTTTCTCCAAACGTTGCCATGATGCTGCTGGTGGTGGTGTTTTATCTGGCCCATTACCTGTTTGCCAGTTCCACCGCCCACACCACCGCGCTACTGCCGGTGATGCTGGCGGCCGGGATGGGGGTGAGCGGCATCGATCTGCAAGCCTTCGCGCTGCTGCTGGGCACTTCGCTGGGGCTGATGGGTATCATCACGCCCTATGGCACGGGGCCGAGCCCGGTCTACTACGGCAGTGGTTATCTGCCCAGTGCCGATTACTGGCGCCTGGGCTCTATCTTCGGCGGGTTGTTTCTCATTCTGCTGCTGGGCCTGGGTGCGCCTTGGATTCTTGCGCTGTCCTAGCGTCGTATAGCTAGCCTTGCCCTGCTTCTGGAACTGCTCCAGCAGAAATTACACCTGAGCACACTTGGGCATGAACCGGTGAAGCACCCGCCTGCGAGACCAGCCGAAAATCTACGCTTGAGTTACACGAACCGGCGATCAACAATACGCTACGTGTACACATCATTCGAGATCACTCCCAATGTCCCAGCAAGTCTTCCTGCGTGATGCCATGCGTCGCCTGAACTTCACCCGTGACGCATTGGCGCAGCGCATAGGCGTTTCCAGGCGAGCCCTGGATAGCTGGCTGTTGCCAGACGAGTCGCCAGAAGTCCGTAATATGCCGGAGATTGCCCAGCGGTTTATCCTGGAAATTCTAAAAAAGACATCGGCTTATACACAGAGTGTAGATACCCATCCAGCAGGTAACAGTGAATCGGGCCAACACCTGTTGTCGGTGGACAGCTATACCCGCGACTCGGTAGAGGCGCTGTTGCGTGTCGCCGACATCATGCAGCCGATTGCACGCCGCCAGAAAACCACACGCGTACTGGAAGGTGCGGTACTGGCCAATCTGTTTTTCGAGGCCAGCACCCGCACCCGCCTGAGTTTCAGCTCAGCCTTCGCCCGCCTGGGTGGGTCGGTGTGCGACACCACCGGATTTACCTTTTCCTCAATGGCCAAGGGCGAGTCGATCCATGACACCAGCCGGGTCATCAGCGGCTACGCCGATGCCATTGTCGTGCGCCATCCAGAGCAGGGAGCAGTAGCCGAGTTTGCCCGCGCTACTCACGTGCCGGTGATCAATGCCGGCGACGGGCCGGGTGAACACCCCAGCCAGGCATTGCTCGATCTCTACACAATCCAACGCGAATTCTCGCGCCTGGACAAGCTGATTGATGGCGCCCATATCGTCTTTGTCGGTGACCTCAAATACGGCCGAACCGTGCACTCACTGAGCAAACTGCTGACGCTGTACCGCAACTTGAGGATCACCCTGGTCTCGCCACCGTCGCTGATGTTGCCCGAGAGCCTGGTGGAGCACCTTGCACGCAATGGTCACCATGTCGAACAGACCTACGACCTGCCCAGTGGGTTGAAGGGCGCGGATGTGGTCTACGCCACCCGCATTCAGAAAGAGCGCTTTGCCCAGCAGGAAACGCTGGAGGGCTACAGCGCCGACTTCCAGATCAACCAGGCCCTGGTCAATGCCACCTGCGGCCCCCACACCCTGATCATGCATCCGCTACCACGGGACTCACGCCCGGACGCCAATGACCTCAGCGTCGATCTCAACTCCGACTCGCGACTGACCATCTTCAAACAGACGGATAACGGTATCGCCGTACGCATGGCCATCTTTGCCACACTGCTGGGTGTTCAAGACCAGGTTCAGCACTCGTTACGCGAGGTGGGATGGCGGGTACCGGTGTACTTGGGCCCGGACGAAGAAGTGCCCTATCGCGACCAATGACCTGCAAGCGGTGAAAAGGATCATGAGGCCTCGGAGCCAGGAAGATGCCCCGGCAAGCAAGTTGCTTGTTCATGAGGCCTCGGATTGTAGGGAAAGCGGCCGTCCTCGCACCAGGAGATAGTCGCTGACTATTTCTATTTGGCGGTGGTAGCACCTGCGGACCAGATTATTGCCTGCGCAACGATCACCTGCTGCCCATTGAAAGTGACAGCAGGAGAACCATGCAGCACGTACCCCATGCTCAAGGCGTCACTGACGCGGTGGCAAAAGGCGGCGTCATCGGGGCCAGTCAGTACTCGATAAATGGGAAGTCCTTCTGGGGGTACGCTCATACATCAATTTCCTTCAATAATGGGTGGAGTTTCCCTGGCATTTTCACCGGCAACGAGCTTCGCCGACGGGTAGTACGTGATCCTGTGCTGCACAAACTGGGACTGCTGCGGCCCAAGCCCAACGAGTGGTTTGTACCAGCGCTTTTTAGCGATTGAGGCCTTTGTACGGCCCCCCCTCCCTTGATGTAGCTCAATCCGCTGGAATACTTGCCTAATCCTCTGAACTTGCAGCGTGATAGATAGGAAACCCTTCGCCTGCGAGATAGAGTTCGACCAGGAGTACGCCATCATGCCTCAAGTCAGCGCCTGCCAGGAGTCACCCCTGGCAAAGATCATCGACCATCAGATTCACCTGCCGGGCGACTTTACCACGTCGATTTCAGGCCTTACGTTGTTCCGTCGCGAACTGCCGGCGCCCCCTGCCGTGTGCATGGTCGAGCCCAGTCTGATCCTCGTTGCCCGAGGCGAAAAAAGACTTTGGGTCGGTGGCGAGGGCTACGCCTATGACCCATCGAGCTTTCTGATCACCTCTCTGGACCTGCCAGCCAACTCCGAAGTGCTAGTAGCCAGCCCGCAGCATCCATGCATCGGCCTGGTCATGAAACTGGAAGTAAACGTACTGGCAGAGCTCATCACTCAAGGTGGGTTATCAGCGAAACGCGATCGTGCATCAGAGCAAAGTGTCGGCATCGGTACAACAACACCTGCCCTGATAGATTCGATCAGCCGGTTGCTGTCACTGCTGGACGAGCCCGAAGCGATCCCCGTGCTTGCCCCGATGATTCAGCGAGAGATTCACTATCGCCTACTCAAAAGTGACCAGGCTGCCCGACTCCGACAGATTACTGCAGTCGATGGCCAAGGCTATCGAATCGCCAGAGCCATCGACTGGCTCAAGCTCAACTATACGATTGCGTTGCGCATCGACGAGCTCGCCGCCCGCGTCCAGATGAGCGCGCCGACCTTCCATCATCACTTCCGTCAACTCACCACGATGAGCCCATTGCAGTACCAGAAGTGGTTGCGTCTGAACGAGGCACGACGGCTGATGCTGAACGAACACCTGGAAGTATCGCGGGCAGCCTTCGCCGTCGGCTACGAAAGCCCCTCCCAATTTAGTCGCGAATACGGCCGCCTGTTCGGTACGACGCCGCGTAGAGACATCGCGTTGATGCGTGGTCAAGAACCCAAACAACACGCGTTCACGCAAGACGCGCACACAGCCTGAGGCTCCAATAACCGATACGCCAAGCATCCCGGCATGACCATGGCGTTGATAGATTTTTTTGACCTGAGATACGACTTGCCGCGCGCCCCTCATAAGTACAACGAAACCCCAACCGAAGATCAGCAGGTGAGCCATGGAACTACGAATCAACCAAAAGACCTATCAGGTCGATGCTGACGCCGACACCCCTTTGCTCTGGGTGATTCGCGACAATCTTGGCCTGACGGGCACCAAGTACGGTTGCGGCCTGGCCCAGTGCGGTGCTTGTTCTGTTCTGGTCGACGGAAACGTGGTGCGTGCCTGCGTTACCCCCGTAGCCGGAGTCGTCGGGCGCGAGGTCACCACCATCGAGGCGATCGAAGCCGATGAGGTGGGTAAACGTGTTGTAACCGCTTGGGTCGAGCACCAAGTTGCACAGTGTGGCTACTGTCAGTCCGGACAGGTCATGGCGGCGACCGCGCTGCTCAAGCACAACCCGGCGCCCAGCGATGCCCAGATCAAGGCAGCGATGGTCAATCTGTGCCGATGCGGCACCTACAACGCGATTCATGCCGCAGTGCATGACCTTGCCGCACAAACCTCCAAAACGGAGAGCGCATGATGAATAAGCACATCGATGCCACTGAAGACAGACTTGGCGAATCACTGGACCAGCCGGTCAACCTGTCACGTCGCCGGTTTCTGACCAGTACCGCCGTGGGTGCCCTGGTACTCGGTTTCGGCCTTCCGCTCGGCTCGACCAGGGTGCAGGCCGCCACCGCGACAGCCGCAGAGCGCGGGACTCAGGTTCCGGCGTTTCTCGAGATTCGTCCGGACGGCACCGTACGCCTACTCAGCCCTTTCATGGAAGGCGGACAAGGCACCCACACGGCTATGGCGCAGATTGTCGGCGAAGAGCTCGATGCCGATCCGGCCACCTTCATCGTCGAGAGCGCACCGCCCGGCGAAGCCTACGTGGTGATGGAAAACGGAATGCGCATCACCGGAGGCAGCATGTCAGTGCGCATGAGCTACCCAACCATGCGCCGTCTTGGCGCCTTGGCCCGTACGATGCTTTTGCAGGCCGGGGCCGAGCACCTCGGCGTGCCATTGGCCGAGCTGTCCACAGAGCCCGGCCGGGTGGTGCATGCCTCCTCCGGCCGCTCTCTTGGCTACGGTGAGTTGGCGGGTCGAGCCCTCGATATGCCAGTGCCCGACCCCTCGACCCTCCAGCTGCGCGATCCAAGCCAGTTCCGCTGGATCGGTAAGCCAGTGCGGCGTGTCGATTCCTACGAAAAGTCCACCGGCAAGGCCCTCTACAGCATTGACCTGAAGGTCGACGACATGCTCCACGCCGCCGTGCAGCATGCACCGCGCCTGGGAATGACCGTCGGTAGTCTGCGTAACGAAGCGCAAGTAAAGGCGATGAAAGGTGTGGACTCCATTCACCAGCTGCCCGGTGCGGTGGCAGTGGTCGCCGACCGCTGGTGGCACGCCAAGCGTGCGGTGGAGGCGATTCAAGTCGAATGGCTTGAGCCGACTGCCGACTCAAAAGTGCGGTCGATGCCCGCTGATTTTTCCAGTGATGCGTTCCGCGATTCTCTTGCGACTCAGCAGGGCCCGGCCCGCGAGGACGAGCGCGAAGGCGATGTGGCCGCCGCCCTGGCCAGTGCCAAGACCCAGGTCGAGGCCACCTACCACAACCAGTACCTCAACCACGCGCAACTGGAACCGCCTTCGGCCCTGGCGCGCTTCAACCCCGACGGCTCGCTTGAGGTCTGGCTACCCAACCAGGCGCCAGACATGTTCCGCGACGACATCGCTAAACGCACCGGCCTCGCCCCATCACGAATCACCTTGCACTCGCCGCTGCTGGGCGGTTTTTTCGGCCGCCATTTCCTCTATGACTCGGCCAGCCCATACCCGCAGGCCATTGCCTTGGCCAAGGCCGTAGGCCGTCCTGTGAAACTGATCTGGAGCCGCGAGGAAGAGTTCCTGCGGGACGTGCTGCGCCCCGTCGCCGTGGTCAAGTTCCGTGCAGCCTTGGATGCCGGAGGCCTGCCCGTAGCCATTGAAGCGGTCAGCGTGACCGAGGGCCCAACCGAAGCCATCGCCGGCAAACAGGGCGAAAAACTGGACCCCTCCGCCCTTGAAGGTCTCTCGGGTAAGTCGTACGCCATTGCCAATCGGCGCATTGCCCAGATTTACGTGAAAGGGCCGGCCATGCTCGGCTACTGGCGCTCGGTAGGCAATTCTCTCAACGATTTCTTCTATGAAGCCTTCCTCGACGAACTGGCTGACAAAGGCGGCCATGACCCGTTCGAGCTGCGCCTGCACCTGCTGCGCGATAACCAGCGTCTGACCACGCTGCTGAACGCGGTGGGCGAACTGTCCGGAGGTTGGAAGCGTGGCCCTTTTACCGCCGAGGACGGCAGCCGACGCGCCCGGGGCGTGGCCATGGCTTCTCCGTTCGGCTCGCACGCGGCGGTGATCGCGGAGGTGTCGATCGAAGCCGGCCAGGTCAAGGTGCACGACATCTGGCAGGCGATTGACCCGGGTAGCGTCGTCAATCCGGCGATTGTTGAGGCTCAAGTCAACGGCGCCGTCGCTCTGGGATTGTCACAGGTGTTGCTGGAGGAGGCCGTCTACATGAATGGTCAGCCACGCGCACGCAACTACGACCTCTATCCGATCCTGCCACCGTCCCGCATGGCCAGGGTGCATGTACGAATCGTCGAGAGTGGCGAAAAAATGGGCGGAGTCGGTGAACCTCCGCTACCTGCAGTGGCGCCGGCTGTGGCCAACGCGGTGGCCCAGTTGACTGGCCAGCGTATCCGAAGCATGCCATTGAGCCGATACACCTTCAGTTGACCGACAGAGACCGTCCATGAAAAACAGCCGATTCGCAAGAACCGTAAGCTGGCTGGCGCTGCCATGCCTGGTCGCCGCAGGCCTACTGACGTGGTACGTCACCCGCCAGCCAGTCTCCCCCTTCGAGCCTGAGAAGGTCGCCGAGTCCAGTCCTGACCCGGCCCTGATCAACCGCGGCGACTACGTCGCTCGACTCAGCGACTGCGTAGCCTGCCATAGCCTGCCGGGCAAAGCGCCCTTTGCCGGAGGCCTGGAAATGGCTACGCCTCTGGGGGCAATCCACGCCACCAATATCACCCCGGATAGAGCCACCGGTATTGGCACCTACAGCTTGGCCGACTTCGACCGTGCCGTGCGCCACGGCGTCGCTCCTGGCGGCCGGCGGCTCTACCCGGCCATGCCCTACCCGTCCTACGCCAAGCTCAGCGACGATGACATCCGGGCGCTGTACGCATTCTTCATGAACGGTGTGCAACCGGTGAGCCAGGCCAACATCCCCAACGGTATCCCAGGGCCACTCAACCTGCGCTGGCCTATCGCACTGTGGAATGGGCTTTTTGCACCGACGGTGCCCTACGCCGTCAAACCAGCCCAGGATCCGCGATGGAACCGAGGTGCCTACATCGTCCAGGGTCCTGGCCATTGCGGCAGCTGCCACACACCGCGCGGCCTTGCTTTCAACGAAAAGGCCCTGGACGAGTCCGGGGCACCTTTCCTCGCTGGGGCGCTGCTCGATGGCTGGTACGCCCCCAGCCTGCGGCAGGATTCCAACACCGGGCTGGGGCGCTGGAGCGAGCCTGAGATCATTCAGTTTCTCAAGACCGGACGTAACAAGCATGCGGTGGTCTTCGGCTCGATGACCGAAGCGTTCAACAACTCCACGCAGTTCATGGCCGACGAGGACCTGGCAGCAATTGCCCACTACCTCAAGTCGCTGCCCGGCGATCCGCAGCGTGATAGCACGCCGTGGCAGTACCAGGCGGTGTCCGCCGTCGAGCACCTGGACAGCCCCGGCGCGCACACCTACGTCACCCGCTGCGCCTCCTGCCATGGCCTGGACGGTCAGGGCCAGCTCGAATGGATGCCGCCCTTGGCAGGAGCCACCTCAGCACTGGCAAAGGAGAATGCTTCAGCCATCAATATCACCCTCAATGGCTCGCAGCGTATCGTCGCCGCCGGTATACCGGATGCCTACCGCATGCCCGCCTTCCGCGACCAGTTGTCGGATCGGGAAATTGCCCAGGTACTGACCTTTGTGCGTAGCACCTGGGGCAATCAAGGGACGGCGGTCGATACGGAAGCGGTTGGCAAACTGCGTGGGCATACCGACCCGGCCAGCAGCAGCCCGATCATTCTGCACATGCGCTAGCGGTGGGTGGCGACACCAATCTCCATCACGAGCAGGGTTGCCCGCGATGATCTTCAAGACACACCTTGGCCTGAACAAAAGAGAGTAAATGGAAAGTATCGATCTGCTGGTCCTGCGCACCGCCAACGACTGGCTCAAGGCTGGCCATCGCGTCGTCCTCGCCACGGTAGCCCGGACGTGGGGCTCCTCACCCCGCCCTGTGGGTTCGATGATGGCCCTGCGCAACGATGGACGTGTGGTCGGTAGCGTGTCAGGAGGCTGCATCGAAGACGATCTGATCCACCGCTACACCGAGGCCCATGGCGGTACCCGTATTCCCGACGGGCCACCGCAAGTGTTGCGCTATGGCATTACTGCCGACGAAGCTCACCGCTTCGGCCTGCCTTGTGGAGGGACGCTGGAACTGGTTCTTGAGTTCACGGCGTCGTGGCATGCCCTGGAACAAATGCTGGCCGAGCTCAATGCCGGCCGACTGGTGCGACGCAGCCTGGATCTGAGCTCCGGCACCGTGTCCTTGAGCGCTAGCGCCGCGCCAGAACAGTTCGTCTTCGATGGCCGGCAGATGACCAATACCCTCGGCCCCGGTTACCGCCTGCTGCTGATCGGTGCCGGCGCACTGGCCGAATATCTGGCAACCATGGCGCTATTCAACGGCTTCCGCGTATCGGTATGTGATCCCCGCCACGAATACATCAGCGGCTGGAGCGTCCCAGGCGTAGAACAGTTGACCGCAATGCCAGACGACGTTGTGCGGGCATTCAAGCCTGATCTGCGCAGTAGCATCGTCGCCGTGAGCCATGACCCCAAGTTGGACGACCTGGCCCTGCTCGAGGCGTTGCACAGCCCCGCCTTCTACATCGGTGCAATCGGCTCGCGACGCAACAGCAAATTGCGCCGTGAACGTCTTATCGAGCACTTCGGAGAAAGTGATGCCTCACTTCAGCGCCTTCACGGCCCGATCGGCCTCTACATCGGTAGCAAAACGCCGGCCGAGATCGCCGTCAGCGTAATGGCTGAGATCCTCGCCGCCAAGAACGGTGTCGCCCTGCCAAGCGCCCTCAAAATTTTGAGTGCCAAACAGGCCCACGAACAAGAAACGCCCGCTGCCTGAGCGGGACACGGACTCAGACCGCGCTCCCCGCGGCTTGCTACGCAACCCATCAGGCAACGATAACCTCGAAAAAATCTCCTATCCGCCGCGCAAGCTTTCAACCGCCAAGGGCCCCTTTGGATTGACAGCGACAAAAGGTGCCAGATCGACGATGGGGATATGAAGAGTCGGTTCTGCAGCAAACGCCTGTAGCAGGTACTCAACGGTGACACGGACGCGCGGCGCCATCAATGCACGATGCGGATACTGAATGACCAGTTCATAAACACCCGGATGATGCTGTGCAGACAAGAGCACCTTGAGCCTACCCGCCACCAAGTGCTCCCAAGCGAGATGAACGGCCACCTCAGCTACGCCTACTCCGGCAGACGCGGCCTTCACAAGCCCCTCAGGCGAGGACAGGGTCATCACGGCCGACTCCGAAGGATCTACTGTGATGATGCTTCCGTCTGTTGACTGAAAGCTCCAGCACGCGACGACACCATCCAGAAAGCGTCGAGCAATCAGACGGTGCCGTTGAAGTGATTCGACGCTCTCTGGTGCACCATGCCGGGCCAGGTATTCAGGTGACGCGACGATAACAGTATTGAGGTGACAGATCGGTCTGGAAATGAGTGCAGAGTCGCGGATATTTCCGCCTCGAATGGCAAGGTCATATCCGCCTCCGACCAGATCGACGACCCGATCATCGAAGTCCACTTCAACCGACAAACCCGGGTATCGATCAAGCAGATCCGGCAATACCGGCGCCAGGTAACGTTCGCCGAAGGCCACACTCGAGGAGATGCGGACCCGCCCGTGCGGTGTTTCTCGCAGGGACGCCAAAGTGTCGACGGCTGTATCGAGCGCCTCCAGCGCCAAACGCGCCTGGCGCAGGAACACCCGGCCCTCCTCAGTCAACTTCAGTGTACGTGTGGTTCGATTCAGCAGCCGAACGCCCAGTGCCTTTTCAAGACCCGCAACATTTTTGCTGACCGCTGCGCTGGAAACGCCCAAGACACGCGCCGCTGCCGCAAAGCCGCCGGTGTCTGCTGCCTGGACGAATGACAGTATGGCGCGAACCCGGTGCGTTGAATCCATATAGGTGCCATTGAATTCCGTGAGGGAGGTATCAGTTTAGCAACCTAAGGTTGAGAGTCATATAACCTTACCCCTACTTCTGGTTAGCCATGACTCCGAGGAGGATAGAACCATTACCTACTGGAATCAGGAGCACCTCCATGCAAATCAGCATCATTTTTGACAGCGGTTACGGCCACACCAAGAAACAGGCAGAGGCCGTCATGCAGGGCGTTGAACGCGTTGCAGGCGCACAGCCTCATTTGATCGCTGTCAATGGAGAAACCGTGGACTGGGATGTACTCGCGGCCAGTGACGCCATCATCTTCGGCTCGCCGACCTATAACGGCACCATCAGCGCCCGATTCAAGCAGCTCATGGAAGACTCAACCCGCACTGCTTGGCTGTCACAAGCTTGGCGCAATAAGGTGGCTGCCGGCTTTACCAACTCCGGCGCCATGCATGGCGATAAGCTGAATTCCCTGATCACCATGGCTTTATTCGCCGCGCAACACGGCATGATCTGGGCAGGCGTCGACCTTTTCCCTGGGAAAACCGCCAACGAACTCAACCGCGTCGGCGGATGGCTAGGCGCAATGGCGCAATCCAATGACGAATCGCCAGAACTGTCGCCTATCGAGAGCGACCTCAACACAGCCGCCCATCTCGGCCAGCGTGTTGCGGAAATCGCTCAGCAATTGCTCAACGGTCGCGGCTGAAGATGGTAGGGGTTGACGATGAAATCCTGCTTCGTCATCGACATGCCATCCCTCGCAACAGATAGCTGAAAACGCCGCGCTCGGCTTTCGCAGCATGCAGGCCGAGCCCGTGGTCTTTTCCCTTTTCAGCAAAGGAAACACAAATGACACCTCAAAACTCCAATCCGATCTTCCAGATGATTGGCGCCGTCGCCCCTGCCTTGGTGGATTACACGCAGGAGCGGATCATCGATGAACTGTGGAACCGTCCAGGTCTGACAGTACGCGAGCGTGCAATTGCGACATTGAGCACACTGATAGCGCGTAACGCGACCAACGCCTACCGCTATTACTTCATCAAAGCGCTCGACTGCGGCCTGCGGCCCAGCGAATTGTCGGAGTTGATGACTCACCTTGCGTGCTATGCAAGCTTTCCATACACATTCGGTGCAATCGCGGTGCTGAAGGACATCTTCGTAGAAAGGGAGATTGTTCCTGATGAATTTCCCGACACGTCTCAGGCCTGCGGAGCGGAGAAATGCGCCTATGTGCCAACAACCTCTGTGCCCTTCTCCGAAGCACTGCAGCACTTCACCGCGGATCTGCTTGAGGCAGAAATATGGCATCGACCTGGCCTTGCCCTTAGAGACCGGACATTGGCAACGTTTTGCGCCGTGGCAGCCCAAGGAAATCTAGAATCGCTCGCGCCCTTTGTCAGTTACGCCCAAGCCCAAGGGATCAGCCGTCAGGCGCTGGAAGAACTGCTCGCCCACACCGCATTTTACGCAGGCTGGGCATATGCCAATCGCGTGGCGATATTCTTGAATGGCGCATTCAACAACTGAAAGCCTCAAGGGTCTGCATTGGCCCCTGCCAGCTGACTCGTCGACCTTCTGCAAAAAATCCGGACTCAGAGAATCAGGCAAGTAATCCATAGGAATGCCCTTCAGGCCCCATGGAAAGACCGAGAGAATGTTCATCCGAGAAACTCATCGAGGATATTCCCATGCTTGTACAAGCCTACGGTGCCCACGCGGGTGATAACCCCCTTGAGTCCATGCAGATCAACCGCCGGACGCCTATAAGCGCGCAGCCGAACCCAAGCAGCTGCTGATCATTCCAGAAGCCGGACATGTAGATCTTTACGATCGGGTCAATCTGATTCCATTCGCCAAGTTGACCGCATTCTTCAACAGTCATCTGAAGTAGCCCGATCAATGTCCCGACTGGGCACCGATCCTCTCTCGCGGCTTCTCTGC
>Ga0209913_1001437_pt1 | contig 13166 bp, 3 predicted proteins | sample PersoiDNA2013203_FD_185805 | JGI IMG/M metagenome (GOLD analysis project Ga0209913, IMG submission 185805) | Permafrost soil microbial communities from the Arctic, to analyse light accelerated degradation of dissolved organic matter (DOM) -... | ecosystem: Environmental > Terrestrial > Soil >... | reverse complement strand
GCGACCATCATCCCCATCTCGATGATGATCGCGGCCAAGGGCTACGAAGCCACCTTCCTCTACTTCGGCCTGGGCCAGGGCCTCATCGTCGTGCTGCTGGCGCTGCTGATGGTGCGTCCGCCCGCCCACGTGGCCGGCGCCGTGCGCAAGCAGACCAAGGTGCAGCAGTCGAACGCCGACTTCGGCCCCTCGCAAATCGTGCGCAAGCCCGTGTTCTGGGTGATGTACGTGATGTTCGTGCTGGTGGCCGCCGGCGGCCTGATGGCCACGGCGCAGATGGGCCCGATCGCCAAGGACTTCAAGATCGACGGCGTCACCTTCAACGTGATGGGCATGATCCTGCCGGCCCTGACCTTTGCACTGGCCATCGACCGCGTCCTGAACGGCCTGACCCGTCCCTTCTTCGGCTGGGTGTCCGACCAGATCGGCCGCGAAAAGACCATGTTCATTGCCTTCGCACTGGAAGCGGTCGGTATCCTGGCCCTGTACTACTATGGCCGCGATCCCGTCATGTTCGTGATCCTGACCGGCGTGGTGTTCTTTGCCTGGGGCGAGATCTACAGCCTGTTCCCGGCCACGGCCGCCGACACCTTCGGCACCAAGAATGCCGCCGGTAACGCTGGCCTGTTGTACACGGCCAAGGGCACTGCCTCGATCTTCGTGCCGATCTCGAGCATGATCACCGACGCCACCGGCGGCTGGGAAGCGGTGTTCTTCGTCGGCTGCGGCCTGAACGCCGCCGCCGCGCTGATGGCCTGGTTCGTGCTGCGGCCGATGCGCGCCGACTTCATGGCCAACGCCGTGACGCCGGCCGCCAACGGCGCAGTCGACATCGCCAGCGCGGCACGCATGGCACGCTAGTAAAAACGGCACCGGCCGGCTGCCGGCCGGTGCTTTCACCAACGACCAATCCGGCGTAACAAGAGGGTAGCATTATGATGATCAAACGCTGGGTTCGCTTCCAACATGGGGAGGCGACGTGTTTCGGCACCCTCGAGGGCGAGAAGATTCGCCTGTACGAGGGCGATATGTTCGCCAATCCCGAGCCGAACGGCCAATCGCTGCACCTGGCCGACGTCAAGCTGCTGGCCCCCGTGGTACCAGGCAAGATGCTGGCGATGTGGAACAACTATCACGCCCTGGGCAAGAAATTGGGACTGGCGCCGCCTCCCGAACCTTTGTACCTGGTCAAGACCCCCAACACCCTGCTGGCTCCGGGCGGCACCATCCGCCGCCCCCTGGCTGACGCGAAGGTGGTGTTCGAAGGGGAGCTGGCCATCGTCATCGGCAAAACGGCGTTCAACGTCAGCGAGGAAGATGCGCCAAGCCACGTGTTCGGCCTGACCTGCGCCAACGACGTCACCGTGGCCGACATCATCAACCGCGATCCCACCTTCGCGCAATGGTGCCGTGCCAAGGGCTTCGACACCTTCTGTCCGCTCGGCCCCGTGATCGCCACGGGCCTCGATCCGGCCATGCTGGTGGTGCGCACCATCCTCAACGATGAAGTGCGGCAGGACTACCCGGTCAACGACATGGTGTTTTCCGTCGCCCAGTTGGTAAGCAAGATTTCGAAAGACATGACTTTAAATCCGGGCGATGTGCTGCTGTGCGGCACGTCGATCGGTGTGGGCTCCATGCGACCAAACAGTACGATCGAAGTCGAGATCGATGGCATAGGCAAGCTCAAAAACCGGTTCGAGTAAACTAGGTGGGAGCACGTCATGAAAATTGCAATCATAGGAGCAGGGGCAATCGGGGGGTACGTCGGCGCGAAGCTGGCGCTGGCAGGCGAGGAAGTCACCTTCATCGTCCGCGGCGCCAACCTGGAGGCTATCGCCGCCAGGGGCATCAAGCTGATCGACAATGATGGAACGGAGCACGTCGCGCCGCACGTAAAAGCGACCGACGATTACGCATCCGCCGGTGTGCAGGAGCTGGTGATCCTGGCCCTCAAGGCACACCAGGTCGATGCGGTGGCCGGGCAGATCGGCCATCTGATGGGACCCGACACCGTGGTGGTGACGATGCAGAACGGCATCCCGTTCTGGTACTTCCACCAGCACGGCGGGCAATTCGAAGGGCACGTCGTCAAGAGCGTCGACCCGACCGGCACACTGGCCAGCAAAATTGCGCCAAAAAATATTCTCGGCTGCGTTGTCTACCCGGCAGCCGAACTGATCGCGCCAGGCGTGATCCAGCACGTGGAAGGGGAGCGCTTTCCCCTGGGCGAACTCGACGGCAGCATCAGCGAGCGCGCCCAGGCCATCTCCGCCGTCTTCCAGCACGCCGGCCTGAAGGCCCCCGTACTGGAGAACATCCGCGCCGAAATCTGGCTGAAGTTGTGGGGCAACGTCTGCTTCAACCCCATCAGCGCCCTGTCGCATTCGACCCTGGTCGACATCTGCCAGTACCCGCTGGCAAGGGAGCTGGCAGCGGCAATGATGCTCGAAGCCCAGGCCGTCGCCGCGAAACTGGGTATATCGTTTCGCGTCACCCTGGACCGCCGCATCGAAGGGGCGGAAAAGGTGGGCAAGCACAAGACGTCCATGCTGCAGGACGTGGAAGCAGGCCGCGGCCCCGAAATCGATGCCTTGGTGGGATCGGTGGTCGAGCTGGGCCGTCTGACGGGCACGCCCACGCCCCATATCGACTCGGCTTACGCCCTGGTGAAGTTGCTGGAGCGGACCATGCAGGAAGAGCATGGGGGGGTAAAGTTGCAAAGGTTGGTGGCGGCGTGAGGTAGGTGATCACACCGCTGTGATGAGGTAAAGGGATGCCGTCCGGTGTGAGCTGGGCGGCATTTTTCGTTGTGGTATCGACGTTGGGATCGCTGTCAGTTATTTCGAAGAGCAAGCAAGCCATCATGACCTCAGAGCATAAGGTGATTTAACGCAACGTTTCCAAATGAGATGTTTGGTAAATTAATTTCTTTCTGGAAATTAAATATCCGTTCGCTAAACATTCATTTGGGGCTATATGGCAACTTTAATCACCCGTACGCGGGGGTTGGTTTTGATGCTGTGGGCAGCTTGCGTGGATGCTTCGGCGCAATCCCTCGCCGATACCCATTCCCAGCAGTCGATTCTTCAAAAGCAGCGTGAGGAGGCCGCTCAAAATCAGCAGCTTGCCAATGAGCCGGACGTACGGCTACCTCGCATCGCGGTACCTAAATCTGAGTTTCCGGGCAATGAAAGCCCGTGTTTCCCCATTCGCGTAATTCGACTGGAGGGGAAGGAGGCTGACGCGTTTCAATGGCTGCTGACCGCGGCGGGCAAAATTCAAGGTCGCTGTCTCGGTACTGAAGGAATCAACGTCGTGCTGACCCGGATCCAGAACGCCCTGGTTGGCGCTGGGTATGTCACCTCCCGCGTTGTCGCGGCGCCGCAGGATTTGCGAACAGGGGTGCTCTCCCTGGTGTTGATTCCCGGGCGGATCAAGTCAATTCGCTTCGCCGGACCGGCGGACCAGCAAACTGGGACAGTCAGCCCAATGCCGTTTATGTTCAATGCTCTGCCTTCCCGGGCGGGTAATCTACTTCAATTGCGCGATATTGAGCAGGGGCTGGAGAACTACAAACGGGTACCAACTGTCGAAGCGGACATTCAGATCATTCCCGGTGAACAGCCGGGTGAAAGCGATCTCCAGATTGCCTGGCGGCAAACCCGCGCGTGGCGGCTGAACCTTGCCCTGGACGATGGTGGCAGCCGCTCCACCGGCCGCTACCAAGGCAATCTCACCGTGTCGGTCGACAACCCGCTGGGCTTGAGCGACCTGTTTTATGCCAGTATCAGCAATGATCTCGGTGGCAATGGCCGCACCGGTCCCCGTGGCACGCGCGGTCACGCCCTCCATTACTCGCTGCCATTCGGCTACAGCCTGCTGACGATTTCAGCCAACGATTCGGACTACCGCCAATCGGTGGCAGGCGCTTTTCAGAACTATGTGTACAGCGGCAGTAGCCGCAACTTCGATATCCGGCTGGCCCGGATCGTCTATCGGGATGCCGCTCGCAAGATCGGCCTGTCCCTGCGCGGCTACCAGCGCATCAGCAACAACTTTATCGACGATACCGAGGTGCTGGTACAGCGCCGCCGCATGGGCGGCTTCGAACTGGGTGTCAATCTGAAAGAGTTTATCGGCAACGCCACCGTCACCGGCAACTTTGCCATGAAGCGGGGCACGGGCGTGTTCGGCACCTTGGCTGCGCCGGAAGAAGCATTCGGCGAAGGCACGGCGCGGCCGCGCCTGATCAATGCCGATGCCAGCCTGTCGCTGCCGTTCGCGATGGCAGGCGCGCGCTTCGACTACCAAGGCAGCTGGCGCGCCCAATGGAACCGCTCGCCCTTGATTCCCCAGGACCGCTTCGCCATCGGCGGGCGCTATACGGTGCGGGGTTTCGATGGCGAATCGAGCCTGTCGGCCGAGCGTGGATGGCTGCTGCGTAACGATGTCAACTGGAGCCCGGCAGGCCTGAGCGTGCAGCCCTACCTGGGCGTGGATTACGCGGAAGTGGCGGGACCGTCCAGTGTCCGCCTGGCCGGCAAGCATCTGGCGGGCGCCGTGCTGGGTCTGCGCGGCCAGTGGTCCGTGGTCCAGTTCGACCTCTTCGCCGGCGCCCCCATCAGCAAGCCCGACCGCCTGCAAACGGCTGCTGTCGCCGCCGGTTTCAACCTCAGCGTCCAGTACTAGCCGCCCGCGCAGCCAAATCAGGAGAATCGCATGAACAAGCTTTGCTACCGCCTCGTCTTTAACCGTGCGCGTGGACAATTGATGGTAGTGCATGAGGCAGCGCGCGGCAATAGCAAAGGCGGCGCGAGCGGAGATCACGGCACTGCCGGGACGACAGAGCGGCGATCGTTACGTTCGATCGTGGTGGCGCTGGCAGCCGCGTTCGGCGCGTCGCTGCTGGCCGGCGGTCCCGTCTCGGCCCAAGTGGTGGCCGACCGCAGCGTGCCTGGCAATCAGCAGGCGACGGTGATAACGGCGGCCAACGGGGTCATCCTCGTCAACGTGCAAAGCCCCAGCGCAGCCGGGGTTTCTCGCAATGTGTACACGCAATTCGACGTACCGAAAAGCGGCGTGATCCTCAACAACTCGCGCACAGACGTGCAGTCCCAGCTGGGCGGCTGGGTCCAGGCCAATCCCTGGCTGAGTACAGGCGGCGCCCGCGTGATTCTCAACGAAGTCAACTCCAGCAATCCCAGTTTGCTGCGCGGCTACATTGAAGTGGCCGGTCAACGCGCTGAAATGGTGCTGGCAAATCCGGCCGGCATCCAGATCGATGGCGCCGGCTTCATCAACATCAGCCGCGCAACCCTGACCACGGGCACCCCGGTCCTGGTCAGCGGTGCGCTCGACAGTTACCGGGTGCAGCGGGGAGCCGTCACGGTGGCCGGGGCAGGCCTCGATGCCAGCAGCACCGACTACGCGGATGTGATTGCTCGTTCGGTGGAAATCAATGCCGGGGTGTGGGCGCGACAATTGAACGTCACCGCTGGCGCCAACGTCATCAAGTCGGGCACGGATGGCGGCGTCGCGGCGACCGCTGAAGCCAGCGTTAACGGCACCGCGCCGCAGTTCGGCATCGACGTCAGCCAGCTGGGCGGCATGTATGCCAACAAGATCTTTCTGGTAGGCACCGAAGCCGGCGTGGGCGTGCGCAACGCCGGGAGAATTGGCGCGGCTGCCGGGCAACTGGTGGTTACCAGCGAGGGCAGGCTGGAAAACAGCGGAACCCTGGCCGCTTCCGATCAGCTGGGTCTGCACGTGCGCGGCCCCATTGTCAACAGCGGCAAGGGGTTCGCGGACAGCAAGCTCGACATCGACAGCAGCGACAGCATCAGCAACAGCGGCCAGTTGAGCGCGGCCGGCGCCTTGCAATTGATGGGCGCCGCGCTGGCCAATTCCGGTCTGGTGCATGGTGACGGCGCGGTGCGTCTTAGCAGCACGGGCGGGATCGACAACCGGGGCGGCAGCATCGAAGCGGCCAGCATGAACCTGTCCAGCGGCGCCGCCATCGACAACCGTGGCGGCAAGCTGATCCAGACAAGCACGGGCGGGCTCGACGTCGCCGCAGCGGACATCCGCAACACGGCCGGCGGCAGCCTGGGCGCACCGGCTGCCGTGGCGCCGCCCGTCACGGCAGCCTCGGACACGCCGCCGGCGGGCGGCTCCGGCGCCGCCCAAACGCCTTCAGGCAACAACGGCAGCGATCAGTCCGCCAGCACGCCGGCGTCCGCAGCGCCCAAGGGCAACCTGACCGCCGCCACCGTCATCGACAACGGCGGCGGACAGATCCGCAGCGGCGGCCAGATCGCCGTGGTGGCAGCTTCGCTCGACAACAGCACCGGCCAGCTCAACGTCGACAGCCTGTCTCTGGCGGGCGGCAGCCTGCTCAACCGCGCCGGTCAGATCAACATCGGCGCCGGCTTGACCGCGCAAGTGGGACAGCTCGACAACCGCGCCGGCAGCATCGTCGTCGGCGGCGCCTTCAAGGCCGCGACGCAGACGGCAGACAACACGGACGGCCTGATGCAAGGCGGGCTGCTGCAGCTGCATGCCGTGGGAAACCTCGACAATACCCGCGGCGTACTGCGCAGCACCGGCCCGGACGACTTGCAATTGCAGGCGGATGGGCGCCTGCGCAACGACCACGGCAAGATCGAGGCGGCCGGCCATTTGGTGTTGCAGGCGGGTGCCTTTGACGGCGTCGGCGGCGCCGTTACCAGCGCGGGCAATCTGTTACTCGACGCTGGCAGCGCGACCAATCTCAAAGGCAACTGGGCGGTCGGCGGCAACGCTCTGATCCACACGGGCGACTTTGCCAATGACGGCGGCAGCCTGTCGGCGCGGGGCGACATAGCCCTCAGTGCCGATGGCGTCAGTAATGTAGGCGGCAGTATCGCGGCGGGCGGCGCGCTGGCGGTCGATACGGCGCGCGGTGTCGATTCAAGGGGCGGCTATCTGCAAGCGGGCGCCCATCTGCGGCTGGATGCGGGCGGCGCCGTGCAAAACGACGGCGGTGTCATCGAGACGCTGGCGCCGGCCAGCCTGCTGCAAATCAACGCCCGTTCGCTCGACAATGGGAGCGGCCGCATCACCAGCGTGGGGCAGGGCGACACCGTGATTGCCGCCAGCGACAGTATTGGCAACGGCGGCAACATCGCCGCCAATGGCAAATTGCTGCTGAGCACGGCGACACTGGTCAACCAGGCCGGCGCCAACATTGCCAGCGCCGGTGACCTGAACTTGGCCGTCAGTGGCACCTTCACGAATGCAGGCGGCACCGTCAGCAGCGGCGGTACCCTCACATTCACCCAGGCGGGCGCTAACTTGCGCAACAGCGGCATGCTGCTGGCCGGCAGCAACATACATATCGGAGCCGGCACCATCGACAACCGGGACGGGCGCATTGCGACCGCCCAAGGGGCCAGCGCCGATATTCTCATCGCCGCCGCCGCGCTGGACAACCGCGCCGGTACCGTAACCGCTGGGCGCGACCTCAGCGCTTCCTTTGCAGGCAGCCTCGACAACTCAGGCGGCTCCCTCCAGTCTGGCCGTGGGCTGCGGCTGGACGCAGGCGGCGCCGTGAGCAACGACGGTGGCGCCATCGAAGCAGCGGGGACCGCCAGCACGCTGTCCCTGCAGGCGGCTTCGCTGAACAACGACAGCGGCCGCATCGTCAACGCCGGCACGGGCGCCACCACTATCGGCAGCGGGAGCATCATCGCCAGCAGCGGCCTGATAGCCGGCAACGGCGCGCTTGTGCTGAGCGGTAAGACGCTGCTCAACCAAGGTGGCGGCGCCATTTCCGGCAGCGCGATCGAGCTGCGAGTAAGCCAGCAGCTGGACAACCTGGGCGGCACCATCAGTGCTAACGGCACCTTGACCTTTCAGCAAGCCCAGGCGGGTTTCCGCAATAGCGGCCAAGTGACTGCAGGCGGTCCCATCCGCATTCTTGCAAGTGCGCTCGATAATTCGGGCGGCGCCATCGCCACGGCCCAGGACTCAGGCGCCGACCTGACCGTTCAGGCAAACCATATGTTGAATGCCGGTGGCAGTCTGAGGGCGGATCGCGATCTCAGCCTGAACTCTGCCCAGCTCGATAATACGAGCGGCCTGGTGCAGGCCGGCAGGGACTTGCGCGCGGACCTGGCGGGAGCGCTCAACAACCACAGCGGCGTGATCGAGGCGCTGGGCGCCGCCAGCAGCTTGAATGTGAGCGCCGGCACCATCGACAGCAGCGGACGCATCGTCAATGTCGGTAACGGCGCCATGCAGATCAGCGCCACCTCGCTGCTCAACAGCGGCGTATTGGCCGGTAACGGCGCCTTGTCGCTCGACGGTGCTTCGCTCACCAACTTCGCGGGCGGCGCCATCAGCAGTAAAGAGAGCATTGTGGTCCGCCATGCCGGCGCCAGCCTGGCCAACCACGGCAACATCACGGCCGGCGGTGCCATCGACCTGGCCGTCGGCGCCATCGACAACGAAGGCGGCCAGATCGCCAATCTGCGCGGCAGCGGCGCCGGCGTCAATATCGACAGCGCCAGTTTCAACAACCGGGGCGGCAGCGTGCTGGCCGACCGCGATCTTGCGCTGGCCAGCAGGGGCGGCGCCGTCAACGATGGCGGCGTAATGCAGGCGGGCAAAGATTTACAGCTGACCGCCGCCGGCGCGCTCAGCAACAATGGCGGCGCCATTGAAACCCTGGATGGCGCGAGCAGCCTGGGCGTGCAGGCCGGCGCCATCGACAATCTCGCCGGCCGCATCGTCAACGCCGGCACGGGCGATACCGTGATCGGCAGCGGGAGCACGTTGGCAAACAGCGGCGAATTGTCCGGCGCCGGCAGCCTGGCCGTCAGCGCCACGACGCTGTCCAACCAGGGCGCCGGCGTGATCAGCTCCGGCAGCGCCCTGCAGCTTGCCGCCAGCGCGCGGCTCGATAACCTGGGCGCCACCATCAGCAGCGGCGGCACCCTGGACTTCAGCCAGGCCGGCGCTGCCTTCAACAACAGCGGCAGCGTGGTGGCCGCAGGGCCCGTACGCATCCAGGCAGCCAGCATCGACAACAGCGGCGGCCAGCTTGCCACCGCCAAAAACAGTGGCGCACAGATCCTGCTGCAGGCGGGCAGCCTGGTCAATCACGCCGGCGCCATCCTGGCCAGCGGCGATGCCAGCCTGTCCACCGCAGCCGCCTTCGACAACAGCCAGGGCAGCGTGCAGGCCGGCACCAATTTGCTGGTGAACGCTGGCGGCACCCTCAACAACGACGGCGGCGCCGTCGAAGCGCTCGCTGCCGCCAGCAGCATGGCCGTCAGCGCCCAGGCCATCAGCAGCCTGGGCGGCCGCTTGGTCAACGTGGGCACGGGCGCCACTTCAATTGCCAGCCAGAGCAGCATCGTCAACGGCGGCCTGATTGCAGGCAACGGCGCCTTGTCCCTGTCCGGCACGGTGCTGGACAACCAGGCCGGCGGGACCATCGGCGCGGGCGGCGCGCTCAACCTCGGATTGACCCAGCAGCTGGGCAACCGGGGCGCCATCAGCAGCGCCGGCACGCTGAGCTTCCAGCAGGCGGGCGCCAGCTTTAGTAACAGCGGCGCCTTGTCAGCCGGCGGCGCTTTGACGATCACGGCAGCGGCGATCAGCGACGACGGCGGCCAGCTCGCCACGGTGCAAGGTTCCGGCGCCAGTGTGGTCCTGCAAGCCCAGTCGCTCAGCAACGTGGGCGGCAAGATATTTTCCAACGGCGACACCAGCGCGACCGTGGCAGGCGCGGTCAACAACAGCGGCGGCACGATCCAGTCCGCCAACAATCTGCAAGTGACGGCGGGCGGCGCCCTCAGCAATGTCCAGGGCAATCTGGAGACGGCATCGGTGGGCAGCAGCCTCGCCGTCCAGGCCGCTTCGGTCGACAACACGGCCGGCCGCATCGTCAACCTCGGCAGCGGCATCACCCATATTGCTGGCGGCAGCAGCATCGAAAACAGCGGCGTGATCGCCGGCAATGGCGCACTCAATCTGAGCGGCAGCGCCCTCTACAACCGCAACGGCGGGAGCGTGCAAGCCGGCGGCGCCCTGCAACTGGGGCTCAGCGGGCAGGTGGCCAATGCCGCCGGCGCTGTCATCAGCAGCGGCGGCGCCCTCACGTTCCAGCAGACGGGCGCGCGGCTGGACAACGGCGGCAATATCGTCGCGGGCGGCGCCATCGCATTCAATGTGGCCGACCTGTCGAACGATGGCGGCCGCATTGCCACGGCCAGCGGTTCGGGGGCCGATATCGTGGTCGTCGCGAATACGCTGAGCAACCGGGGCGGCACCATCCTGGCCGAGGGCGCTGCCAGCTTCGCGCTGGCGGGCGGCATCGACAACCGGGGCGGTATCTTGCACGCCGGTAGCAATATGCAGGTCAGCAGCGGCGCCCTGGTCGACAACACGGGCGGCGTTATCGAAGCCACGGGCACGGCCAGCAGCCTGGCGCTGCAGGCCCAGTCCCTCGACAACACGGCAGGGCGCATCGTCAACCTGGGCAGTGCCGACACCACGGTCGCCAGCCAGGGCAGCATCAGCAACAGCGGTTTGATCGCCGGCAATGGCAAGCTGCAACTGTCAGCCACGGCCTTGCAAAACAGCGCAGGCGGCGCCATCGAATCGGGCGGCGCCATGGTGCTGGCCAGCAGCAGCCTGCTGGCCAACCAGGGCAAGATCAATAGCGGCGGCACCCTGGATCTGCTGCAAGCGGGCGCGACCCTGAACAACAGCGGCCAGATCATGGCCGGCGGCGACCTGCACGTCAACGTCGCCCAGGTCGACAACCGGGGCGGCCAGATCAGCACCAATGTCGGCTCGGGCGCCAGCATCGCCATTGCCAGCGGCAGCCTCGACAATCAGGGCGGCAGCATCAGCAGCGACGCCGACCTGGCCCTGGCGGTGCAATCGCTGACGGCGGCGGGCAGCCTGGCTGCCGGCCGCGACCTGGCGTTGAACCTGGGCGGCGACTACAGCCAGGCAGCCGGCACCCAGCTGCATGCCAACCGCGACCTGCGCCTGACCGTGTCGGGCACGCTCAACAATGCCGGCACCCTGGAAGCGGTGCGCAATCTCAGCCTGGGCGCGGGCCAGCTCAACAACGCCAGCGGTGCGCTGATCCAGGCGCAGTCCGTGGCCGTGCAAGCAACCGGCGCCGTCCGCAACGGGGGCGACATCAATGGCGACGCGGCGGTGACGGTGCAGGCCGCCAGTATCGACAACAGCAACAGCATCATCGGCGGCGACCTGGTCCTGCAGGCGGGTTCAGTCAGCAATACGGGCGCAGTGGCTTTGCTGGGGGGCACCCGCTCGTTGAGCATCAGCGCCAGCGACAGCGTCAACAACAGCAGCGGCGCCACCATCTACAGCGCCGGCCAGATGAGCATTGGCGGCAGCACCGCCCGCGACGCCAACGGCGCGCTGCTGCAGGCGGGCGCCGTCAACAACCACAGCGCCACCATCGAAGCGGCCGGCGACCTGGAGATTTCCGCCGCCAGCATCAACAACATCCGCGACAACGTCGTCATCAACAAGGTGACAACGGTCGACGAGACCACCCACATGACGATGCCATCCTGGTGGGTGAATGGTCCCAACAACAATTACTACGATTCGGGCTCGGCCAACTACAGCGCCCACGAAGTTTATTACGTCAATCCCGACGATGTGCTGGAAAACACGACGTACATGACACCTGACGGCTACCAGATCGGCCGCGCCGTGATCCGCACCCACACCAACGACACCGCGTTTTTCAGCGCCCGCTCGGGCCAATACAGCGCCTACGGTTCACACACGCGCATCCTTTTGAGCGATGGCATCAAGGTGATTTATTACCTCAGCAGCGGGACCGCCAGCAATCCGGACCAGGTCGCCGGCGTCACCAGCGGCATCTATCCCGACGAAGCGACGGTGACCCACTGGCAGGAGGCGGCGCCCAGCTATTCCAACGCTTACGGCAACTGCGCCAGCAATTGCCTGCGCCTGGTCACCCAGCCGGGCTACGACGACCCTTCCACCACCCTGATCCGCGACGAGATGATGGCGCTCGCGCCCCGCGCCGACAAGCTGGAGAAGTCGCGCGACGCCCATCATACGGTGCAGGAGGACCAGCTGGCGGCAGGCGCCGGCCAGGACGCCCAGATCCGCTCGGGCGGCAATATGCTGCTCAATTTCAGCCAGGAACTGAACAACAGCTACGGCACCATTGCCGCGCGCGGCAACCTGGCCGCCCTGGGCAACGGCACCGGCGCGCAACACGATACCTTCGCCACCCTGTACGCCACCCACCAGTTCAACGGCAGCTGGACCACCTATGCGGGCGACGTCAGCAATTACACGCGGCCCGACCTGAACCAGGCCATCGGCCAGGTGGGCGGCGGCATCCAGGCCGGCGGCAGCCTGTTCATCGACGTCCTCAGCTTCAGCAATATCGACGTCAGCGCCGGCACGGCCGGCAATATCCGCCAGGGCATCCAGGTTATCGGCAGCGGCGCCAGCAGCACCGGCCTGGCCGCCAGCGCCGGCGGCAGCGGTCTGGCCAACCACGCCGGCATCGCAGGCAATGCGGCGGCCAGCGGCAACGGCAGCCAGGCCAGCGCCACCGCTGCTGCGAGTGCAGTAGCGGCGGTCAGCGGGCAGGGCGCTGGCGCCAGCGCCAGCGGCATCGCCGGCGCCTTCCACTTTCTGGGCCGCGCTGCCGCAGGCGCTCCCACCGGCACCCAGCTGGGCGCACTGAACACGCAAGGCGGCGCCAGCCTCGGCAACGCCAGCGCCACCGTGCAGGCAGCCGGCTTGATGGGGCAGGGCGGGGCGGGCGCCATTGCCGTCGCACCCACTGGCCTCAGTCACCTGAATCCTGCGCCGGACGGCGAATATCTGTTTGAAACGCGTTCCCAGTTCGCCAACAAGGGCGAATGGACCAGCAGCGACTTCCTGCTCAACGCCCTCAAATTCGATCCCGCACTGACCCAGAAGCGCCTGGGCGACGGCTTTTATGAACAACGCCTGGTGCGCGATCAACTGGCCGAACTGACGGGCCGCCAGCCCGCCTCGGGACTGAGCGACGACGCCATCTACAAGGCCATGCTGAGCAATGCCGTCAGCTACGCCGAGCAATGGCAGCTGCGCCCCGGCAT
>Ga0209913_1001436_pt1 | contig 13172 bp, 8 predicted proteins | sample PersoiDNA2013203_FD_185805 | JGI IMG/M metagenome (GOLD analysis project Ga0209913, IMG submission 185805) | Permafrost soil microbial communities from the Arctic, to analyse light accelerated degradation of dissolved organic matter (DOM) -... | ecosystem: Environmental > Terrestrial > Soil >... | reverse complement strand
TTGTCTTGCATTGTGCCAAAAGCCAATAAAATCAATTACTTGGCATAGATCCTTCAGCAACGGCGTCCGACGTCAAAAAAAATTAAAAACACATGAAATATTCAGATTTGCGAGATTTTATTTCTCAACTGCAACAAATGGGTGAACTTAAGCCTATTTCCACCCCCATTTCGCCGATTTTGGAGATGACGGAGGTGTGCGACCGCACCTTGCGCGCAGGCGGACCGGCCTTGCTGTTCAATAATCCGACGGGATACGACATGCCGGTGCTGGGCAATCTGTTCGGCACCACGCGCCGTGTGGCGCTGGGCATGGGCGCGGAAGATGTCAGCGAGTTGCGCAAGATCGGCCATGTGCTGGCGCGCCTGAAGGAGCCGGAACCGCCGAAGGATTTCAAGGATTTGCTGGGCCTCGGTTCACTGGTGAAGTCCGTGTGGGACATGTCGCCGAAAGAGTTGCGCGGCGCGAAGTGCCAGGAAATCGTCTGGGAAGGCAATGACGTCGACCTGGCGCGCCTGCCCATCCAGCATTGCTGGCCCGGCGACGTCGCTCCCTTGATCACCTGGGGCCTGGTGATCACCAAGGGCCCGAACAAGAAGCGGCAAAACCTGGGCATCTACCGCCAGCAGGTACTGGGACGCAACAAGGTCATCATGCGCTGGCTGGCGCACCGGGGCGGAGCGCTGGACTTCCGCGAGCATGCGATTCAAAGCAAGGGCAAGCCGTATCCGATTGCCGTCGCGCTCGGTGCCGATCCCGCTACTATATTAGGGGCCGTCACGCCGGTGCCGGACAGCCTGTCCGAATACCAGTTCGCCGGCTTGCTGCGCGGCAGCCGCACGGAGCTGGTGAAAGCCATCGGCAGCGAGCTGCGCGTGCCCGCCTCGGCCGAAATCGTGCTCGAAGGCCATATCTACCCGGACGAAAACCATCCGAGCGGCTATGAGCACGCGCTGGAAGGGCCGTATGGCGACCACACGGGCTACTATAATGAGCAGGACAGTTTTCCTGTGTTCACGATCGACCGCATCACCATGCGCCGCGACCCGATTTACCACTCCACATACACGGGCAAGCCGCCGGACGAGCCGGCCGTGCTGGGCCTGGCCCTGAACGAAGTGTTCGTGCCCCTGCTGCAAAAGCAGTTCAGCGAAATCACGGACTTTTACCTGCCGCCCGAAGGCTGCAGCTACCGCATGGCCGTGGTGCAGATCAAGAAACAGTACGCGGGCCACGCCAAGCGCGTGATGTTCGGCGTGTGGAGCTTCCTGCGCCAGTTTATGTATACCAAGTTCATCGTCGTGGTCGACGAAGACGTGAATATCCGCGACTGGAAAGAGGTCATCTGGGCCATCACCACGCGGGTCGACCCCATCCGCGACACCACCCTGGTCGACAACACGCCCATCGACTACCTGGACTTCGCCTCGCCCGTCAGCGGCCTGGGCAGCAAGATGGGCATCGATGCGACGAATAAATGGCCAGGCGAAACGACGCGCGAGTGGGGCACGACGATCGCCATGACGCCGGAAGTGAAGGCCAAGGTGGATGGGATCTGGCAGGAGCTGGGGCTGTAGGTCGGGTTAGCGCTTGCGCGTAACCCGACGTTGCGGCGCTGGCATGCTCGGTAGCGCTTGCATGTTCAGGATCTGCGTACTCAGCAGTGTCGGCCGCATACTCAGCAGTGTCGGCTTACGGCCTGCGGCCTAAGCCGACCTACGCCGACCTACGCCGACCTACGCCGACCTACGCCGACCTACGCAGCATTGACACGGCAATTTCCCAATCTTGCGCAGGTCGGTTATAATTGTCCCTGGCGGGCCCCTGCGCATCGTGGCATGGCTAACCTGGTCAGGTCGGGAACGAAGCAGCCACGGCTATTAACCATGAGTGCCGCAGATCAGGCTCGCCTCCTTCGGGAAACAAACAGTAAAGCTGCCGTTGGCGGCTTTTTTGTTTTGCGGCGCTGTGTTTTGCCCGTCCGCATGCTTGCCTGATTTTCCAGAATGCCACTCTCCATGTTATACAATTGCTGCTTTGCCGCGTTTGCCATAGTGAATGGCCCGGCCATGAGGCTTGCGCCCGCCGCGCAGGATCACCCGCAAAATCGCATGGTAAAATCTCAGCATGTCCTATCAAGTCCTCGCCCGTAAATACCGCCCCAAGAATTTCGAGACGCTCGTCGGCCAGGAGCACGTCGTGCGCGCGCTCACGCATGCCTTGCACAGCGGCCGATTGCATCACGCCTACCTGTTCACGGGCACGCGCGGCGTCGGCAAGACGACCCTGTCGCGCATCCTGGCCAAAGCGCTCAATTGCATCGGCCCCGATGGCACGGGCGGCATCACGGCCCAGCCTTGCGGCGTGTGCGAAGCGTGCACGGCGATCGATGCGGGACGCTTTGTCGACTATATAGAGATGGATGCGGCGTCGAACCGCGGCGTCGATGAAATGGCGCAGCTGCTCGAACAAGCCGTGTATGCGCCGAGCAATGCGCGCTTCAAGGTCTATATGATCGATGAGGTGCACATGCTGACCAATCACGCGTTCAATTCCATGCTGAAAACGCTGGAAGAGCCGCCCGAACACGTCAAGTTCATCCTGGCCACGACGGACCCGCAAAAGATACCCGTGACCGTGCTGTCGCGCTGCCTGCAGTTCAACCTCAAGCAGATGCCGCCCGGCCACATCATCAGCCACCTGGACAATATCTTGGGACAAGAGGGCATCGCCTTCGAACAGCCGGCCTTGCGCCTGCTGGCCCAGGGCGCCCACGGCTCCATGCGCGATGCGCTGTCGCTGACGGACCAGGCCATCGCGTATGCGGCCGGTGAAGTCACGCTCGACGCCGTGCAAGGCATGCTGGGCGCGCTCGACCAGTCGTACCTGGTGCGCCTGCTCGACGCACTGGCGCAGCAGGACGGCGCCGATCTGCTGGCCGTGGCCGACGAGATGGCCTCGCGCAGCCTGTCGTATAACGGCGCGCTGCAGGATCTGGGCACCTTGCTGCACCGTATTGCGCTGGCGCAAACCGTGCCGGCCGCCTTGCCGCAGGATTTGCCTGAATACGCGGACATCGTGCGCCTGGCCGGCGCGTTTGACGCGGAAGAAGTGCAGCTGTTTTACCAGATCGCCGTGCATGGCCGCAATGAACTGGGCCTGGCGCCCGACGAATATGCAGGCTTTACCATGACCTTGCTGCGCATGCTGGCCTTTCGGCCTGGCATAGGCGGCGCCGATGGCGTGCCGGCGGCAGCTCCGGCCGCTGCAACGGGCAACCGTCCCGCTGCTGTCGCCGCCGCGCGCGCCGCCGCTGGCGCTTCCGCACCGGCCGCCCGCGCCGCCACGAACAGCGTGGCCAGCCATGCAACCGTGACCCCGCCGGCCGTCGTGGCTGCCGCAGCCGCCAGCATGGCGCGCAGCGAAGCGCCGCCGCCACGCATGGCTGCACCTGTCCCCACGCCAGCACCTGCACCAGCGGCTCCGCCGCCAGCGGCTGCCCCGGCAGCCTCGGGCGCGCCGATCAGTTCCGCGCGCGCCGCCATCAACGCGGCGCTGGAAGCGGCCCGCGCCGCCTCGAAAGGCCGTCCGGGCAGCGCGCCATCGGCGCCAACATCGGCACCCAAGCCAGTTGCACCGGCGCCAGCACCGGCTGCTGCCGTCGCTGCGCCCGTGGCACCTGCCCCGGCCGCACCCGTCCAGGCTGCACCACCGCCAGCACCGGCCGCCGCCAAAGCGCCCGCACCGTGGGATGATGCGCCGCCCGTGGCCGTGATGGAGGCGCCGGTCCGCCAGGCGCCGCCGCCACAGCAGGCGCCCGCCGATGACGACTTGCCGCCGTGGGTCACCGAATTTTCCGACGACAGCGCCTCCGCCGCCGTGGCGGCGCCCGCCGCGCAAAGCAGCGAGCAGCCGGCCGTCATCATGCCGCAGCGCGCCGCCAAGCAAGCCGCGCCCAGCGGGCCGTATGTTATCACGCCCGTGCCTGGCCTGGACTGGGATGGCAACTGGCCGGCCGTCGCCGCCGTGCTGCCCTTGCGCGGCGTGGCCCAGCAGCTGGCCGTGCAGGCCGAGCTGATCGAATGCCTGCACGACGGCCACAGCACCACGTTCCGCCTGCGCGTGCCGATCGATACATGGCGCAGCCCGGCCAACGTGGAAAAACTGGCGGCCGCGCTGACCGAACGCTTCGGCCGCAAGGTCGCGGTCGACACGGAACTGGGCGCCGTCTGGTACACGGCCAGCGCGGAAGCGCAGGCGCACCGCGAGGCGTGCCAGCTGCAAGCAGAAGCAACCATCGCCAGCGATCCCTTCGTGCTCGACATGAAGCGTGCATTCGACGCTTTTGTCGTGCCGGGAACGATTACCCCTGCACCGGCCGGCTCCGCCGCGCCGACCCTGCATTGATGATTAACACACTCACAAACTGAATTAACGGAGCATTCTCATGATGAAAAATCAACTGGCTGGCCTGATGAAGCAGGCGCAAACAATGCAAGACAACATGAAAAAGGCCCAGGAACAACTGGCGCTGGTGGAAGTGGAAGGCCAGTCCGGCGCCGGCCTGGTGAAAATCGTCATGACGTGCAAGAACGACGTCAAGCGCGTCTCCATCGACCCGTCGCTGCTGGCCGATGACAAGGACATGCTGGAAGACCTGGTGGCTGCCGCCTTCAACGACGCCGTGCGCAAGGCGGAAGCGACGTCTGCGGAAAAAATGGCAGGCTTGACCGGCGGCATGAACTTGCCAGCCGGCTTCAAAATGCCATTCTGATGCAATCCCGCATGCGCTCGATCTGTAGCACGGGGCAGGGTTGATCCATGTCCAAGTCGCTTGAATTTTTGACCGAGGCGCTGCGGCGCCTGCCCGGCGTCGGCCCCAAGTCGGCGCAGCGGATGGCATTTCATTTGTTGCAGCACGATAGGGAAGGCGCGGCCATGCTGTCGCGCGCCCTGTTCCAGGCCGTCGATGCCGTGCATCACTGCGGCCTGTGCAATACTTTTACCGAACACGAGGTGTGCGAGACCTGTCTCGACGAAGAGCGCGACAAGCGCTTGCTGTGCGTGGTGGAAACGCCCGCCGACCAGCTGATGATCGAGCAGACGCTCACCTACAAGGGCCTGTATTTCGTGCTCATGGGGCGGCTCTCTCCGCTCGATGGCATCGGCCCGAAAGATATCCACCTCGAAAAATTACTGGGCCGCGCCAACGATGGCGTGGTCGGTGAAGTGGTGCTGGCCACCAATTTCACGAATGAAGGCGAAGCGACGGCCCATTACATCAGCGAAATGCTGAAGGCGCGGGGCTTGCGCGTGAGCCGCCTGGCCCGCGGCGTGCCCGTGGGTGGCGAACTGGAATACGTCGACGCGGGCACGATTGCCCGCGCGATGCTCGACCGCAGGGCAACCTGACTACAACATGACAGAATCCGCCGCGACCACTGGTCCATTGCAAGGCATTAAAGTGCTGGAACTGGGCACCCTGATCGCGGGGCCGTTCTGCGCCCGCATGCTGGCCGAATTCGGCGCCGACGTGATCAAGATCGAGTCGCCCGATGGCGGCGACCCCATCCGTACCTGGCGCGTGCTGAAGGATGGCACCTCGCTGTGGTGGTCGGTGCAGGCGCGTAACAAGAAAAGTCTGACGCTGAACCTGAAAACGCCCGAGGGCCGCGCCATCGCGCGCCAGCTGGCCCTGGAGGCGGACATCATCATCGAAAACTACCGCCCCGGCGTGCTGGAAAAGTGGGACCTCGGCTATGAACAGCTGAAAAAGGAAAAGCCGTCCCTGATCATGGTGCGCCTGTCCGGTTTCGGCCAGACGGGGCCGATGAAGGATTTGCCCGGTTTCGGCGCCATCGGCGAATCGATGGGCGGCTTGCGCTATGTGTCGGGCTTTGCCGACCGCCCGCCCGTGCGGGTCGGCGTGTCGATCGGCGACTCGGTGGCGGCCCTGCACGGCGTGATCGGCGCCATGATGGCCTTGCGCCACCGTGACGTGACCGGTGGGGTGGCCTCCGGGGAAGGGCAGATGGTCGACGTGGCCCTGTATGAATCCGTGTTCAACCTGATGGAGTCGCTGGTGCCCGAATACGACCAGGCTGGCGTGGTGCGCGAGCGCACGGGCGGTTCCTTGCCCGGCATCGTGCCGTCGAATACCTACACGACGGGTGACGGCGAAAACATCGTCATCGCAGGCAACGGCGACGCCATCTTCAAGCGCCTGATGCTGGCCATGGGCCGTATCGACATGGCGGGCGACCCGCAACTGGTGCGCAACGATGGCAGGGTGGCGCGCACGCAGGAAATCGATGACGCCATCGGCGCCTGGTGCGCCACGCACACGATAGACAGCGCGCTGGCCGTGCTGAAGGCGGCCGACGTGCCCTCCGGAAAAATTTACTCCGTGCGCGACATGATGAGCGATCCGCAATTTCTCGCCCGCGATATGTTTGAACAACACCATTTCGCTGATGGCACGCCCGTCAAATTGCCCGCCATCAGCCCGAAACTGTCCGCCACGCCGGGCAAGACGCAGTGGCTGGGACCGACCCTGGGCCAGCACAACGATGAAGTGCTGGCGTCGCTCGGCTATGATGCTGCTGCCATCGCGCAACTGAAGGCCGATGGGGTGGTGTGATCCGGCGGCCACCGGCCGGGCCAACAATGTTGTCGGATTACGCGCGGCTTTGCCGCGCTAATCCGACCTACGCAACTCACTGATATCTTATGCACCGATCTTTCCGCACCGCGCTTGCCCTGGCGTCCGCCGCCATCCTCCTCTCCGCCTGTGCCAGCTTCCCGCACGACGCGCCGATTGCCGGCCTGCGCCTGATCGGCGAACAGCGCATCGCCTTGAAGCAGGCTTTCGAGGGCACCACGGTGGGCGGCTTGTCCGGCATCGACTACGATGCGGCCAATAACAGTTGGGTGATGGAAAGCGATGACCGCTCGGAAATCAATCCGGCCCGCTTCTACCGCGCTGCCTTGCACTACGACAGCAAGGCGTTTACGGGTGTGACCTTGAGCAGCGTGCATTTCTTCACGCAGCCTGACGGCAGCCGCTACCCGAACCTGGCGCATGCCAAACTCGATAGTGGCGACCAGGTGCCCGACATCGAAACCATCCGCGTCGATCCGCAGGACGGCAGCCTGTGGTACGGCAGCGAAGGCAACCGCAAGGTGGGCTTGCACCCGTTTGTGCGCCACGCCGATAGCGGCGGCCACTACCTGGCCACCTTGCCCACGCCCGCCATGTTCAAGGTCTCGCAGGAAGAAATTGGCTCGCGCAACAACATGAGCTTCGAGGCACTGTCGTTCTCCTCGGATGGCAAGAGCCTGTGGCTGGGCATGGAAGCGGCGCTGTACCAGGATGGCCCGCTGGCCACGCCCGACAATGGCTCCGTGGTGCGCATCACACGCCTGGATCGCGCCGGCAAGGTGCTGCGCCAGTATGCGTATCCGATTGAGCCGGTGGCGTCGCGGCCCGCGCCGGGGCGCGAAGCGGATAATGGCGTGTCGGAAATCCTTGCTGTCAACGACCATCAGGTGCTGGTGGTGGAGCGGGCCGGCGTGGAGCACGCGGACGGCGTGTATTCGAACCATGTGCGCATCTACGCGATGGACACCGATGGCGCCACCGACATCCAGGCCATCCCGGCGTTGGCGGGCGCAGCCTATGTGCCGGCGCGCAAGCGATTGCTGCTGGACCTGGAAAAGATCGGCCTGCCCAAGGTCGATAATATCGAAGGCATCAGCTGGGGCCCGCGCCTGGAAAACGGTCGCCGCAGCCTGGTGATGATTTCCGACGATAATTTTAATCCGCAGCAAGTCACGCAAATCCTTGCCTTCGAAGTGCTCTAGTTTCCACGCTGGCCAGCTGGCCCGCCTGCCTGGCCAGCATGGCCGTGATCGTGTCGTGCGGCGACGGGTGGCCTAAAAAGTATCCCTGCGCCATGTCGCAGCCGTATTCTTCCAGCATCAGCAGTTGCTCGTCTGTTTCCACGCCCTCGGCCACCACTACCATTTTCAAGCCATGCGCCATGGCGATGATGGCGCGCGTGATGGCCGCGTTTTCCGTATCCTGCGGCAAGCCGGCGATAAAGCTCTTGTCGATCTTCAAGGCCCGCACGTCGAAACGCTTCAAGTAATTCATTGAAGAATATCCCGTGCCGAAGTCATCGATCGACAGGTACACGCCGATGCCGCGCAATTGCTCCAGGGTCACCATGGTGGCGCGCGCATCGTCCATCAGGGTGCCCTCCGTCAGTTCCAGTTCCAGCAGGCGCGCATCGAGTCCCGTGTCGGCCAGCGCCGAGAGCACGATCTGCATCAGGTTTTCATCCTTGAATTGCTTGGCCGACAGGTTGACGGCCATGCGGATGGCGCGTCCGCCATCGCTTTGCCAGGCCTTGGCCTGGTTGCAGGCCGTGCGCAGCACCCATTCGCCGATGGGAACGATCAGCCCCGTCTCTTCGGCCAGCGGGATGAATTCCGTGGGTGAAATGATGCCCCGCTCGGGATGGCGCCAGCGGATCAGCGCTTCCACGCCCACGATCCGCGTGCTGGGCACGTCGATCTGCGGCTGGTACAGCAGGTACAGCTCGTTATTCTGCAAGGCTTTGCGCAGCCCCACTTCCATCTTGACGTGGCTCATGATTTCCATCGTCAGCGATGAGCTGTACAGCTTGGCATTGTTCTTGCCGCAGTTCTTCGCGTGGTACATGGCCGTGTCCGCATATTTCAATAGAGAATTGCAGTCCTCGCCATCTTCCGGATACAGCGAAATGCCGATGCTGGCCGTGACGAAAATCTCGTGCCCCTCGATCATGAAAGGCCGGCGCATGGCTTCCTTGACCCGGTGCGCCACGTTCAGCGCATCTTCCACGCGTTCCAGGTCGGGTATCAAAATCGTGAATTCGTCGCCGCCCAGGCGCGCCAGGTTGCTGCCGCCGAAGCTGGCCTCAAACTCGTGTTCGGCGCGCAGCACCAGGTCGCTGGGGCGGATGGTTTCGCGCAGGCGCTCGGACACCACCTTGAGCAAATGGTCGCCCACGTCGTGGCCCAGGGTGTCGTTGATGCGCTTGAAGGCGTCGAGGTCCATGAACAGCACGGCGAATTTCTTGTCGTGTTCTTTCGAGCGCAGCAGTTCGCGCTCCAGGGTTTCCAGGAAGGCTTGGCGGTTGGGGATGCCCGTCAGGCTGTCGCAATAGGCGAGGCGGCGGATCTGTTCTTCCGTGCGCTTGCGCTCGCTGATGTCGCGCACCAGGCCCAGCACCTCGTCAGCCCCTGTCGCCACCAGGCGCGCCTCGGAATGGCGCGTGCTGTCGTCGTGCGTGAGCGTGTAGTCGACCGAGCCGATATGCTGCGTGGCCAGCACGGCGTGCGCCTGGTCCAGCAGGCGCGCGGCGATTTCGGGCGGCAGCACGTCGCCGATATGGCTGCCCACGCAGTCGCTGAGGGAAAAACCGGCGCTGGCGTCGTGCCCCTGTTCATAGTCGAGATAAAAACCTTCGCGATTCAGGCGAAAGAAGGTGTCGGGGATGGCGGCCAGCACGGCGCGGTTGTGCGCATCGGCGATGCGCAGGCGGGCGATGGCGTCGCTGGCGCGCAGCACGTACAGCACGCGGTGGCCCAGGATGGGCCAGTTGATGGGCTTGGAAATGAAGTCCGTGGCGCCCACCTCGTAGGCGCGCGTGACGGCTTCCAGTTCGTCGCCGCCCGTGACCATGATGATGGGCACGGTGCCGCCCACTTCCTGGCGGCGGATTTCGCGGCACACGCCAAAGCCGTCCAGGGCCGGCATGTCGACGTCGAGCATGACCAGGTCCGGCCCGCTGTGCCGGTAGCTGGCCAGCGCCTGCACGCCGTCTTCGGCCTCGATCACGTCCAGGCCTACCTGGGTGAGCATTTGCCGCATCAGCAAGCGCATCACGGGATCGTCGTCGGCGACCAGCACCAGGCCGCGTGGGGGAGGGAGGGGCGCTGTCATGTCAGTGTTCCTTCACGAGGATGGCGCTCAGCGATTCGCGTACGGCCAGGAAGGCTTGCTGCATCTGCTGCAGCAGGGCAGCCGCGCCCTCGGTACTGCCGGCGCGGCCCAGTTTTTCCATCTCCTTGCACAGCTGCGCCAGGGCATCGGCGCCCACGTTGGCGCTGCCCGACTTGATGCTGTGCGCCACCTTGCGCAGCGCTTCCGCATCCGCGCCGGCAATCGCTGCGCGCATGGCGCTCAACTGGCGCGGCGTCTCGCTGGCAAACGCCAGGATGACCCGTTCCAGCAGCGCATCGCCATCGGTGCGCGACAGGGCGCGGATGTTTTCCAGCGCCTGCCGGTTCAGCGGCTGGCCCGCTGGCGGGGGGGGCGATAGCGGCGTTACCTCGGGCGGCGGTTCGGGCGGCACTGCCACAGGCGTTTGCGGTGCTTGCGCCTGCTGCGCCACGCTGTGGTGCACGGTGGCCGCGCGCGGCAGGGTGATCCAGCGCGCTATCGTGTGGCCCAGGTCTTGCTGCGTGAACGGTTTGCTCAGGTAATCGTCCATGCCGGCCGCCAGGCACGCTTCTCGGTCACCCTGCAGCGCATTGGCCGTGATGGCGACGATGGGCAGCACGCGCGCGTGGCCGCGCTGCTGTTCATTGCGGCGGATTTCCGCCGTGGCGGCAAAGCCGTCCATCACGGGCATCTGGCAATCCATCAGTATCAAATCGAAATCCTCGGCCTGCGCCGCCTGCAAGGCTTCTTCGCCGTTGTGCGCGCACACCACGTCCAGGCCCAGGCTGTCGAGCATGGCCAGCGCCACTTCCACGTTGACGGCATTGTCCTCGGCCAGCAGCACGCGGCGGCGCTGGCGCCGGCCCACCTGACGGGCCGCATGCGGCGGATGGATGCGCATGCCCTCGCTGGCGCGCTGTGGCGTGACGATGCATTCGAACAAATCGCATTCGCGCGCCGGCTTGATCAGCTGGAAGGCCACGCCCGCCTCGCGCCGCTGCACGGAGTCGGCCGCCGCCTGTTCCGTGCTCAGCAGCAGCAATTTGAGGTCGGCCAGCAGCGGGTCGCTCTTGATGGTGGCGGCCAGGGCCAAGCCGCTGGTGCGCGGCAATTCCATGTCGAGCAGGGCCACGGCATACGGCGTGCCCGTCTGTGCGGCCGCGCGCAGCTTGCCCAGGCAGTCGCTGGCCGTGCCGGCGCTGTCGCTGACGATGTGCCAGCTGGCCAGCTGCCGCTCCAGCACGGCGCGCGTGGCGGGTGTGTGGTCGACGATCAAGGCGCGTAACCCTCGCGTGGTTTTCAGGTTGAAGGACGGGTCGTCGCTGTCGACCCGTCGCTTATCGAAATTTACTTCGAACCAGAAGATCGAGCCTTGCGTTAAAGCATTATCGACGCCGATAGTGCCGCCCATCAGCTCCACCAGCTGTTTCGAGATCGTCAAGCCCAGGCCCGTACCGCCGTGCTTGCGCGTGGTCGAACCATCGGCCTGCGAGAACGATTCGAAGATGCGCGTCTGCGCCTCGCTCGATACGCCGATGCCCGTATCGTGCACCTCGAAGCGCAAGCCCACGCTGGGCGCGTCTTCGCTGCACACGGTCACTTTCACGGTGACCTTGCCCGTTTCCGTGAACTTGATGGCATTGCCGAGCAGATTGACGATGATCTGGCGCAAACGGTTCGGGTCGCCGCAAATGGCGATGGGAATGTCAAACGCGATATCGAATTCCAGGCTGATGTTTTTCGCTTGCGCCTGCGGCGCGAACACGTGCTCTATGTCGTCGAGCAATTCGCGGAAATTGAAGCGGATGTACTCCACGCTCAGCTTGCCCGCCTCGATCTTGGAAAAGTCGAGGATGTCGTTGATGATCACCAGCAAATTCTGCCCCGAGCGCTGCACCATGCTCGTGTAGTGGCGCTGCTGCGGGCTCAAAGGGCTGGCCAGCAGCAGTTCCGTCATGCCCAGCACGCCATTCATGGGCGTGCGGATTTCATGGCTCATGGTGGCGAGGAAGGCGCTTTTCGCCTGGCTGGCCGCCTCGGCCGCATCCTTGGCCTTTTCCAGCTGCGCCGTGCGCACGCCCACCTGGCGCTCCAGCTGGTCGCGGTAATTGGCCAGGGTGCTGTCGCGGCTGTCGATCTGCGCCAGCATGTCGTTGAAACTGTCGATCAGCACGCCCAGCTCGTCGCTGCGCTGGTGCGCGATGCGGTGGCTGTAGGTCTGGCTGCTCGACACTTTCTGCGCTGTATTAATCAGCTTGGTAATCGGCTCGGCAATCACGCTCTTGAAGCGTCGCGCCAGGAACACGGCGACCAGGAAGGACAGCACGGTGGCGCCGCCGATGGCGCCCACGTGGCGGCCGATGTCGCGCCACATGTGGTTCAGGTCTGCCTCGATCAGCACGGCGCCGATGATCTGCTGCGGCTCGCCCGGCCGGTAGACGGGACGGTACAAACGCATGGCGGGCGCCAGGGTCGTGCCCGCGCCATGCGTGACGGGCTGCACGGCCATGTCGGCCAGCAGGGCTGGGTCCATGTCTTCCGGCGCCGCCAGGCCATCCGCATGCTGCGGCGCACGGTACAGGGCGAACAGGCGCCCGCCCCGGTCGAACAGGGCCGCCTGGGTCACCTCGTCGCGCGCGGCCAGCGATGCCAGCACCTGCTCCGCCTGTGGCTGTGCCGATTTGCCCACCAGCAAGGGCACCGCGCTGGCCGCACCGATCACGCCCGCCAGCGACAACAGTTGCTTGCCTTCATCGTTCTTGTGGCTGAGCACGGACGTCAGCGCAAACGCCACGAACACCAGCAGCAGCGCGCAGTCCGATGACAGTACCGAAATCATGGTCAGCTTTTGGCTGATGCTGGAGCGTTGGAAATTGAACATGAATTCGCTGCTTCCCCGGTCGCCGTTGGCTGTTATTTAATTCCTATTGGAAAAATATAGACGCGAAGACACACCCAGATATTGATGTGGGTCTAAGGGAGGAGAGGGGAGGGGAACTTATACGAGATGAAACAGCTGATGGCAGCACGTAGATACTGTTATCCCCGTCAAGTGGCGTGCAAGGTCGGATCAAATATTTTCCCCGACCTGAGCACGCCGAATGCCACATGCACCAGCTTGCGCATCATGGCGCCGATGATCAGTTTGGGTGCCTTGCCTGCAGCGCTGAGTCGCTGGCCG
>Ga0209913_1001434_pt1 | contig 13219 bp, 8 predicted proteins | sample PersoiDNA2013203_FD_185805 | JGI IMG/M metagenome (GOLD analysis project Ga0209913, IMG submission 185805) | Permafrost soil microbial communities from the Arctic, to analyse light accelerated degradation of dissolved organic matter (DOM) -... | ecosystem: Environmental > Terrestrial > Soil >... | reverse complement strand
CCTGTACAAGTTATGCCTGATGACCATAGTAAATCGGTACCACCCCTTCCCATCCCGAACAGGACCGTGAAACGATCTTACGCCGATGATAGTGCTGCAACCAGTGTGAAAGTAGGTTATCGTCAGGCTAGTTATAGTGAAAAACCCCGGTGCTCAGAGAGCCCCGGGGTTTTTTTACGTCCGTTGAAAATCAATGCGCAAAGCCAGCGCCGTGGCGCCAGCTTGAATCCCATCCCCTATTTGGCGATCAACAGCAAGGTGCCGCGGCCGCACACGCCATACACCGTGTTTTCGCCGCCCACCAGGTCTTCCGCACCAGGGGCTCTGACCTGACCCGCGCCTTCGGCCCAGCCGCAGGTGTCGGTCACCCGGTACCAGGTCTTGCCGTTGCCCGGCCACGGCAAGGTGAAGTTCACTTGGGCGCTCCAGGCGTTGTGGGCGACGTAAATCGCCGAGGCGCTGTCCCCCAGTTCGCTGCCGTCGATGCGCCAGGCAATGGCGTGGTTGTTGCTGTCGTTAAAATAGGTGGCGTCGGGCACTGTGCCGTCCGGCTTGAACCAGCGCAGCTGTTCCATGACGTTGCCGTTGGTATCGGTGCTGGCATAAAAGCCGCTGGGCCGCAGGGCGGGATGGGCTTTGCGGAAGGCGATCATCCCTTTGGCGAAGGCCTGGAAATTGCTCTGGTCCGTGGACCAGCTCCAGCCCAGCCAGTTGGCCGAGGAATCCAGATTGTAGGGATTGTTGTTGCAGTTGATGCTGCGCAGCGCTTCGTCGCCGCCCACCATCATCGGCACGCCGGCCGACAACATCATCAAGGCCAGGCCGTTGCGTGCTGCCTTGCGCTGATCGGCAGCAATTGCACCCTGGTCCCAGCTATTGTTGTTGTCGTCACCGCCGTCGCTGACGCCGTAGGGCCAGGCTTGCATGTTGTTCTTGCTGTTGCAGCTGTACAGATCTTTCAAGGTAAAGCCGTCGTGCGCTGTCAGGAAATTGACTGAGTGCCAGGGCTTGCGGCCGTCGTCGCCGTACAGATCGCTCGAGCCGGCAAAGCGGGTGGCCAGCTGGCCCGTGGTGACGGCCACCGAGCCCAGCTTGTTTTGCGCCTGGCGCACGGTGTCGCGGAAGCTGCCGTTCCACTCCGCCCAGGCCATGGGGAAGCCGCCCACCTGGTAGGAGTTGCCGCCAATGGCCCAGGGCTCGGCGATCAAGTCCACCCCGCTGCCGCCGCCTGCAGGACGGGGCGGCAGTTCCGCCGAGATGCGGTTGAGGGCATTGCCCATATCCGTTTTGTCGAAGTTGTAGCAGCCGTGCTGACAAGTGTTCCCGAGCACGGCGGCGAGATCGAAACGGTAGCCGTCGACGCCGAGCGTGTCCCGCCAGTACGCGAGCGAGTCGACGATCAGGTTCTGGGCGATGGTGTTGCGGGTGTTGTAGTTGCCGCCCACGCCGGTATTGTCCCAGGACGATTGCATATCGGAGGTCAGGCTGTAATAGGTGGGATTGTCCAGGCCCCGCATGCCGTAGATGTTGTAAGTCGTCTTGTCGGTGGGCGACCAGGCGCCCCCTTCGCCCGTGTGGTTGTAGACCACGTCGATCAGCACCTTGATGCCCTGGTCGTGGAAGGCCTTGACCATTTCCTTGAACTCGCGGGTGGGCCCGCCTGCCGTTTTGTCGTAGGCGTAGCGGCGGTCCGGCGCGAAATACGCCAGGGTCATGTAGCCCCAGTAATTGTCGCCCGTCGTGCTGGTGGGATCGGCATCGTTGGTATCGTTCTGGGTTTCCTGCACGGGCAGAAATTCGATGGCGGTCACGCCCAGGCCGGCCAGGTAGGCCGCTTTCTGACCGGCACCCTTGTAGGTGCCGCGGTAGGCGGCGGTGACGCCGGCATCGTTCATCGTGAGTCCCCGCACGTGGGCTTCGTAGACGATGTCATCCTTGAAGGCGCGCGTCGGCTTGGTGCCGGTCGATTGGGTGTCGCCTGCGAGCACGATGCCTTTCGGTGCGGAACTGCCACTGTCGACATTGCGGTAGGTGGCGCCGCTCGCATAAATGGTGCCGTTGCTCATGGTCGGTGTGGTCGGGTCCTGGCTCAGTTCGAGCGCATAGGGATCCGTCAGCAATTTGTTGGGATTAAACCGGTTGCCGCTGGCGTCGACGTCGCTGATGAAGCCGGTTGCCGAGCCCTTGGTCCAGCCGCTGGCGTAGGGCCAGTTCGGTCCCCAGGCGCGGTAGCCGTAATACAAGGTGCCGGACAGACCCTGGCTGCTGAGCGTGCTGGTGGAAATGGTGACGCTCCACACCCCGCCCGTGCCCAGGGTCATGGAATAAGTCGCTTTTTCAGCCGTGCCGGTCGCGCTGCTGTAAAGATACAGGTCGATCCGGCTGGCGCGGCTCGAGTACACCTTGAAGGTGACATTGGCCTTGGTGGCGTCGTAGCTGGCGCCCAGTTGGCTGGCGTTGATGGCGGCGACGGCGGGGCTGAGCGCGAAGGCGCAGCCCAGCATCCCTGCAATTAGGGTGTGGCGGAAGTGCATGATGAAGTCTCCAGTTTTTTTGTAGTTGGACTACCTGGCAACTGCATTTCGCCAAGTGTCAGCCTGGAAACTACGCCTGCTCCGCTAACTCTGCAAGTAGTTTTGCGAAAATAACAGCCTCATCCGCTCACCTGGGCCGGCTCGGGCGGGGCCGCCTTGATGCCCTTGCTGATGCTCTCGCCGTCGTTGCGTTTCAAGGTCCAGAAGGCCAGCGAGGACAAGATCGTGACGACGGACAAGGCGACGAAGGCGCTGTGCAAGGCACTGGTGACCATGCCCTGGTTGGTCTGCGGCACGTCGCCCATGAAGTAGCCCGCCACCAGGGTGCCTGCCGCCAAGCCAAAGCTCATCGACAATTGCTGGAAAGAACTGGAAATGGTGCTGGCCATGCTTGAGTCGGTCTGGGCGACGTCGGCGTAGGCGAGGGTGTTCATACTGGAAAATTGCAGGGAATTGAAAAAGCCTTGCATCAGGCTGAGCATGACGATCATGGTCAGGGGCGTGCCCGCCTTGACGGTGGAGAACAGGCCGATGGTGATGCCGATACACACCGTGTTGACAATCAGCACCTGGCGGTAGCCGAAGCGCGACAGCAGGCGCGGTGAAATCAGCTTCATGCCCATGGCGGCCAGCGCCGTCGGCATCATCAGCAAGCCCGATTTCCAGGCCGGCAGCCCCAGTCCCACCTGGTACATCAAGGGCAATAAAAACGGCAGGCCGCCCACCCCGAGGCGTGTGGCGAAGCCGCCCAGCACGGCCGTGCGGAAGGTGCGCACCTTGAACAGGCTCAGGCGCAGCAGGGGATACTCGATTTGGCTGGCGTGCCAGCCGTAGGCCAGCAGCAGGCTGACCGAGAGCACCAGCATCAGCAGGGCCGTCATCGGTTCGAGGGTGTGCTCGCCGAAAATTTCCAGCAGCCAGGACAGCAGGGCGGTGCCGCAGCTGAACATGATCATGCCGACCACGTCCAAGGGGCGCCGCTCGGTGCCCTTGTAGTCCGGCATATAGCGCCAGACGAGGTAGAGGGCGATCAGTCCGACTGGCACGTTGACGAAAAAAATCGCCCGCCAGGAAATCCAGTGCACGATCAAGCCGCCCACCGTGGGACCGAGCAGGGGCCCGATCAGCGCCGGGATGATGACGAAATTCATTGCCCCGAGTAACTCGGATTTGGGAAAGGTGCGGATGATGGCAAGCCGGCCCACCGGCATCATCATGGCGCCGCCGATGCCTTGCATCAGGCGCGCGGCCGTCATCATGGTGGGATTGAGAGAGAGGCCGCACAGCACCGACGCAAACGTAAAGACGGCGATGGCAAAGCCAAACACGCGCCGTGTGCCGAAGCGGTCCGCCACCCAGCCGCTGATGGGAATACCGATGGCCAGGCTGAGAATGTAGGTACTGACGACGGACTTGAGGCTGAGCGGACTGACGTGCAGGTCGGCTGCAATACTCGGGATGGCCGTGTTGACGATGGTCGCGTCGAGCTGCTCCATGAAGAGCGCGGTGGCAATCACCCACGGCAGATAGGTCTTGATGGTAACGGTACTGGTCATCGGTCGATTGTCACATAAATCGACCGATGACGACGTCAACCGGGCGAGCCCCCACGGCCCGCCTGGTCCGACTTAGAACGGACGCGCGACTTTCAGCACGAACCAGTTCACGCCGCTGTTGGGATGCTTGATGCCGCCGTTGGAGTAGTGCTGCAATTTCGCGCCCACTTCCCATTTGTTGGCAAACACGTAGCCGGCGCCGATGTGGTCGCCAAATTGAAAGGCGGTCGACAGGCGCTTGTCGTCATTGTTGTACAGCTTGGAAAACAGGCTGACGCCGATGCCGCCTTCGCCATACCAGCCCTGCTTGTTGCTCGCTTCGTAGCGGAACACGGGGGTCAGGTTGATGACGGTGAGGTTCTCGTGCACGCCGGGGACATTGTGATAGGCATTGCCGCGCCATTGGGCGATATTGGCGTCCCAGTAGCCGGACAAATGGGTGCCATTCGATTCGAACCAGGCCGTGTCCCAGTTTTTCTGGGCGCTCAGGCGGATCATTTGCACCTTGCTGCCGGCGCCCACTTCCAGGGCGGCGGAGTCAGCCAGGGTATCGGCGGCGAACAGGGGTTGGCTGGCCAGCACGGCGCTCAGCGCGAGTGCCGAGCGGGCAATAAATTGAGTCGTCAACATGAGTTTTTCCGAGGTGAGAATGCAGTTCAATAAGAGCACCCGCATTGTACCGGGGTTCCCGCCCCAACGTTGACGGCGGCCAAGCTACAATTGAAGATCGACCAAGGAGCCCCCATGCCAACCCCATCCCCTGCCACTGCAAGCATTGCCTTTCTCGGTATCGGCCTGATGGGCAAGCCCATGGCGCTACGCCTGGCCGCCGCCGGCCATGCCTTGCGGGTGTGGAACCGCAGCTTTGCCAAGGCGGCAGCCTTGCAGGGCGAGCAGATCGCCGCCGTCTCCGCGCTGGCCGATGCCGTGCAAGGCGCGGACATTATCATCTCGATGCTGGAGGCGGGCGACGTGGTCGGCCAGGTCATCGGCGCGGCGCAAGGCGCGCTCAAGCAGGGCGCCCTGTGGATCGACATGAGTTCCACCCAGCACGCCGAAGCCCTGGCGTTCAGCAAGCGCCTGGCGGCCTTGGGCGTGCGCTTCATGGATGCGCCCGTTTCCGGCGGCGTGGTGGGCGCCGAGGCGGGCAGCCTGGCCATCATGGCGGGCGGCAGCCGGGAGGATTTTCAGCAAGCCGAATCCGTGCTCACCGCGATGGGGCGGCCCACCCTGGTCGGCCCGGCCGGCAGCGGGCAGGTCGCCAAGTTGTGCAATCAATTGATCGTCGGGGGCACCCTGGATTTGATCGCGGAAGCCCTGCTGCTGGCCCAGGCGGCCGGCGCCGATCCTGCCGCCGTACGCAGCGCCCTGCGCGGCGGCTTCGCCGAAAGCCGTTTATTGGAAGTGCACGGTCAGCGCATGCTCGACCGCAATTTCGTGCCGGGCGGCCAGGTCAAAAGCCAGCTGAAAGACCTGCACAATGTGCTGGCGGCCGCAGCCGACGCCGGCCTGGCCCTGCCGCTGGCGGCGATGGTGACGCAACACTACGCCAGCATTGCCGACAGCTATGCAAGCGCCGACCAGAGCGCGGCCTTGCTGGCCCTCGAGCAAGTCAATCCAGGCCACCGCCTGGGAGACGGCCCCGACCGCCTGCCCTGACCGGCGCCGCGATGGTCAGGCGACAGGCAAACTCATCTCTGCCAGCCGCACCCAGTAACTGGCGCCGATGGGCAAGAGATTGTCATTGAAATCGTAGCTGGCATTGTGCAACTGGCAGGGACCCAGGCCGTGGCCCCCCTCGCGGTGGTTGCCTTCGCCATTGCCGATGAACACGTAGCAGCCCGGCTTGGCTTGCAACATGAACGCAAAATCTTCCGCGCCCATGGTGGGTTCGACATTCGCATCGACCCGCTCGGCGCCCGCCACGGCCCGCATCGCCTGCACGGCCACGGCCGTCTGCTCGGGGTGATTGACCAGGGGCGGATAGTTGCGTTTAAAGGAAAATTCGATGGTGGCGCGGTGGGCCGCCGCCGTGTGCGTGGCGATTTCTTCCATGCGCTGCTGGATCAGATCCAGCACCGGCGTCGTAAAAGTGCGCACCGTGCCGATCATCACCGCTTCGTCGGGAATCACATTGGTCGCGCTGCCGCCGTGAATCTGCGTGATCGACAGCACCGCCGTGTCGAGCGGACTTTTTTCGCGCGAAATAATCGTCTGCCAACCCTGGGCAATCTGCACGGCCAGCATGACCGGATCGACGCCTTTGTGGGGCTGGGCCGCATGGGCGCCCTTGCCGCGCACCACCAGCTTGAATTCATTACTGGACGCCATCATCGGACCGGCGACGACACCAAAGCTGCCTTCCGCCATGCCCGGCCAGTTGTGCATGCCGTAGACCGCTTCCATCGGGAAACGCTCGAACAAGCCGTCTTCGATCATGCGCCGCGCGCCCGCGCCACCTTCCTCGGCCGGCTGGAAAATCAGGTAGACGGTGCCATCGAAATTGCCGTGAGTGACCAGGTGATGGGCCGCGCCCAGCAGCATGGCCGTGTGGCCGTCGTGGCCGCAGGCGTGCATCTTGCCGGGGTGGACAGAGGCGTGGGGAAAGCTGTTGACCTCGTGCATGGGCAGCGCATCCATGTCAGCGCGCAAGCCGATCGCGCGGGTAGAAGTACCCCGCTTGAGGATGCCCACCACGCCCGTGATGCCCAGCCCCCGCACCACCGGAATGCCCCAGTCCGTCAGCCTGGCGGCGACGACATCGGCCGTGCGTTGTTCCTCGTAACACAGTTCCGGATGGGCATGTAAATCGCGGCGGATCAGCTGCAATTCTGATTGGAAAGCGATGATCGGTTCGACCAGTTTCATGATGCGTCTCCAGTGATGCTCGATTGTTAATGCCATTGTAGCCCGGTTGGCATGGGATGGCGATGCCGTGCCACGAGGCTCAACTTTGTCCCCGGAAATCGTTTAAAGTAGGGACTTCGCAGCCCCAATTTCGCCTCCCCATGACCACCTCCCAAGTGCGCGCGACCTGCCCGCATGACTGCCCCGACACCTGCGCCCTGTTGATCACGGTGGAGGACGGCGTCGCCACCGAGGTCAAGGGCGACCCCGACCATCCCACCACCCAGGGTGTGTTGTGTACCAAGGTATCGCGCTACGCCGAACGCACCTATCACCCCGACCGCCTGCTGTACCCGATGCGGCGGGTAGGCGCCAAGGGAGAGGGAAAATTCGAGCGCATCAGCTGGGACGAAGCGCTCGACACCATCGCCAGCCGTTTATCAGGCATCGCCGCGCGCGACCCGCAAGCCATCCTCCCCTACAGCTACTGCGGCACCATGGGCCTGGTGCAGGGCGAGTCGATGTCGGCGCGCTTTTTCAACCAGCTGGGCGCCTCGAACCTGGACCGCACCATCTGCGCCATGGCCGGCGCCACCGGCTACAAATACACCATCGGCGCCTCGATGGGCACCGACCTCGAACAGTTCCAGGACGCGAAGCTCATCCTGATCTGGGGCGGCAATCCGATCGCCTCGAACCTGCACTTCTGGACCCGCGCCCAGGAAGCCAAGCGGAGAGGGGCGCGCCTGATCGCCATCGATCCCTACCGCTCGCTGACGGCCGAGAAATGCCATCAGCATGTCGCCCTGCTGCCGGGGACCGATGCCGCCCTCGCGCTGGGCATGATGCACGTGCTGATCGCCGAGAACCTGCTCGATAACGAGTACGTGGACAACTATACCCTCGGCTTCGACGAGCTGAAAGCGCGCGTGGCCGAATGGACCCCGGCCCACACGGCCGCCATCTGCGGCCTGAGCTCGAACGAAGTGATTGGCCTGGCGCGCGAGTACGGCCAGGCCGCGCGGCGGGGCGAGCCGGTCGCCATCCGCGTCAACTACGGCGTGCAGCGCGTGGCCGGCGGCGGCATGGCGGTGCGGAACATCGCCTGCCTGCCCGCGCTGGTGGGCGCCTGGCGCCATCCTGCCGGCGGCGTGCAGCTGTCGACCTCCGGCGCCTTTCCCGCCAACCGCACCGCCCTGCAGCGCCCCGACCTCAAGAAGACGCCGGTCCGCACCATCAACATGACCACCATCGGCGACGACCTGCTGCGCGAAGCCTCGCCCAGCTTCGGCCCGAAGATCGACGCCGTCATCGTCTACAACGCCAACCCGCTGGCCATCGCGCCCGATTCCGGCAAGGTGATGCGGGGCTTCCAGCGCGAGGATCTGTTCACCGTCGTGCTGGAGCACTTCCTCACCGACAGCGCCGACTACGCCGACATCCTGCTGCCCGCCACCACCCAGCTGGAGCACGTCGACGCCCACCTCGCCTACGGCCATCTCTACATGATGGCCAATAACGCCGCCATCGCGCCGATGGGCGAGGCCAAGCCGAACACGGAGATTTTCAGGTTGCTGGCGCAGCGCATGGGGTTTGCGGACCCCTGCTTCAGCGAGAGTGACGACCAGCTGGCCGCCAAGGCCTTCGACACCAGCAATCCCCGCGCCGTCCATTTCGACTGGGAGTCTTTAAAGCGCACGGGCTGGCAAAAGCTGGCCGTGCCCGATGCGCCGTTTGCGGCAGGGGGCTTTTTTACGCCCTCCGGCAAATGCGAGTTTTATTCGGCCAGCATGGCCGCCGACGGCCTCGATCCTGTGCCGGCCTACATCCCGCCCTACGAATCGAAAGCGTCGAACCCGGAACTGGCTAAACGGTTTCCGCTGGCGATGATCTCGCCCCCGGCGCGCAATTTCCTGAATTCGACCTTCGTGAACGTGAAGAGTTTACGGGGCGCCGATGGCGAGCCTTATCTCGACATGCACCCGCGCGATGCGGATGCGCGGGACGTCCACCACGGCGACATGGTCCGCATTTTTAACGACCGCGGCTCCTTTGTCGCCAAGGCGCGCGTGACGGACAAGGCCAGGGAAGGGCTGGTGGTCGGCCTGTCGATCTGGTGGAAGAAGCTCGCCACCGACGGCAAGAACGCCAATGAAGTGACCAGCCAGCGCCTGACCGACATGGGCCGCGCACCCACCTTTTATGACACCCTGGTGGAGGTGGAAAAAGCATCATGAAACCGCTCTGGCGTTTTGTCATCGGCGTCGCCATTGTCGGCGCAGGCCTGGCTGGCTGCTCCACCCTGGGCTACTACACCCAGGCAGCCCAGGGCCAGATTGCCCTGCTGGCCGATTCGCGCCCCATCGACGAAGTGATTGCCGATCCCGCCACCACGCCCCAGCTGAAAACCAGGCTGGCGACGGCCCGCCAGATCCGCGCCTACGCCGTCGCCAGTCTCGCCCTGCCGGACAACAAAAGCTACCGCAACTACACGGCCCTGCACCGTCCTTACGTGGTGTGGAACGTGGTGGCCACGCCGGCGCTGTCCCTGAAGCCTATTCAATGGTGCTTCCCCGTGGCGGGCTGCGTCAACTACCGGGGCTACTATGCCAAGGAAGACGCCACCGCCTACGCCAGGGAGCTGCGCGATGCGGGCTACGACGTGCAGGTGGGCGGCGTCTCGGCCTACTCCACCCTGGGCTACTTCAACGATCCGCTGATTTCCACTTTCATCAATTATCCCGATGCGGAGCTGGCCCGCCTGATTTTCCACGAGCTGTCGCACCAGGTGGTCTACGTGGCGGGCGACTCGCAGTTCAACGAGTCCTTTGCATCGGCGGTTGAGGAGGCAGGGGTCGAGCAGTGGCTCAACCGGTTCGGCAACCAGGCCATGCGCGACAACTACGCCAGGTACACGGCGCGCCGCCAGGATTTTTTGCAGCTGCTGCTGGCTTGCCGCCGCGCGCTGGAGGCGAACTACCAATCGACTGCGTCGGATGCCGACAAGCTGCGTGAAAAGGCGCGACTGTTCGCCCAGCTGCAGACCGATTACGCGGTCCTGAAAGTCAAATGGGGCGGCTACGCGGGCTACGACCGCTTCTTTGCCGAGCCCCTCTCGAACGCCCACCTGGCTGCCGTCGCCACCTACAGCGACTTCGTGCCCGCCTTCCGCAAGCTGCTGCAGCAGTCGGGCAGCTTCCCCGCCTTTTATGCGGCCGCGCGCCGCCTGGCCGCGCTGGACAAGCCGGAGCGCACGCGGCGCCTGCTGGCGCTGGGCGGCATCAAGTCCGAGACGACGCTCGCCACCCAGGACAATTAATCGTCCGCGCGCAGTTAGAGCGCCGACTCAAAACCGGGCAAAAGCGCTTGCCATCTCGTCCAGCGCCCGATAGCATCCAAGGGGACACCTATAAACGGCACCCACGCAGGCGCCGATAACGATAAATACGAGACAAAGGCAACCCGATGGACAAAATTTGGCTGAAGTCATATCCCCCTGGCGTCCCGGCGGAGATCGATCCCGACCAGTACCGCTCCCTCGTCCAGCTGCTCGACGAATCCTTCGTCAAATACGCGCAGCGTAACGCTTACGTTTGCATGGACAAGTTCCTCACCTACGGGGAACTGGACCAGTATTCGCGGCGCGCCGCCGCCTGGCTGCAAAGCCGCGGCATGCAGAAGGGCGCGCGCGTGGCCATCATGATGCCCAACGTGCTGCAGTACCCGATCGCGATTGCCGCCATCCTGCGCGCCGGCTATACGGTGGTCAACGTCAATCCCCTGTATACCCCGCGCGAACTGGAGCACCAGCTCACCGATGCCGGCTGCGAGGCCATCATCGTGCTGGAGAACTTCGCGCACACCCTGCAGGAAGTCCTGCCCCACACCAGGGTCAAACACATCGTCGTCGCCAGCATGGGCGAGATGCTGGGCGGCGCCAAGGGCGTGGTGGTCAACTTCGTGGTCCGCAACGTCAAGAAGATGGTGCCCGAGTACACCCTGCCGAACGCGGTCCGCTTCAAGGACATGCTGGCCCAGGGCGCGCGCATGCAGTTCGCCCCGGTCGACACGGCGCCCACGGATGTCGCCTTTTTGCAGTACACGGGCGGCACCACGGGCGTGTCGAAAGGCGCCACGCTCACCCACCGCAACGTCATCGCCAACCTGCTGCAATCGGAAGCCTGGTCGGCGCCCGTACTGGGCGTTGGCGGCGACGAGCAGACCACCATCGTCTGCGCGCTGCCCCTGTATCACATCTTCGCCCTGACCTGCTGCGCCATGTGGGGCATGCGGGTGGGTGCGCTCAACCTCCTGATCCCGAACCCGCGCGACATCGGCGGCTTCGTCAAGGAGCTGCGCAAGTACAAGGTCAACATGCTGCCGGCCGTGAACACGCTGTACAACGCGCTGGTCAATCACCCCGATTTCGGCGCCGTCGATTTCTCCGGCCTGAAAATCGCCAACGGCGGCGGCATGGCGGTGCAGCGCGCCGTCAACGACAAGTGGAAAGCGATTACGGGCGTGTCCATCATCGAAGGCTATGGCCTGTCCGAGACCTCGCCCGTGGCCACCTGCAACCGCGCCGACATGCAGGGTTTTACGGGCACCATCGGCCTGCCCGTGCCCTCGACCGACATCGCCATCCTCGACGACGACGGCCAGCCTTTGCCGCTGGGCGAGCGGGGCGAGATCGCCATCCGCGGCCCGCAGGTCATGGCCGGCTACTGGAACCGTCCCGACGAAACGGCCAAGGTCATGACCCCGGATGGCTTCTTCAAATCGGGCGACGTGGGCGTGATGGACGCCTCGGGCGCCATCAAGATCGTCGACCGCAAGAAGGACATGATCCTGGTCTCCGGTTTCAATGTGTACCCGAATGAGCTGGAAGGCGTGATCGCGGCGCATCCGGGCGTACTCGAATGCGCCGTCATCGGCGTGCCCGACGAGCACTCGGGCGAAGCCGTCAAGGTGTTCGTGGTGCGCAAGGACCCGAGCTTGACCAAGGAACAGCTGATGGACTACTGCAAGGAGCAGCTGACCGGCTATAAAAAGCCGAAGTACATCGAGTTCCGCAACGAGCTGCCGAAGACGAACGTGGGCAAGATCCTGCGCCGCGTGCTGCGCGACGAAACCCCGGCCCAGCAGGCCGCCGCTTAAGGAGAGCCGGCCTGGCGCAGCCTGCTGCGCCGACCGCAACGCCCGGCTGCCGGGCGTTTTTATTTTTGTAGATTGAGTAAACGAGGCGTTGATGGACAAATTTTGGCTTAAATCGTATCAGGACGGCGTGCCGGCGGAAATCGACTGGACCCAGTACCAGTCGCTCACCCACCTGCTGGAAGACGCCTTTGTCCGCCACGCCGCCAAGCCGGCCTTTGCCTGCATGGACAAGCAGATCAGCTACGCCCAGCTCGACACCATGTCGCGCCAGATGGCGGCCTGGCTGCAATCGAAGGGCTTGAAGCAAGGCGCCCGCGTGGCCCTGATGATGCCCAATGTGCTGCAGTACCCGGTGGCGATGGCCGCCGTGCTGCGCGCGGGCTACGTCATCGTCAACGTCAATCCCCTCTACACGGCGCGCGAACTGGAGCACCAGCTGATCGACTCGGGCGCCGAAGCCATCGTCGTGCTGGAAAATTTCGCGACCACCGTCGAACACGTGATCGCCAGGACCCCCGTCAAGCACGTCATCGTCGCCACCATGGGAGACCTGCTGGGCGCCGTCAAGGGCACCATCGTCAACCTGGTGGTGCGCAAGGTGAAAAAGCTGGTGCCCCCGTTTTCCCTCCCGGGCGCGGTGCCCTTCAATCGCGTCATCAAACAGGGCGCCCGCCTGAGCTTCACGCCCGTCACCATCAAGCACGACGACATCGCCTTCCTGCAGTACACGGGCGGCACCACGGGTGTCTCGAAAGGGGCCGTGCTGCTGCACCGGAACGTGATCGCCAACGTGCTGCAGAACGAAGCCTGGCTGCAGCCCACGCTCTCGACCCTGCCGGCCGGCCAGCAGCTGCAGTTCGTCTGCGCGCTGCCCCTGTATCACATCTATGCGCTGACCGTGTGCGCCCTGATGGCGATCCGCCTGGGGGGCATGAACGTGCTGATCCCGAATCCCCGCGACATGTCCGGCTTCGTGGCGGAGCTGGCCAAATACCGCATCAATATTTTCCCGGCCGTGAACACGCTGTACAACGGCCTGCTCAATCACCCCGACTTCGCCAAGCTCGATTTCTCCAGCTACCGCGTCTGCAATGGCGGCGGCATGGCAGTGCAGCAGGCGGTGGC
>Ga0209913_1001433_pt1 | contig 13231 bp, 8 predicted proteins | sample PersoiDNA2013203_FD_185805 | JGI IMG/M metagenome (GOLD analysis project Ga0209913, IMG submission 185805) | Permafrost soil microbial communities from the Arctic, to analyse light accelerated degradation of dissolved organic matter (DOM) -... | ecosystem: Environmental > Terrestrial > Soil >... | reverse complement strand
TTACGAAGCTTATTAATTTTCAGCAACGGATTATGAGTCCGCTGCTCTAACCAAGCATGAGCTAGGGGGCCTGATGTTGAGGACCGGAGTCCTCAACAAAACTTAATTACCTTCCAGGAAGCTCTTGAGCTTGTCGGAACGAGATGGATGACGCAGCTTACGCAGCGCTTTTGCCTCTATTTGACGAATGCGCTCACGCGTGACGTCAAACTGCTTGCCGACTTCTTCCAAGGTGTGGTCGGTCGACATTTCGATACCGAAACGCATGCGCAGCACTTTGGCTTCGCGTGGCGTCAGTGAGTCGAGGATGTCTTTGACCACGCCGCGCATCGATGCATGCAACGCCGCATCGGCCGGAGCCAATGTGTTGTTGTCTTCGATGAAGTCGCCCAGATGCGAATCGTCGTCGTCACCGATCGGCGTTTCCATCGAGATCGGTTCCTTGGCGATCTTCATGATCTTGCGAATCTTGTCTTCCGGCATTTCCATCTTGATTGCCAGAGTAGCCGGGTCAGGTTCTGCACCGGTTTCCTGCAAGATTTGACGCGAGATGCGATTCATCTTGTTGATGGTTTCGATCATGTGCACCGGAATACGAATAGTGCGCGCCTGATCGGCGATGGAGCGCGTGATAGCCTGACGAATCCACCATGTCGCATAGGTCGAGAATTTGTAGCCGCGACGGTATTCAAACTTGTCAACGGCCTTCATCAAACCAATATTGCCTTCCTGGATCAGATCAAGGAATTGCAGACCACGGTTGGTGTACTTCTTGGCAATCGAAATCACCAGACGCAAGTTGGCCTCGGTCATTTCACGCTTGGCCATGCGCGCCTTCTTCTCGCCGGCGCCCATCTTCTTGTTGATACCACGCAGATCAGGCAGTGGCAGCACCACGCGCGCTTGCAGGTCAATCAGTTTTTGTTGCAGTTCCTTGATAGTCGGCACATTACGGCTCAACACCGCGCTGTAATCATGGTTGGCGCTGACTTCACCATCGACCCAGTCGAGGTTGACTTCATTGCCAGGAAATACCTTGATGAAGTGCGCGCGCGGCATGTTGCACTTGTTGACGGCAACGTCGAGGATTTGACGCTCGATCTGACGCACCTGGTCTACTTGTGCACGCAAAGTGTCGCACAGCTTTTCCACAACCTTGGCGGTGAAACGGATGCCAAGCAATTCGTTGGAAATGATTTCTTGTGCCTTGACGTAAGGCTTGGAGTTATAGCCTTCCTTTTCAAAGGCTTTGCGCATGTTGTCGAACTGAGTCGAAATCGTGGCGAACTTGCCGAGCGCATCGCGCTTCAACTGTTCCAGTTGCTCAGCCGAGAAGCCGGCAGCGCCAGAAGCATTGCTTTCTTCTTCTTCTTCTTCCTCTTCCTCTTCGTCTTCTTCGTCCTCTTCTTCTTCTTCGGACGCAGCAACCACCACGACAGGCTCGCCTTCGCTCAGGTCAACCAGACCGTCAACGATTTCATCGACCTTGATTTCGTCCTTGGAGATTTTTTCTGCGGCAACCAGGATCTCGGCGATCGTCGTCGGGCAGGCAGAAATCGCCTGGATCATGTCCTTGAGGCCATCTTCGATACGCTTGGCGATTTCGATTTCGCCTTCGCGGGTCAACAACTCGACCGAACCCATTTCACGCATGTACATACGGACCGGGTCCGTGGTGCGGCCAAAATCGGAGTCGACCGTCGACAAGGCAGCTTCGGCAGCGGCTTCGGCGTCGTCATCGCTGGCCACATTGGCCACGTTGTCGGACAGCAGCAGCGTTTCGGCATCGGGCGCATGTTCGTAGACCGCAATACCCATGTCGTTGAAGGTGCCGATGATGCCTTCGATCGCTTCTGGATCGACGATGTTTTCAGGCAAGTGATCGTTGATTTCCGAGAAAGTCAGGAAACCACGCTCTTTACCTTGCTTGATCAGTGTCTTGAGCTTTTGCCGACGCCGTTCGAGCTCTTCTTCGGACGCTTCGGTATCGGACGAAAACGCATCTTTCAACAAGGCCTTTTCTTTCGCCTTGCGATCCTTGGCTTTGGCTTTGTCGACAGCCTTCAGTTCGGCGCGCTCAACCGCGTTCAACGCGGCGATTTCGTCGTTCTCAGGCTGGAACTCTTTCGGCTTGCGGCCACGGCGTCCAGGCACCTTCACGCTAGGCAGGATGTAGCCAGACGTGTCGATGGCAGCCAGCGTGGCAGCATCGGTCGTTTGACTCACGCCCGGTGCGATCATGACGCTGACGTCTTTGACTTCGCCTTTGACGGCGACCTTAATGGCAGGCTTGACGGTTTTCAATTCAGGTTTCTTGGTTGTCACAGAAGCTTTCGATTGCACAGAAGCCAACTTCACGTCGGCTTGAGATAAGTTCTTCTTTGTAGGCGTTACAGTCGCTTTGGTTACTGCTTTCGTCACTTCGGGCGCTGCAGCGCGAACCGCCTTGGGAGCAGATTTGGCACTGGATTGTTTCGCCGGCGCTGACGTTGCAGCTGTTGCTGGCGACTTTACCGCCTTTACTGCATTAGCTGTTACCTTACCAGAAGGTTCAGTAACAGGTGTTTTCTTCGGGACCGATCGTGTTGCAACAGAGGGCGATTTACTTGCCGGCTTGGCAGCCGGTTTGCTACTTGTTGATTTAGCGGAAAGTGCCGGAGTTTTTGCGGTTTTCTTCATTGCATTTGTCATAGAATCAACTGCCAAGTGAGTTACACTCATTGCGCCAATCAAACCATGTACTTCATGCAACCCGTCTCGAATAGACACGAGCCGCCCGCGCAACGTTCCTAAATCTTTCGTCCCTTGCTCTTTACGTCCATGCAATAGCTCATTCGCTTTTCATTGCTCTATGGACCGATGGTTCAGTGAATCTTTTTCACCGGTAACGATTATTTCGTGCCGGAATTAAAGCCCTACATAATACCATATATAGGGTAGATTCCCCCAAGATCAAGCTACAACTACTAAACCGCAGCCATTTTTGCTATCGTCAACGGCATCAGCTAGCCGAATTCGGCGCCGCTCAATCGCTTCAGATATTCCTTTTGTTGCATCAACTCGCGATAGCGCTGACGCGCGACATCGTCACGCATGCCGCCAATGGCCAATTGCTGCATTTCATCTTCGACCTGGCGCATCTTGGTTTGCCGCACGGCACCCGCCATTTCCTGCCTGACAACATCAAATTCCGACTCGGTCTCGGCCGCGATTTCAGCGATCAGCACATCAAAATCCGGGCCTGCATCCCGCAGATGCTCTACCAGACTGGCAAAATTGGCCTGCTCGCCCATGCTGCGACTGACCTCGACCAATTGCGTCAGCATTTGCGCACGATCAGGCGCCAGCCGGCCAATTGCCGCCAAGGCTGCCTCATCCAGATCAGCCGCCAGCGCTGGATGCGCCACCAGCAGGCGCACCACTTGTCGCTCCAACCCCACCGGTGCCATGCGCTTGCTCCTCGGCGGCGCCCGGCGCGGCTGCTGCGTGGTTGGCTTGGTAAGTTCAAACAAGTTCTCAATCTCACCGGGCGTGGTCTGCGTGACCTGTGCCAGACTGCGCACGATCTGCAACCGCAGCGACGATGGCGGCAAGGCCTGCAACATCGGCTTGGCATCGAATTGCGCCCGCGCGCGCCCTTCCGGCGTACTCATGTCATTGTCGCCAATGACTTCCTTGATCAGGAACTGCGACAAGGGCATGGCTTCTCGCACCTGCTGCTCAAACGCTTCGGCGCCCATTTCGCGCACATAACTATCCGGATCGTGTTCGGGCGGCAAGAACAGGAACTTGATAATCTTGTTGTCCGACGCATGCACCAGACAGGCATCCAATGCCCGCCGCGCCGCGCGCCGTCCGGCCGTATCACCGTCAAAACTAAACACCACCTGATCGGTCTGGCGCAACAGCTTTTGCACGTGAATTGGTGTACACGCCGTCCCCAGGGTTGCCACTGCTTGCGGGAAACCCAGTTGCGCCAGCGCCACCACATCCATGTAGCCTTCGGTCACCAGCACATAGCCAGCTTCACGAATAGCTTGACGCGCTTCAAACAAGCCGTACAGCTCACTACCCTTTTGAAATAGTGGCGTTTCCGGCGAATTCAAATACTTGGGCTCACCGCCATCCATGACACGACCGCCGAAACCGATGACCTGGCCTTTCGTATTACGGATCGGAAACATCACCCGATCTCGAAAACGGTCATAGCGCTTACGCCCCATGCGCTGACCACCCTCTTCCTCACTCTTGTCGATTACCAGACCGGCTTCCACCAGGGCGGCCAGCTCGTAGTCAGGAAACACGGCACGCAAACTATCCCAGCCTTCGGGCGCATAACCGAGTCCGAACTTGGCGGCGACTTCACCACTTAAGCCACGGCCCTTCAAGTACGCTACGGCGGTCTGCGCACCGCGCAATTGCTGGCGATAAAAATCGCTCGCCGCCGTCATCGCATCAGTCAAGGCCATGCTGCGCGCTTGCTGCTCGGCGCGCTGTGCCGGCGGAATGCGATCATCGACATCGGGCAGGGTCATGCCGACACCCTGAGCCAGATCCTTGACGGCATCAACAAAACCAACGCCCGAGTACTCAATCAGAAAATTGATGGCCGTGCCGTGTGCACCACAACCGAAGCAGTGATAAAACTGCTTGGTCGGACTGACCGTAAAGCTCGGCGATTTCTCATTGTGAAACGGGCACAGGCCCATGAAATTGGCGCCGCCTTTTTTCAGTTGCACATACTTACCGACCACATCGACTATATCGACGCGGTTGAGCAAATCCTGAATAAACGACTGTGGAATCACAAGTTGATTATCATCAAGACAAGATCAGGTAGCACTCAAGGCGGCCTTGACCAGCGCCGAAACCGCGGTCATGTCAGCACGACCTGCCAGCTTCGGCTTGAGCACGCCCATCACCTTACCCATATCTTGCGGACCGGCGGCACCAGTAGCTGCGACTGCAGCCTGCACTTCTGCCTTGATTTCCTCGTCGGACAAACCGGCTGGCATGTATGCCGACAGGATCACCAGCTCGGCTTTTTCGATGTCGGCCAGATCCTGGCGACCACCAGCTTCGAATTGGCTGATCGAGTCCTTGCGCTGCTTGACCATCTTGTCGATGATTGCCAGCACCAGCGTATCGGTCAGTTCAACGCGTTCGTCGACCTCCTTTTGCTTCATCGCAGCTGTCAACAAACGGATGGTGCCCAGCTTGGCCATTTCCTTGGCGCGCATGGCGGCCTTCATGTCTTCGGTGATTTGCTCTTTCAAACTCATGGCATTCTCCAGCAATAGTGCGACTTCGACAGTCCGGCAGCCGCCACAATGGCGTGCCGAATCATCAGGAAAGTGTAAAAGCGAAAACCCGCTGCGGCATCTAGCATCCGGAGCGGGTTCAGCTTGGTCGCACCGAACAGTGCGACGGAAATTCTTAGTACAGCTTCTTAGGCAATTGCTGGCTGCGGATGCGCTTGTAATGACGCTTCACTGCGGCTGCCAGCTTACGCTTGCGTTCTGCTGTCGGCTTTTCGTAAAACTCGCGTGCGCGCAACTCGGTCAACAGGCCGGTTTTTTCAATAGTGCGCTTGAAGCGGCGCATGGCGACTTCGAACGGCTCGTTTTCTTTAAGACGAATAGTGGTCATGTAAAATTCAAACCAGAGAAGGTTAGGTTGGATATGGAAAGAACGCGATTTTAGCAGACCGGGCCAGCAAATGGAAGCGCCTTCGTCTCTTTTTTCCCACCGAGGCAGAAAAAACACAGAGAAATCAAGGGCTAAGCTGGCAGATCGTTACTCGCTGCAATATTTCCACGTAGAAAATCAAGTCAGCGCAGTGCCTGCCGCCACGCCCGAAGCCCAGGCCCACTGGAAGTTGTAACCGCCCAACCAGCCAGTCACATCGACTGCTTCGCCGATAAAGTGCAAACCCGGCACCTTCGTTGCCATCATGCTTTGTTGTGACAATTCGCGCGTATCGATGCCGCCCAGCGTGACTTCCGCCTTGCGATAGCCTTCCGATCCATTGGGCGTGATGGTCCAGCGGTTGAACGCCTCGCCGATCTTGCGCAATTGCTTGTCGGGCAAATCGGCAATACGGGCCGTACCATCGAAGCCATTGGCCGCAAGCAAGCCATCGGCCAGCCGTGCCGGCAGCCACTGCCCTAATAGATTACCGAGATTCTTTTTCAGCGTGGTCTTGCCCTCGATCAAGGCTTCGGCCACATCAACTTGCGGCAACAGGTTCAGCGTCAGCGGCAAACCGGCCTGCCAATAACTGGATATCTGCAAAATCGCTGGCCCCGACAAGCCGCGATGGGTAAACAGGAGATCTTCCAGGAAGTAACCGCGTTCTTTCCTGACGCCAGTTTCCACCTCAACTGCAAGAGAGATACCGGCCAGATCAACAAATGCTTTCCAGCTGGCACCATCAAAAGTCAGCGGCACCAGGCCTGGGCGCGGCGCAATCATGCTCAACTCGAACTGATTGGCAATGCGGTAGGCGAAGTCGGTGGCACCGATTTTGGGAATCGACAAACCCCCGGTCGCAATCACCAACTGGCGCGCCAACACTTCGCCAGCATCGGTATCGATGCGGAACAGCTCGCCCTGCTTGCCGACCGCGCTCACGCTACAGGGCATGCGCCATTCAACCTGACCGAGATCGCACTCGGCTTTCAGCATGGCAATCATGTCTTCGGCGGTATCGTCGCAAAACAACTGCCCTTTGTGCTTTTCGTGATAACCGATGCGGTAGCGCTTGACCAGCGCCAGAAAGTCCTGCGGCGTGTAGCGCGACAGCGCACTTTTGCAGAAATGGGGATTTTGCGACAGGTAGTTCTGCGGTGTCGCACCGAGATTGGTGAAGTTGCAACGACCGCCGCCAGAAATGCGGATTTTTTCGGCCAGCTTGCCTGCGTGGTCGATCAACATGACCGACTTGCCGCGTTGACCGGCGACTGCTGCACACATCATGCCGGCAGCACCGGCGCCGATCACTACCACATCATATTGTTTTGTCATGCTTTGCTTTCGCCACCGCTTGCCCAGGGGCGAAAGCAAGCAGCATTATTGGAAATAAGAAGGTGGCGAACGGTCCATCCACAGTTCCGAGGACAGACGCATCATATCGTTGAGCGAGCCGCGTTGGACAAATGCCTGTCGCAGCCAGCCTGCATCGCTCAAGCGATGGTGCGCCATATTGCGCAAACGCGTGAGTGTGACCTGCTCGACTTCATTTTGCACATAGGGCTGCAACAACTGCAATTGCATCAGCAAATGTTCGAAGATCGGCAGTTTACTCGAAGTCGCCGGCGTTTCGCCATGTAGCGCCAACATGCCGTTGAGTCCGAAGCGACTGGCCTCGAAGCGATTGTACTGATATAGCAGGTAGAAATCGTCACGTATCACGAATGGCCGCTCGGTCAAAATCCAGCGCGCCAGCAATTGCGCATAGGCACCCAGATGGGCAGCATGCTCGATCGTCAAGGGCGTATCGCAGACGCGGATTTCCACGGTACCGTATTCAGGCTTGGGGCGGATATCCCAATAAAAATCCTTCATGCTACCGATGATGCCCATCTGCATCAATTCGTCATAATAGGTTTCAAACTCGGCCCAGCGCGTATGCACCGGCGCCGTACCCGATAAGGGAAACGCTCGCACCACGTTGCTGCGCGAAGAATCAAACCGGGTGTCGGCCCCCTGATAAAACGGCGACGCCGCCGACAAGGCGATGAAATGCGGCACGAAGCGCGAAAACGCATGCGTCAGATACAGCGCATCGTCACCATTGGGCACGCCGATATGAATATGCTGGCCGAACACGGTGAAGGTCTTGGCCAGATAGCCGTATTTTTCGTGCAAATAAAAAAATCGCTCACTTGGCGTGATCCGCTGTTCGTTCCAATGCTGGAACGGATGTGCTCCACCGCCGGAGACATCAATATTGAGATGCTGGGCGCCACGATTGAGCGCAGCACGCAAGCCTTTCAATTCTTCAATCAGGTCATCGACACGAGTATGAATACCGGAGTTCAGCTCAATCATGCCTTGCGTCATTTCCAGCTTGATCTGCTTTTGCAAATCGCGTGGCGCAATCCAGGTCAGCAAATCAACGGCATCGCTGGCGAGGTTGTAATTGCGCCGGTTGACCAGTTGCAGTTCCAGCTCGATGCCCATGGTAAATGGGGTCGAGGAGGTAAATGGCAGAATCCCGGCGCTGCTGGTCGGCGCCGCATGCAAGGCCGGTTCACCGGCAGCGGCGTTGAGATGGATTTGCTCTTGGGTAGTAGAAGTCGTCATTCGCGCCCGCTTTCACCAGATTTGATCAACGCAAACTGCGTCGCGATCGGGCCGAACAATTCCAGCACGATCAGGCTACCCGCCAGCAACGGCACGACATCGGCCGTAGTGTGCGGGTACAGGGTAGAGATCGTTTGCATCAGGCCCAGACCGACCTCGGTCATTGGCAAGGTGCCCAGAGTCAGCAAGCCGGCCTGCTTCCAGTTCATGCGCGCAAACCGGGCAAATACAAATACGCCGCAGCCCATCGCCACAAAACGCGCAGCAATCAGAATCAGCACCGAAAAACCGACCATCGACAAATCACTCAGGCGCATCGAGGCACCGACGGTGACGAACAGCATCACCACAAACAATTCATTGGCGACGCCGAATTCCAATTCCATCAAGTCATATTGGCGATCGAGGTTTTTCGACAGAATGGCAAAGATCAGCATCGTCAACATCACCGGTAAATGCAAGGCATGCGCCACCCCGATGGCCAGCGCAATGACTGCAATCACCAGCACGAATTGACGACTGCCTTGACGTCCCAGCAGGCGTGCCAGCGGCATCATCAGCCAATACGTCAGGTAAGCCAGCAGCGCCGAACCGACCAGCGAGTACAAGGTGTTTTCCACCAGTGTCAGCAGCGGCGTGCCCGACTCGGTGGCAATCACCGGCAACAAGGCATAGGCCGCCAGAATCGCGACAAAGTTGTTGAGCGCCGTCATGGTTGCCAGGCGACGCGTGACCTGACCTTCGGCTTTCAGATCGCGCAATACCACCAGCACCACCGCCGGCGCCGTGGCAATCGCCCATACGCCGCCGAGCAAGGCCAGTACCTGGGACGTGCCAAACCACAGCAAGGCCAGACTGACGAAGGTAAAACACAAGACCGCCGAGGTCGCCACCGTGGCCAGCAACCATTTCTCACGCTTGAGCCAGTCGATATCGACATAACGGCCGAGTTGATAAACCACCAGCGCCACGGCGATATCGGCAAAGATATTGGTGACACTGAGCACGTCACCGGACAACCAGTTAAGCCCGCCGCCACCCAGTACAAAACCGACCAGCAGATAACCGGTAATACGCGGCACCCACGGCGACTTCGACACGATGTGACCGGCAATCAACCCGAACAGCAACAAGCTGCCAAACAGCAGCAACGCGTTCCAATGAACCGGCTGCGCCAGGGCGAAAGACGGAAGAGTCCACTGCATAGCTCCTCCTGAGATTGAGTTTGATGACATGCACTGCTAGCCGTTTGTTCTTGAACGGCCCGTTGCCAGAGCGGCGCTGATGATAATTAAGGTGCATCTGCCAGCGACATTGCCCCGAGGAAGTAGCGAGAGTAAACCAGTTTTATATTAAACGAAATATTTTCCTGTAATTGTGATCGTCATTTTCGCAGTATGGTAGCGCCATCATTGTTCCCAAATGCGACCATCAGCGGTAATCAGCGCAGACCTGATTTGCATGTCAGAAAACACCGACACCAACGCCATACGATAAGTTGCCAATTGCGCCAGATAGGCACTGCGTTCGCTATCGAGCAGATTGCGCTTGTAGTCGAGCACCCAGACCTCATCATCGAAGACCACGACGCGATCGCAGCGCAGCACGCCAGCGCTGGTGACGATTTCCATTTCATTGCGTGCATGACGATGCAAGGCCGGATTGAAAAACCGTTCCAGCGCGGGTTGCGCCAACATCACAGCAGCTTGGGCCCGCACCACCGCTGCCAGCGGCAGCGCACAGGGCAACCAGCGTGCAATTGCGGCTTCAGCAGGCAGCGCCGGCGGCCAATGGCCGCCACTTTGCGTGAGGCGCTCTAGCAAGGCATGCAAAGCCACGCCTTCGGCGATGGCATCATTACTGACTTCGGGCACTGCCAGCGCGAGCGGTTGTGGCGTCGGCGCGAACAAGGCCATCGAAAAATGTGATGCAACGCTGTCGCCAGAGAGCTGCTCCGTTGCGCGCGGATCAATGCGCTCGCAACCCGCAATCTCTCCACTGCGGTCAAACAAGCGGTGATACCAGCTGCCCTCCTGTACCCCGCCCTCCAGCGCGCCACGCGTGCTGGCGACACCGCTGACAATGAGTAATTGCTTGGCGCGCGTGATGGCGACGTAGAGCAGATTCCAGTCTTCCTGTTGCTTGAAACCTTCTTCGGCGGCAAACCATTGATCGCGTGCCCGGCCGCGTTCGCTCTTGCGTCCGAAGGCAGAAAAATGCGTCGGTGCGTCTTCATCCTGCGGCCAGTCGCACAGGATGCCAACATTGTCATTGGCCGGGTCGCTGTGATTGGTATCGAGCATAATCACCACTGGTGCTTCTAGCCCCTTGGCGCTGTGCACCGTCAGTATGCGCACCGCATCGGCAGCGGCATCAACACTGGCTTCGTCAGGCGCATCACTGTCGCCATGTCGTTGCAATACACGCAATGCGTCGATAAATTTTGGCAAACTGGGATAACGTCCGGCATCCAGATTGAGCGCCAATTCGACAAAGGCCTCGATATTGCCGAGCGTCTGCTGCCGCATTGCTGGCGCCACCGATTGTGCATAGCGTGCGACCAGTTGCCCTTGATGCAGCATCATGTCGAGCAAGTCATGCACTGGATAATGCGGCGCTGCCTGCAACCATTGCGCCAGCAGCATGGCGGCGCGTGCAATTGCCGGTGATGCATCGGCAATCTGCTGCTGCGCCAGCACGCGCGACCACCAATCTGGTTCGGGGCGCTGTGCTAACGCGATCAAGTCAGCATCACTGGCGCCGATGATGGGACTCTTCAATACATGCGTCAATGCACGCGTATCGTTGGGCGTAATCAGGAAGGTCAGCAGCGCAATCAGGTCGGCAATTTCCAGCGAATCGAGCAGACCACCACGCTTGTCGGAAACAAACGGAATGCCAGCGTCGCGCAGAGCACTTTCGTAGGCGATCAAGTGGCGGCGCTTTTTCACCAACAACATCACGTCGCTCCACTGCAATTCCCGGTCGCTGACGCCGACACTGACGCGCACCTGCTGACGCGCTTGCAGGATGGCTTGCGCCACCAGGCGTCCTTCATCGCGACGGCGCGCGTCATCCTGCTCCTCACGCGGCGTCGTCAGCGGATTGCGCAACGGTGCAACCACACTGTCGGCGACCTCGGTCGCCTCAGCCGCTTCCGGCTCTTGCACCAACGGCAGTTGCCATACCTCGCCACCGGGCATACCCAGGGTTGTCTGTGCCGCAAACAAGGGATTGCGGCCAGCAAAACTGGCATTGAGCACAGTGACAATGACACTGCTGTTACGGCGCGTCTGATTGGCGCGCAACACCACTGCGCCCTGTTGTTCCAGCAACGCGCGCGCAGCCTGGAACACGCGTGGCTCGGCGCGTCGAAAACGATAAATCGATTGTTTGGGATCACCCACCACAAATACGCTCGGCTGCGCCGCATCGTCGCCATAGGCGCGTAACCAGGCGCGCACGATGCTCCATTGCAGCGGATTGGTATCCTGAAATTCATCGAGCAGAATATGTTTGTAACGCGCGTCAAGTCGGCTTTGCAGATAGGCGGCCGTGGCTTCATTGGTGAGTAGGCGATAGGCTTGCCATTCCAGATCGGCAAAGTCGAAGACACGCTGTTCGGCCTTGACCTCTTGATAAGCGTCAAGATAGGCGCGACCGGCAATGAACAAGGCTTGATTGAGTTGCAGCACGGTGCCTTCGGCGCTGCGCTGATGCAATTCCTTGAGCGCATTGCCAGCCGCTTCGAATGCTTCCTCGAACATGCCGGCGGCGCTATCTTCATCAACGCCATAATGCGCCGCCAATGCTGCCTTCAATGCCTTGGTACGGGCATTGTTACCGCGTGGTTTTTCGGCATCGTCATAGAATTGCGTAGCCAAGGCAATGAAATTTTCTGGCGCGGCTTCACCACTGAGCAGGGTTTCGATGATGACCGCGCGCTTTTGATTGGCGGCCGCGCCCTGACCAAGAATGGCGGCGATTTCAAGAAAGCGCGCGCGCAAAGCTGGATCGATCCAGACCTGCAAGCGCGCATCGCTGGCGGCATCCGCGCCGCATAGATCTGTCAGCCATTGCAGTGGTGCAGCATCGGACGAATGCGGCGGCATGGTAGCCGCCCACCATTCGGCACGCTTATCGAGGAAAGAGTCGAGCAGACGTTTGGCACCACTGTCGCCGGCCAGGTCATAGAGCGCCAACAAGGCTTGTTTGACCTGGGCCTGCGCTGGCTGCTGCAGTGCCTGCATGAAGCGGCGATAAGCCTCGTTGACCAGCTCACCGTTCTTTTCGGTCAAGGCATAGCCATGCGGCACACCCGATGCCAACGGGGCAATTTGCAGCAGACGGGCAAACCAGCTATGAAAAGTATCAATCGACAGGCTTTGCTGGCCCGATAAAATTTGTTCATACATGCTGCGTGCCAACGGCAGCACGCGCGGCAATTCGGCGGCGCCAATGCCACGTTCGAGCAGCAGCGTGCGCGCCTGTTCGACAGGTGCCAGCGTCAATTCGTGCAGCAATTCCATCAAGCGTTCGCGCATTTCCTGCGCTGCTTTGCGGGTAAAGGTAATGGCCAGCAATTCGGCCGGTTTAGCGCCGGCCAGCAACAGCCGCAACATGCGCGCCACTAGCAGCCAGGTCTTGCCGCTACCGGCACAGGCTTCGACCACGACCGAATGGCGCGGATCGCAGGCGGCCGCAGTAAATTCATCCGCTTGCGCCGGACGACGGTTGATTTCGTAAGCCGACGCAGCGGTTTCGTTGATGGTGCTGCTCATTGCCACACTCCCTTGCGGCACAAGCCACGCACTTCACAATATTGACACACCGCTTCAATGCCATTAGCCGGTAACGGCGCGCCCTGCTGCACTGCTTGCATGACGGTCACGATCTGCTGCTGCAGGTCTTGTTGACGCCGTTC